>JABAOE010002142.1_pt3 | contig 14356 bp, 17 predicted proteins | sample 7062141 | NCBI WGS metagenome assembly JABAOE01 (sample SAMN14538627, study PRJNA623070) | marine sediment metagenome | biome: marine biome [ENVO:00000428]; feature: marine pelagic biome [ENVO:01000023]; material: deep marine sediment [ENVO:00002113] | place: India: Gulf of Khambhat ... | reverse complement strand
CGTTGAGGTTCAACAGCGTCGTCGTGCCCTGGAGCACGCAGATCGAGGCGTTGGCCACGTCGTCGAGCGTGGCGATGCCACCGTCGGCGCGAGCCATGAAGCCCTGGCCGTCGTAGAAGGTCGTGTGCAGGAAGGTGGCCTGCTCGTTGCCGTCACGGCTGGCGGTCCACGTGGTGTTGCGGATCAGCACGTCGATCTCGCCCGACTGCAGCGTCGGGAAGCGCTGTGCCGCGACGAGTGGCGTGATGTTGAACGCTTCGGCGTCGCCCAGGACCGCCGCGGCGATCACCTTGCAGAAGTCGATGTCGAAGCCGCTGAAGCCGCCGTCGGCGTCGACGATGCCGAACCCGGGCAGTGTGTCGTTGCCGCCACACTCGACCACGCCGGCGTCGAGCACCTTCTGCAGAACGCTGTCGCCCTGAGTCCCGGTGATGTCGTCGCCGTCGTCGCCGGAGTCGCCGTCGTCGGCCGCGTCGTCGCCGTCACCGTCGTCGTCGCCACACGCTGCGGCGAGCAGCGTGAAACTGAAGAACACGGCAATCAGCCGCAAGAGCCAATGCTTTCGCATGAGTTGTTCCCTCCATAAGGTCCCTGTTGGGGTCGAGACAATACACGCCCGGCGGCCCCTGATGCGCGGCTCGTCGGAAATCGTCCCGACGGGGGCCTGTGGTGAGACCCCGGCGCGGACGGCTCAGAGGTACTGGCCGGTGGTCACCGAGTCGATCGACTTGCCGCCCGTCTCGGTCTCGTTCTCGTGGATGAGGGTGCGCACGTAGACGATCCGCTCGCCCTTCTTGCCGGAGATCTTGGCCCAGTCGTCGGGGTTGGTGGTGTTGGGCAGATCCTCGTGCTCGCGGAACTCCTGGCGGATCGACGCCAACAGGTCGTCGGTGACGATCCCCTTCGGTCCCCCCGCGATCTCGCGCTTGATGGCCAGCTTCTTGGCCCGGCGGACGATGTTCTCGATCATGGCCCCCGAGGAGAAGTCCTTGAAGTACATGATCTCCTTGTCGCCGTTCTGGTAGGTGACCTCGAGGAACCGGTTGTCCTCGTCGGACTTGTACATGTCGCGCACCGTGTCCTCGATCATGAACTGCACGGCCTTGCCGGGATCGCCGCCGCCCAACGTCTCCACCAGGTCGACGTCGATCGGCAGCTCCGGGGTCAGGTAGCGGGCGAAGATGGCGGACGCCGCCTCCTCGTCGGGCCGCTCGATCTTGATCTTCACGTCGAGGCGGCCGGGGCGCAGGATCGCCGGGTCGATGAGGTCCTCGCGGTTGGAGGCGCCGATCACGATGACGTTGCGCAGCGTCTCGACACCGTCGATCTCGGCCAGCAGCTGGGGCACGATCGTCGACTCGATGTCGGAGCTGATGCCGCTGCCCCGGGTGCGGAACAGCGACTCCATCTCGTCGAAGAACACGATGACCGGCCAGCCCTCCTCGCTCTTCTCCCGGGCCCGCTGGAACACCAGCCGGATCTGGCGCTCGGTCTCGCCCACGTACTTGTTGAGCAGCTCCGGCCCCTTGATGTTGAGGAAGTAGCTGCGGGCCTCCTTGTCGCCGGAGACCTCCGCGACCTTCTTGGCGAGGCTGTTGGCCACCGCCTTCGCGATCAGGGTCTTGCCGCAGCCCGGCGGGNNGGACGAACGGGAGCTCGACCGCGTCGGTGATCTCCTCGATCTGCGAGTCGAGCCCTCCCACGTCGGCGTACGAGACGTCGGGGACCTCCTCGAGGACCAGGTCCTCCACCTCGGGCCGCGGGAGACGCTCGAGCACCACCCCGGCCCGGGGATCGATCAGCAGGGTGTCGCCGCTGCGGAGCGGCTGGCTGCGCACCGCGGTGCTCAACTCGACCACCCGCTCCTCGTCGGCCCGGCCCACGATGAGGGCCCGGTCGCCACCGTCGAGCAGTTCCTTGAGGGTGACGACCTCGCCGGTGCGGTCCGGGGTGCGGGCCAGCACGACGTTGAACGACTCGTTCAGCACCACCTCCTGGCCCTTGGTGAGTTCGCCGGCCAGATCCGGCTGCACCGCCACCCGCATCTTGCGGCCACTGGCATGGACGTCGACGGTGCCGTCGTCGTTGGTGCCGAGGACCGTGCCGTACCCCGACGGCGGCTGGGTGAGCTTGTCGACCTCGTCCCGGAGGGTCGCGATGTGCTCGCGGGCTTCGCGGAGCGTGTAGGTGAGCTTCTCGTTCTGGGAGACCGCCTGGCTCAGCTGGCCCTTGGTCTCGAGGAGTCGTTCCTCGAGGGTGCGGACCCGCTTCGGGGAGTCCTGGAGCCGGCGGCGCAGCGCCGTCACCTCGTCTTCGAGTTCGGCGGCGACCATTCGGAGGCGGTTGATCTCGGCCTGGGCATCGTGGCTGTCCACTGTTCCTCCTCGGTCCCGCTTGCCCGGGATCACCCTAGACCCCGGGTTGACCTTCCCGTCGGACGGTTCCGGCAGTCGGCAAGCCGTTGACACGCTCCGTGGTCGTCGGCGACGGAGGCCCGGCCCGCCGCGGCGGCGCACCGCGATTCACCATCACCGGGTTTCCATCGTCGCTTCATTCCCCCGTTATGCTGCCGATCACTGAGGTGGATCCCTTTCCGAACGGGGTTCACGGTGCGCGGCGCATCGAACACGAAACAGCGAGGTCACAACGACTCATGAAGGTATGGATCGACCAGGATCTCTGCACCGGCGACGGCCTGTGCGAGGAGATCGCACCCGACGTCTTCACCCTGCTCGACGACGGCCTCGCCTACGTGAAGGAAGGCGACAAGATCTTCTCCGACCCGGGCGGCCCCGAAGGCCTCGCCAACGTGCCCGCCGGCCAGGAGGAGGCCACCATCGAATCCGCCGAGGAGTGCCCCGGCGAGTGCATCTTCATCGAGGTCTGAATCCTCGCTGCGGGCTCGCGACACTGCGTGTCGCTCCCCTCGCAGAGCGCAAGCGGCGACCGCGACGACCGGCGAATCCGGATCGTTGCGACCCCTGCATCGTCAACAATCGGGGACCGACAGGTTGTCGTCGAAACCGGCGGCGATGAGGTCTTCGAGTTCCTCGGCCCGGACCGCGTAGCCGACCCCGGCGCCCTCGGTCGAGGTGGCGAACGCGATCCCGACGGCGGTGCCGCGCGTGTCGACCAGCGCCGCGCCCGAGTCACCCGACTCGACCTCGGCCGCGAGGAGCCACGACGGTCGCTCGATGCGCACGTCGCTTCCCACCGATTCGATCCGGACGGTGACCGGTCGGTCGATGCGGAACGGGGTGGGGTCCACCCGCCCGTCCGACTCCCATCCGATCAGTGCACCGATCGTGTGGTCGACCGCGCCCCCGAGCGGGAGCGGGGGCAGGTCCGCCCCCTCGACCCGCACGAGGGCGAGGTCGCGATCGGGGTCGTAGGCCACCGGCGTGCCGATCAGTTCACGGCCGTCGACGGTGGTGACGCGGATCTCCTCCACCCCGAGGATCACGTGGGCATTGGTCGCGATGACGCCGTCGGAGATCGCGAAGCCGCTTCCGGTCGACAGTCGGCCGCACGCCACACCCTTCACCCCGACCGTCGACTCGATCAGCCCGGCGAGTCGGTTCTCGTCGATCCCGTGGCTGGTGGGGATCGGACCCGGGTCGGGTGGCGAGTCGAGAGGGGGCCGCTCGGTGGTGGTCGGTCCCGGGCCCCCGGCGTCCCCTCCCCCACACGCGGGGGACGCCAGCGCGACGGCGAAGACCGCGACCCACCAGCGCAGGGCCCGACCGCGCGTCATTCCTCGAGGAGTCGGGCGTGGGTGAGGAAGCCGGTGTGGGCCACCATCCGGTGGTCGGGCCGCACGGCTTGGCCCTCGACGTGCCAGCCCCGGTGGAGCACCTCCATCGTCTCGGCCATGCCGAATGGCGTCGCCTCGAGCGCGTCGCGCAGCCGCGAGGCCTGTGTGATGCTCGGCGTGTAGGCGACGAGGATCCCGCCCGGCCGGAGCGCGCCCGCGGCGTGGGGCACGACCTGCCACGGTTCGGGGAGGTCGAGCACCACCCGGTCGAGGTCGGCCTCGTCGATGCCCTCGTACGCGTCGCGGATCTGGACGTCGTAGCGACCGAGCGCGTCGTCCCCGAGGAACCGGCCCACGTTGGCCCGGGCCCGTTCGGCGAAGTCGTCGCGCAGTTCGTAGCCGGTGATGTCGGCCCCCGCCCGCAGGAGCGCAGTGGACAGGGCACCGCTCCCCACGCCCGACTCGAACACCCGTGCGCCGGGGTACACGTCGGCCAGGATCAGGATGGGGCCGATGTCCTTGGGGTAGATGACCTGCGCGCCGCGGGGCATCTTGAGCACGAAGTCGGTGAACGTCGGCCGAAGGACGGTGAACGCCATCCCGTGGGTCGAGCGCACGAGGGTGCCCTCGGCGATCCCGATGAGATCGTCGTGGGCGACCACCCCCGAGTGGCTGTGGAACTCCTCACCCTCGGTCAGGTCGAACAGGTACCGCCGCCGCTTCCGGTCGATCAACAGGACCGGCTCGCCGGCGGCCAGCGGGCCGCGGCGCATCATGGGCGCGCCGTCCGGGAGGTGCGGGTCCGACGGGTCCGTCCGGGGCCCCGGGTCGGCCCCATCTCGATCGGCACGGCCCGGGTGGCCCGTTCCGTCAACCTGCAGAAGGCGCAGACATCGGCCGACGCCGGCGCGCCGCAGCGCTCGCAGGGCCGCAGGGGCCCGCGCCCGGTCGCGTGGTCGCCCTCGGCGTCCTCGCGGAAGCGGGGGGCGGCCCGGTCGAGGAACCCGAAGAAGAAGGCGTGTTTCGCACCCGGCGACGCGGTCTCGATGTCGTTGAGCGCAGCCTTGTAGGACAGGTGCTTGTTGCCGGCGGCGAGGGGACACTCGTCGATCAGGTAGTCGATGCCCCGCAGCACGCAGTAGGCGGCGGTGTCGCGCTCGGTCAGGCGGACCAGGGGCTTGACCTTCCTGGGGAAGCCGTCGCGGGCGGCCAGCATCGGGGCCTGTCGGCCGAGGTAGTCGGTGTGCCAGTGCAGCGTGTTGCCCATCAGCACCGCGGCCTCGTCGTCGAGGTTGTGGCCGGTCACCACGGCGTCGTAGGCGCCCTGTCGGGCCGCCTCGTCGAAGAGGTGACGCTTGGACAGACCGCACGCGGAGCAGGGAGCCCGCCTCGCGGCGCGACTCCCGTGGGGGATGTCGAAGCCGTGATCGCGCCGCAGGTCCTCGACGTGGAGGGTCAGTCCACGATCGTCGGCGAAGCGCTGGGCGTGGTCCCGCGACAGGTCGCTGTACTCGCCGATCCCCAGGCCCACGTAGAAGCCGTCGGCCTGGTAGCCGAGCTCGGTGAGGATGTCCCAGACCGCCAGCGAGTCCTTGCCTCCCGAGACCGCCACGAGCACCCGGTCGCCCGGTTCGAGCATGGAGAACTCGGCGATCGCCTTCTCGGTCTGGGTGCGGCAGAGACGCAGGAAGTGATCGGCGCAGAAGTTGGCGTTGTGGCGGCGAACGTCGATGACCGCCGGTTCCCGGCACACCTGGCACTTCACGGTTCGCCGCCTCTGCAGGGCCCGCGCCGGTCGGCACCGCCGGAGATCACCGATCGGATCTCCACGACGGCGTCCTTGGCGAGGGTCTTGTCGCCGGGCACGAGCGTTCCGTCCTCGATGACGAGGTGTGACTCCCGGTTGAGGTCGAGCCGGCGCAGCAGCGCCGACACCTGGATCGGTCCCTCCACGTCGACCTCGCGGGTCGGATTGCGAAGCAAGACCTTCACGGGCTCTCAGCCGGGTTCGACGTGACGGATGATCAGTTCCTCGCCCGGCGCCAACGGCTCGGAGTACCTGACCGGCATCTCGCCCCGCTTGGTGACCTTGCCGGACCACCGGGCGACGTACCCGAGCGCGAACACGGCGAGCCAGAAGCGCGAGCCGCCGAGCAGCCCCTTCCGGATGCTGTTCATCCGGATGGTGCGCCTGACGTAGGAGGGCCCGAAACCTCGCCCGGCCATCAGATCCGCCGGATCTCGACCACAGTCGACTTGGTGGTGCCCACCCGCTTCCCGATCAGGTAGGCGATGACGAGCAGGAGGATGCCACCGCCGATCGCCACGGGCAGGAGGCGGCGGCCCGTCTCGGCGGCCTGCTGTTCGACCTCGCCGACCATCGAGCGCAGCCCGGCGTCGAGATCCTCGCGGGTGATCGGAGCGGACTCGTCGGCCATCACAACCCCTTCTTGCCGATCCGGACGCCCAGCAGACCGATCACGCACGCCACCGCCGCGAGGGTGATGGCGTGGGGGGCCCAGCTGAGATTGCCGGTGAACGTCGACCCGGTCTCCTCCTGCAGCAGGCGCAACAGCGCCAGGGTCAGCGAGACCCCGCCGATCATGAGGAGCAGGCTCCCGGCCACGCCGAGCCCGACCCAACGACCGATGCCCTTCAGCGGGTCGAGGGTCTCTTGCTTCGCGTAGTTCTTGACCAGTTCGACGAAGTCGCCCGGCCCCGTTCTCTCAGCCATCGCGGGCTCACCCTAACAGCGCCTCGAGGAGGTCGGCCCTGTCGCCCACCAGTCGGCGGGCCAATGCCAGCCGGTTCCGGCATTCCGCCTCGCGCACGAGCTGCTGGTTGTCGAGCGGACCGAGCCCCGCGACACCGATGACCTGCCACAGGAGCGACGACGGGTCGTCGCGGTGCCACACCGGTTCGGGCACGGGCCGATCGGGCGCCAGACGGCGGGCCGCGGCGAGGATCCGGTCGACGTCGGCCACGAGGAGCTCGAGTTCGGCCGGATCGACGTCGGGGTCCGTGTCGGGCCGGTCCTGCACCAGGGCCCGGGGGAAGGGATCGTCGGCCAGCCACTCCCCGACCTCCACGACGCGGGTCGCGACGGCGGCCATGACCCAGCGACCGTCGGGGAGCTCCTCGGCCTGCAGCACCCGGGCGACCACCCCGATGTCGCTGCGGTGGTCGCCCCCACCGACCTCGCGACCCCGCTCGATCATCGCGATCCCGAACTCCGGATCCTCCCTGACGGTCACCGCCCGGGCCAGCGCCCGGTAGCGGGGTTCGAAGATGTGGAGCGGCACGACCGTTCCCGGGACCACCGCCTGTTCCAGTGGGAACATCGGGAGCTCGTACACGGGATCAGGAGCCGTCGGCATCCACGACCGGGAGCGGTGTCAGCTCCTCGAGGTCGGGGCCGTACGGGTGACCCGTGACGGCGCCGAGGATGGCTCGCTGGATGTCGTTGCACGCCTCGAACGGTGCCGGCGGCTCCCCTTCCGGGTCGGTCGTCGCGTTGGCCAGCATGGCAAAGGTGATCGTGTCGCCGTTCTCCGCCCGCAACCGGCCCACCATCCCGGTGGTGGTGCCCCGGGCGCTGCTGTAGACGTGCAGGGTTCCGTCACCCCGCGGACAGGCGGCGAGCGGTCCGTCGGCGATGTCGGGCAGGATCGACGCGACGGCGGTCCGCTCCGGATCGTCGAGGATCTCGAGCAGCAGGTCGCAGGTGGTGAGGTTGAGCGACGACAGGCCCGACCCGTCGGCGGGATTCGTGACGCCGAGCTCCATCGGGTGGTCGACACCGTCGAGCGCGAGGAACACCCCGAACGCGGCTTCGAGTTGCTGGGATCCGGTGCCGAATCGGAGGCCGGCCTCCTTGAACAGCATCTCGGCCGTGGTGCCGTCGACCAGGGCCCGCGCCGCGATGTCACGGAGTGCCGGTGACTCGATGGAGGCGATGGCCACCTGGTCGACCGATGCGGGCTGCTCGCCCGATGTCGGTGTCCTGGTGATCTCGAGGCCCCGCTCGGTGAGGAGATCGTCGAACACGGCGGCCGCCTCTGCCGCGGGGTCGGACGTCCGGCTCACCGAACCGTCCTCCGCGTTCCAGCGGTAGCCGTCGTTGACGAGCAGGCCCGACAGCGGGCCCACGACGTTGTCGGCGTTGTCGTCGCCGTCCCACGCCCCACCCACGTAGTCGCGCTCGGTCGGGGTGTAGCGGGTCTCGTCGCCCACCACGCGGCCTTCGATCCGGGTGATGCCCTGCGCGGCGAGGGCACGGGCGACGTCGGCAGCCAGAACGTCGAGGTCGGTGAACACCCGGTCGTCGCCGAAGCGGGCCGTGTACTCGGCCGTGGCCAGCACCGGGTCGCCGCCGCCGACCAGCCAGAGATCGCCGGTGAGGGTCCCCTCTTCGATCTCGGCGTTGCGCTCGCGCACCACCTCGGTGGTGAAGCCGGCGTCGGTGCCGAGTGCGTCGAGTGCGGCGATCACCACGAGTCGTTCGAGTTCGGCCGGTTGGAGACCGATGCCCAGACCCTCGCCGGTGATGTCGACGCCGTCGCGGCGGACCGCGAGGCAGGCCGCGTCGGGCACGTCGCTCCCCCGCAGCACCGCGCTCGTGGCCAGCTCGAGTTGTCCGTCGGCGGTCGGCCGGCGGAGCCACTCGGGCGCGCGGCGGACGCTCAGGATCGGGGTGCCGAGCTGCTCCCCCGCCTCGGTGATCGGTGGGTCGCCCGGGTCGGCGGAGTCGTTGGCCTCCTGGGTGAGCACCGTTGCCGCGACGGTCACGGCCAACACGACGAGCGGGATGAACAGGCGGCGCATGCAGGGAGCAGGTTAGGCCCCCGGGCGGGGCCGGTCGCGCCGCGCCCTGTCGCTCACCGGGCGGAGGGTTCGAGGGCGGCCCGGAACAGGCCCCGCACGTGTTCGAGCCGGGCCTTGAGGGCGTCGTCGTCGAGTGGGTCGCGCATGATCAGGTCGGCGATGAAGGGCACGTCGCTGAAGTACGAGAGCAGCGCGCCGTAGCCGGTGAGGAGCAACTGCTCGGGGTCGTGACGGCGGAACCGTCCCGCATCCATCTCCCGCTGGAAGTACTCGACGGCCCGGGCGAACAGCGGCTGGAGCGCGACGCCGAGCTCGATGTGGCCCGAACCCTCCTCGGCGAGGGCCTCCCTTCGCACGATCCGCACGAAGTCGGGGTTGTCCATGAAGAACTCGAACCCCGCCGTGAGCACGTAGTCGACCTGTTCCCAGCCGTCGGCGGTGGTCTGGGTGATCACGTCCTCCACCCGCTCGTACCATTCGGCGAGGGCCCGCTCGAAGACCTCCCGGTACATGGTCTCCTTCGACGGGAAGTGGTGCAGCAGGCTCTGGCGCCGGATCCCCACGACGCCGGCGATGTCGTTGAGTGAGGTGCCGTCGTATCCGCGCTCGGCGAAGAGGCGCCGGGCCGCGACCACGATTGCCTCCCGGGTGGGGGTCTCACTCACGCGGCCAGAGTACCCGGGCCGCAGGACGGTACCCGGAGTTGCCGCTCGTACGGGCCACCGGCCTCCACCGGGGTAGCGTGCCCTCGATGGAGATCGTGGCCGCCCTGTTCATCGACGAGATCGACGTGCGCTCGGTGCCGGGCCCGTCGACCCGCATCGACCTGCGGGGCATCCAGTTCAGCGCGGCCGCGCCGACGCCCGTGCCGCTGGTGTGGGCCCCGCACCTGGTGGTGATCGTGCGTTGTCCGCCGGAGGGATCGGGCCAGGGCGTGCTGGAGGTGACCTACCACCGCGGAGACGATCAGATCGCCCGCAACGTGCAGCCCTTCGAGGTCGAGCCCGGGAAGTTCACCTACCGGTTGGTCCGGGCGGAACTCGAGTTCGCCGACTACGGCACGGTCGAGGCCCGTTGCCGTATCGGTCAGGGTCCCACCACCACGGTCCCCTACACGCTGCTACCGCCGGCGGAGGAATGAGCGTGACCCCCGGCCGGTCCACGTTCGGTGCGGCCGTGTCGGTCCACCCCGAGCCCGCCGCCGCGGTCGGAGAGGTCGCCGGGGCGGTGTTGGAGCGCACGGGACCCGGCCCGGACGTGGCCCTCCTGTTCGTCAGCGGACACGACGACGACGCGGTGGACGACATCGCCGATGCCGTGCGGCAGGTGCTCCGGCCGGGAGCACTGGCGGGGGCCCGCACGGTCGGGGTGATCGGGGGCCCGGTGGAGGTCGAGGACGATCCGGCGGTCTCGGTGTGGGCCGGTCGGACCGGTCCGGCCGAAGCGGTGCGGCTGGAGGCCGTGAGGACCCACGACGGGGTCGCCGTGGGCGGCATGCCGACGGAGCTCGGATCCGGTCGGCGAACGCTGCTGCTGTTGAGCGACCCGCTCACGTTCCCGACCGAGGCCCTGGTCGCGGCGACGAACGACCGGCATCCCGAGCTCGCGGTCGTCGGCGGCCTGGCGACACCGTCGGTCCGGGGCACGACCCGCCTGGTGCTCGACGATCGGGTGCACCACGACGGTGCGGTCGGCGTCCTGTTGCCGGAGGGCATCGGCGAGACGACCGTGGTCTCGCAGGGGTGCCGACCGGTGGGCGAGCCGTTCATCGTGACCGCCGCCGAGGGCAACGTCGTGCGGGAGCTCGGGTCCCGCCCGGCCATGGAGCGGCTCGGGGCCGTGGTCGACTCCGTCTCGGAGGAGGATCGGGCGCTCATGGCCCGGGGTCTGCACGTCGGTCTGGTCATCGACGAGTCGGCGGCGGACTTCGGCCGTGGCGACTTCCTCATCCGGGCCGTGCTCGGCGCCGATCACCGCTCGGGGTCGCTGCGGGTCGGCGACCGGATCGCGGTCGGGACCACCCTCCAGTTCCACGTGCGCGACGCCGACACGGCGGACGCGGACCTCAGGCAGATGCTGTCCCTCGTCGACGCCGACGCCGCGGTCGTCTTCACCTGCAACGGACGCGGCACCCGGCTGTTCGGTCGACCCGGCCACGACGCGGAGCTGGTGAGCGATGCCGTGGGCGGAGGGCCGGTGGCGGGCATGTTCTGTGCGGGCGAGATGGGCCCCGTGCGGGGTCGCAACCACGTGCACGGGTTCACCTCGTCCGTCCTGCTCCTGTACGGCTGATCATCACGGTCCGTCGGTCCGCGGCGCGGATAGGGTCCGAGACATCCGCGAGCTGGAGGACGAATTGACCGATTTCGACGCGCGTGCCATCAGCACCATCCGTGGCTTGGCCATGGACGCGCCGCATGCCGCCCGGTCCGGACACCAGGGGACGGCGATGGCCCTCGCCCCGCTGGCCCACGTGCTGTTCACGAGGATCATGACCTACGACGCGGGTCGACCCGACTGGCCGGACCGGGACCGCTTCGTGCTCTCCGCCGGCCACGCGTCGATCCTCCAGTACGCCCTGCTCCACCTGGCCGGTTTCGGGCTGAGCCTCGACGACCTGAAGGACTTCCGCCAGTGGGGTTCGGCCACGCCCGGGCATCCGGAGGTCGGCCAGACCGCCGGCGTCGAGGTCACCACCGGTCCGCTCGGCCAGGGTGTCGGCAACATGGTCGGGATGGCCATCGCCGAGGCCCAGCTACGGGCCCGGTTCGGGGCGGAGGTGGTCGACCACCACGTCTTCGGGATCTGCGGGGACGGCGATCTGTCGGAGGGCCTCAGCCACGAGGCCGCGTCCCTCGCAGGCCATCTGGCGCTCGGACGGATCGTGCTCTGCTACGACGACAACCACATCACGATCGACGGCGAGACGGAGCTGGCGCTCACCGACGACGCGGCGGCGCGGTTCCGGGCGTACGGCTGGCATGTCGAGGAGCTCGGTGAGGTGGGAGAGGATCTCGACGCGCTCGAGGCCGGTGTCCGGCGGGCCGTGGCGGTCGACGACAGGCCGAGCCTGGTCATCGTGCGCACGGTCATCGCCACGCCCGCACCGGAGTCGGCCAACACGCCGGAGGCCCACGGCTACGCCCTCTTCGACGACGAGATCGCCGAGACCAAGGAGATCCTGGGGCTGCCCCCCGAGAAGACCTTCCACGTGCCCGACGACGTGCTCACCGAGTACCGGGCCGCAGGGCTGCGGGGTTCGGCGGCCCGGGAGGCCTGGGAGGGGCGGGTGGCGGCCTTCGCCGGCGACCGCACCGCGCTCGAGGCACAGTTGAGCGGCACCGGTGTCCCGGGCTGGGAGGAGTCGGTGCCGACGTTCGAGGTGGGTACGTCGGTGGCCACCCGCAAGGCGTCGAACCAGGTCCTGCAGGCCCTGGTCGGCGTGGTACCGGGGCTGACCGGTGGTGGTGCCGACCTCACCGGCAACACCGGCACGGTGATCAAGGGCGAGGGGGTGTTCTCGGCGGCGGATCCGGGTGGTCGTCAGATCTACTTCGGCGTCCGGGAGCACGCCATGGGCGCGATCGCCAACGGGATGGCGCTGCACGGTGGTGCCATCCCCGTGGTCGGCACCTTCCTCGTGTTCGCCGACTACATGCGTCCCGCGGTGCGGTTGGCCGCACTGTCCGAGGCCCGCTCGGTGTTCGTGTGGAGCCACGACTCGGTCGGCGTTGGCGAGGACGGGCCCACCCACCAGCCGGTCGAGCAGCTGGCCTCGCTGCGGGCGATTCCCGGGCTGCGGGTCATCCGTCCGGCCGACGCCAACGAGACGGCGGCCGCGTGGCGGGTCGCGGTTGCGTCGGGCGGCCCGACGGCGCTGATCCTCACCCGCCAGGACGTCGATGTGCTCGCCGGCACCTCTTCCGAGGGTGTCGCCGCCGGCGGGTACGTGGTGCGGGAAGTGGACGGGGCGGCCCTCACGCTGGTGGGCACCGGCAGTGAGGTCGCGGTCTGTCTCGACGCGGCGGAGCTGCTCGCGGCGGACGGGATCGCCGCCCGGGTGGTGTCGCTGCCGAGTTGGGAGTTGTTCGAGGAAGCCGGGTCAGCGCACCGGGACTCTGTCCTCCCCCCGGGTCTGCCGTCGCTCGGTGTCGAAGCGGGGTGCTCGCTCGGTTGGCATCGCTGGGTCGACGACGTGGTGGCCATCGACCGGTTCGGGGCGTCGGCGCCAGGCGCTACCGTGCTGAGCGAGCTGGGGATCGACCCCGACAACGTCGCGGCGCGGGCCCGGTCCCTCGTCGGATCCTGAACCGAACGGAGTCCCATGGCCCGTCTGCACGAACTGTTCAACGAGCAGGGCCAGAGCCCGTGGCTCGACAACATCCGCCGGGGATGGATCACCAGCGGTGAGCTGGAGGCGTGGGTCCGGCGCGGGGTCCGGGGCCTCACCTCGAACCCGTCGATCTTCCAGAAGGCGATCGACGGGTCCGAGGAGTACGACGAGGAGTTCTCGACGGCGATCGCGGAGGGCCTCGACATCGAAGCCTCCTACTGGCGGCTGGTCATCAGCGACATCCGGGCCGCCCTCGCGATCCTCCGCCCCGTGTACGACCGGTCCGACGGTCTCGACGGGTACGTCTCGGTCGAGGTCGACCCGGGTCTGGCCCGCGACGGCGCCGGGACCGAGGCGGCCGCCCGTGCCCTCCACGAGCAGCTGGCCGCGCCCAACCTCTACGTGAAGATCCCGGGTACGGCCGAGGGCCTCGACCCGGTGCGCCGGATGATCGCCGAGGGCCGTTCGATCAACGTCACCCTGATCTTCTCGCTGGCTCGCTATGCGGAGGTGATGGAGGCGTACCTCGCCGGCCTGGAGGAAGCCGACGGCGACCTCTCGCGCGTGTCGAGCGTGGCCTCGTTCTTCATCTCCCGCCTCGACACCGAGGTCGACCGCCGGCTCGAGGAGGTCGGCACCCCCGAGGCGCTGGCGCTGCGGGGCAAGGCCGCTGTGGCCAACGGCAAACTCGCCTACCAGCTCTTCCGGGAGACCTTCGCCGGGCCGCGCTGGGACGCGCTGGCCGCCCGGGGGGCCCGGGTGCAGCGGCCGCTGTGGGCCTCCACGTCCACCAAGAACCCCGCCTACCCCGACACCCTCTACGTCGACCAGCTGATCGGGCCCGACACGGTCAACACGCTTCCCGACGCCACGATCGACGCCTTCGAGGAGCACGGGACGATCACCCGGACCATCGACGCCGATCTCGACGACGCCCGCGCCGTCATCGAGGGGCTCGCCGCGGTCGGCGTCGACCTCGACGACGTGACCCGCCAACTCGAGGAGGAGGGCGTCGCCGCGTTCGAGAAGAGCTTCGACGAGCTGCTCGGCACCCTGGGCTCCAAGGCCGAGCTTCTCGGCTGACCCGTGGACCCGACCTACCCGGCGGCGGCGGAGGAGTTCCGTGACGAACTCCGGGTGCTCCTGGCCGACAACCTCCCGCCGGACTGGAGGGGCACCGGCGCCCTGCCGCGGGAGGAGCTGGCCGAATGGCAGCTCTCCTGGCGGGCGACACTGCGCGACAACGGCCTCCTGGCGCCGGCCTGGCCGACCGAGTACGGCGGTGGGGGCCTGTCGGAGCTGGAGCAGGTGGTCCTCGCCGAGGAGTTCCAGCGGGCCGGTGTGCCCACCGGAGGCGTCAACGACAACTTCAGCATCCAGATGGTGGGCAACACGATCCTCCACTGGGGCACACCCGAACAAAAGGCCCGCTTCCTGCCGCGGAT
>JABAOE010008868.1_pt2 | contig 14357 bp, 13 predicted proteins | sample 7062141 | NCBI WGS metagenome assembly JABAOE01 (sample SAMN14538627, study PRJNA623070) | marine sediment metagenome | biome: marine biome [ENVO:00000428]; feature: marine pelagic biome [ENVO:01000023]; material: deep marine sediment [ENVO:00002113] | place: India: Gulf of Khambhat ... | reverse complement strand
CATCAGCTCGCCGCCCATGGCGTTGAGGCTGTCGGGCCGGTTGAGGGTGATCCAGGCGATACCGCCTTCTCTGATCTCGAAGAGTACGTCTGCCATTGGGGCCTCCTTCTGGACGGCGACCGCGCCGCCGTCGTTCTGCCGCGAAGTATACCGGAAACGGAAAGTTCCGCGAGTGCTACGCTGGCCCCGTGACGGAGCGAAGGCTGGATCACGCGGTGGAGTTCGCGAAGGCGGTGGGCGAGTTCAATTCGTGGCGCTTCTACGACTGCCACGAGACGCTGGAGGACGTCTGGCGCGAGTGCGGCGGCAAGGCGGCCTCGGGCGGGGAGCGCGACGAGCTGGCGGACTTCTACCAGGGTGTGATCAAGGCGGCCGCCGGGCTGCACCACGTGCTGCGGGGCAACCATGGCGGCGCGCTGAAGGTGCTGGGCGACGTGCCGAGGCTGCTGTCAGCGTACCGGCCGCGAACGCTCGGGCTGGACGTCGATCGGCTGCTGGCGGACATCGAACGAGTGACTGCGGAGGTGCGAGCCCTGGGGCCGCACCGCATCAGCGAGTTCGACCGCGAGCTGGTGCCGTCGCTGGTTGTGGAGGCAAGCGGATCTTCTTAGCTCCGCTCATCCTTCGAGAGCGCGGGCGGCTATCCGTTGGCGGGCTTTGACAACCACGGAAGCACTTTGTTCTTGAGCGGTAGCCAGACCACGGTGGCCACGAACGTTATCCCAACGTCCGCAGCGGAGAGAGCTTCCGGTTGTATCCAGTCCCAAACAACTACCGAGACGCCAATAAACGAGTGGACGGCAGCAAGAAAGAGACCGAAGGTCACCACCGCCGTTACGGGCGTGTTACTGACGTTGTCGAGGCCCGTTGCCATCTGCGAAGCCATGCCGACTCCTTTCTGTGAGTCGGCAACCGCTCGGCCGGTCTTCCCCGCGATACGTCAATGATTCAGGCACCGCCGCGATCGGGCTGACTCACCCCTGCCATGTTGGACGGCATCGTAGTCCCGCCAGACGACGGTGTCAATGCCAGGAATGGCCGCTACTTCGCCTCGCCGTAGTCGGCCCAGGGGGCGTCGCGGCGGCGCACGGCCTCGCGGAAGCCCTCCTTCATCGCCATGTCGCGCCAGTCGATGCCGTCCGGAGTGTGGCGGGCGATGCCGTCCATGATCGTGCCGAGCATCTGCGTCGTGCGCAGGCCCATGTTCTCGTACGCCTGGTTGACGAGCAGCTTGCTCAGCGCCAGCTGGCTGGAGGGGATCGTCGCCAGGCGGGCGGCCATCTCATCGACGGCGGCGGGCAGGTCGGCCTCCGGAACGGCGGCTGAGGCGAGACCGGCGCGGACGGCCTCGGCGCCGGTGAGCGGCTGGCCGGTGAGCATCAGGCGCTTCGCCGTCTCCAGGCCCAGTCGGTAGACCCACATCACGGTCGTCGGCTCGCCCCAGACGCGGGCCGGCGGATAGCCGATGCGGACGTCCTCGGCGGCGTAGATGAGGTCGCAGCAGAGCGCCATGTCGGTGCCGCCGCCGACGCACCAGCCGTGCAGCTGGGCGATCGTCGGCTTCGGGCTCTCCCAGAGCGACATGAACGAGCGCACGTTGCGGGACATGCCGAGGTAGTCGCGCACGGGGTCCCAGCCGCCCGACATTGAGCGCTGCGTCGCGTCTTCGGCCTTGGTGCCCCAGTCGAGGTCGTAGCCGGCGCAGAAGGCGCGCCCGGCGCCAGAGAGAATGATGACACGCACCGTTGCGTCTTCGTTGGCTGCCTGAACGGCCTCACCCAGCTCGCGGGTGAGGTCGAGCGTGATCGCGTTCAGGCGCTCGGGACGATTGAGCGTGATGCGGGCGATGCCGCCGTCTGCGGAGTAGAGGATCGTGCTGTAGGTCATTAGTGGGCCTCCGGAATCTGCTGGCCAGTATAGCGCCACGTCGACGTCTCAGGCCGTATACTGCCGCCAGGCAAGCGGAGCGCCTTGCGCGGGTCATAGTTGAGGGCGAGGGCCGCGTGAAGGCACCTCGTTCGGTCTGATAGCCGCTGAGTGCTATAATCGGCGCCCAAAGGGGGGCCATCTAGATGCTGCGAATCCTATTTCCCGTGTCCGTAATCATGCTAGTACTCCTGACGGCCTGCGGTGGCGACGATGACGCCGACAACGGCGGTGATTCACCGACATCGACTCAGACCGGCGCGGAGATCATGACCACAGACGAAGCCTCGCAAGAGACCGACAGCCCGACGGCAACACCGCCTTCAGAGGCGACGGACCCGGCGTCGCCGCAGGAAGGCCCCGGTCAGGCCTCGGCCCGCGCGGATGCGGAGAGGGTGTGCCCGGAGTTCAACAGGGACATATGTATTGACTCATGGGCGGCCAGGGCCACATCCTCACTTCCCCTGGCGCTCTGCGTTAACCCCGACACCGATCGGTGGTTCACAGAGACGCCTGGTGGTGTGTCCGGTGAACCCGCCGCAGGTGTGCTCATTGGCGACGCCTGCGCCGGTGGGTCGTCCTTTACCGTGGTGGCGCTGCAGAACTACCCGTGACGCCCGCCAGGTGCGAGGAGCGCCTTGCGCGGTTCGTGCTAGAAGCGAAGGGCGGCGTACCGCGACGGCGATGTCGTAGAATGCCGCCATGGAGCCGCAGGTCCAGTACACAAAGACAAGCGATGGAGTGAACATCGCCTTCGCCAGCGCAGGTGAAGGGACGCCCCTCGTCCGCGTGCCGCAGCCCGGGATGGTCCATGTCCAGCGAGACTGGGCGATGTACTCCTATATCTTCCGGCCGCTGACGCAGGCCTTCCGCCTCGTCTGGTACGATCCGCGTGGCACTGGCCTCTCGGATCGGGACCAGATCGACTTCTCCATGGAGGCGATGATGCGCGACCTCGAGGCCGTTATCGACCGCACGGGCCTCCGGTCGTTCGCCGTGATGGCTCTCTCAGACGGCGTGCCGATGGCGGTGACCTACGCCGCCACATTCCCGGACCGCGTATCGCACCTCATCCTCATCGACGGCTGGACGAACCCGTCCGACTACATGACCTCCCCCGCGACTCAGGCCTATCATTCTCTTATCGACCAGGACTGGACGCTGTTCACGGAGACGACGGCGCGTGTCCTGGCGGGGATTGATGACCCTCAAGTCATAGAGGTGTTCGGCGAGCACATGCGGGCCTGTATCGAGCCGGAGGTGAACCGCGCCTTCAGCGCGGCCGCTAGGAGCTACGACGTTTCGGCCCTGCTGCCTGACATAGAAGCCGAAGCGCTGGTGCTGCACAACAATGACAATCGCTTCTTCCCAGTCAGCGCCGGGCAGAAGCTGGCGGCAGGCATCCCAGACGCCCGCTTCCTGGCCATTGACGATATGGCCTACCAGCGTATCGCACCCCTGATCGAAGAGTTCATGGGCGTCACAGAGAAGCCCGAGGTAGTAGAGCCAGGCGCTTTCCGTACCGTCCTTTTCACGGACGTCGAAGGCTCGACGGCGCTCACCGACCGTCTGGGCGACGCCAAAGCGCGTGATCTGCTGCGCGAGCACGAGCGCATCACGCGCGAGGCGCTGGAGGCGCACGGCGGCTCGGAGGTGAAGACGATGGGCGACGGCTTCATGGCGTCGTTCGGCTCCGCGACGAAGGCGCTGGAGTGCGCCATCGCGATGCAGCGGGCGTTTGCCGAGCACAACGAGTCGGCGGCCGTATCGATCAACGTACGTATTGGCCTGAACGCTGGAGAGCCGATAGCCGAGGACGACCCTGGCGGGCGCGGCGATCTCTTCGGGACGGCTGTGAACATGGCTGCACGAATCGCTGCGCAGGCCGACGGCGGTGAGATTCTCGTGTCGAACGTCGTGCGGGAACTCGTAGCGGGTAAGGACTTCCTCTTCAACGACCGCGGCGACACGGAGCTGCGGGGCTTCGAGGACCCGGTGCGGGTGTACGAAGTGCGGTGGCGAGCCTAGCGCTACCGGCCCGACAGCGCCAACATGCGACTGCAGCGGTTACACGAGTGGGACGTCACGCCAGCGGAGGCGATCGCGCTGCAGAAGGAGCTGGCGCCGCGCGTCGTCCGCGAGGGTGATCCCGGCGACGTGCGAATTGTCGCCGCGGCCGATCTTGCCTTCGTCGGCAGGCGCTGGCCGCGGCAGCCGGCGCGCGGGCGCGCCGCCGTCGTGCTGATGCGCTACCCGGAGCTGGATGTGATCGAGGAGCAGGTGGTGGAGGGCGACGTGAGCTTCCCTTACATACCGGGGCTCCTCTCGTTCCGAGAGGCACCGCTGCTGGCGCGGGCGTTCGAGCGCGTTAACGGGACCCCGGACCTCCTGCTGGTCGACGGCCAGGGCTACGCACACCCGCGGCGCTTCGGGATAGCCTCGCACCTCGGGCTGATTGCGGGCCTGCCGACTATCGGCTGCGCGAAGAGCCGCCTTTGCGGCGAGCACGCCGAGCCCGCGCAAACGCGCGGCGCGAGAGCCGAGCTGCGGGACGGCGGCGAGGTGATCGGAACGGTGCTGCGGACGCGGGACGGCGTGAAGCCGCTCTACGTATCGGTCGGGCACAAGATCGGGCTCGAAGCAGCGGCCGACTGGGTGCTGCGGTTGGCCCCCAGGTTCCGTCTGCCGGAGCCGATCCGGGTAGCGGACGCGCTTTCGAAAGGGCGATCTGCCTGAGACAGGAAGGCGGCGACCGTTCGCCTGTACGCGGCGCTGTTCGTATAATCGAAGTGGCGGAGGTTATCTGATGCAGGAAACGCGCGAGACACTGAGCGAGCTAAAGCAGCGCATCGAACACGTCCTCCGCCGTCTTTGACGTCCCCGCTCGCGAATCAGAGATAGCGGAACTCGAGAAGCAGTCCGCGGAGCCGGGCTTCTGGGACGATCAGCAGGCCGCGCAGGCGGCGATGCGCCGCCTCGCCGACGCCCGCGAAGAGGTGGAGACCTGGCGCAACGTTGAGGCCAAAGCGACAGACCTCGTCGGCCTGCTCGAACTCGCCGAATCCGAGTCCGACGACGAGGTTGCCGCAGAGGTCGCGTCCGAGACAGAGGCGCTGGCGCGCAGCTTCGAGGACATGGAGCTGACGCTGGCGCTGAGCGGCGAGTACGACCGCCGCGACGCGATCCTGGCGATCCACGCCGGCGCCGGCGGCACCGAGTCGCAGGACTGGGCGGAGATGCTGCTGCGCATGTACCTGCGCTGGGCCGAGGGCCGCAAGTACGAGGCAAAGGTTCTGGACATCATGCCCGGCGAAGAGGCCGGCATCAAGAGCGCGACGCTGGAGGTCCGCGGCCGCAACGCCTTCGGCTACTTGAAGGGAGAGCGCGGCGTGCACCGGCTCGTGCGTATCTCGCCGTTCGATTCCTCGAAGTCACGCCACACGTCGTTCGCCCTCGCCGAAGTGATGCCGGAGGTGGAGAGTGCGTCGGAGGTGAACATCGACCCGGACGACCTGCGGATCGACGTTTTCCGGGCGGGCGGACACGGCGGCCAGAACGTGCAGAAGAACTCGACCGCCGTGCGCATCACGCACATCCCGACCGGCCTCGTTGTCTCCTGTCAGAACGAGCGCTCCCAGGGGCGGAACAAGGACTCGGCGCTTAAGGTGCTGGAAGCACGCCTGCTGGAGCGCGAACTGGCTCGTCAGGCGGAAGAGCGCGCCGAGCTCAAGGGGCAGCACGTGTCAGCGGAGTGGGGCAACCAGATCCGCTCCTACGTGCTCCATCCGTACAAGATGGTGAAGGACCACCGCACTGGATATGAGACAAGCAACGCCGAAGCCGTGCTCGACGGGGGGCTCGATGAGCTCCTGCGCGACTATCAGAAGGCGACGCTTGGCGACTAGCGTGCGGCTCTGGGCTTCGCTGGCAGCCATCGTGGCCTTCCTGGCTCTGGCACCGGCGGTCGGGGCGCAGAGCGCGCCGCAGATCACTGACGGTGGCGTTACCAACAACTTCCCCGACGGCATGGTGTTCGCCGTCAGCGTATCGGCCGACTCGCCGATCGAAGACCTCCGCCTGCGCTACACGGTGCTGCCGGACGGCACGGCGGCGATCGGCCGGCCCGAATTCGATCCGGACACCACCGTGGCGACGACGTTCACGCTGGCGGGAAACAACCCGCCGCAGATCTACCTCGCGCCCGGCACCGTGATCGACTACTACTGGGAAGCGACGGACGCCGGCGGTAACGAATCGCGCACAGAGACGCAGACGTTCTTCTACGACGACGCGCGCTTCGGCTGGGAAGCAGTGAGCGGCGGCGGCGTCACGATCTACTACTACTCCGGCTCTGAAGACGACGCCGGGGACATGCACAGCGTCGCGCTGGATTCGATCTCGGAGATGTCGGCGCTGCTGCAAACAGACGTGCCGTTTGAGGTGCAGGTCTGGATCTACGACTCAACGGAGGACATGCGGCCGGCGCTGCAGGCCCGCAGCGAGAGCTACGAGAGCCAGATAATCACGGCCGGCGTGCGCGTCGCCAGCAACACGGTGCTCGTGCTGGGGAACGCCTCGTTCGACACGCTGCGCCACGAGCTGACGCACATCGTCACGAAGCAGGCCGGCGAGAGCGCCTTCGGCTCGCTGCCGGCGTGGCTGGACGAGGGCACGGCCGTCTACGGCCAATCGGACCCCGGTGGTTTCCGCAGCGCGATCGAGTCCGCTATCAGCCGCGGCAACGTGCTCTCCGTGCGCGAGGTGTCTTCCTACCCCGGCGACCCGGACAAGGTAACGCTCTTCTACGGCGAGGGCTGGAGCCTGGTCTCGTACCTGATCGACGAGTACGGCGAGGAGCAGTTTGCGGCGCTGTTCGCGGAGGTGAAGTCGGGCAAGCGTATCGAGAGCGCGCTGCAGGCGGTGTACGGCTTCGGGCAGGACGGCCTGGAGGACGAATGGCGCGCCGCCAACGGCCTGCCGGCGCGCGTGACGCCCGCACCTACTGACCCGGACCAGCCAGACGTCGCCTCGCCTTCCGACGATGATGGCGGGATGTCGTTGGGACTCGTCATCGGACTCATCGTGGGCGTGATCGCCGTTGCGGCGGCAGTGGGCCTCGGCGGGGTACTCCTGTCGCGCCGCGTCTAGGTCTCAGAGCTGTGCGAGGAAATCCCTGATCAGATCCGCGACAGCCTCAGGGCGCTCCATCGGCACAAGGTGACCAGCGCCACTAACGGTCTCAAGACGGCCGCTGGGGAGACGCGCGGCGACCGTCTCGGCGACGTTGCCGAGCATGTCCTCCGTGTACTCGCCGCGGATCACCAGCACTGGCACGTCAATGCGCGGCAGGACGCTCCAGACGTCGAGAGAGGCGCTGTTGGCGAAGACCTCAGCTTCGACCTCACCGGGGCACTTGAGCTGCAAGCTACCGTCCTCTCGGCGGAATGTACCGTGCTCAACGTAGAGGCGGAGCGCCTCGTCCGGCCAGCGTTCGAAGAGAGAGCGCGCGCGATAGTGCGCCAGGGCGGCGTCGGCGGACTCGAAGACGGCGCGCCGCCGGCGTGCGCCCTCGGACATCCTGCGGCGGGAGTCCTCGGGTTGATAGCCGCCGACAACCACGATCGGCTCAATTGCGATGATGCTCGTGAAATACTCAGGATGCGACGCGGCAAGGTAGAGGCCAGAGGCCGCGCCGGCCGAGTGCCCGACGAAGGGCACTCCCTTCAGGCCGAGTCCATCGAGCCAGGCCCGCAGGTCCTCGACGAAGCGCGCCCAGTGGTAGCTGCCACCTTCGGGGGCAGGCTTGTCGCTGTCGCCGTGACCACGCGTGTCGGCAGCGTAGACCGTGTAATCTCCGGCCAGGCGCTCTGCCACGGGCGCCCACTGGCGCGCTAGAAAGCCCGTGGCGTGGTTGAGGACGAGGGACTCGGCACCCTCATGGCCGGCCCACTTCAAATAGTGCGCACGGATACCGGTGGAGAGGTCGATATAGTGATCTATGGGCGGCACAAGAGTGAGTCTATCGCCCGCGCGCTGGTGCGGAAAGCGGCTACGCCGGGTGGATCAGGAACGTCGGGTGGTTGGGGGCGATCTCCTGGTACTTCTCGATCGGGTCATCGGGTTCGAGGCCGAACTCGCCCTTGACGATCTTGTTCTCGCCCACGTACTGCTTGATGATCGCCGCACGCCCTTCAGCCGGCACCTCTTCGAGGCGGACCAACTCGATCGTGCTGCCGCGGCGCAGCACCGCGAGGCCGCCGTCGGCGCGGACGTTGCGCACCCATTGCGTCTCGCCCCTCGGCGCGACGAGGTAGCGCTTGCCGTCTAGTTCGGTCCAGTTGACCGCCGTCATACGCGCCTTGCCGGACACCCGGCCTTTGTGCTCCAGCCGCACGCCGCGCTTGCCGGCAACGCCGCGGGCAGCGAGCCAGCCGAGGAAGCTGTTCATCTTCTTCGTGAGCGCGTTGGGCTTCTTGTAGACCATCGTCGACCTCCGTGCGGGCAGGGGGTGTCCGGTTACGAGGCGGCTGCGGGCGACGGCGCGAAGTCGAGGAGGCGGAGCTCCATCGCGCCGTTGGAGCCGCGGTCCGCGCTGAAAGTATACACGGCGTCCAGCCGGGACCCGGGCTGAAGGTCCTGCGCGCCGACGCCGAAGGCGNNATACACGGCGTCCAGCCGCGACCCCGGCTCGAGGTCCTGCTTGCCGATGCCGAAGGCGACCGCCGGCCACGTGACTCGCCCGTCGCGCAGTTTGAGGCGCAGGTGCTCGCCGTCGGCGCCCATCGTGCGAATATCGGTGACTTCGAGGTTGCGGCTGAGGAAGACGGGCTCCGGGTTGCCCACGCCAAACGGGGCCAGCTGCGCGAGCGAGGCGATCAGCCTGCCGTCAACGCGGCCGAGCGGGATCGCCGCATCGATATCGAGCACCGGGACCAGCTCAACGCCGGCCAGCTCCTCCCTCGCGCGGGCGATCAGAGCCTCCTTGAGCGCGGGCAGGTTGGCGTTCGTGGCTGTGAAGCCGGCGGCGGCGCGGTGGCCGCCGAAGCGGACCATGAGCTCGGGCCGAGTGCGCAGGGCGGCGGTGATGTCGAACTCCGGGATGCTGCGGCAGCTGGCGCGGCTGGTTTCCTCGCCCTCTTCGTAGACGACGGCCGGCCGGTAATGGTCGTCCATCAGGCGGGCGGCGACGAGGCCGACGATGCCGGAAGGAATCTCAGGGTGGCCAACGAAGATCAGCGGTGCGTCCTGATCCTCCGCGGCAACAAGGTCGCGGGCGAGGTCGCAGGCGGCGGTCGTGGCCACCTGGCGCTGGCGGTTGAGCTCGCAGAGATGGAGTGCCAACTCGCGCGCACGGTCTGCATTAGTCTCAAGCAGGAGGCCGAGGGCGCGGCGCGCGTGGTCCAGCCGTCCGGCAGCGTTCAGCCGCGGGCCGATAACGAAGCCGATAGTCGAGGCGTCGGCGCGTTCCGGATCACTACCGGCCGCCTCCATCAGCGCCCGAAGGCCCGGCCGCTGCGTGCGGGCGAGCGCGCGCAAACCCTCACGGACAAGCCAGCGGTTCTCTCCCCGCAGCGGCGCCATGTCGCAGACGGTGCTGAGCGCCACGAGGTCGAGGTAGCGCTCCGGGACGAACGTCCGGCCGAGGCGGTCGCAGAGCGCGGAGACGAGCTTAAAGGCGAGGCCGCCGGAGGCCAGCTCCGGCTCCGGATACAGCGCCCCCGGGCGCTTCGGGTTGACCACAGCGACGGCTGAGGGCAGCTCCGGAGGCACGGTGTGGTGATCGAGCACGATCGTGTCGACGCCGAGGCGGCGCGCGGCTTCGATCTCCTCCACGGAGCTGGTGCCACAGTCAGCGGTGATGATCAGCGTCGCGCCGCTGGCATGCAGCGACTGAATGGCGGCGAGGTGGAAGCCGTAGCCCTCGCTGAAGCGATCCGGAATGTAAGGGGTCACCTTCGCACCGACCTCGCTCAGCGCCTCGATGAGGATGGCGGCGGCGGTGACGCCGTCGACGTCAAAGTCACCGTAGACGGCGATCAGTTCACCGCCTTCGATCGCGCGCGTGATGCGGTCGAGCGCCGGCTCAAGGTCCGGCAGGAGGAGCGGATCGTGCGCCGGATCGCGCGCCCCGGCGAAGGCCTCGGCTTCAGCGGGGGTGCGAACGCCGCGGTGCCACATCAGATGGCGGACAAGCGGTTGCTGCGGCACGCCCTTCAGCGCGTCGTCCGGGAAGCGGCCGCGCAGCCGCCAGCGCTTGCCCGTCGCTGTCGCGGCCGGTGTCGTGGCCAACGTCACGGGAGCCTGCCGGGCGAGGCGTCCGTCTGCGAGCTGCTCGATAGGACCATGGGCGTGCTGTCATTATCGGGCGGGCGGAACAGATCGGGAAAGGGCAGGTGGCGGGCAGTTCGTGGAGAAGCTGCCGAGAGTTGCGCCAGAGGGCGGATGCTGGCAACCTTAGCAGCGGTGTTGGCCCGTTTCGTGGCCAGCAAGCCGGACGTTCGACGCCGAGCCCGAGGACGCCCCAGCCTCGCCCGACGAGAGCGCGAATCCTCGGCCGGCATTGGGGGGACGCCATTCTAAGACTGACAGCAGGGGAAGCGCTCTGATAGTTGCCAAGCACGCGGCCGTCGTCGGCCTCTGCGTCCTGGCCGTGGCCGTTCCCTCGATCCCTGGCCTCGAGGGCCTGGCCCCCGGCGAGGGACGCGCCGTTCGAACTGACGACGTCAGCGAAAGCTTTCTCTCTGCACCGGCCTGCTCCGAGACGAGACCCGACCTCTGCCTGACCTCCGAGGGAGGCGGCGAGGCCGGCGGGCCTGTCCTCCGCCAACAAATGGAACAAAGCGAATCCCTGAGCGCCGCGACGCCGGAGGCCGATGATTCGTCGCGGGAGCGAGCGGCAGAGGCCACGGAGGCCCCCGAGCCGTGGGGCGCGATGGCGATCCGCCCGGGCGACACGCTGATCGCCCTCGCCAACTGGTTCGGAGTATCGCCCTTCGAGATCGCCGTGATGAACGGCGCCGCCGTCGACGACTACCTCGTGATCGGCCAGACGCTCATCGTCCCGGTGCCGGAGTCCGAATTCGTGATACCACCGGTGCCGGACGTGCCCGAGCCAACTCTAGCACCGGCGAACACGCCCACGCCGCTGCCGGAGACACCGCCGCCCGTTGCCGCTGCTCCGCCGGACCTGCCGGCTGCACCGCCGCCGTCGGGACAATCGTGGACGAAGGAAGAAGTGGTCGAGGCGATCTGCTCGCTCCCCTGGCCCTGCGAGACGATGGTCGCCATCGCCGCCTGCGAGTCCGGCCTGCGTCCGGACGCCTTCAACCCGGCCGGGTACTACGGGCTCTTCCAGATCAACTACGCCTTCGAGGGCTGGGACAACCCCTGGACGAACGCCCAGGTGGCGTACTACGAAAAGTACCTGCCGATGCTGGAGTGGGGCGGCGACGGCCTGGCGCCCTGGCCCGTCTGCCGGTACTACTGAGCGCCCGCGACGTCACCGGACTCCTCCGCGCCGGACGCCGATTGCAGCATCTGGAGCAGATCCGGACGACCGCCGGCAAGCGGCTCCGGGCGTGACTCGCCCCGGAGGTCGCGCATCGCGAGCGGGATGACCGGCAACAGGTCGCCGGCGATGACGCCCGCGGAGCCCATGTCGTCGCGAAGCTTCTGACCGGCGAGGCCGCCGACGTAGAGGCCGAGGCAGGCCGCATCGAACGGATCGACGCCTTGCGCGATGAACCCGGCGACCGTTCCCGAGAGGACGTCGCCCGTTCCGCCCGTGGCGAGCGCCGGGTTGGTGAACGGGCTGACGGCGGCGCGACCGTCGGGCGCGGCAACGACGCTGGGCGCACCCTTGAGGAGCACGTGCGTGGCCCAGTCGGCAGCGAACCGGCGGGCGGCGCCCAGGCGGTCGGCCTGGATCTCAGCGATGGAGAGGCCGCTCAGGCGGGACATCTCGCCGGGATGCGGGGTCAGGACGGCCGGCACGTTGATCAACTCAGGCCAGCCGTCGATGCGCGCCAGGTTGTTGAGGCCATCGGCGTCAATGACGACGGCGCGCAGAGCGCCGTCTTCGGCGCTCAGCTTCGGCAGCAGCGAGTGGACGAAAGCCTGTACGTATCCGCTCTGCGAGAGGCCCGGACCAACCAGCAGGCAGTCGTAGTCGCGCGCGGAGAGCGCGCGGAGGACGGAGCCGGCGTCCTGTGCCGAAAGCTCACCGCCGGTGCCCTCCAGGGGCTCGAAGGTGGTCTCGCTGAGCTTCGCGGCGAGGATCGGGTGGATAGCGTTGACGCAGGCGAGCGTGACAATGCCTGCGCCGGCTCGCATCGCGCCCATGCAGGCGAGGTAGGCAGCGCCCGTGTACCGCGGCGACCCGGCGACAATGAGCGCGCTGCCGAACGTGCCCTTGTGAGCATCCTCCGGCCGCTCCGGCAGGTGTTCCTGGGCCCAGCGGCGCGTTATCAGCTCTGTCTGCACGGACGAAGCAAGAGCCTCCGGCACGCCGATGTCGACAGTCTCAACGTTGCCTGCGAGACGGGCGCCCGGGAGGAGGTGCAGGCCGACCTTGGCGAAGCCGAGTGCGATCGTCGCGTCGGCGGCGACTGTGAGCGGGTCCACACCGCCGGTGTCCGCATCGAGCCCGCTGGGCAGGTCGACCGCCAGCAGGCGCGGCGGCAGGCGGCGCTCGCGCGCCTCCTTGAGCTGCGCCAAGACCGTCGCGAGATCGCCCTCGATGGCCCTGGCACGTCCCGTGCCGAGGAGTGCATCGATAACGAGCTCGGCGCCGCCGAGGGCGTCCGCAAGGCGCTGCTCCCAGCCGTCTTCACCGGCGCTGATGACCGGCACCTCGCGTTCGGCAAGCGCGGCGTGATTCGCGTCGTCGTCCGGGCGGGGCTTGAGGTTGAAGACGATTACGTCGGCAGCCCACTCCTTGAGGTGGCGGGCCGCGACGAGGCCGTCGCCGCCGTTGTTGCCCGGGCCGCAGAGGACGAGGATGCGCCGCTCGGCGATCTCGCCCAGGGCGAGCCAGGCTTCCTGGGCGACGGCGAGGCCGGCGTTCTCCATCAACTGCGGCACCGGCACTCCCGCCTCGGCCTCCAGGCGCATCATCTCAGCGACGGTAACGAGCTTCACGGGCCGATGGTATCACCGGTCGCGGGGAAGCCGCGCGCCTACGCAGATGCGGCCGTGTACTTCTCAGGCGCGCGGACGAACTGGCGCAGGCAGTCGTCGGAGCAGAAGGAGTGGTCGACGCCGTCGAGCTTCAGGTGAGCGGCGACCTCGCCCTTGCCCAGCTCCATCCCGCAGACTGGATCGACCTCTTTCTCGATCGCCTCGGCGCTGGCGGGGTGCGGCTCGTACAGCTCGACCTCGGCGGCGAGGCCCTTGAGCCGCTGCCGGCCGATGCGCGTCCACTCGACGCCTTCCAGTTCGCGGGCGCGATGACGGACAGCCGCCGAGACGATGATCTGGTTGCGGTTGGCGCTCTCGGCGAGGCGCGAGGCGATGTTGACGTTGGAGCCGATGTAGTCACCTTCGCGGTAGAGGACGGGGCCGTAGTGAAGGCCGATGCGAATGGCCGGGAACTGCGGCTCAGCGGCCGTGCGCTGCTCCAGCTCGAGAGCGGCAGAGACGGCGGAGTAGCACTCGGGGAAGACGATCATGAAGCCGTCGCCGATCTGCTTGACGACGCGGCCGTGACAGCGCACGTTGGCAATGCGGATCATCTCCGCGAAGCGGGCGACTATCTCGGCGGCCTTGAGATCGCCCATCGCCTCGGCCAACGGCGTGAAGCTGGCGAGATCGACGAACATGATCGCCTGGCGGACCTGCCCGGGGATCTCCGGCTGCTCGGCCAGCCCCGACTCCTCTTCCAGGTGCATGAGCATGTCGTCCCAGGCGGCCTGAATCGCACCCTTGCGGAAGAAGTAGAGTAGCGCCGGCTCGACCATTGGCTCGACCTGACTGAACGTCCGCTCCAGGCGGTGTTGCTTGTCCTCGGAGCCGGGTTCGGTTGCGGCCGGCTGGTGCAGGTAGATGTGAGACGTGCGATGACCGACCTCCGCCGCACGGCGCATGAGGTCGGCGTAGACGCGTAGCACCTGGACGAGGGCCTCCTGGGGGTAATCGGCGTCGAGGGCGACCTTGAGCGAGCGGAGGAAGCCGATGTCGTCTTCTTCCAGCATGCCGCCGGTGTCGGCGACTCCTGTCGCCTCCACGAACGTCTTGACCTGTTCGAGGGCCAGCCCGGTGAGCTCGGCGGCCTCCGGCAGGGAGAAGGTGGGGGCCGAGAGGTGACGCGTCATCTCGTCCAGGTAGAACCGGCGCACTGAGTCGGGGTTGTGAAGCGCATCGCGGATATCGTCGAGCGAGTGCCCGTAGTGGAGCAGCTGGTGGATGAGGCGCACACGCCCGATGTCTTCGGT
>JABAOE010001632.1_pt1 | contig 14363 bp, 9 predicted proteins | sample 7062141 | NCBI WGS metagenome assembly JABAOE01 (sample SAMN14538627, study PRJNA623070) | marine sediment metagenome | biome: marine biome [ENVO:00000428]; feature: marine pelagic biome [ENVO:01000023]; material: deep marine sediment [ENVO:00002113] | place: India: Gulf of Khambhat ... | reverse complement strand
CGTCAAGCGGAGTTGATGGACTCTCCCTCGTTGTCTCCCGATCCCCACCGCTCCGCCCTGAAGGGTCTCGCGCGCATCAACGCCGTCTCGCGGAGCGCGGCGCTGATCTGGACGGCGTTGCGGAGGAGTCTGGAGGGTGGTGCAGACCGTTCGATGCGCGTCCTGGACGTGGCCTGCGGAGGCGGGGACATCGCGGTGGCCCTCTACCGGCTGGCCCGGCGGGCCGACGTGGCTCTGACGGTCGACGGCTGCGACGTGAGTCCCACGGCAGTGCGTCTGGCCACGAAACGAGCCGCCGACAAGGCGCCCGCGACGTTCTTCGAGCTGGATGCCCTGGTCGAGCCGCTTCCCGACGGGTACGACGCGATGATCAGCAACCTGTTCCTGCACCATCTCTCGGCCGCGGATGCGGTGCTCCTGTTGAAGAAGATGGCCGCGGCGGCGCCCACGGTCGTGGTGACCGACCTGGTCCGCGGCTCCCTGGGTTACGCGACCGCGTTCGTCGGGACACGACTCCTGTCGAGATCGCCCATCGTTCGCGTCGACGGCCCGCGCTCCGTCCGTGCCGCGTTCACGCTCGACGAGGCGCGACAACTCGCCGGACGCGCGCAGCTGGAAGGTGCGAGGATCGAGCCCGCGTTCCCCTGCCGCTGGCGGTTGAGCTGGTCCCGTCCATGAACGAGCGCCACGACGTGGTCGTGATCGGGGCCGGGCCGGCCGGGTCCGTCGCGGCGTTCGTCGCCGCACGGCGCGGACTCGACGTGCTGCTGCTGGAGCGGGCGAGGTTTCCCCGCTTCAAGGTGTGCGGTTGTTGCCTCAACGCGCGGGCCGTGCAGGCGCTGGATCGCATCGGGATGGCCGACCTCGGGCACGCGCTGCGGGCCCGCCCGCTTCGCCGGCTGGTCCTCCACGCGGGCCGGCGCTCGGCGTCGTTCCGCCTGCAGGGCAGTGTCAGCATCTCTCGGAGCCGTCTCGATCAGGCGCTCGCCCGACGGGCGGTGGAGGCCGGTGCGCGCTTCCTCGACGGGACGACCGCCACGGTGGGGCCGGCCGACGCCGCGGGACGGAGTGTCGAGCTACAGCTGCCGGACGGGGCATCGCGGGTTGTGCGCGCCGGTGTCGTCGTGGTCGCGGATGGTCTGTCGGGCACGGCGCTGCGGCACCGGCCGGAGCTCTCCGGAAGGGTCTCGGCGGACTCGCGAGTGGGCACCTCGACGATCGTGACGGACGTCCCGCCGGGCTTCGCGCCGGACGCCGTGCGCCTGGCGTGCGCAGGAGAGGGTTACGTCGGCCTCGTCGGCCTCGAGGACGGGCGGCTCAACATCGCGGCGGCCCTGGACCGCGACGCCATCAGGGCGGGGCCGGGTCGATCCGTCGCCGCGATCCTGCGGCAGAACGGGTTGCCGATCGTCCCGGGACTGGAAGCCCGGGAGTGGCGCGGCACACCCGCGCTGACACGCCGGCGTCCGATCGTCGCGGGAGAGCGTTTCTTCATCCTCGGAGACGCCGCCGGCTACCTCGAGCCATTCACGGGGGAGGGCATCGCCTGGGCCGTCGAGGCGGCGGTCGCCGCCTCCGACTGGTTCTGTCCGGCGGCCCGGCGTTGGGACGCCCGTGCCGCCCCGGCCTGGATGCGAAGACATCGTTCCCTCGTTCGCCGCCGACGGTGGGGCTGTCGCCTCGTCGCCGGTATCCTACGCAGGCCGCGTCTGACGCGAGCGTTGATCGGACTTTGCGGACGCACGCCGGGGCTGGTCCGGCCGTTCGTCCGGCATCTCACCCAGCCATCGCCGACCGCTGGGCGGGGAGGAGCATGAGCGTCGAGCTACTCGGGATCGCCACCGCGAATCCGCCCGGCACGTTGACCCAGGAGCAGGCGCTGGATCTGAACCTCCAGCGTTCGGGGCTCGGCGGGCGAACGCGACTCCTGGAGCGCCTCTACCGACGCAGCGGGGTGCGGCGACGCGCGAGTGTCCTCATCGACGCGACGGGAGGGGAGTCGTCGCTCGACGGGTTGGTCCGTTACTACCCGCCGGAGGGGGGCGGGAACGGCCACGGGCCCAGCGTGGCGGAGCGCATGCAACGCTACGAGCGGGAAGCGCTGCCGTTGGCGCTCGAAGCCTCGCGCGAGGCGATGCGGTCCGCGGAAGTCTTGCCGGACGACATCGGCCAGCTCGTCACGGTCTCCTGCACCGGGTTTTTTGCACCCGGACTGGACAGCCACTTGATTCGCCGGCTCGAGCTTCCCGCGACGACGGGACGCAGCATGATCGGCTTCATGGGATGCCATGGAGCGATCAACGGGTTGCGTGTCGCCTCCGCGCTGGCGCAGGCGGCGCCCGGTTCGAGCGTCCTGCTGTGCGCCGTCGAGCTGTGCTCGCTGCATTTCAGTTACGGCTGGGAGGGCGGCAAGGCGGTCGCCAACACGTTGTTCGCCGACGGGGCCGCGGCCGCCGTGCTGCGGCGACGCGAGTCGCCGGGTCGCGGCTGGCGTCTGCGGGCCACCGGATCGTCCGTCCTGCCGGATTCCGTCGACGACATGGGCTGGCGTATCGGGGACCACGGTTTCGAGATGCTGCTCTCGAGCCGGGTTCCGACGATCATCCGCCGAGAGTTGCGCGACTGGCTCGACGGTTGGTTGGCCGAGCAAGGCCTGGCCCGCGGCGACATCGGCTCGTGGGCGATTCACCCCGGGGGGCCGCGGGTCATCGATGCGGTGCAAGAGGTCCTCGGGCTGTCGGCGGAGGAGACGCGAGCGTCGCGTGAGGTGCTGGCCGAACACGGGAACATGTCCTCGCCGACGGTGCTGTTCATCCTCCGACGCCTCGAAGAACAGCGCGCGCCGCGCCCGTGCGTGATGCTGGCCTTCGGTCCGGGTCTCGTCGTCGAGGCCGCGCTGCTCGAATGAAACGCGCGTTCGCTTCGCCGTTGCTGCCGGTCGCCGCCGCCGTCGCGGTCCTGGCTCCGTTCGCACGCAAGGCGTTCAACGTCGACGATCCGCTGTTCCTCTGGACGGCACGCCAGATCGCCCGCGACCCGGCACGCTTCTTCGACTTCAGCGTCAACTGGTACGGCTGGGACATGCCGATGGCCGAGGTGCTGAAGAACCCGCCCGGAGTCTCGTACTACCTCGCGCTGGTCGGCGGCGTCGCGGGTTGGAGCGAGGTGGCGATCCACCTGGCGTTGCTCCTGCCCGCGGTTCTGGTTGCCTGGGGCACGCACACGCTGGCACGCGAGCTGTCGGCGGACCCCGTGATGGCCGGTCTCGCGACGGTGGCCACGCCCGCGTTCGTGGTCTGCGGGACCAACGTGATGTCCGACATGAGCATGCTCGCCGGCTGGATCTGGGCCCTCGTCCTGTGGATCCGAGGAGTCGACAAGCAGAGCTCCGGGCAGCTCTTCGCGGCAGGCCTCGTCGGCGCCGTCGCCTTGCTGACGAAGTACTTCGCGATCGCGCTGATCGGTCTGTTCGTCGCGTACGCCTGGTGCTCGACCGGCCGTCGTCCGGGCCGCTGGATCGTCCCGGCGCTGCTTCCCGCCGTGGCCTTGCTCGCGCACGAGTGGTGGACGGCCCGCGCCTACGATCTCGCCCTGTTCTCGGATGCCGCTTCCTACGCCACGAAGTTCTCGGCACCCGATCTGTTCTCCCAGCTCGTGACCGGCTTCTCCTTCGCGGGAGGATCGGCCGCGATCGTCCTGTTCTTTTCGCCGCTGGTGTGGTCGCGGCGCGTGCTCGCGATCTTCGCCGGAGCGGTCGTCGCGCTGCTCGTCGCCGCCCTGCTCCAGGGCGAGATTTCCGGCGCGCCCCTCCGGCTCGACTCCGGCCTGCGCTGGGGCCTGATCCTGCAGCTGGGCGTCCTGGCGTTCGGCGGCCTGAGCCTGATCGGACTGGCCGTCGACGACTTCCGGCGCTCTCGCGATGCGGCGTCGTTGCTGCTGTTGCTCTGGGTCGCCGGGACGTTCGTCTTCGCCTGTTTCGTCAACTGGTCGATCAACGTGCGCAGCATGCTCCCGCTCGTGCCGGCGGCGGGGATCCTCCTCGCGCGTCACGCCGCGAGAGGCAAGCCCGTCCGGTGGCCGCTCGCCCCCGGGCTGGTCCTGGCCCTGCTCGTCGGCCTGGCCGACGGCGCCTGGGCGAACTCCGCGCGCGACGCCGCGAACAGGATTCACGCGGACTGGCGGGACAAGGGCGTGCAGGTGTGGTTCCAGGGTCACTGGGGCTTCCAGTGGTACATGCAGGAACAGGGGCACCGGCCGTTCGACATCCGGGACCCGCAGGTCTCGCCCGGCGACGTCCTCGTGCTCCCGACGAACAACACGAACGTGCGCCGGCTGGATCCGCGCCTGGCGAGCGAGCTGGCGCCGCTCGACGTGCGGACTCACGGCTGGCTCTCGACGATGAACCTCGACGTCGGCGCGGGGTGCTACTCGCACCTATCCGCACCGCTGCCCTTCGCCTTCGGTGCGGCGGGAAGCGAACGCTACATCGTTCTCCGTGCGGAACAACCGATCCGCGGCCGCCCGGTCCGCCCGTCACGGTAACCTGTCACCGATGAGACTCCTGTCGCTCTCCATCTTGACGCTCGGGTTGCTCGCCTGCGCGGCCGCCCCCGAGCCGCTCGACGCACCCGTCGGCCTGCCCGTGCCCGACCGCCTGAAGGAGATGGACCCCGACCTCGTCGACCGCATCGAGCAGCGGCTGGCGGCGCTTCGCAGGCAGCCGCAGGGCCCGGGCAACTGGATGGGGCTCGGTCTGCTGTACGAGGCCCACGAGATCTACGAGCCCGCGCTCGAGTGCTACGCGCGGGCCGTCGAGCTGGATCCGGAGCAGCCCCGCGCCTGGTATCACCTGGCGTTGATGCAGAACGAGGCCGGCGATCTCGAGTCCGCGGTCGGCTCGCTCATGCGGGTCGGCGACCTCGAAACGGGCTACGCCCCGGCGAGGTGGCGCCGGGGTTTTCTGCTGCTGGAACTGGGCCGGCTCGACGAAGCCGACGGGGCGTTCCGCGAGGCGCTCGAGGTCGCCCCGCGCGACGTCGCCGCGCAGGCCGGGCTCGCGCGGGTCGCGCTCAACCGCGGTGAACCGGCCGAGGCCGCACGAATCCTCGAAGAGTTGCTGGCGGCGGGTGCCCGGCATGCGTACCTCCACCACCTGCTGGGTGAGGCTTACCGGCAGCTCGGGCAATGGGAGCGCGCGGAGATCGAGTTGATGAAGGGGCGCGAGAGCCAGGCCGTCTGGCACGACCCGTGGGCGCTGGAGGCGCTGAACCACCGGATCGAGTACTACACGTTGCTCACCGCGGCGGGAGGCACCTCCGACGGCGGGCAGCCCGATGCCGCGATTCCCGTCCTGGAGCAGCTGTTGCGCAAGAAGCCCGACGACCGGAGGACACTCTCCAGCCTCTCGCGCGCCTACCTGAGGACAGGCCGTACCGACGACGCCCTGGCGTTGCTGGATCGGATGCGCGAGCTCTACCCGGATCACTTCGAGGCCGAGCTGAACCTGGCCGGCGCGCACGAGTTTCTCGGCGACCTCGATCGGGCGCTCGGGCATGCCGATCGCGCGATCGAGCTCAACCCCGACTACGCCGCATCCTACCGGCGCCGCGCGTCCATCCTGCAGCGCCAACGCAGGCTGGACGCCGCCGCGGACGCTTACGACCGGGCCGTCCGCCTCGCGCCCAACGATCGTGCGGCGTGGCGCGCGCTCGGCGACTGCCGCCTGCAGCTCAGGCAGTGGGAGGCCGCGGCGGCCGGTCTGGAGCACGCCCGTCGGCTGGATCCGGAGGACGCCGAGGTGCTGTCCAAGCTGGGCTTCGCCCGGATGGAGCTGGGCGATCTCGAAGGGGCCGAGGCCGTGCTTCTGCAAGCGGTCAGCCTCGCCCCGGAAGACGCGCGCGCGGCCAACCTGATGCTCGCCCGGATCCGACAACAGCTGCCGCGGAAGAGCGAGCCCGATGATCGCTGACGGCATGTCGCGACTCCTGCCCCTCGTCCTGGTGTCGATCGCGGTTTCGTGTGCCTCGACCGGCGACGGCGAACGCTGGTTCGAGGAGGTCGCGCAGGAGCGCGGGCTCACGTTCGAGCACCGTTCGGGACACGAGACGGAGCACTACATGCCGGAGGCGATGGGCGGGGGCGCCGCGCTCTTCGACATGGACGGTGACGGTGACCTCGACGTCTACCTGGTGCAGAGCGGGAGCCTGATCCGGGCGGCCGACGAACAACCGTCCAACCGGTTGTACCGCAACCGCGGGGACGGTCACTTCGAGGACGTCACGGAGGGCAGCGGCGCCGACGATCGCGGCTACGGGATGGGCGTCGCCGCCGCCGACTACGACCTGGACGGGGATGTCGACCTCTACGTCACGAACCTCGGACGCAACACGCTCCTGCGCAACGAAGGCGACGGCACGTTCACGGATCGTACCGAGGCATCCGGGACCGGGCACTCGGGGTGGACCACCGGCGCGGTGTTCTTCGACTACGACCTGGACGGCGACGAGGATCTCTACGCGGTGAACTACATCTACTGGTCCGAGGAGAACGAGAACGACTGCTACGGGCCCGTCGGCGAGCCGACCTACTGCGGCCCGCGCAGCTACAACGCACCCGCCGCGGACGTCCTGTACCGCAACGAGGGGGACGGCACCTTCACGGACGTCACGGTCGAGGCGGGGATCGATCGCGACTTCGGCAACGGTCTCGGCGTGGTCAGCGCCGACTTCGACGGGGACGGGCGCCTCGACGTGTTCGTCGCCAACGACGGCAGTTTGAACCAGCTCTGGGTCAACCAGGGTGACGGCACCTTCCGCGACCTGGCGCTCGTCCGAGGCTGTGCGGCGGACCAGGACGCGCTGGCCAAGGCCGGCATGGGGGTCACGACCGCCGACGTCGACGACGACGGCGATCTCGACCTGCTGGTCTGCAACCTTTACGAAGAGGGGGACTCCTACTTCCGCAACGAGGGCAACTTCTTCACCGACGTGACGGCGCTCGCCGGCCTCGGCGTGACGCCGCGTCTGTTCACCCGGTTCGGCCTCGGGTGGGTCGATTTCGACAACGACGGTTACCTCGACCTGTTCGAGGCCAACGGTCGCGTGAAGTACCAGTCGAACCTCTGGTCCGACGACCTCTACGCCGAGCCGAACCTGCTGTTCCGCGGGCTGCCCGGCGGCCACTTCGAGGAGGTCCTCCCGCGCGGAGGGACCTCGGAGGCGTTGATCGCCACCAGCCGGGCGACGGCGTTCGGCGATCTCGACGGCGACGGTGGGATCGATATCGTGATCGTCAATCGCGACCTCGCGGTGCATTTGCTGCGCAACGTCGTGCCCGGCCGCGGCAACTGGATCTTCTTCGACTTACCCGGCGCTCCCGAGGGGACCGTCGTGACCGCGACCGTCGAGGGGCGGCGCGTTCGCCGCGACCTGCGACGCGGCTACAGCTACCTCGCGGCCAACAGCCCGCTCGTGCACTTCGGTCTCGGGAAGGCGCGGCGGGTCGAGGATGTGATCGTTCGCTGGATCGACGGGACGGTCGAATCGTTCGGCGGGTTCGAAGCCGGCCGGCGCGTCCCGCTGCGGCGCGGCTCCGGCCGCGATGGGGGACACGATGATCCGTGACCCGCGGATCCGCCGGCCCGTCGCGATCTTCGTGATCGCGTGGCTCTCGCTGCTCTCCGCGGGGACGCGAGCCGACGAGCGCTCCGAGCGGATCGACGCGATCCTCGACCGCTGCTACCCGGCGGACGGCCCCGGGGCCGCGGTCATCGCCGTCCGCGGCGGCGAGGTCGTTTACCGCGGCGCCCGCGGCATGGCCGACCTCGAGAACGGGCTGCCGCTGACGCCGGAGTCGGTCTTCCGGCTGGGTTCGATCACCAAGCAGTTCACCGCGGCGGCGATCCTGCTGCTGGTCGAGCGCGGCGAGCTGTCGCTGTCGGATCGGCTGACCGAGTTCCTTCCCGATTACCCCGTGCACGATCCGCAGATCACGATCGAGCACCTGTTGACGCACACTTCGGGAATCTTCAACTACACCGACATCCCCGGGTACATCCGGGAAGGCGTGCGCCTGGACGTCACGGTCGGCGAGCTCATCGACGGCTTCAAAGACCAGCCGCCGAAGTTCGCGCCGGGCGAGCGGTTCAGCTACAGCAACTCCGGGTACGTCCTGCTGGGTGCGATCATCGAGACGGTTTCCGGGCAGAGCTACGAGGAATTCATCCGGCGAAACGTCTTCGAACCGCTGGGCATGAAGCACAGCTACTACGGCAGCCACACACGGCTCATTCCCCGTCGTGCGCGGGGCTACGACGGTAGCCCCGGCGAGTGGTCGAATGCGGACTTCATCAGCATGACGCACCCCCACGGTGCAGGCGGTCTGCTCTCCACCGTCGACGACCTGGCGATCTGGGACGCCGCGCTCTACACGGACAGGCTGCTGCGGCCGGAGTCCGTCCGGAAGATGATGCGTGGGTTCACGCTGAACGACGGCTCCGGGTCACCGTACGGCCTGGGCTTCGGCATCGGCTCGGTCCGGGGCCGCAGCGCGGTCTTCCACGGCGGCGGGATCCACGGCTTCACGACCTACGCGACCCGACTCCCCGACGAAAGAATCTACGTCGCCGTGCTGACCAACACCCCGGGGCTGCCGGCCGAACCCGGCTACGTGGCCAACCGCATCGCGGCGCTCGTCGCCGGCGATCCGTTCCGGGAGTTCAGGCGCATCTCGTTGTCGCCGGCGGTGCTGGGGGGCTATGTCGGCGTGTACCGCATCGACGAGACGACCGAGTGGATCGTCACCCTCGACGGCACCCGGCTCTACACCCAGCGCACCGGCGGCCAACGGACGCCCGCGTTCCCGCACTCGAAGACCGGTTTCTTCCACGAGAATTCGTTCGCGCACTTCGAGCTGGTCGAGGACGGCTCCGGTCAGGTCGTCGAGATGCTGATGTATGCCGACGGAGGCGACGAGCCCGAACGCGCGAAAAGAGTCCGCGAGACTCCGCCGCATTGACACGCCTCGGCCGGTACATCGGAACCGCGGCGCCGGCCTCCGGTCCGCGGCGGGCGACCGCGCGCGGTCGGAGCATTCATGGCCAACGACTGCCCCGGAGTTGACAGATCGGGTCCTGACCCATACCTTCTTGCGTGACCGGACCCTCCGGTCCTCGGCGCCCAACAGGGTCTGAAGCAAAAGACCGCGCCGCTGATCACGACTTCCCTACCTACTTCTGTTGTGTGGCTAGGCAAACGGCGGGCCCGTGTGTGCCGACGTGCACCGCACCGCCGGAGAAGAGAACCGTATGTCCGTCATTGAAGCGAACCCGATCAACGGGTTCCACGCATTCGACCTCGGCCCCTCCGTTCAGCGCGGCATCGCCGCGATGGGCTTCGACGAGCCGCGGCCGATTCAGAAGCAAACCATCCCCGCGGCCCTGGAGGGCCGCGACATCCTCGGCCTGGCCCAGACCGGCACGGGCAAGACCGCGGCGTTCGCGCTGCCGCTGCTCGAACGGTTGATGGCGACGCGCGTTCGCGGCCGCGACCCCCGCGTCCTGATCGTCGCTCCGACCCGCGAGCTGGCCACGCAGATCGGCGACGAGATCGACAGCCTGGCCCGATTCACCCGCATCCGGACCGCCGTCGTGTTCGGCGGGGTCAAGCCGCGCGCGCAGATCGAGGCGCTGCGTTCGGGTCCCGAGATCGTCGTGGCTTGCCCGGGCCGGCTGCTCGACCTGCACGGCCAGGGCGCCGTGCGGCTCGACCGCATCGAGACGCTGGTCCTCGACGAGGCCGACCACATGTTCGACATGGGCTTCCTGCCCGACGTGCGCCGGATCCTCGCGGCGCTGCCGGAAGAGCGCCAGAACCTGCTGTTCTCCGCGACGATGCCGTCGGAGATCCGCAAGCTCGCCAAGAAAGTCTTGAACCGACCGCACGTCGTCGAGCTGGGTCACTCGAAACCGATCTCGACGATCGACCACGCGCTCTACCCTGTACGTCCGAACCGCAAGTTCGACATGCTCAACCACATCCTCGCGGAGGAGGGGTTCGTGCAGGCGATCGTGTTCACGCGCACCAAGCACCGCGCGAGACGGCTGGCCCGGCAACTCGACGCCGCGGGGCACCGCGCCGTCGCCCTTCAGGGCAACATGTCGCAGAACGCGCGTGACCGCGCGATGAGCGGCTTCCGCAAGCACGAGTACGACGTGCTGGTGGCCACCGACATCGCGGCCCGCGGCATCGACGTGGAGCAGGTCTCGCACGTGGTCAACTTCGACATGCCCACGACGCCGGAGGCCTACACCCACCGCATCGGCCGGACCGGACGAGCGGAACGAGACGGCCGCGCCTACACGCTGGTCGGGTCCGAAGACCTGGCGATGATCCGCGCCGTGGAGGCGCGCATCGCGGAACCGATCGAGCGCCGTTCGCTTCCGGGGTTCGACGAGGCCCCGACGCTGGTCGAGCACGGGGCCAAGCCGCGGAGCAACGGCCGCACGGGGCGCGGCGGACAGGCCGCGGCGAGCCGGCCGACCGGGCGTCGCCGTCGTCGTCGCCGACGCTCCGCCTGAACCGACGAGGCTGGTACTGTAGGCCGATGAAACCGATCGCCGCCGCCGGCCTGGCGCTCCTCGCCGTCTGTTGCGCCGCGCCCGGGCAGCCCGGTAGCGCCGCAACGGATGTCGACGTCGTGTTCGACGATGCGACGCGAGAGGCCCGTCTCGGATATTCGTTCGATCGAGCGCGCGGCGGCGGCCACTTCATGCCGGACAGCCTCGCGGGCGGCTGCGCGCTGTTCGACTACGACAACGACGGCGACCTGGACGCCTACGTCGTGCTGGGCCTGTTCGAAGAGGCTGCGGTGCATGCGGACGGCGCCAATCGACTCTTCCGGCAGGAACCCGACGGCAGCTTCACCGACGTCAGCGCGGCCTCGGGTGCGGCGGATCCGGGCTACGGGATGGGCGTGGCCGTCGGCGACATCGACAACGACGGCGACGCCGATCTGTTCGTCAGCAACTACGGGCCCAACGCGCTCTACCGCAACAACGGCGACGGGACGTTCAGCGACATCACGGAGCCGGCCGGTGTGGGCGATCCGCGCTGGGGCGCGTCCGCGGGTTTCTTCGATTTCGACGGCGACGGATTCCTCGACCTGTTCGTGTCGAACTACCTGCAGTACCGGCCCGGTCCCGACGTGCGCGACGCCGCGGGACGGCCCGAGTACGCCGGACCCGAGTGCTGTCCGGGGACCGCGGACATCCTGTACCGCAACAACGGCGACGGGACGTTTCGCGACATCAGCGCGCAGGCAGGCATCGCCGAGGCACGCGGGAAGGGGCTCGGCGTCGGTTTCGCCGATCTCGACGGCGACGGCCGGACCGACGTCTTCGTGGCCAACGACGGCGAGGCGAACCGCGCCTGGGTCCACGACGGCGCCGGCGGGCTGCGCGACGCGGCGAGGCCGCTCGGCGTGGCGCTCAACGGATTCGGCGGGGCCGAGGCGAGCATGGGTGTCGTCGTTGCCGACCTGAACGGCGACGCACGCTCCGATCTGTTCCTGACCCACCTGTTCCAGGAGACCAACACGCTGTACCTGGCGGGGGAGGGCGGCCGCTTTGCCGACGCGACGTTCGGGAGCGGCCTCGGAAAGCAGAGTGCCGACTCCACCGGGTTCGGCGCGGCACCGTTGGACATCGATCGCGACGGGCGCCCCGAGCTGGCCGTCGTCAACGGACGGGTCCTCCGTGCGACGGGATACACCGGAAACGAGCACTGGCCGCCCTACGCCGAGGCGAATCTGCTGTTCTGGAACGAGGGAGACGGCCGTTTCCGCGAGGCCGGGGAGGAGTGCGGGCCGTTCTGCGACGTCGACGTCGGCCGGGGTCTCGCCGTCGGCGACGTCGACAACGACGGCGACCTCGATCTGCTGGCGACCACGGCCGACGGCCGGGTTCGCCTGCTCCGCAACGTCCACGCGAGCGACGCCCACTGGATCGGCTTCAGGCTGACCGACACGACGGGCCCTCGCGATGCGACCGGGGCCGTTGTCGAGGTGCGCGCGGGAGCGTGGACGCTCCGCGGCATCGTCGCGCCGGCGCAGAGCTATCTCTCCTCTCACGATCCGCGGCTACTGTTCGGTTTGGGTGCGGCAGGCTCGATCGATCGGCTAAGCGTTCGCTGGCCCGACGGAAGCGAGGAGCTCTTCGACGCTACCGGGATCGACCGCTATCATGAGCTGATTCGCGGAGAGGGGAACCCCGGATGACGCCTCGCACATGGTTCGCGGTCCTGGTCGTCGGGATCTTCCTCGGCTCCTGCTCGGAGTCGACCGAGGGCGTGCCCGAGATCCCGGCGAAGATCGACGAGCCGCTGGTCGAGCAACGGATCCGCGAGGCGACGACAGCCGTCCGGGACGACCCGGGCTCGGCCGATGCCTGGGGCCGCCTGGCGACGATCTACGACATCCACCGCTTCTTCGATCGGGCGCTCGAATGCTACGCGACCGCGTCGTCGCTCGACCCGCAGGAGTGGCGCTGGCCCTACTTCTCCGGGATCGTGCTGCGCGAGACGAATCAGGGTGCCGCGATCGAGCAGTTCACCCGCGCCGCCGAGCTGCAGCCCGATCACCCGCCGCTGCAGCTCTATCTCGGCTTCACCCACTTCCTCGACGAGAACGTCGACCGGGCGGAGACGCACTACACGCGTGCCCTGGAGCTGGAGCCGTTCTCGGTCAACGCGCGCATCGGACTGGCGCAGGTCGCGCTCGCGCGGCAGGACTTCGACACGGCGTTGGAGATCCTGCAACAGGCGGCGTCGATCTCGCCGCAGGAAGCCGCCGTGCACCATCATTTGTCCCACGTCCACAGCGTGCGTGGCGACGAAGAGGCGGCCGAGCTCGAGCGCAGGCTGGCCGACACGGTGGCGATCAAGATGCAGCCCGGTGAGATGGCATCGTTCCCCGATCCGCCGCGGGACGAGGTCATCCTGCGTGAGGGTGTCAGCTCGAACTGGCTGTTGGCCAACAGCAACAAGCTGCTCGCCGCCGGGCAGGCCCGGGAAGCGCAAAACGCGCTGGAGCAGCTGCTCGAGGCCAACCCGGAGTCGATCCCGGGGCTGATCGCCTCGGCGCGGATGTTCCTCGCGAACGGCGATGTCGAGCGCGCCGACGCGATGATCCGGCGGGCGGTGACGCTCGGCCCGGAGGACGCCTCCACCCACGCCGATCTCGGCATGTTCCTGGCGCGGACCAACCAGTTTCCCCAGGCGGTCGAGGCCTACCGCAGGGCGCTGGAGCTCGACCCCGACCTCCCCGAAGTGCAGAGCAACCTCGGATCCCTGCTGTTCCAGATGGGTCGGACCGACGAAGGGCTGCAGATGGTCCGGCAGGCCGGCGCGCGGTTTCCCGGCCGGCCCGATGTCCAGCACAACCTGGCCAACCTGCTGTTGATCAACGGCCGGGCCTCCGAAGCCGTGAGCGTGTTCGCGTTCGCGCTGCGCCTCGATCCCGGCAACGTCGAGATGCACGCGGGCATGGCCCTGGCGTTGTGGGATCTGCAACGTTATGCAGACTCGATCCGGGCCTACCGCGAGGCGCACCGGTTGAACCCGGCGAATCCGACGACGACGCGCGATCTCGCCTGGGCCCTGTCGGTCTGTCCCCAGGCCGATCTGCGCGACGGCGCGACTTCCCTGCAGCTCGCCCAGCAGCTCAACCAGGGGACGCAGTTCAGCGACCCGCGCTACCTCGACCTGCTGGCGGTCGCGCAGGCGGAAACCGGCGACTTCACCGAGGCGGTCGCCACGCTCGACTCGGCGATGAAGATCGTGCGCGACACCATGGCGCAGATCGCCGGGCAACTCGGTCCCCAGCAGCGCGAGCAGATGATGCTGTTCGGGGAAGGATTACGGCAGCGCCACGCCCTGTTCCGGCAAGGGCAGCCCTACCGCGAAGGGTCCTGATTGCCGCCGCCCAGCCGGATCGGCTCGAGCTCCCGCACGTCGTGCTCGTCGCTTCCCTCGACGACGCGAACCAGTCGATCGAGCGGTAGGCTCTCGATCGTCCGGACCGTCCCCGAGCCCGGCCAGCGAATCTCGATCCGTTCGATGCTCGAGGCCTTACCCAGCCCGATCGTCTGACGCAGCGGGTTCGACCCGAAGCTGCCGCCGGTGTTGACCGAACGGTAGACGCGACGCACGGCTCCGTTCTCTTCGACGTCGACGCGGATCCGGGCGCCGATCGCGGAACGGTTCGCCGTCCGTCCCTCGAGCTCCACCGCGATCCAGTGGTTGCCGGACCCCGGGTTCTCGAACAGCGCGTTCGCGAACTTGTCACCCAGGTAGAAACCGCCGATCTGC
>JABAOE010018910.1_pt2 | contig 14365 bp, 15 predicted proteins | sample 7062141 | NCBI WGS metagenome assembly JABAOE01 (sample SAMN14538627, study PRJNA623070) | marine sediment metagenome | biome: marine biome [ENVO:00000428]; feature: marine pelagic biome [ENVO:01000023]; material: deep marine sediment [ENVO:00002113] | place: India: Gulf of Khambhat ... | reverse complement strand
TTTGGATAGTGTCAGGAATAACACTGAAAAATTGCTTCAGATCAGACCGAATAGTATTTTCGTCAATATGCTCATGATTAAACCTGATATGTGTGTGACTATGGCAGGCAATTACATGTTTTACTTTACTATAACAAATCTTTTCAAAGAGAGAACGTCCATTAAATGTTTCTTTGTCAGCTGATCTTAAAGCTGCAAACACCATATTCTTGTAATTATCCGGTAAATAATCAAGATCAATATCTGACATATTCTGTAACAAACCACCGACCGTCGCCCATATTGCAGGTATTTCCAGAACTTCCATTTGTTTAAGAAGGGTGTCAAGAACATAAGGCATACGTTTATAAATTCCTTTTTCCTGACGCATTTTCCACAATCCGTTTTCCAGGCAACCCCAGCCGAGTTCGAAATCAAAACTTAATACAAGTTTTGACATCAGTTTTAATGTATTTAATTATCTGTCTGCCCCTCATTGGAGATATCTATATCGTAGTTGTTTTTTTTCATTTCTTTGATTAATACAGGCCTTGCCTCATCTATTTCTTTCTTCGTTAGTCTTTTATAAGAGTCAGGATTCATATTGCGGAGTTTAAATATTCTTTTCTCTATTTTTAGTCTGTGGTTTTTATAACTTATTACTGGTTCAGGTACACCAATATAGTCAAATAAAGCTTTCATAACTTTTACAGGATCTGTTACGAGTTGCTCATAAGTTAAGCTATACACATGATCTACATGCACGATTTGACCCTTTATTTCATTATTAATCTCTACCCACTGTTTTGCTACTAATTCAATCGGATAATCTGTACCAATTTCTTCTTTTGCATGGCCTTCAGGTGATGCGCGCCTTCTAATACCTTCACAAACACAAAACCCGTCACGAATAATGGTAATGAAATATGGTGAACGGAATGCACTATCTAACCACGATATACGCACAGAATGTTCAATCGATTTTTCAAGATAGACTTCAGCTCCAGGATTCCAGATTGGTGACCAATCCTTGATAATTCTGTCAACGCGTTCCTCAACATCATCAATGGGCATTCCCCATTTGTCTCTGTTTTTTATCAACATTCTCTTCCAGCCCCCCGATTGAAGATCCGGAAACTGGTTGGTAAACCGAACTCCTTCTCTGGGTAAGGTTGAAACTAGAGGATGTGCGCCGAGCAGTTCACGTAGTAAAGTAGTACCTGAGTTGTAACAACCTATTATAAAAACCCATTTTTTAGGTCTTTTTTGATGGAAAAAAGGTCTGATAATTTTGCGTAAATATGCTTTGGAATAGGTCCTGCCGACTATTTCCCTGAATATTGCTGTAAGAAATATGCCTTCATTACGTTCTAAGAATCTTACAGCCTTATTGTAAAAAGCACTTACATATTCCATATCGAGGTCTATAATCTAAAACCATATACATCGCCTTCACGTTTCCCCCATTCAGACTCAGACCTGCTGTCAGTTGGCCTTGTTAGAAACGTATAAAAACCGGCTCTTTTTAAAATTAGTTCTATATCCTGATTTATTGGTTTGTTATTTAGTTTATATCTTGCATGACCCTTTACAAATATACGGTTAGTATTTTTCAAAAAATGGGGCATACCTTTTAAAACAGCTATTTCAGCTCCATTTACAGCAATTTCAACATAATCGAGTTTTTTTATTGTGTTTCGAAATAGTATGTTATCAACAGTATCAACTTTGATATCAATACAATCTTTATATGAATTACTAATCAGGTCATTATCGTGGACAATGTCATCTATGACCAGCCTGTTATCACCAGGATTCTGACCTAGTAAAAACTTAGCCGTGCCAGTATAATCTCCTGCGGCAATATTTATTATTATCACGTTTTTGAAACCTGACGTTTTGCAATAATTTTCAAGATTATTTACGTTAGTAATATCTGCCTCGATAATAATAACCTTACCAGTCCCACCGACGTTTTTTCTTAATCTATATAATGTTTTAATATTAGGTGTTCCAACTTGAAGGACAATATCATTGCGATTAATCATAAATTCACGTGGAATATTTGATTTTATTTTAAGAATTGATCTTCTAATAAAGTTTTTAACGCCTCCTTCTGGTATGCATCTGGAAATAACTTTTATGAGCGTAAATTTATACAAAATTAATTTATTTATAACTTAATTCAGATCAACAATCATATTTCATCAGGAAATATTTTTTTCATTGAAATTCTTACTTTTGCACTGCAGTACCACATTGGCTTAATTTTGCTTAATTTACATGTAGTTGAACCAGGATAATTCTTCAATTTTGATACTTCTATAGATTGTAAATTTTTCAAACAATAATTAAGGTCTTTATCATTTTCTAATCCCATTCTTTTGTTTTCGAATTGCACTATAAACTTTTCATCATAATCTGGTTTGATCAAGCCATAGGATTCATGTTTTTCGACTTGTTGAGTTGTCATCTGATTTCCGAAAAGGTGATGAGATTTATTCATCCAGAATTTCTCTCTGCCTTTGGAATAATGAATATCTAATGCGTTGAATATATCTCTCAATTTTATTTCTGGATCATTAATCAGTTCACTATATGAGACAGATAACATTGGCATATCAAGAGACAGGTATTTTTTATAATAGTCTTTATATACATCACGCCAGGTTTCAATTCCTCTGCCCCTCTTCCAAAATGACCAGGCATAGTCAATTGGATCCTTAAATAGTACGAGGTTAAATACATTATAGTTATCTTCATTTGCCCATAATTGAGAATCATAAATCCAGTGAAGCTGTTTTGAAGAGTCTGATATCAAATTCACATTCAATAATTGAAATGCTTTTGCATGAAATTGCTTTTCATCTACCCCATTAAACTTCTCCCAAACAGGACAGGGATCCAGGCTGCATGCGCATTTGGGATGAAAATGATGTTTTCTCCAGGGCCTGTATTTTGCATACACCTCACCGCATGAGAATGAATCAGAAGAATTACCCAGCATTAGGTCCAGCATTGTTGTACCTGACCGGGGTGCTCCTCCTATCAAAGCTAATTTATTCATTCGACATCATTTTTTCATAAATTGGTAAAAGATTTTTCCTCACAATGGCTTCCCAATCATATTCAAGAACACTTTTAACAGAATTTGATACTGCATCCATATACCATTCAGACTGAACCAGTCTAATGAAAGCAGAAGCATAGTCTTGTGGCGAGTCAGTTGACAAAACGCCATTGTAACCGTCTTTTACAGACAATCGATTACCTGATGTATCTGTTGCCACGACTGGCAGCCCACATGCCAGGTATTCCAGAGTTTTCAGTGCCGGTGCAGGATCATGTAATCCCTCGGGGATATAAGAAAAACCTATATCATAATTGTAAAGACTGGATAATAATTCTGGACGCGATACCAGTCCCTTGAATTTAATATGATCTGATAGTTTGTATTTATTAACGTATTCTTCAAGATTTTTACGGTCGTCACCATCACCATATATATCCAGAATTGCATCAGGATAATTCTGGATGATAACGGCAAAAGCATTGATCATATTCTTTAACTTTCTTTGTTTTGTCAAAGCGCCAATGTAAACTGTCTTAAAAACAGTTGACTTATGGCTATGTTTAACAGATGGAATCAGTGTGAAATCGACGCCTGGAGGTAAATAATGAATATCATATGAATCTCCAATCACAGTTCGAGCTGATTCGATACCATGTCCCGCTATCGCATCGTATAATAGGGGTTCGAAATAATTTTTAAATCTATGTAATACTCTTCTACCCCCCCTGACAAGCAAGGGAGAACGTATATCCAGTAAATATTTAGTATTTGATTTACTTAGATATCTAATTAAAGGAAAAATACCAGAGCCCGCTTGCATGAAGACATGGACGATATCTGGCTGAAACGTCTTTATCAACGAATATGCTGAGAGGTATTTTTTTATTTTTGTTGTTTCAATTGTTTGGATGCCATTCTTAGTATAATCATCAGGGTTGCCACCGCATAAACCCAAAACACTGACTTCATGCCCTGATTTTGCCAAATAAAACGGGTAATAATATGATGCTGCGTGACTGGGATTTGATAATTTAGTAGAAGATATGAAGAGTACTTTAAGCCTCATAATGATATGTAAATATATTATCAGCTTTTGCTTGTATCTCTCTCATTATGCTTGACGGCCAAATAAACTAAAATTTGAAATGAGCTTTTTTCTAAGTAATGGGGTGGTTAAGATAGATATGGCCAATGCAAGAAATCCTAATAAAATTAAAAATATTAATTGCTCATAGCGAGCTTCAAACATATCAATAGGCAAACTGATTCTTACAATTAAAAGAAGTAATAACACCATACTCAATGGCAATAATGTATCTTCAGATATCCACTTTTTAAATTCACCGGGCAGTAATTTTCTATGTATAATAGGTGAGGCAATTATGAACATGAATGTTGATAATAATATCCACGATATACCAGGTCCTATAATCCCATAATTATTCGTAAAATAATAAATTGAACCTAAAAGCCAGATAATAGAAATTATCTGTCCGTAAATTGCAATTTTTAGGTAACCGTACGCAAGTTGAAGTGTGAATGGGATAATCATAAAAGAATGCATTAGTCTGGAGATTGCGAGTAGTGTCAGGATCCACATACCATTAGTAGCAATATTAATATCACCCGTATATATCCATAATATGGTATATGAATAACAAGCAATAACAGTAGCAGCGACTATACTTATAATCCCGGATGACTGGCAGCTCAAATGGTAAACATATGATAATTTATTCGATTTTGTTTTCTCCCCTATTATTTGCGAGAGCCTTGGATACACAGCTTTACTAGTAGGAGCAATTATCATTGAGGGTATCCTGGCTATCAGGGCTACCAGTGCATAGATACCAAATTGTTCCAGTGGCAAAAGCGCACTCAATAGCAATTTATCAATTTGTCTTATAAATGTTCCTATTATCGAGTTGGTGGCCATTTGAGTAGTTATTGACATGAGATTTCTCACAATATTTGACGAGAAGCTTGCCCACAAGAAGCCACCATTTACACATATCCATGTCAATATCAAAAATGAGATAACTGATATACCAGCTACGAAAATCTGCCAGTAAAAAAACGCCGTAAGACTATTATGGATAAATATGATTACAAATGCAGCACCACCCCAGTTAAGTATTGATACAACAACCTGCAAGCTATTCATTTTAACCTGCTCTTGCAATCCGCTCAGTGCGCCAACATATAGACTAACAGGCCACTGAATAGCTATTATTGCACCTATAATTATTAGATAGTTTGTTAATTGTGATGTTGAGATAGTCTCGGAACTTAGCCAGAAGTTAGCTATTTTATCTGAAAAGAATAGGATCGTAATAAAAATTACTATGGCCAGGCACCAGTAAAAAACCTCGAATGTTCTTAGAGTTTGTTGTATTTTTTTATAATTATCCGTAGATGTTAATCGTGCAATTTCCCTATTGCATGATCTCCCGAGGCCCAATTCAAGAAATCCAAAACTAGCTTTTAATGTTAAGTAAAATCCTATGAGTCCATAGGCTCCGATTCCCAGATATTTTATATATACAGGAGTGATAATTATTGCCAGGAATATGGAAACAAAGCTACCTATGTAATTCGCTATGATAGAGTAGCGTAATCTCTTTTTCTTTGAATTTCTATTTCGAGGCAATACTTATTTTGCTAATTGAATAATTTATCAACATTTATATATTTATTTTTACCGAATATATTGTTAAATGTACAAGATATATGAAAAGATATCTTATTGCGGATAATTCGAAAAAGATTAATTAATAAATAATAAATGATGAATGAATAAAGTATTATTCTAGTTTTCCATTTAAATGTTTTTATATATTTCAACACATCATTGATATTTTCTCTAATTATTATCCCTTGTGATATATTCCTTGTGATTTCATGAATACACACCTTAATGTATATATAACTTTCAAAATTATATTTACATAGTTTTTTTCCAATCAGTTTTTGCACATTAATATAATCATTAATTACTACATTAGTGACTATGAACCGGTTCTTAATTGGGACATTTCTACAAATATCTGATTTATTTTTAATCTGGTTATAAAAATTGTTTGCTTCATCAGTACTTTTTCTCACCGCCAAACCACTACTCAAATATCTAGAAGTATTTACTGTGAGTATTTGCTCTAAATGATGGACGTTAGAACAAAGTTCAAGTTGAATAAAAGAAGCAGATAAATCTGGCGTTACATCGATAAAAAATCTATTCAGGGGAGTATTGTTATATAATTTATAAATTACATCATGCTTTACGCATGAATTTATAAGCCTAGGTAACCTCGTCCATACTGCTGATGGGCCGTTACTAGTTAAATCTTTAAGTATATTCGTTGATGGTTCTGACCAGATATAATCTGTATTTTTAATATTTTTTACATACTCATTATTATTTAGAAATTCAGATCTTATCGTCCTCCAGGTCAGAATATCTGGATTAATTTCGCTTAAATATTTGCTTATAACATTCAAGGCACCTGGGTAATATATCTGCTTATCCTGAAGTACTGTAATATATTCACCGGATGCCAACGATAGCCCTGCCTGCCAGTTATCAGGCATGGAAAGTGTACCATTGGTATTTATATACTTAATTCTCGGATCATTATAATTAGTAATATGCTTTTTTATATAAGTATCTTGATTATTATCTGATATGATTATCTCAAAGTTGCTGTAATTTTGATTAATAACACTTCTTAATGCATTTTTGAATTGTTGCGGTCTCCCCTTGGTTGGAATAAGTATAGAAATAAGCACTAATCTTAATAAATAATATTACTTAATTTATATATCCTAATCGGGACATCACATCACCGCATATTTTATTAAATGTATTTTTTTTCATATCATCCCAATTTTCCCAAGAAGAAAGTATATATTCGTCTGACGCATTTTTAGATTTTTTCGTAGTAATTTTTTCCCATGTTAAATAATCTATCTGAATATCCAATGGATTGCATAATTTCTTGTAGAAGTATTCATAATCAGTGACTAGTTTTTCTAACTGTAAAATCGGCGTGTAATCAGGAAGCTGATGTAATAATATTTCGTATGAGTTTGACCAAAGCCAACATATTTTTTCAAACCTGGACATATGAGGCCATAAATGATAATAATGATTATCTTTTTTAGGTGTTATATTTTTAGCACCAAATGAATATTTTTTATAAAATCTCCATCTATGTATGGAACGTATGACATCCCTTCCATCTCTAGCCAAAATAAAAAAAGTAGCATCTGGATATATCTCTCTCAACTGATTAACTGAATATCTCAGCATTCCAGATACTTCACCGTATATATTACAATTATTTTCTATTATTCTTCTATAAATCTCATATTTCCTGTAATTATTTAAATATATTTCCGATGCGCGTGCATTTTTATATAAACTTTTCAAAACGGATCTATCTTCAAGAGCATTAGGCTCATGACAAACATATGCATTATTTTCCTCATTTAAAAGTGTACTAATTAGTTGTGTACCGCTTCTACCACTACCTAATACAAAAAAAATTCTTGTTTTATTTATCGTATTTACCATTTTAGTTTCTTGGTATTTTTTTTTGTATAAAAATGATTTTATTCTCCAAAAATATCCCTTACACTCGAGTAAGTACTTCTTGATGCTACAGATACAGGTTTTCAATTGTTTATTATCCAATGTGACATGTCTTTATTAGTAAGGTGCATTAGGATATCAATTTCATTATGAATAGACTCAAGCACAATATTACGTAAATTAGAGCCCATAGATTTTGGTTTATTTTTACTAGAAAAAAGTCTTCTAGAAATCTTTACACCGATACCAAGTTTTCTTTTTTCATAATCAATATATTCACATAATTTTAATGGCATTATTGATCGTATCTGATAATAGTATGGTGGCCAGTATGAAATATATTCATTGTATTTCTTATAAACCTTGAGAGGTACCTTTCTTGCACCCAAAAATTCAAGTGTTTCTATATAAGTATTATTTGTATCAGTAACAAAATCTTCAAACATGATAAATTTAACTTGTTTACTTGGTACATATTCAAGTAATCGTTTTACTTGACTCCCAATAGAGGCCACATCTCGATATTGGAGGAATTTTTCATATTTTTTATTCTTTGGAAGATAATTTCCTTCTTTTCTATCTTCTTGCAAAAACCAGGCTTTCTTAAAGTCTGGTATATCTTCATAGCCCAGATATAAAAGGTGTGCATGAAATGAATAAATCATGTCAACAGGATTTCTTAACATTATTATTATTTTAATATCCGGGTTGGTTCTCAAAGCATTTGGTATTGCTCTTTTGGAAAATAAATAGCCAGTAGATGCTTCACCGTAATATGAGTCTGGATTTGGCTGGACTGGAAATAGTGAAATGTAATCACTGTAATTTTTTACTCGCTGAATTTCAGGTAAATCATCAGAAAAGTAATGAGGTTCTTTTGGCTTGCAGATGCAGATATTGGGATGCTCATTGAGATATTTGCTAAGTGATGTCGTACCGGCACGCGGCATTCCTGCAATAATAAAATCAGGGATTTTACTCATTAATCAAATAATTATACTTTTTCATGAATTTTCTCGACGAGTATATATTGATACATATTACTCGTCTCTTTTCTGATCTCATCCAGATAATTAGAGTTCATGACGAAAATAATATCTTCTTCATTTAATCTTTCTTTTGCCTTTTGATATGAAATTACTTTAAAACCAGTAGCTGGTAGATACTTTCCCTGTTTGGCCTCGTTGATATCAATTATCACATCCGGTTTAACATTATTAAGCATCAAAAAGTAGGAAAATATCACTCCTTTTGATGAACCACCCCATATAGCAACTTTTTTATCATTCTTGTTCTGGATAATACCAACTGCTTCGTTTATTTGACTAAAAAAATCATCAGGTATATTTAGTTGATCAGAATTTTTGATTGCGTTTATGTTTAATTTGGCGATGTCAGCTACAATATAAATATACTGTCCGCCAAACAGATGACCAGATTCAATTATCTCATCAAATATTCTGAAAAAGTCAGATAATCTGAAATAATTCACATGTTCATAAAATATATCAAACCATGCTTTATGCTCTAATATCCAGTCAAAACATGGCACCTCAATATAGATTAGTCCGCTATTTCCGTTTGCATTACTGATTGATTCCAGAAATGATAATGGATCGGGTATATGCTCTAGAACATGTCGAAGAATTAATCCGTTTGATTTGATATTCAGTTTAGATGTAAAAGGAGCCTTAATTACATAATCTGCATTGCCTTCATAAGCTGGGTCTATGCCGATTACATCTATACCGTTTTTCCTCATGAATTCAAGAAACCAGCCCTTGCCGCATCCTATTTCTGTTAATCTCATATTTGAGAAATGTTTCTTTATAATCTCTAAAACATCTCCCAGGTGTTGCTGAAATACCAATGAGTATGCCTGTTCATTCTGATAATTTTTATCATACACCATCAATTCAGGATCAAATTTTGTGTTATATACAAGACCTGTATGATCATTTTGTACTAACAACATATCACCGTGTGTACAGGCCTTAGCTTCTTCTGCAGATGAATAGACCCTGTTTTGCTGTATCGGTAGATTATCAATTTCTAGCAATACTCTTTCAGACATGATCAAATAATTGATTGATGAAGTATTTCATTGTAGATTTTTCCACCAATCTATTGTTTCATTCAGGGATTCCTTTAAATTCCTTCCCGAATGCCATTTCACTTCATTAGTTAACCGTGAAATATCAGCAACTATTTCGTTCCCTTCTACTGTATCTGAACTATTGAGCAGATGTCGTTTATCCATAATCGAAGCAATATTTATAAGCAACTCATGCAATTTGATACCCTTGCCGGAAGCTATATTTACAGGTCCTTGCACCTCTGAATCCAATAATTCTACTAATGCATCAGCTGCATCCCTGACATATATAAAATCCCTGACATCTTCGGGGTGGTCGCAAACAAAAGTCTGATCCTTTAATAATGCAGAAATAACGGAAGGCACCAGTCTTCTCGAGTCCTCGCCTGGACCAAATAAATAAAACAGCCTTCCCCAGGCAAAGCTTATCTTGTGAAGTTGAGAAAATGATTCGAGAACCTTTAATAATGAAAGTTTACAAGTAGCATAAGGACTGTTACCAAAACATGGTGTGTTATTTTCAATTAGTTTCTGATATTGCCAGTCATATTCCGCACAGGTTCCGGCAACAACCACGCGCTTTCCACCATATTCAACAAACGATTTCGCAAGCTGCAAGCTGGCAATCAGCCAGTCATAATTCAATGGTGAGTTCCAATAGTCTCCATGTTCTGCATACCACGCAATATGCAACAAATGAGAAGCTGAAATCTTCTGTAATATTTCTTTTATTGTATCAGGCTGGAATAGATCAGCCTGATGGATAATTATATCTGAATTTTGGGATAGAGAACGTTGGTGTTGAATTACATGTATCTCATAATTTTTTTTGGCTAAATATGGAATAACATGTTGACCAACGAATCCTCTTGCACCGGTAACCAGTACCCTCTTCATTTTTTAAAGTCAGGATAACTATTATCTTTGTTTGATATTACTTCTGGCTTTTTAGGCCATTCTATTGCAAATAGAGGATCGTCCCATCTGATACCGGATGCAGATTCGGGTATGAATTCCGATGACATTTGATAAAACACCTCTGTATTGTCTTCCAGAGTCAGAAATCCATGTGCAAAACCCTCTGGTATATAAAGCATTTTTCTGTTATCTGAATTTAACTCATACCCCGCCCATTTTTTATAGGTACCGCTTTCTGGCCTGATATCTATAATTACATCGTAAATACTCCCCATTGTGCATCTCACCAGTTTTGCTTCTGCGTGAGGTGGGAGTTGAAAATGCATCCCCCGGAGGGTGCCTTTTTTTCCATTGAAAGATATATTGCACTGGACTAGGTTTTTATTTAATCCGTGTTTACCAAATTCCTTTTCACACCAGGTTCTGGCAAAAAACCCCCTTTTATCCTTTATAATTTCCGGTTCGATAATAAAGGCACCATCAAATTCCGTTTCAATAAATTTCATGCAATGACATTAACTTCAGGAATGGGTATGATGAATTTGCCATTCCAGTCCTTCACGTATTGTAATTGGCTAATGATTTCATCCTTGATATTCCAGGGCAGAATCAGTATATAATCCGGTGTTGTTTTCCTTATTTCATCTGGATGCAGGACAGGAATATGAGTACCCGGAAGGTATTTGTTCTGTTTATAGGGATTTGTATCCACGGTATAATCGATAAAATCTGTTCGAATACCACAATAATTCAGTAACGTATTTCCTTTTGCCGGTGCCCCATAACCGATTATCCGCTTGCCTTCATCCTTGGCTTGAATCAACATATCCAGTAATTTGCGCTTTGTCTCGTTAACTTTTAAAGCGAATGATTTATATCCCCCGATCTCAGATAACCCGAAATTCTTTTCGCTGGTTTTAACCCTGTCTATTGAGTTTTCAATAGATATGCTATTTTCTTCATGGCATGCATGTATTCTCAGGGAACCGCCATGAGTATTCAATTCTTCAACATCAAATACTTTCAGACCATGTTCAGAAAAAATTCTGTCAACAACCAGCATGGAAAAATACGAGAAATGTTCGTGATAAATAGTATCAAACTGGTTATATTTTATTAATTGCATGAGATGTGGAAATTCCATGGTAATGATTCCTTCTTCATGCAGAAGCATTTTCATCGCCTGAATGAAATCATTCAAATCCGGAACATGAGCCAATACATTATTTCCCAGCAATAAATCAGCGTGTATACCCTCTTTTATTAATTTACTTGCTGTTACTGTATTGAGGAAAAATTTTTTTGTTGGAATGCCTTTTTTCTCGGCAACATCCGCAACGTTTGCTGCAGGTTCAATTCCCAATACCGGTATGTTTCTTTCTCTGAAATACTGCAGTAGGTATCCATCATTGCTAGCTATTTCTATGACCTGATTGTTACTTGTTATCGAATATCGTCCAATTACCGATTCTACATAATTTTTTGCATGTTCCAGCCAGCTTTTGGAATATGACGAAAAATAGGCATAATCAGAGAATATATGTTCCGGTGCAGCATACTCATCCAGTTGGACGAGCAGACATTTATCACATACATATGCATGTAACGGGTAGAATTCTTCCTTTTGATTTAATTGCTCACAGCTCAGATATGAGTTGGAGAGAGGTGACATACCCAGATCACAGAACGACTGGACAAGTTTACTTTTACAAAATCGGCATATCCCGGTCATGAATGCATCAGTTTAATATATTGATTAATCTGATTATTCGAAAGTTTTTTAATATCCTTGTTATTATAAAAATCACGATACCAGTTAATTGTCCATTCCATAGCCTGGCTTAAATCAAGCTTTGTCTCCCATCCCAACAAACGCCGCGCCTTAGAACTATCCAGTGAAAGATAAGATGCTTCATGAAGATGCTCTAAGTTACTTGCATGCCACTTAACATCATCAATCCAGAGTTCAACACATTTATTTGCAATCCATTCAACGGTTTTGATATCAGAGGGTGGAGGGCCAAAATTCCATGGACCGGCATATTTGTCCGGGAATTCAAACATTTTCTCAATAAGGACAAGATATCCGGAAATGACATCCATAACGTGCTGCCAGGGACGTACCGCTTCAGGCATTCTTATATCGGCCCGTCTACCCTGACTGAATGCCCTGATTAAATCCGGGATTAAACGATCTTCTGACCAGTCTCCACCGCCAATAACATTCCCGGCCCTCCCAGTAGCTATTTGTTTACCTGAATCAAAAAAGCTTCTTCTGTATGCACTTACTACAAGTTCTGTACAACCCTTACTGCTGGAATAAGGATCATATCCACCCATCGGATCACCCTCATCATATCCATCAGACCTGCTATCATTTTCATAACACTTATCACTGGTGATTATCAGCACTGCTTTACAGGATGTACTTTTCCGGACTGCCTCGAGTAAATAGATTGTCCCCATAATATTAACTTCGTATGTTTCGACGGGATTATCATAGGAATATCTGACTAGTGATTGTGCAGCCATGTGGATTACGATGTCCGGCTGAGAGGACAACAATTTATTTTCAAGATTTTTATTGTCCCTGATATCACCAATGATAGAAGACATTCCATCTTTTATGTCAGCCACAGTAAACAGGGACGGATCGGTCATTGGTTCAAGGCTATAACCCGTTAATTCTGACCCAAGCTGCTGAAGCCAGAGAGCCAACCAACTGCCTTTAAAGCCGGTATGCCCGGTGAGGAATACCTTTTTTCCCTTCCAGAAATCAGGGTTCATCCCAGATTTTCCATGGAGCATTCCCACTATTCCACAATTCATCCAGGCGGACCTTGTCACGCAAGGTATCCATGGGTTGCCAGAAGCCCCTGTGTATATAGGACGATAACTGTCCTTCTCTGGCAAGCCTCTGCAACGGCTCTTTTTCCCAGATAGTCTGATCATCCTTCAGATAATTGATAACCTGAGGCGACAAGACAAAAAATCCGCCATTAATCCATGAGCCATCACCTTTGGGTTTCTCATTGAATTCTTGTATTTTATTTCCGGTAATATTCAAAGTGCCAAATCTTCCGGGAGGTTGTACCGCAGTAACCGTCGCAATCGTTTTCTGCTTCCTATGGAAAGAGACAAGCTTTGCAATATCAACATCAGCCACTCCATCACCATAGGTAAAACAGAAGTCCTCTTGATCAAGATAATCAGCCACACGCCATAATCTTCCACCCGTCATGGTGTTGTCACCTGTGTCAACTAATGTCACTTTCCATGGTTCCGCTGTATTCTGATGAACTTCCATCGAATTGTTGTTCATATCGAACGTCACATCAGACATATGCAAGTAATAGTTGGCAAAATACTCTTTGATCAGATATCCCTTATATCCAAGGCAGATAACAAACTCATTTATGCCATGAGCACTGTAGATTTTCATAATATGCCATAAGATGGGCTTATTCCCGATCTCGACCATCGGTTTTGGCTTAATGTTAGTTTCCTCACTAATTCTTGTACCAAGTCCACCAGCCAGAATAATCGCTTTCATAATATCAAGATCATTTCATGTTCAAATTTAAAAACCAGTCAACAGTTTTGCCCAAGCCGGTGCTAAGTGTAGTATTCGAATTCCATGTTAATAAAGTTTCTGCCTTTCGTGTATCGGAATAGGTTCTGAGAACATCACCGCTGCGGGGATCAGTAT
>JABAOE010007554.1_pt5 | contig 14365 bp, 17 predicted proteins | sample 7062141 | NCBI WGS metagenome assembly JABAOE01 (sample SAMN14538627, study PRJNA623070) | marine sediment metagenome | biome: marine biome [ENVO:00000428]; feature: marine pelagic biome [ENVO:01000023]; material: deep marine sediment [ENVO:00002113] | place: India: Gulf of Khambhat ... | reverse complement strand
GTGGGAATAACACAGTCAAACATATCGACCCCCATTGAGACCGCTGTGACAATATCCTCGGGTTTGCCCAGCCCCATTAAATATCTTGGCTTATCCGTTGGAAGGTGTCCAAGCGTGCTCTCGGTAATCTCATAAGTTCTATCCGGGTCCTCCCCTATTCCGAGTCCGCCAAGCGCATATCCGTCAAAACCTATCTCCATTAGGGAAAGAGCAGACCTCTCTCTTAGGTCTTCATACACACCTCCCTGCACTATACCGAAAAGGGCGTTGTCTGTGCGTCTTTTTGAATCTTTGCATAGTTTTGCCCATTTTGTAGTTAGCTCTACGGACTTTTCCATATAATCTTTGGCAGATGGATAGGGAGGACATTCATCCAAGCACATCATAATATCCACCCCTAAGCTCTCCTGTATCTCAATGCACTTCTCGGGAGTAAAGAAATGCTCGCTTCCGTCGAGGTGTGATCTGAAAAGAACCCCGTCGTCTTTAATCTTTCTGGTTTGAGCGAGACTTAGAACTTGATAGCCGCCGCTGTCTGTGGTAATCGTGCGGTCCCACGACATAAACTTGTGAAGCCCACCAAGATTTTCAATCACTTTGTGCCCGGGACGAAGATACAGATGATAAGCATTAGCTATTATTAGATTATATCCCATATCCCGGATCTCATCCGATGTCATGCTTTTGACAGTCGCATGAGTGGCCACAGGCATGAATGCAGGAGTTTCGACCACACCGTGTGCAGTGGTCATTCTGCCTAATCTTGCCCCGGTTGACTCGTCTGTTTTTAAGATTTCAAATTTGAACATGATATAGGGTCAGAAAATGATATGGGGCAGATTAGTCTTATTAGACCTAGAGGCCGAGCACTTCCTTCATCGTGTAGATACCCGCCGGCTTTGCCGGAATCCATTTAACTGCGCGCACCACTCCTTTTGCAAAGTTATCCCTGCTCATAGCCCGGTGCGTAAGCTCTATCCTCTCCCCTGCGCCGCAGAACATAACAGTATGTTCCCCTACTATGTCGCCTGCTCTTATGGTCTGCATGCCGATTTCCTTTTCTTTGCGCTCACCTATCGTACCATGTCTCTCATAGCGGGCAACAGAGCTGAAATCGCGGGCCAGTCCCTCTGCGGCTGCCTCTCCCAGCTTTAGGGCAGTGCCGCTTGGGGCATCCACTTTGTGTTTATGGTGCGCCTCTATTATCTCAACATCAAAATCANNTCAAACATCACATTCACACCGATGCTCATATTCGGGGAAAACACGCAAGGAAAGTTTTTCGCAAGCCCGATGAGCTCACTTTTTTGATTATCGTCAAACCCGGTAGTTCCAATAACCATGGCCTTTGCGGTTGAGCCCGCATATTCTGCATGGTTCATTGTTGACGCAGGGGTAGTGAAATCAACTATTACATCTGCCTCACTGCACGCCTCGTCAATATCGTCTGTAAGCACGGCACCTATTTGCCGGTCTCCCACTACTAAACCGATATCTTTTCCCATATCGGGATGGGAATCAATTTCGGTTGCTCCAACTATTTGAATATCATCTTCGGCATCCAGAAGGTGGTATATACTCCTTCCCATCCTCCCTGCAACACCCATTATAGAAACTTTTGTCATTAGCTATTCCGTAATCTCAAATTCAGGTATTTCTTCTTCCAGGCAGCCCTCATAACAATCACCGCCCGTCACTTTCCATTTTTTATCATATAATCCGAGGGAGTATCTGCTTTTTTGATTCAAATTTACTAACTGTCCCGTCTTAGGAGACTTGAGCTGTTGGTCGATCTGTACTGCAACTGTTGCACTGAACTCATAAATTTGTGTTCCTAAAACTTGAAAGCTGTTAATCTTAATCTGATTTTCTTTATATATATTGCTCATTTGAATCACATATCCCGCCTCATCTGTAGCAGGGGCATAAGTATATTCATAGGCTCTTTTAAAATCCTCGTGTTGCAGCGCTTTTAAAAACCTCTCAACAACAACAGTAGGAGACGGATCATATTTAGGCCTCTCCGGGTTTGTGTCGACTATGGTCTTATCAGCGCAAGAAATTACGGCAAATGTCGTAACTAATAGAGCTAATGCTCTCATACGTCTAAATTTCATAATAACAGTCCAGTAAATAGATTATAATGTGGAATAGAATAATTGTTCAGTGTTAGAATTCAAGATAATTTTATATATGAACTTTGTACTATAATCGATAGACTAACATGAGCACTTTAAAAGAGCCTGCGCCAGTAAAACTTTTTATGGGTCTAATATACGAACCCAAAGCTAGAGTAAATGAAATATTAGACCAGCTCCAGGAAAAGCTGGGCCAGATTGATTTTGAGAGCAATGCTCGTCCTTTTGACCACAGCTCATATTATAGAGAAGAAATGGGGGATCATCTTCTTAGAAAGCTTATAACGTTTCAAAAACTAATTAGAAGAGATGAAATTGTAGAGATAAAAACATTTACAAATAAGTTGGAAGAGGTATTTTCATATGAAGGAAGTAGAACGGTCAATATTGATCCGGGCTACATAGCTCAAGAACACATAATCCTTGCCACAGGAAAAGGCTATTCGCACAGGCCCTATTTGGGCAGGGGAGTATATGCAGATTTAACACTAAGATATATAAAGGATGAATACACGGTACTTCAATGGACATATCCCGACTACGGGGCTGAGGAAATTCGGGACTTATTTAAAGAACTGAGGAAACAATATGTAAGCCAGATGGCTGAGGAATCAACCATATGAAAAGCATGACGGGATACGGAAAGAGCGAGCTTGATACTAAACAGGGAAAACTAACAGTCGAGACCCGCTCTGAGAACCATAGATTCATTGATATCAAATTACAACTCCCGGAGGTTATCTATCCCATTGAAAACCAGCTCACTGATGCTGTAAAGAATATGATTCTAAGAGGCAAGGTGAGAGTAACTCTCACACTTGAGGCAGCGGGGAACGGCTCTTTCTCTCTAAACATGGATCTGGCGAAGAAAACTAAAACTAATATAGACAAACTTAAAAAAGAGCTCGGCATAAAAGAAGAAACCAGACTTGAGCATTTCCTAACGATAAGAGAGATATTCTCAGGTGAGGCAACACAGGCCCTTGGTAAGCGTGAGGCAGCAAATATTATCAAAACCGTCCTAAACGCGATTAAAAAACTCGATGATTCCCGTATTTCTGAAGGGCGCAAGCTAGAAAAAGACATAAAACAGAGGCTGAAAATAATCGAGAAACTAACAGGTAATATTAAATCCAAAAGAAAAGATTATATTAAAAACACCTCTTTAAAACTCAAAGAAAAAATTGAAAAGCTCCTAGAAGACACAAAGATAGATGAGGAGAGGCTTTACCAGGAAACAGCGTTTTTGGCCGAAAGAAGCGACATTACGGAAGAGCTTGTAAGGCTAAAGGCGCACATTAGCAAATTCAGGGAAACGTGCCGTAAAAAAGGCTCGATCGGAAAAGAGCTTGATTTTCTGCTTCAGGAAATGAATAGAGAAGCCGGAACAATATCTGCAAAATCTAAAGATGCGGCCATATCTCATTATATTATCGACTTACGGTCCGAGATGGAGAAGATAAGGGAGCAGGTACAGAATATAGAATAAGAAAAGGTTCTATATATTGATAGGTTGAAACCCCAACCACGCTGTGTTATGATTCCACGGTTTTTTACGAGACTTATTTGAATACAGATTACACAAAGGAGTTCTAACTAATGAGCATCTTAGTAAACAAAGACAGCAAAGTAATAGTGCAGGGAATAACCGGAAGCGCAGGGCTGTTTCATGCAACCCAATGCAGAGACTACGGCACACAGGTAGTGGGCGGAGTAACACCCGGTAAAGGCGGAACAGAGGTGGAAGGGTTTCCGGTGTTCGATACTGTTGAGGACGCAAGAAGGGTAACTGAGGCAAATACTTCGCTGATATTTGTGCCTGCCGCGTTTGCTATGGACTCAATGATAGAGGCAATAGATGCGGGTATAGAGCTTGTAATCTGTATAACCGAAGGAGTACCCACTCTGGATATGGTTAAGGTGAAAAAATATATGGAAGGCAAGAGCACAAGACTAGTTGGACCCAACTGTCCCGGGGTTATGACACCGGGTGAGGCAAAAGTCGGAATCATGCCCGGCTATATACATACGCCGGGGAATGTGGGGATTATATCCAGAAGCGGAACGCTTACATATGAGGCTGTGTGGCAGCTATCTGAGCTCGGAATAGGGCAGTCTACCTCAGTGGGTATCGGAGGCGATCCTATTATAGGATCAACATTCATTGACATATTAGAACTTTTTAACCAAGATGGAGACACCGAGGCCATAATCCTTATAGGAGAGATCGGCGGAAGCGCGGAGGAAGAAGCTGCCGCATACATTAAAGACAACGTCAATAAACCCGTTGTCGCATTCATAGCAGGCTCAACTGCTCCGAAAGGCAAGCGGATGGGTCATGCCGGTGCTATTATTTCAGGAAGCTCCGGAAGCGCTAAAGATAAAGTTGCAGCACTTGAGTCGGCCGGTGTCAGGGTTTGTCCAAGCCCGGCTGAGATGGGTGAGACACTCAAAGAAGCTATCTCCTAAACTATTTAGTACACATCGATGTTTTCTTTTAACCACTCGTAATGATTTAAAAGCCCTTGCTTTATATCTACCTGCGGATTATAACCAAAATCGGCGTTTGCCTTGCTGATATCAGAGAAAGTATGCTTAGCATCCCCGCGTTGCGCGTTCGTGTGGACTAAATTGGCTTTCTTGCCTACTATTTCTTCAATTAAACGTACGGCTTCAAGAAGCTCGATCCTGCTTCCGCCCCCAATGTTGTATACCTCCCCCGGCTTGCCACTGTTAAATGCCTGCAGGTTTGCTTCAACGGCATCATCTATGTATGTGAAGTCTCTAGTCTGCTCGCCTGTACCGTAGATATCTATCTGATCCCCCCTCATTACCGCAGTGATGAATTTGTGGAATGCCATATCCGGCCGCTGTCTCGGGCCATAGACAGTGAAGTACCTGAGCGATACTGTTGGAACGCCGTATCCCTTACTATAGAGGGATGCCAAGTGTTCACCTGCCAGCTTTGATACGCCGTAGGGGGATATGGGATTGGTCTCGGAGGATTCTCTAATAGGTAAATCGGTTGTATCGCCGTAAACCGATGAAGAAGAGGCGTAAATAAATTTATCAAGCTCCTTATCCTTACAGGCTTCAAGAAGTTTTTGAGTTCCAAGGATATTGTTTTCCACATACTGATTAAAACTCTTGCCCCAGCTTGCTCTCACACCGGCAATGGCCGCCTGATGGAATACTCCTCCTACCGAACTCAATATACTATCCCAGTCCGCATCCAATATATCAGCTTCAATAAACTCAAATCCCGGCCTTGATAACAAGCTCTCAAGGTTCTTCTCTTTAATCTTTCTTGGGTAGTAATCAAGAAACGAGTCTATACCGACTACTTGAAAACCCTCGTCAATCAGTCTTTCAGCCAGCGTTGATCCTATAAACCCTGAGGCCCCTGTAACCAATACTTTCATATAAATACCAGCTCCATTTTGCTATCACTATACCCTATCTCAAAATACTATTTGACAAAGAATGAAATAACATTAGTATGAAAACATGAATAAGCTACTAATAATACCAGCTATTTTAATCGCTGCTACAATAGCCCCCATACTATCACATGCACTCCCGGCACCTTGTAGTCAAGAAGAACTGCTTCAAAGCTCAGACTTTGCAGTTGAAGGAAGGGTGGTAAAAATTGAGTGCGGAGAGCCCTATGAATCGGATGAGTGCACCGCTGCCGACAGCGACAACTTTGTGCCGGAGTTATTGGCAAAATGCACGGCAACAGTAAAGGTCACTGAAAATATTAAGGGCAAGTACAATAAGGGAGATGAAGCCGAAATATCATATTTGCAGCGTGTTCAAAGCTGTCAAAACGGGAATCATATAATTCCAGGAAGCCCGGTAAAAATCTTCGTCCCTAATTCAATAATAAAATATTACAATTCCGAGCAGTGTAAGTATTGGAACTATACTCAGATCAAGGTTCCGCCAGCAAATAACGCAGAATAGAGAAACCGGGGTCATCTAACTATATGTCTCTCAGTGCTTTTGATTTAGAAATCTACCAGAACATCCTAAGCTCGATTGCGGAGGAAATGGGAGTTGTGCTGATAAGGGCCGGATTTTCTCCCAACATAAAAGAGAGGAGAGACCTCTCATGTGCAATATTCCTCTCAAACGGTGATATGATCGCTCAGGCTGCCCATATACCTATACATCTAGGGTCTATGAGTTTTGCTGTAAGGGCAGTGCTGGATATGCCCGAGATAGATGAGGGCGATGTTTTAATCCTAAATGACCCTTTTAGAGGGGGAACTCATCTTCCTGACGTGACCTGTATTATGCCGGTTTTCTATAAGAGCAAACTTGAGTTCTTTGTAGCATCCCGAGCGCACCATGCAGACATTGGGGGCCTTACTCCAGGATCAATGCCTCTGTCGACATCTATAGATGAGGAAGGAATTTTGATATCCCCACGGAAACTCTATAGAAAGGGCAGACTTAATAAAAAGCTCTTTAATGAGATCCTAAATTCGACAAGAGACCCTGAGGAAAGAGAAGGCGACTTCAACGCTCAGGTAGGTGCTATTGAATTGGGGGAGAAGAGGCTCAAGGAGACTATAAAAAAATATTCTCTCAAAAATATAAAACAAGCCGGGCGAGAGCTCCTGAACTACAGCGAGAAGATTATGAAAGAAGTTATAAGAGAGATCCCGGATGGCAGCTATGAATTCGAGGATTACCTGGACGACGATGGAGCCGGAACAAAAAAAATTCCTATAAGAGCAAGAATTACAATAAAGGGGCGCGCGGCGAGAGTTGATTTTAGGGGAAGCTCAAAGCGTGTGAGAGGCAATATGAACGCTCCTTACAGCGTAACTACTGCAGCGACTATTTATGTTTTTCAGTGCCTGGCACCTAAGACAATGCCTCTCAACTCAGGACCCCTAAGAACAATCGAAATAATTGTAGACAAGAACTCTATTCTAAGCGCAGAATACCCATCTGCAGTGGTGGGAGGGAACGTTGAAACATCTCAGCGGATTGTGGATGTGGTATTTGGTGCTTTATCCAAAGCAGATCCTCATATGGTTCCTGCAGCAAGTGCGGGGTCGATGAGCAATTTCACATTTGGAGGAATAAATCCAAGGACCGGTCATCAATATGCATACTATGAGACCATAGCGGGCGGAATGGGAGCACGTATTGGATTAGACGGGGTTAGTGCGGTGCAAACCCATATGACAAATACTTTGAACACTCCGGTAGAGGCGCTTGAGCGCGAGCTTCCGGTTATGATAAATTCTTATTCGATAAGAAAAAACAGCGGCGGACTAGGGAAGTTCAAAGGCGGCGATTCTATCATAAGAGAGTATAAGTTTTTATCTCCGGCAACGGTATCAATGATAACAGATAGAAGAAAATTTGCCCCATATGGAATTGAAGGAGGAAAGCCGGGGAAGAGAGGCAAAAATACTCTAATCAGCAGAAATAAAGCGAGACCGATTGCAGCAAAAGCGACTTTTGATGTGAAAAAAGCAGACAGTATAAGCATTGAAACCCCCGGGGGAGGCGGCTGGGGTAAACCCAGGTAGATAAATCAAATGGAAAATCCGAAGCTAAATCCGCTAGAAGCATTCCCGGTCGAGCACGAAGGACAGAGATTCATATGCTTGAGGGACCCGAACAAAGTAAGCGACAAGGTGATGCTCCTATCCCAAGAAACGGTGTTCATTATAAGCCTATTTGACGGCAGAAACACAGTTGAAGACATACAGCAAAAATGCCAAGAGAGATTTGGCGAGAGGGTTCCCGATGAGGAACTCGAGCATCTGATAGATCAGCTGGACCAGGCGCTTTTCTTAGATAGCAAAAAATATAAGGACCACATGACCAAGATAGTCGAGGACTTCAATTCTTCAGATGTAAGACCCTCGAGCCATGCGGGCTTGTCCTATCCCTTTGAGGTTGCGGAATTGAACGGGTGGTTTGAAAGATTCTTCACGGAAGCGAAGCAGGATGAGCCGCAAGTGGGGCCAGAGGGAAAACTGAGAGGGCTGATATCCCCGCATATTGATTTCACAAGAGGCGGACACTTATACGCAAGAGCCTACAGGGAGCTTGATGAGAGCTGCCCTGCCGATACCTATATAATCTTCGGCACGTCCCACTATGCGGACGTGGACAACCCCTATATCTTCACCAGGAAAAATTTTGAGACGCCCCTTGGAGTATCCCAGACGGATAATGAGCTGATAGACAGAATGATTAATGAATGCAGCTGGGATTTATTCGAAGGTGAGATAGCTCACAGAACCGAGCACTCCATAGAATTTCAGGTCGCATTCCTGCAGTATGTGCTTAGGGATAGAAAATATAAGATCCTGCCGATACTATGCAATTCTTTTTACAGCCTTGTGCAGACGGGAAAATCTCCGAAAGAAGACAGCAGAATATCAAAATTCCTTAGTGCATTTTCCCAAATCATAGATGAGCTGGGTGAGAGAGTGTTTATCATAGCAGGGGTCGATATGGCTCATGTGGGGCCTAAGTTCGGAGACCGTGAGCATGTCAATGAACTCACCCTCGGCAGGATAAAGGAGAGGGATATTAGAAGTTTGGAGTTTAGTGAAAAACTAGACGCCGAGGGTTTTTACCGGTCGGTAGAAGAGGAGAAAGACTGGAGAAAAATCTGCGGTCTGTCATCCATATATGCAACACTTAGTACAATTCAGGCAGCTAACGGAAAATTGCTCGGATATGATCAGGCGCTTGAGCCCGACACCGGATCAGTCGTAAGTTTTGCCAGCATGGGTTTTTATGCTTAGTTAATATGAAAAATTTTCTCATTTTAGACGCTCACGAAGACATAGCTTTCCATTTGAATCATTTTAAAAGGGATTTTGTGAACCCGACCTCTCCCTGCATGATTACGCTTCCAGGGCTTAAAGCGGGTAATGTCAGGATGGTTTTCAACACGGTATTTATCCATCCGAAGCATAAACCTGATAAAACCGTGCAGTCTGCCATGGAGCAGCTGGATAAATATAATGAAATTTACAGCCAGCATAAAGATGATGTGTATCAAATCGTAGGAGCTGGAGACTTAGAGAGGTTTGGGCAAGATGAGAGGATAGGTTTTTTGACCCTTATGGAAGGGGCAGACCCGGTTGAAAAGGTATCTGACCTGGATGAGTTCTACAGGAGAGGAATCAGGATAATAGGGCCTGCATGGAATAACAAAAACCAATATGCATCGGGCAATGACTCGGATGACGGTCTTACCACAGAAGGTATAGAGCTGATTCAGAGAATGAATGAGCTTGGTATCACACTTGACCTCTCGCACCTAAACGAGAAGTGCTTCTGGGAGGCAATTGCTCTTACGGATCTTATCCCAATCGCTACCCATTCAAATGCAAGAGCGCTGACCGATAGTCCGAGAAACCTTAGAGACGAGCAGCTCCGGGCAATATCAGAGAGGGGCGGAGTAACAGGGATAGTGCTATACAACTATTTCCTTAAAATCGGGGACAAGAGTCCTACGCTTGAAGATGTATTTGCTCACGCAGACTATATGGTCAATCTATGTGGTGAAGATCATGTGGGTATAGGAAGCGACATGGACGGAGCTAAGATCGAGGACTTCCCCGAAGTGCTGAGAACGGTAGCTGATCTTCCGCGGATAGCTGATTATTTCTGTGAAAAAGGCTACACCGAGAGCCGTGTTGAGAAAATCATGAACGGAAATTTTCTAAGAGTCTTACATAACAATCTTGGAACTTAAACAATAATTACAGCCTTTCGATGACTGCGTCTGCAAATTCCTGGGTACCAAGGCTGCCGCCCAGATCACGCGTGGTCGCCTTCTCTTCTACAGCTTTATTATAGGCGTTCCTAATCTTAGTTGCGCACTCCGCATAATACTCGATACCCTCATTGTCCGCCAGATAGTTAAGCATCATCACACAGGACATCATAAGGGCAAGCGGGTTGGCTATGTTTTTCCCAGCTATGTCAGGAGCAGATCCGTGTACAGCCTCAAATACTGCCATGGTATCACCTATATTCGATCCGGGAACCACACCTAGCCCGCCAACAAGTCCTGCACAGATATCACTGAGGAGGTCACCATAGAGATTCTCAAGGAGCAAGATATCAAACTGAGTCGGGTCCTGGACCAATTTCATGCAGCCTGCATCAATTATTACTTCCTCATACTCTATATCTGGATAATTCTCACTTGCCTCGCGGGCCTTTCTGATAAAAAGCCCGTCAGTCATTTTCATGATGTTGGCTTTGTGAAATACAGTTACTTTTTTCCTCCCCCTCATCCTTGCATATTTAAAGGCCTTTTCCGAAATGCGCTTGCAGGCTTTCTCCGTTGTAACCTTCATACTCATCACAACTCCGGGGCTTACAACATTTTCTACTCCGCTATACAGCCCCTCTGTGTTCTCCCTGATTATTACGAGATCGACCCCCGAGTAGTGGGTCTCTATACCTTTAAAGTTCCTGACAGGTCTGATGGCTGAATAAAGGTCTAAAGTCTTCCTGAGCTGAACGTTCACAGAGGTGAACCCCTCACCTATGGGAGTTGTACAAGGGCCCTTGAGGGCAACTCTATGCTCACGGATTGCCTCAATTGTGCTGTCGGGAAGCACGTCGGGGCCGTCTTCAAGTGCTGCTAGACCGGCTTTACGCTCTACCCATTCTATCTCGGCACCTGATGCTGCGACGACTTTCTTAACTGCAGCTGTGATGTTGGGGCCGATACCGTCACCGGCTATAAGCACCGCTTTTCTCTTGCTCATATGTGATATTGAACCCAAACGGGACTATTAATCAAGCCCGCACAGGGATAATCGTGATAATTCTATTATCCTCCGTGAGACCGGAGGTAATATCTCCATGGTTTATTATCTGCTTTAGAGGACTTTGAGTGTTATTAAACCACACCAGAAGCAAAACTATATTCACAAAAAACTTGGATTCGGAAATAGATGAAGCTACCACAGCGTCTTCTACAATTTCTTCACGGCACAGGAAGTAGTAATCGATAAAAGAATAAACAACATTAAAGAAGAGATTATAAGTGTAGTGCTCACAGCTCATAATGAAACTTAACTAATACCTCACAATTGGTTAATTTTACTCTAACAAAAATATTGCTTCATAAAATGATAAATGGTCACACAGAAGCTAAGTTATTTCTCTAAAGTAGTTAATGTCACCTTTGTATTTGCAGTGCTTGTAGTTTTAACGAGCATTGTGGTTCCTATGATATTCAGGGATCAGATTGTCAGTGTCGGGCACGCACTACTACTTAGGTACGGGCAGGAAAGAATTGATATAATCCTTTACTTGATTACCTCCGTCAGCAGTACTCCCCTTGCTCTTCCCGTGTGGATATATGCCATTTTAGGCGCTATGCTGGGTTATGAGCCGATACGGCTAATTATTGTAATGGGTCTTGGCTCCATGACCGGCTCATCGACAACCTATCTTCTATGCAGGTATTTTGGGAAATCCCGATTTATTAAGAAAAATTTTCCTAATATAGAAAGACATCCCTGGACTGAGGGCCGATCAAAACGTGTGATAAGCGTAATATTATTTTTTGGGGCAGCCTCTCCGATACCTTTTGATATTATGTATGCGGCTTGCGGACTAAAAAGATTTCCTATCACTTTATTCTTGCCAATAACATTTATCTCTTTTTGTATAAAATTTGCTTATCTATTTTACGGATATGACTTAATTCAATCCTATCTAAATCTCAATTTATGACCCCGTATTGCCTCTCATAGCATTCGCTGTGTATATGGCAACCAGTCTTGCTACTAGGAATGCCAGAAAAAGCTGGCCGGTTATGGCCTCTAAAACAGAAAGCATTCTGCCGATGGATGTAAGCGAGGTAATATCACCGTAACCGAGAGTTGTGAGTGTCGTATAGCTATAGTAGATATACTCGTTTGAAGTTAGAGTAGTTACAACATCAGAGTTGTTTTTTATGAAAATTATTCCCGGGGAGATATATTCAAGATAGTTATATATTGAGGCCCAGAGTAAACCTAAAAGCAGGAACACGCACACTGCAGCGTAAAGCGTGTCAGCAGAAACTTTCTTTGTATGCAGTATATGTGCTATCAATGTTCCGCTTATAAAAAGAAAAAACAAAACACTTGCAAAAATTGTCTCGGACGAACGGGTGAAGATCCATTCTGAGAGAAACCAAGGCAGTCCCAAGATAATCAAAATAATTACATTTTTCTTGTTTCTTCCTGCGGCATATATCCCCAGTATAAAAACAATGGAGCTTGCAACGTTGAGAAATAGGAATCCGAATTCATACTCCTGCAACACGGCAGAAAGAATCAGCAGTATGATAATGGAGACCATAAAATTAAACATCTTGTATTTTATAGAGCCTAATATGATCGATATGAGTCCGGGGTTATTACTTTTGAGCATACATTTATCCTACATTAAAACTTTTCAAGATCACAGAACATGTAATTCACATAGCTTGAGAAAATCATTTCCATGATTTCCAAGAAGCTTAATTTGAAAGTGTACAGGTTGAGGTATCAACCATAGCACCGCCACTTACATTAACAGCCCCTCTATTGCCGCTTATGGAGCATTGATTCTGCGGAATAATATCTACAACCGAATTACCTGAGGCATTGATCCCAAACTGGTTAAATGACTGTATTACAATTGTGTTGTTTACAGGGTTTGACGTTTGCCCGACTTCAACAAATCCGTCATCTAGAGTCAGGATTGCATCCCTGTTGCTGGATATTTGGATACCCTCATCCGCATTGAGAACGATTGAGCCTGATGATTGAGCTCTTACTCCATCTCTGCAGCTGGTTATGCTTATGCTCTTTACGCTGTAGTTGATAACGCTTGTCCCGCCTGAGAACATACAGTTGCCGCCGTCTGCGTCAAGGTTAAACTCCGCCTGGCTCTCATTATAATTTATAGATTGCGTGCCAGAGAAAGAAATCGGATCTTGGAATACCTGCCATCGGTCAATGATAATTACAACAGGGGTTTGTTGAAGAGTAATATTCAGGTTTGTTACACTCTCATTCACTACCGGAATATTGGGTCTTTCCGCATTAAAGGTTGATGATTCAAATCTTAAGGTGACAACCCCTGTTGAGGATCTAAAGCTGATTACAAAGTTACCCTCAGAATCTACATTCTCGCTTCCTAACCTTATATTGCGTTCCAGTACTATTGCTCTTAGATTATCAAATTGAGAAGAATTTGATACTGTGCCCTCTATTACTATGTCCCCACTATTACCGGTGCCGTCACAACTGAGCATAACTAGTGAAATAACTAAGAATACGAATCCTGAAACTATACTCTTACGCATGATTTCACCTCTCTTTAATAAGGCTTTTTCTTGTTCTATTGCCATTAAACATTATAACCACAACGTAAATACTATAATAGCTAAAAATACTATCAAATATATTGGTCTCATAAATTTCTCTATCTTTATAGCTAGGCTGTTATCACCGCTAGAAGAGATTGTACTTGTAGCAATAGCAGCACCTAAGGCTACAAAAACCAAAATTGTGGATAGCAGCACAAAATTATCCATACGAGTAAAATAAGAGACTTTGGGAAGGCTAATTCCGATTGCAAATCTGTAGGCTATCAAAGTAAAAACGGTTGCTGTAGAAAGACCAACCTGAGGGCCCAGGTGTTTTGGGTCGATCCAGAATACAGCCCAAGCCATAAGCACTATTAAGCAAAGTGGTGCGATAACTTTCCAAATGTAATAATTTTTCTCTCGTTCAGCCACGAGATAAAAATCCATACGGTTTAAATTTTGTATCATTGCATCTCCCCAAGTCTCGATTAACTCTGAACTTGGAGCACCGTCAACGAGGTTTATCGTCCAACCCTCCGCCGAGAATTTTTTCATCTGACCTGTGGTATCCCTATCCAATTCAAAAGCTATATCATCGGACTCAGGACCTGCGGCAGCCAGGATAAAGTGAAGCTCCTGGCTATCAAAAGGAAAGTCAGAAAAATCCAGATCCGACGTAATTTCACCTACATAGCGCTGCCTTATAGTAACATTCCCGTCTGAGTCAACTCTGGCAACTTTAGGAAGCAGCTGCATACCACCGTTTTGATTTAATACAATTATTGTCGGGGCCCATATTTTGTTCTCTTTGTATATGCATTTTGCTAAAGATTTTCCAAGGGCGTTTTCTGAAAGACGAGGGTCATTCCAAGTC
>JABAOE010004682.1_pt1 | contig 14377 bp, 13 predicted proteins | sample 7062141 | NCBI WGS metagenome assembly JABAOE01 (sample SAMN14538627, study PRJNA623070) | marine sediment metagenome | biome: marine biome [ENVO:00000428]; feature: marine pelagic biome [ENVO:01000023]; material: deep marine sediment [ENVO:00002113] | place: India: Gulf of Khambhat ... | reverse complement strand
GCCGACGCGATGTTCGACGTGCTGACATACGAGAAAGGCGCTTCGGTGTTGCGCATGCTCGAACTACATGTCGGGCCAGACGTCTTTCGCGATGGCGTGCGTGACTATCTCCGCACCCATGCCTATGGGAATGCCGATTCAAAAGGCCTCTGGGCGTCATTAGGAAAAGTGGCCAAGCAGCCTGTTCCTGAATTCATGGACAGCTGGATCTTCCAACCGGGCTATCCACTGGTGACAGCCAAACTGTCAGGAGATGCCGAGCTCGTACTAGCGCAACAACGTTTTGCCTACCTTGGAAATGATGAACCTTTGAAGCAGCGGTGGCAGATTCCTATTCAGATTAGAATCAAGGCGAGCGACAGGACTGAACATCGTCGGCTGCTCCTCACACAATCCGAGACACGGCTTTCGCTTCCACCTGGCGTCCGGCAGGTCCTCATTAACGAGGGCGGCAGCGGTTTCTATCGGGTCAGGTATGAATCATTGTTGCTACAGCAGTTGCTTGATGATGGCGTGGACTGCCTCCGCGCCAACCGAGCGATTCAATCTCCTCAGCGATTCCTGGGCCACGACGGTTTCAGGCCTCATGCCACTTCAAGACTATCTCCGCCTCACTGGATACTTCATCAAGGAACAAAACAAGAACGTCTGGGCTGTGCTGGTCGACTCCTTTTCATATTTGAACCGGGTTATCACGGCTAGCGAACGGCCGGCCCTCGAAGCCTTTGTCAGAGATCGAGTGGGGCCTGCGGTCCAGGCTCTTGGCTGGATCGCTCGATCAGGTGAGAATGAGTTGGTCCGTCAGCTGAGAGGCGAGCTTCTTAGCGCATTGGGAAAATTGGGAAATGATCTGGTAATACAAGAACAAGCGCTGGTGCATTATCGGCAATACCAAAAAGACCAGGCAAGTGTTGATCCGAACATCGTCCCAGCCCTCGTCTCTATCCTGGCTCATATGGGAGACGAGGCGCGCTACGAAGAATTATCCGAATGCTGTCGGAAAGCTACCACTCCCCAAGAGGAGCGGCGCTTCCTCTTTTCACTTGCAGCCTTCCGTTCTCCAACGTTGCTTGCGCGCACATTGGCCCGCGCGATCAGCGGCGAGATTCGGGTTCAGGATGCTCCCTTCATCATCAGTGCCATCATGACCAGCGTACATGGCCGAGAGCTAGCGTGGGATTTCGTAAAGACGAATTGGGATACGATGGACCAGCTATTTCCGAAGCAGGGACTCCGTCGCATGTGCGAAGGGATCGTCGGACTTGCCACTCCAGAGCTCGAACAAGACGTGCGGAAGTTCTTCGCATCACGCAAGATCGAGTTGGGAGGTAAAATACTGGAGCAGTACCTTGAACAACTACGGATCGCCGTGACATTCAGAGAGAGGAATAGAGGCATACTCCAGCAGATGCTTTGAAGCGTTGCACACTAACTTGCTCTATATCCGTACAAGTCGTAGGTTTTGTAGGGAGTTTCTGTTTCCAGAATGGACAGGTCACTAGTCAATTCAAATGACCATTGTTGAGCTCGCCGGGAGGCCTTATCACAAGCTTCGGTGAAAATGTTAATAGCGAATATGTCGTGACTCAAGGTGGCAGTCTCTATAAAATTGTCCCCAATTGACGTCAGACGAGAGCGTGAAGCTAGCCTCCTGATGGTAATAAGACTCGTCGGCTATTCGTGCCGGAGTACTGATAACGGTGGATGGCCCAAAATGCGGTAGGTGCTTAGAAACCCTACTAGTACAGCGAGCGCGATCGTCGCCACACACCCGGTGGCAAGAACCTGAGGCTGAAGACTCCAAGAAAGATCAAATATAGTCGCAAGAACGGCCCAGGACATTGCACTAGCCAAACCGCTTCCGAGAAGGCCGCCAATTACTCCCAGTAACGCATACTCGACAGCGAATGAGCGCGCGATCACATCTCGTGTCGCTCCTACGGCCTTGAGGATGACGGACTCGTAGAGCCTGCGATACCGCGTGGCTGCCAATGCCGCTGCCATGACGAGCCCTCCTGTTACGATGCAAAAGAGCGCAACTGCGCGAATGGCGAGGGAGAGGCGATCGAGCACCGTTGTGAAACTGTTGAGCACATCGCCGATGTTGATAGCTGTCACGTTTGGAAATGAGTTCACTACGGCCTCTTGCAGTGCCACCTCCTCTGGTGGTGGTACATGGACTGTTGCGACGTACGTCATCGGTGCCCCATCGAGTGCTCCGGGTGAAAAGATCATATAAAAGTTAGTTGAAAAGTTGCCCCATTTCACCTTTCGGATATTGCCCACCTCACCCGTGATGGGAATGCCTTGGATGTTCAACTCCACCGTGTCCCCTACGGTCAGGCCAAGTTGTCTAGCAGCATCTTCTTCGATCGAAACCAATGGCTTATCGAAGATCTGACCAGGTTTCCACCACTCACCTTTAATGACCTCATTGTCTTTGGGGAGGTCCTCAAGAAAGGTGAGTACATACTCCCGTGTGAGGTACCACTTCTTGCGGCGGGCATCTTTTTCAACATCGTTCTCCTTCGGTTCCTCATCCTGGGATCTTGCCTCAAATTGAATCGGATAGCCGTTGAGAGCGGACAACCGTGATCGTACGAGGGGCGTCAGTTCAGGCGTCAAGTCACCGGGGTGTTCCTGGAAGAGTCGGGCAAACCCCTCTGTTTGATCGGGCTGAATATCGATAAAGAAGAACGTAGGAGCATCCTTCGGACGACTTTCACTCACCTGTCGCAGTAACGACCGTTCGACCAACGATACGGTAATCACGACCATCACACCGATCCCGATAGCGATCGTGATGCTCACAGCTTGGCTCCCCGGCNNTGTCGAGAGCCTTACGCAGGATGAGGCTTTGAGGACGAGGCCATTTCCGCAGGATCCACAGAATTCCTAAGGCTGTGGCTCCGAGCAGGAGAACCGCAGCGATGAAGGCACTGATGAACAACAGGCCAACTTTCCACGATCCGGCTTGCCAGATGGACAGGAGAGCGAGCCCAAGCCCGATGGCGATCAACGTGAACGCCTTGACTCGGTCGACCGTCTGCCAAAGTGCGCTCCAGCGTTCTGTATGGGAGCGCTTGGCTGAAACGAGTGGAACGATGTCGCGGCGAAAAATTGTGGCGGGCCTGATAGTACGAATCGTCAGCAACGGCCAGAGGGCGAACAGAAGCGTCGACAGGAGCCCAAGTGCGAGTCCCTTCGCAAGTGGAAGGAGAGACGTGCTCGTGACATCCGACGAGAATCCCAATTGATCTAGGAGGTCAGACGTCAAAAGCCCGGCGATCACCCAGGGGAGCATCTGTTGAAGGAGGAGGCCGATGAGGAGCCCGATGGTACTCCCGGCTAATCCCAATATGAGTGCTTGCAGGACATAGGTCCCGATTACTGTTGGCGAATCTGCACCGACTGTTTTCAAGATTGCAATAGTGTTCAACTTTTCCCGGACAAACGCATGGATGGAAGTGGCTACACCAAGTCCTCCGACGAACAAGGCCGTAAGTCCAATCAATCCTAGATAGCGGGTGAGCTGTTCTAGGAATTGTGTCAGCTGCGGCTGCGCCTTGCGGTAGCCCGTCACCCGTGCTGATTCTGATTCTAGCCGCTCCCTTAGCTCGTAGAGCAGCGGCTCAGGCGTAATGGTCTCAGGAAGCTTGAGTAAATAGCGTTCACGGACCCTGCTGCCCGGTTTAATGAGTTCTGTTGCAAGAAGCCCTTCTTGCGACATTAAGACTCGAGGACCGAGGCTGAACGCGTTGGCCATTCGGTCCGGTTCGGTTCGCACGACCCCCTTGATGATAAACAAACCTTGGCCGATCTTGAGACGATCTCCCACTGCCAGTCGCATCCTAATCAGCAGGGACTCCTGGACAACCACTCCAAAACACCTAGGTCCTGAGCACCGCCGGAGGTCTGTGCGAAGAAGATTTGTTAATTGTTCATTGGGCTCAAGCCTGAGCGCACCGTAGAACGGATATTTCGGTTCCACTGCTTTGAGCTCGACGAGCTGTGTCGTTGGTCCGACCGGTCTTTCTCGTTCGTCTCGGACCGCCATNNCTTATATGTGTGGTGGCAATTCCACGCTCACTCAGAGAGTCCAGTACTGCTCGTCCTGTGGGATTCATGGGGTGCGAGAGTCGAATCTCGAGATCTCCACCTAGCAGACTGCGAGCTTCTTTTGTAACGGCCCGCTCTACGCTGGACCCGAAGAGCGACACCCCCACCAATGCCCCAACCCCCACTGCGATACAGATTAGAAAATAGAAGAAGTGCCGCCAAGCCGCACGGGTTTCTCGCCACGCCATTTTCAACAGAAACGGCATCATGAGTTCGGCTCGATAGGGGAATCCGAATGCAGCGGGATAGAAGGTATCACCCATTCCGAGCTCAGTCTTTCCCCGGTCGACTCAACCGTGGACTCACAAAACGAGAGGGAAGAATCCGACTCAACACGCCCATCGCGCAAAGACAGCACCCGCTGCATTGATGCTGCCAAGGTCGTATCATGGGTAACGAGCACCAAGGTTGTGCCATAATCGCGATGCAGTGCAAGCAGGAGTTCAATGACTTGGGCACCAGTTGCGCTGTCGAGATTCCCAGTCGGCTCATCGGCGAGAAGAATGGGCGGGCGGCAGGCAAAGGCGCGTGCCACTGCCACTCGTTGCTGTTCGCCTCCAGAAAGTTGAACTGGATAGTGTCCTCTTCGATCGGAGAGCCCAACAGCCGCGAGTAACTCGGCGGCCCGTTTCCCGGCAGCCCGTTCTCCGCTGAGCTCCAATGGGACTGCAACGTTTTCTAGAGCCGTCAGTGTGGGAATGAGGTGAAACGATTGGAAGACGTATCCGACTTTCTCCCGTCGAAACCGAGCCATGCGATTTTCAGAAAGCGACGTTATATCTGTTCCCTCCAGAGTAATTGAGCCAGACGTCGGCTTATCGAGTCCTGCCATCAATCCAAGCAAGGTTGACTTGCCGCTTCCTGATGGTCCAACGACAGCCACCATTTGTTTTGGAGGGACAGTAAAAGTGATGTCCTCAAGAATCGTAACCGAGCGGCCCGCCGCTGGCAGTATCATTGAAACGTGTTCCACGCTAATCATGAACGGCCTTTCTTTTCCGGAAGTGACCGCATAGTGGATGGTATTATACTGTATAAAGGAGAAGGACCGAGTGAATTCGCGTTACCTCAAAACTTGGCAGAAANNGGCGGCGGACTCTCCGCCAGTGCCGGACGCCAGGCCCCGTATCGTGGCCTTTGGAGACAGCTTGACCGCTGGGCTTGGAGTGAGCGCGGAGGAGTCGTATCCTGCCCAACTCCAGCGGCGGCTTGACGACCTTAAGTATCGCTACAAGGTAATCAATGCCGGTATCAGTGGAGACACCACAGCGGGCGGCCTTCGTCGTGTCTCCTGGGTCCTTAACAGCAAACCTGAGTTGATTATCCTTGAATTAGGCGGAAATGATGGCCTTCGCGGCCTCAGCCTCGAGCAGACAACGCGCAATCTCGACCAGATCATCCAGCGGTTCCGGCAAGCTGGCGTGACCGTGATCTTGGCGGGCATGAAACTTCCTCCGAACTATGGCCAGGAATACACCAAGGGATTTGAAGCGATTTATCCAACACTCGCTCAACAATATAATCTTCCTCTGATCCCTTTTTTTCTTGAAGGGGTGGCTGCATCTCACCAGCTGAACCAAGCAGATGGCATACATCCGACAAAGGAAGGCTACCGGGTGATCGTTGAACTGATCTTGGAAGTACTGCGTCCTTTGCTTGATCGTAGGGTGGAGAAATCTTAGTATATCTCTAAGGAAAAAGTTACGAGAGGTGCTTCGTCACAAACCACGAGCCCTATGGGCAGTAGGATTGAAGCGGAAGGGAGGAAGAAGGAGGCTACGACTTCTTGAAGAATGTATCGTAGACACCATAGGCGAGGACCACCCCGATCAATGTGTAATACATAGTGCTAATTCCACTGTAGTCGGGAGGTCCATCACCGGATGGCACATTCGCCAGCGCCGACATCGCCCCAACCATCAGCGATACCCCTGCCATGACACTCGCCCGAGAGAACAGCGCTTTCATTCCGACACCTCCTTTCACATGAGGCCAAAAACAACGGCACATTGTACTTAAATTTGGGGCGTAGACACAAGGGCTTTACGAATGGGTGGCTCACGATCTCACCAAATCAGTGAAGAACAGCGTTATGAAGTTGGTCGCTGCTTTGCGGCTGATTTTAGCGCTTCAGCCAGTTCCTTGAACGAAGTGGTGAGTTTATTGAGCTGTGTGCCCTGGCTGAGAATCTCACTCGCCATGGAGCGCATCTGGCCATCGTACCGGAGGACTTCACCAGCTAGCTCACCGACCTTGGTCAAAATGCCTTTGTACTCGGCTACCTCCCGCTGGACCTCCTGTGTGCCAGCTTGAGCAGTCTTAACTTCTAAGATCGACGTCTGAAGCTGCTGGGTTAACCGTTCCACGTATGCTTCCCGATCCCTCATTTCAGCTTCTAGGCCCATCTGAACCTCTTCACTTTGTCGGCGTCGATCTTCCAGATTCCTGATCGCTTCGATCCACTTGGACACTTCTCCCGGACTCAGTGTTGGAGGGTCGGGAACCGGAATCCCTGTTTCTATGGCCTTCATCGCCGGTCCCAACCATTCCACGAAGAGCATGATCTCATTTAGCTTTACATCGGGGCTGGATGACTGCTCAGCGAAGGCCCTTGTATTTGGTTCGGGATCCACCTGTGTATGCGACCCCCTCGTGGCGTTCACCTTGCGTGACTGCCGAGGCTGGGCCCAGCGATGATATTCCAGGAGGACGGCGATGCAGTGACGGCACATAGGTTCTTCGCTAAGCGTGCACGTACATTTTGATATAAGTTGCCCATCCTTTAGCCTGATGGTTTGTTCGTAGAGTCCTGAATTGCCGATGACCGCTGACGAAATTTGCGAGTCATCAGCTTCAATAATGCGGACTCGACTTTCCGTCACGTATTGGTGGCCGATGTGGAAGGCAGAGACTTCGGAGACGGCTTGAATCATCTGCGGGTCGAGCAAACCGAGTCGTTCAGCGCTACATGGGATCTTGTTTCGCATCTTCAATGACCGCGGCTCTCCTCTATCTTGTTGGCTCAGTGTGCCGAGCAAGTATCAGACTGTCAAGAACTGCTCCGATTTACACACGATGTCTTAAATGACAGCTGGATCGGACTAGCTGGAGTGTCTTAGCTATTTGCAGCGTTTGGGAGGTCCTTTCTCACTGACCGGCGTGAGCCAAATGTAATCCGCAATATGGTCCCGCATGAGGTCCTGAACGTCCTCGATTCTGTCAGTATCGAAAGAGGTCATGTAAATCGTCGTCTGTTTTACACGTTCCGAAAGCCTCCTGGCGACTCGCATCGGGACCGGAAGGTTGTACTGAATATGGCCTCCTCCCGTGTAGCTCACGATCATAACGTGGGGGCCTCCTGTGTGACGGTCCTGACGAAGCTCTTCTAGTCGCTTGACTAGGGTCATCGCCATTCCTTCGTCTCGGACCATCGAAGCCTCGTACATAGTGCGGTAATGCGCAGTGGTTCCACCCCCATGGCATCGCCGAAGTTGATCGATAATCCTGGAGCGATAGTTGGGCTCGTCGATGATATCCTCCTTTTTGATACCCCAATCGGCCCACGCCGATTCTCGGCTAGCTTGCTCCAAGCCTAGTTTCACTACACGGCGGATCAAAGGTCTGGGCGGATTCATGGCTCGGATGGGCAATTGCTGATCACGAGCGAATGTCACCAATGGTTCGTAATCTTTGAACGCCCCGCCCCAATTTTGTTTCCACCGAACCCGTTCTATAAACTCCCCCCTCGCGAACTCACTGTTAGATAGATAGTCGTCCAAGGCCTGTTGCCCGTCCCACCCGAACATTTCCATTCCAATAGTGGGCTGGATCCCATCGGCGAACAGCTGTTCCAATATCTTTAGCGCTGCCTCAATATGGTACTTGTTGCGATGCTCCTCTCCCAGATAGATGATGTCGTAGCTCTCTAAATCCTTAATCCATTGTGATGAAGAAAGCACTCGACCAGTTTGCGTCTCCAAGACCTGCCACGGTTGCCACTTGCGTCCAACGTTGGACCCAGCACCTGGTTTGGGTTCCAGAACGCAGCCGAGAATTGCCGAGAGCAGGAAAAAGAAAATGAAAAGGATCCATACCCAAATGGCTGACTGAGACCGCCGAATGGCTCTCGAGCATAACCACTGCTTCATGCTTTCCATAACCAACTCCTATCATTTGTAACGCTGGGAGTCGAACTAGTCACCCTGTCTTGACGGTGAACTTTCAGGGTATCTATGCTTCACAGATCGACATCGCCCCGGTTCGTTATGAAGCAAGGTTTGTCTGTACGATGAGTGTCGACACCCCTACTCTCGCCGAGTTCCGCCATGCTGTAAGCCTACGCGCACGACAGGTTCCTGCGCAATGGGAAGCCTCAAAGGAATTGATCGCGAAATCCGCACTTCGTGCAACCCTTGTTCGACTGCTTCAGCGGGTTCAGGAAAGGGATATGCCTGATGGAATCAAGGAAATTCTGTGTCGAGTATGTGAGTCCCGACAAGCGGAACGGGTTCAGGATCTCGACGATGAGTTACTGAAAATACTGACCGGGTTCCCGCCGGCCAAGGCTCTGCGTGCACTCTGTGTCTTTTTTGAACTGATTGTGCTCCCCCGCTCGCAGTGGCCTGTTCCCAATATGTCGAGCGATGAAATCGAGCGATGCATCCGTCGTACGGACAATCCTTTTAACCTCCTAGGAGATGTCGAAGTAGCTTCGGTTTTAGACATCGGTGCGGGCGACCTATCGTTCGCCCAAGAGTTGCTTGAGCTGTATGGACCTAAATTTAAACGGTGCCAGCGCCAATTCATTGTTCATTGCCTGGATCGGCTTGATCCCCACTCCAAGCTAGGGGGCCCTCTTCATCCAAGACAGGAAACACTGCGTGCATGGCAAGAAACGATTGGAGTGTCCTTCGCCTTCTTTGGCAATCAGGACATGTTTGATCTCCGACAACTTGATGAGCGGGGGTTACTCGCTCCACGTTACACTATAGCCACTTGCTGGGCTCCCGCTACACCGACTTTCGCCTACGAACCCACAAGACTGTCCGAAACCGTGATAAAAGAGGAACTTCGTCGGACGAAAGGATCCTCCAGACTTATAAGATTTCATGGTGAGCCTGCGCTCGAAGTCCATCATGGCGGACGGGACCTTATTTTCCCACCCTGGAAGTTTGAGATTGTCGGGCCCCTTGCGCTCCTTCGTCTCATGGCGTGCCGTGGGTCTCTCTGTGTTTTGGGGTCGGTCGATGACCAAGTCTTTTGGGAACTCTTGGCGCAGTTACTCGAGGCGTCTCGATATCGCCCACAAGACCAACCCTTTACGGCGACCACTCTTCCGCAGGTCTTTGGCGAGATATACCAGATGCTCAATAATCTTTCTGTCGGTGATTCAATTGATCTGAGTGATATGGGGATTCTGCGGCGTCGAATTCCCGGCGGTCCCACAGATAGTTCATCACTTAATGGATTTCGGTCTGTTCGTATCAGGCGAGGGGCAACCTTCCCCGGCTTGCCGGCCAGCAGTACTGCGCGCAAATTCTCCATGATGGTCGAAGAGCATTCCCCTTGGTTTCTTACGCTTGTCCCTGATTAGATCCTGCCTATGCTTCTGGTCTCCCTATGAGGAGCCTAGAGCTGCCGTGTACTAGCGTTATGACCGAGGCGCAAAAACCGTGAAAAATTGACCACCCTCAGGGCCTTTGTTAGACTTTCATCGTGTCCTACCATTGGCCATTTCACGTCACCACAGCCTACTGATTCCATCATGAATTCAACGCACGCGATTTGTGCTGTCCAGGATAATGTTGCGCGGGTTATCAAGGGTAAGCCGCTTGTCATCGAAATGACTGTCGTGGCGTTACTAGCCCGGGGACACCTCCTACTCGAAGATGTTCCCGGAGTCGGAAAAACGACGCTCGCCCATAGTCTTGCACGATCGCTTGACTGCTCTTTCAAGCGCATCCAGTTTACGAGTGATTTACTTCCGTCGGACATCGTGGGGGTTTCCATTTTTAACCGTCAGAAGCAGACTTTTGAGTTCATGCCAGGCCCAATTTTCGCCAATATCGTGCTGGCTGACGAAATCAACCGGACAACTCCGAAAACCCAAAGCAGTCTTCTAGAGGCGATGAGCGAAGCGCAAATTTCAGTCGACAATCAAACTTACCCCTTGAGGCCTCCATTCATGGTGATTGCGACCCAAAATCCCGCCGAATATCACGGAACCTTTCCGCTCCCTGAGTCACAGCTCGACCGGTTCTTGATGCGACTTCGACTCGGCTATCCGTCGCCAGAGGAGGAAAAAAAGGTGCTTGATCGATCTCAATCGTTCCACCCGTCGGAAGACCTTCAACTAATGCTCAGTGCGCAGGACGTCGTTGATCTTCAAGCGCAAGTCGATAAGGTGCTCATGGAAGAAAGTTTGATGGAATATCTCTTGTCAATTGTTCAAACAACGAGACAAACTGAGCTGTTGTCGNNCGCGCGGAGCCTTGGCACTGAGCCGGGCTGCTAAGGCATTGGCGTTGGTTCGTGGGCGAACGTATTGCTTACCAGACGACATTAAAGAACTTGCTCCCACAGTTCTCTCCCATCGCATCATGTTGGCCCGCACCCAGGGCATCCGTCAGCGGAGTTTCGAGCAGGCCGAGCGCATTATCCTGGACCTTGTGGAATCAGTTCCCGTTCCGATGTAGCTGCTCTAGTTGGCCGCTGGTCGGTACGATCTGGTGGTAAATGCCGTCTCAATTACGCGCCATCGTTCAACGTCTCACTGGCCATCGGTCGACGCGTCTCACATCAGAAGGTGTTCAGTTTTTGCTCTTTACCTTGGCGGTCGGTGTTGCTGCAATCAACACGGGCAACAATCTTTTCTATCTGTTGCTAGCGATGATGTTGAGCATCATCTTGATTTCGGGTGTCGTGGCTGAACAATGTTTACGCCGACTGGAATTTCATCGTCACCTGCCCGACCTACTCTTTGCCAACGAACCCTCCACAGCGACCCTCGTGGTGAAGAATCGCAAGAGCAAGCTTCCCAGCTTTTCAATTCGCCTGTTCGATATCAGCGGCGGCCGAGATCTCGACCGAGGAGTTGCCATTCGCCAACTTCTTCCCGGAGCCAGCCTGATGTTTTCCTACCCCTTCATCGCCACACGCCGCGGTCGATTGAGACTTGACGGTGTTCGAGTGGTCACCTCCTTTCCCTTTGGTCTTTTTGTAAAAAAAGCCTTTTATGCGATCGAAGGAACGACCGTCATTTGTCCAGAAATCAAGCCACTTGCGAATGACCTTCTGCTAGGCATCCAAGCTGCTGGACACGAATGCAGTAACCATCGTCGTGGGCACGGAAACGAGTTGTACAATTTACGCCTTTACCATGCTGGAGATGACTCGAGAAACATCCATTGGGCGACGACAGCGAAAACGGCGAAACTGACTGTCCGCGAAACTGAAGCAGAAGACCAACGCCGGGCTACGATTTGTTTATCAACGGTTGCTCCCGAGAGCCACAACACTGTCTTCGAAAATGCAGTATCGCTCGCCGCTTCGCTCGTGCATCATTTGGCAATGCAAGACTATCATCTCCGGTTGGTCGTCGGCTCATCCTGTTCTTCGTTCGGCCAAGGGGAGAACCATCTCGTTGATCTTCTGCGCCTCCTGGCCCTCTGCGAACGGCGCTCACCTGGTATGGATCTTGAGCCCCAAGACAACCTCTGTACAGAACAGCCGGATGCTGATGAAGGCGCACTTGTTGTCATACGTCCGTGGCGCACTATCGAAACTTCGGAATCGGGGGACCACGTGATTGTTGTCGATGTAGGTACATCTTCCAACGCGTTACATGTCATTTGACCAAGCACTACGGCTTACCTCAATTATGCTTGCATCGGCGTCGTTTGTCGGGCTGGTGCTCGGGGCCAGTTTGCCGATTTGGCTGACCCTTTTGACCGGAGCGGCACTGATCTTTATTCTCTTACGAACCTTGGGGTTCAGATCGATCGACCGCATAGCGTCGTGGCTTCCGTTTTCGACAACAACCTGGAATATCTTCGTGGTCATTGGGTTTCTCGGATTCTGGGCAGACATGTTGTGGGTTTCTGAGGATCTCTTGCCTGCAGGTATTCACTTCCTCCTTATTCTCATGGTCATCAAGTTATTTAATCTTCAGCTCCGGCGGGACTACTTGCACCTCTATGCCATCAGCCTAATGGCCATCTTAGCTTCTGCATCGCTGACGACCGATCTTTGGTATCTGCCGATCTTCATGGCCTACCTCTTGACCGGAGTGTGGACCTTACTTCTGTTCCAGCTGACCAAGAAATCGGAAGAAACCGCGAATATTGCAACGGCGGCGCCACAACCACACGCACCTATAGAGTTGCACAGCCGAATCACCCCTCACCTGTTCTGGCTTGCCAACGGACTTGCGCTCGCCACCTTCGGCCTTACCCTTGTCATTTTTTTCACGATTCCGCGGGTGAGCGCCGGATTTTATTCGAAAGGCTTCGGCGAGAATATGCGAACGTCCGGGTTCTCGGAAACCGTCAACCTGGGAGCTATCGGACCCATCAAACGAGATCCTAGCATTGTGATGCGGGTCGAGCTTCCGGACCGCCAGTCCCATGAGACAGGACGATTTTACTTACGAGGTGTGACGTTCGACCGCTATGATGGAACCTCCTGGGCTAACCAATTTGGCCATCGCCGTGCTTTAGGTGAAGATAGTCCAGGGGAGTTCACGGTTCATCAAAGTCAATGGCGGAGGGCAGCTCATCTCGGAACCCCTCTTCGTCAAAACATCATGCTGGAGCCGCTCGATGCCCCTGTTCTCTTTGCAGCACCATTTGCTCAGGTGGTCAGCGGCAAGTTCCTCAATGTCCAAGAAGATTCAGCCGGGGCATTGTATTTACCTTTCCCGGTTTCATCCCGCATTGAATATTCGGTCCTCTCTCGATCAAACCCTGTGTTGCCGGTGGATCTTCAACCACAATCGGTATCGTACCCCGAATCATTTAGAAAGCATTTTCTCCAGACACCAGTTCAATCAGATCGTATTGCAGCATTGGCTCGGAAGATCGTTCAAGCGAAAGAGGCAACTTACGACAAGGCCATCGCGATCCAGGAACACCTTATGCGAAATTTCCATTATAGCCTCGATGCTCCTCTCGCGGCACAAACCCATCCGCTCGAGGAATTTCTCTTCACCCGCAAAACTGGATACTGTGAGCACTATGCGACGGCCATGGTTATCATGCTACGGACGATCGGCATTCCCGCTCGTCTTGTTACAGGATTTCTGGCCTCAGAGTGGAACGAGTATGGGAATTACTATGTAGTTCGGCAGCAAGACGCTCACGCCTGGGTCGAAGTTCACCTGCCTCACTCAGGCTGGATTGCGATGGATCCAACCCCGACAATCGGCGAAATTGCGGGCAGCGTGTCCCCAGGGTGGCAAGCTCTGGGAAGGATACTGGACAACTTCAGACTCCAGTGGAATCGCTTTTTTGTCCAGTACAGCGCCGCAGATCAGCTCGCTGCGGTCCGCGAATTGAGGGCTGGTGGAGCCTCGGTAAAAGACAAAGCCCGGGGTTCCCTGACCGCAATGATGAATCCAATCGCCACGGGCTTAGGAAGAGTCATCGAATATCTTAACCGAGACACAGCCGTACTTTTAGGGGAGTTTCTTGGTCTTCTGCTGCTTGGGCTAAGTGCCCTTGTCTGGCTGGTACGAAGACGACTTTGGGGAGCAGAGTTGACCTCGAAAAAATCAATTGGAGTAGAGCACGCCATCACAAAATTGTACCGCCGAATGATCCAGTACCTCGCGCGAAGAGGTGTTGTAAAGCCGGACGGCACACCACCTCTTGAATTCATCCGTATCACTCAGGAGGAGTGGAAAGACGCGGCTTCAACTGTGGCCACGATCACCGAGCTCTATTGTCGGGCTCGTTTCGGTAACATGCGCCTAACAAGCGAAGAACTACGATTTGCCCGAGCCAACCTCCACCAATTGATGACGTTAGATCGGTCGTAGACAGTATTTCCACAAGTTGGGATTATTGTTCTTTAAGCGTCCTTCCCGACTTCTTGACGTCCCAGCTGCCTCTCGCAAGAATTTACCCCTTAGCCTTCTCTCCGGGATAGGGCTGGTTCATCGGGACTTGGTCATACATGAGGGTAACGTTCTGTGAGGTCGGGATTAACTTCGAAGGCGAAGTGATAAACATGGAGCGGGAAAAGGGATTTGAACCCTCGA
>JABAOE010002514.1_pt6 | contig 14379 bp, 14 predicted proteins | sample 7062141 | NCBI WGS metagenome assembly JABAOE01 (sample SAMN14538627, study PRJNA623070) | marine sediment metagenome | biome: marine biome [ENVO:00000428]; feature: marine pelagic biome [ENVO:01000023]; material: deep marine sediment [ENVO:00002113] | place: India: Gulf of Khambhat ... | reverse complement strand
CTTGTATTGGTAGATCGCAACAGCCCAGACGGCCCCGAGAACCAAGCGGCTACTCCGTAAACCAGAACCATCCCGACGTAGAAAACGAGCGGCACGAGCGCTACGGTAAGACGGACCCAGAGGATCAGCTTCAGCCGTAAGCCTTCTATGCTTTTACCTTCGAGTGGCAAACCAAACAGTAGCCAGGTGTTGTACATCGCTGTTGTCAGAACCAAACAACTAACTGCGACAGTCACCCAGCCGAGACCTATCGTCAGCAGACGATAGCGTTCTTCTAGTTTCTGCAACTCCGTGTACGACTGGAGGAATACAGATAACGTTTTTCCAAACATTGATTGTTAACGGTCCGACGGGGTATTGCCGCCCAGGGGATCAATCGCGGCGCTGGCGCGAGCCGTAGCCTTACAGACCTCACCGAGATGCGGATGCACGCAACAGACGCCGCTGACCGCGTGGTGACCAATACGCCGCGTTATTTTCCTAAAGCCAGCGACGTACCTTTCGTTTGTATTCTAGATAGTCGTTACCGAACTTTCTCTCAAGATAGGCCTCTTCACGCGTGATAACGCCGATGTTCATGATCCAGATTACGATCGGCGTGAAAATCAGAACCCACCACGTGTCCAATACGAGCCCAAGACCGATATAAATGACGGTGTCGGCTACATAGATCGGGTTTCTCGAAAAACGGAATACGTTATCGCTCACGATCGTCGTCGTACTCTTGTATGGATTGATCGTAGTCTGCGCGCGCCACAACGTGCGGACAGCGGCGAGTAGGCCAACGACACCCAAGACGATGAACGCTGCGCCCGCCGATACCGCCAGCGGCCGATTCGACAGCTCCGTCGGCCATAACCACTCGAGCAGCAACCCGAGTCCAAGCATACCGAGGTAGATCAGAGGTGGGGGCGCGACGATTCGAGCTCTGTCGGGCGACATGGCCCACTTACTCTTGACGGGGAAACTCGGTCCAGAATACGCCCCGAAGATCGCCGGCCTGGTATCCGACTGCGCGGTCCGTCGGGTATAGCTCGCTGAGCCGGGAGGCGACCTCAGGTGCCAGATTATCCCCATGGCAGGTAAGACAGAGCGGCTGAAGAACGATTGGCTCGACGTAACCAGACCGATTGTCACCCAGAGACACGGTCCTCGGTGCTCGATCCGATGGATCCGCCGCGTAAGCGTCGAGGATTGGTGCAACCCAATCCGGGGCAACGTTCCCTGGGTTTCGCAGACGGTGGCTGGCTCGTCCCACGCGCACGCCATCGCGCGACAAGGCGCCGGCAATCTCGGGCGCCTGTATTCTGCATGCGGCGATAGCTTCCTCTGGTCCCTGCGCAAGGCCTTCGAGGAGCGCCCGCTGCAGGTCCTGCTTGAAAGGTGCGAGCACGTTCGCCCCCTGCGAAACATCGGAATCCTGCCCGCCAGCAGAGCCCGCAGTAAAGACGAGGACAATTAAGAATCGCCGTAAGCCGTGCATCATCAATTCATCTTGGCTGTGCTCATTCCCAGATTGGCTATACGCGACCGAAAGCCTCGTCGTAGCTTACCGTTCCGGATACGCCCCGCAAAGATCCCGGCTTGAGCTCTTTGATCATGAATACCTCGTCGAGCACGTCGTACTCTGAGCTGATTCCGTGTTTCGAAGCCGTCACGAAGCCGAAGCGCGGGTAATACGCCGGATGACCGAGGACCACGACCGCGTCGCAACCCAGTTCCGCGCAATGCCGCAGACCCTCGGTTATCAATGCGGTGCCGACACCCTGGCGTTGATGCTCGGGTGATACAGCCATCGGCCCGAGCCCCATGAGCATGAGCTTAGACGNNGCGAGAACAGGACATGCCCGACCACCGATCCGTCGAGATCAGCGACCAACGAGACGAGCGGTTGGACTTTACCGCGCAGCGTGTCGACGAGATCCGCCTCTGCCGATGAGCCGAATGCGGCCTCGTTTACGGCATGCACTGCCGCCAGATCTTCGGGCGCTTCCGGCCGAATACGCATGCGCGTTTGTAACATTCACGTAACATGCTCGTCCATACGTTGGCGGCGACCAGCCAGATGATGATCGACGCTGTCAGTCTCATTGTGCTTGTCGCTCCTGCCAGACCTCGCTGACGCCCATCCAATGAAGGAAGACAAGCTCGGAACGCTTGCTACCCGAAGTTACATGCGTTTCAGCGTCAATACTCGAAAATATGACGCCGTGACGGGGCGCGCCAAGCGAGAATAGGTATCCACCATTGTCTATGCTGCGCTCGGCTTCCAGGGCCATGGAAGCCTCATCGGTCAACCAGCGAAGGCGCACATTCACGTACGGCGCGTAAGCGAGCAGCGTTTCACGGGCCTCGGGAGACACGGCTTCCTCGCTACGGACGTATGCAACTGTCGGTCGCAACCTTCGGCCGATCGATTCATCGGAGACCAACAAATGCTGAACGGCTGCAACATATATTCCGTCGTCGGTCGCCGGAACGAGAAATCCGACAACGATTAGGAGAACGTTTACGCCGATAATTACCAGCAGCCAACGCCAGAGGCTAAGCGCACTTCGTTTGGTATCTTGAATTGGATTCATGGCGCATAGAGCTCAACTGCCTGCGCTGGCTCGCCCAGATAGGCCATTCGGTAAAACGCCATGGCGTTGTTCTTATTCGCTTCGAGGTCACGTTTCATCGGATCACCTGATTTGGCGTCAGTACCCGGCGCGTCGCAATTCCTCGACGATCTTCCATTGCTCGCGGGCTCTGTTCTCATTCGAATCTTCTGTTGTGGAGACAGCTTCAATGGATCGCACGTAGAACGCCGGGAATTCGTTAACGACACACCCGAGAAGCACCATCTCCTTATACCAGTCCATCGGCTGTAGGACTTCGTCGACAGCACCTTGCTCCGCAACATAGGTCGAGCATGTACCAAACTCGCCGATCTCGAGCTCAGCACGATCGTAACCTGATCCAACCCCTTCCAGCCTGTCGAGGATAGCCCGTTCAGCCTCGAGAATTTCATAGATGGCGAGATAGATTCTTTGCTCGTTCGGAACGATATTGCACTTTGCGGAGCTGTCCCTCCAGCCAACCTTGTTGAACCTGAGCTCGTAACCATCGAGATGCGTGCGCCCCAACAACTTTGCCGACGGCACCCTCTTTTGCAGACGGATCGGATGTAAGTTGGAGCCATAGGCTGCGTATCGGTATGTCTTCAAAGGTTCCCCAAAGCTAAAACAGAAGCGGGCCGCTAACCAAGTGTCGCTTCAAGCGCGTTGTCAAGCGGCGCCATGGGCGCCACCTTTTCGGAACGGACGCGGCCGAACCCAGTACCAGGCTGCAACGATGAGCGCTCCAAACAAGGTGTACGCAGCCGCGAACACCCATCCTGGTGCTCGGTAGTACAGGATCGATTCCAGCCAGTGTGCGACGAACGAGCCAGGATAGGTGGCCTCACCTGCCCTCTCACGCAGCATCATTTCCCACGTCGTGAGCGGACATATGGCCCCGAGCCACGACTGTAGAGTGACAATAGCGATGCACGCCAAATGCACGGACCGAAACCATGGATTGCGAACCCAGCTCCAGCAACGAAGCCTGCCAAACAGTACGAAGGCTAGCCCAAAAATCACGAACGCAACGAACAAGGAGTGCGTGACGAGAATGAGATCGGCTGCCAATGAATAGAACACATCCCTCTTCCAAGACGCGACCTGATGAGCCGGCTCATTCGAGCTCGCGGTGCGTCGCTACGAGATGTTTTGACGACAAATCTTCGTCTTCGAGAAAACGAAGAGCCAAATACAGCACAGCTGTCCGAGGCGGTCAATTCGACGGCTGTACGGCCGGGATTTCTCAATGGATCCAAACGGGAGCTGAAGCTGCAAAACGGTCCGGCTCCTGCTACCGTCTACGCTCCCGACCCGGCAGTCACGGAATACTGTCGGCAAGAAATAGAACAGAACGGAATCGGAGAGGCTCATGGGCGGACGTCTAATCATCATCGGCTTTACGTTTCTGACGTTGGCTATCGTGTACCTGCTCGGGCGAATCAGCGGCTCGACGTTGCCCGGCTCGATCGCCTCGCAGGCTGCGCCAGGTGCAGGCTTTGCGGCCGTGGCGGGCGCCAAGGGCGGCCAGGACTTCACGGGGCCGTACGACGTCGTTCCGGATTGGCCCAAACCCCTGAGCGACTTGCCGGGACATGAGCGCTGGACCTGGGGCGCCGTGCAAGGCATCTTCGCCGAGAGCCCCGACCGTGTCTTTATTATCCAGCGCGGCGAGCTCGCCGCCGTCGAGCGTCCACCCGCGCGACCAATCCCCGAGTTCGGGCCGGGCCTGAGCTTTCCTGTCGGTGAAGCGCCGCTTCGCAACGCCTCGCAAGGCCCTGCCTCGAGCATGCCCGGCGCCGGCAGACCCGGCGCCGATCCCGACGATCCCGCTGAAGCCTGGCAGGGACGCGAAGGCATCGACGCGCGCTGGGAGCACACGATCGTAGTCGTCGATCGCGACGGCAACATCACCGAGCAGTGGACGCAGTGGGACGATCTGCTGCGCCGCCCGCATGCCGTCTACATCAATCCTTACGACGCCGAAAAGCACGTCTGGATCGTCGACGACCACAACCACGCGGTGTTCAAGTTCTCCAACGACGGCGCAGATCTCGTCCAAACCATCGGCACACCCGGCGAATCCGGCGCCGATGCAACGCACTTCAACCGCCCGACCTTTCTGGCCTGGCTGCCGGACTCGACGCTGTTCGTCGCCGACGGTTACAACGGCACGCGCGTCGCCAAGTTCGACGCTGCTGGCAATTTCCTGATGGACTGGGGCGAGCCCGGCACGCCGCCCGAAACACGCCCCGGTCACTTCAACACCGTCCACGGTATCGCCGTCGAGCCCGACTCGCGGCGCGTATTCGTCAGCGACCGCTCCAACGACCGCATCCAGGTCTTCGATGAGAACGGCAACTACCTCGATGAATGGCCCATGGGCCCACAAGCCAACACGCAATTTCTCTACATCGGCGAGGATCGCAACTTATGGGCCGTTGATGACCGGACATGGAAGATCCTCAAGTACGACCTCGAAGGGCACCTGCTCTACGCCTGGGGCAGCCAGGGGGCCTGGCCCGGCGGACTCTGGAACGTCCACGGCTTGAGCGTCGACCAGGAGGGCAATCTCTACATCGCCGAGGTCGCCAACGGCCGCGCACAGAAGTTCGTGCCGCGTGAGGGCGTCAATCCGGATTTTTTGGTGGCTAAACCGGTCTACTCGGCCTGGCAGTAGCGCCTCTGCGGTACCTGATCGCGGCCTATATTAAGGAGAAGGCTACCGAACGGCGTGCTGAGCCGCTAAGCTTGCGTTTATCTTCTCGGATACCCGAGGAACTTTGGGGGGAATCATGACAACTAGAACCACTCTCGTATTCACGACCCTGGCGGCGGTCCTCTTCGGCATCTCCGCCTGCTCCGCGCCCGATGAGGGTGCCATGACCGAAGCCGCAACGATGCCCGCGGCTGCGCCTGCGCCTGCGCCGATGGCTTCCAACGAGCCCGAGCCGTTGCTGTCGAGCGAGGCCGTCGCGCGGATCGCCGAACGCACGGCCTCGCGCGTCCCCGAAGGCGCCTCGGCACCGAGCTTCATCGTCGATCCGAGCTGGCCTAAGCCGCTTCCCAACAACTGGCGTATCGGTCAGGTCGGCGGTCTTACGGTCGATCACAACGACAACATCTGGGTCTTCCACCGGCCACGCTCCTTAGAGCGCAGCGCAGCTGCCGGAGAAGGCATCGCCGGCACCGACGCCGACGGCAACCCCGTTGACGGTCTCGGCAACCCGCGTCCGTTCTTGGATCAGAGCGCCGGCTGCTGCGTTGCGGCGCCCTCGGTGCTGAAATTCGATCGCGAGGGTAATCTGCTTGATGCCTGGGGCGGACCGCAGGACGAGGGCTTCCTCGAGAACAGCTGCCGCGCGGAGGATGGCTGTAATTGGCCTGGCCGCGAGCACGGTATCTACGTCGACCACAACGACTTCGTTTACCTCTCGGGCAACGGCACGAACTTCACGGGCCAGTTCCCGTGGGCAGCCACGTTCGGCGACGACTCGCACATTCTTAAATTCACGGCCGAAGGCGAGTTCGTCTGGCAGATGGGCCATGCCGGCATGGAAGGCCCGGATAGCGAGAATATCGATCAGGGCCCGAATGGCACGCCGCAGCCCTATCTCGTCGCCGACTTCATGGTCGATGCGAACACGAACCGGCTCTACGTCGCCGACGGTTACGGCAACCGCCGCATTCTTGTCGCAGATGCCGAGACCGGACAGTACGTCGGCCACTTCGGCGCCTATGGGCAGAATCCTGTCGACGATCCGGCAGGCACCGACCTCAACCCATACGACACTGGCCCTTGGGCCGGCGACTATCAGATGGGCAACATGAAGCCGATGTTCTTCAGAAGCCCGATGCACTGTGCAATCGTCGCGGACGACGGGATGCTTTACGCCTGCGACCGCGGCAACAACCGCATACAGGTCTTCGACACGAACGTGGCTGGCGGCGAGTGTGCGAATCCCAATGCCGAAGAAGGCCAGTGCGGTTTCGTCCGGGAGCTGTTCGTCGCACCGCAAAGCTATGCAAACGGCACGGCCGTAGCGGCAGAGTTCTCGACGGACGCCGAGCAATCGTGCCTCTATGTCGGCGATCTTGCCAACGGCACGCTGTATATCATCGACCGCGAAAGCATGACCGAGCTCGACCGCATCGGCCGCGCCGGCCGACAGGTGGGCGAGTTCCATTGGATCCACGCCCTCGGTGTCGACTCCGACGGCAACATTTATTCCGGTGAGGTCGATACAGGCCAGCGCGTGCAGAAATGGCAGCGCTACGGCGAGACGGGCTGCAGCGGCACGGGCTACGCCGACGTCGGCAGCTACGACCGCAATCGTTAAAGACTCATCACGGCCGGGGACGTCCCGGAGCGATGACCGCAAGAACTCGGGCCGCCATGAGGCGGCCCTTTTTTTGGTTGAGCGTTCGACGAGCCCAAGAGCCGCGCGAGAGTTTTGCTACTCGATCATAAAGAAGCTCGCGTTCTCCGGATCGCAGTCGAACGGCTCGAGCTGGCGCTCGGGAGCATAGGACCACGTCGAAGCAGCGGTATACGAGCCCGTAATGAACTCGGGATCCTCAACGTAGATCTCTACGGTGAGCTGGGTGCCGTCATCGCTGAGCGCGAACCGCTCAATTGTGTGTTTCTGCTCACCCGAAGGTATCCCTGGTCCGTGTGCGAGGCGGCTGTCGGCATAGAGCCGCGTATCGGCGACGAGCGTCGTGCCCTCCCAACGACCGATCGAATGCCCTTGAATCGTTCGCTCACCGTCAGCCGGATGATCGCGCCCATCCGTATAGATCGTGCGCTCCACCGAGTAGAACTCACTACGCAACAACACACGGTCATCGAGTATCTCGATCTCGTAGAGATATGGCAGCTGAACTAACGTGGGCGTGGCGAACGCGAGACAGTTCGCCGGCGGATACTGATCCTGCGTGTACTCGGCCCGTGCCTCGAGCGCGGTTTGCGTATAAGTGGGCTCCGGATCCATCGGTAGATCCACGAGCGGCGGCACGAAGTTGGGTAAGCCGTCCCACACACCCGATATATCGCTCGCGACGTCATCGGTCTCCGGCGAGCCCGTGCGCATGCCTAGCATGATTTGATCCGGCGTCGTCAGGGACCTGAGCAAACCATGCAGCTTCTCGCGATCGCGGTCGGGAAACAGACTCAACGCAACGACGTCACCCGGCGCAAGCGTAGAGGCCGTCCATCCGCTGCGCATCATTAGCGGCGTTGGGTCAGCTTCGACAAGCCACTCCCCGGTGTTTCCGGCTTCGTCGCTACCCTCGACGAAGATGTAGACATGTGGGTTCTTCCAGTCATAGCGAGTGACGGTTCCCTGCAGCTCGACAGTCGCGCCTCGATCGAACTGCGCTGGGCTGTGGTGGGCGAGCGCCGGGCAAACGGCCGCTACGGTAGAAAAAAGAAAAGGGTGAAGTCGTTGCATGCTCACCGTCTCCTCGGCGCAATCAGCTAGGCAGCCTGCTTGACGTGCGTGCCTGCGCTCAGCACCGTACCGAGTGCGAAGATCATGCCGAGCGCGATGAGCCAGAATACCCATTGCGCCAAGCCATGATCCACGAGCCAGCCTAACGCCAACGGCGTCAACGCGCCACCTACGTTGATACCCGTCGTCACGAAGCCGAAGATGCGTCCCGTTGCGCCCTTAGGTGCGATCGCATGAACCATCATGTCGCGCGCCGGCCGAATAACACCCTGGGACAGCCCTGCAATCGTGAACAGCGCGATGAGCAGCGCGCCCGGTAACGATATCGAGCCTGCGAGCGCGATGATCACGGCTGTCAGCGCGAACGCCCAGGCCGCGACAACATCGTGTCGGTTCGTGACATCGGCAAGCACTCCGCCGGCGAGGATGCCGAAGGAGCTCGCAAAAAGAAACGCAGTCAGCGCAGCACTAGCAGCAACCAATGGTGTGTCGAAAAGCGTCACGAGCGTCGTCACCGAGAAGCTTGTCATACCGTTCATCGTCGCAGAAGTGAGTACGAAAAATAGGAAAAGCTTGAGCACGGGCGCAGACAGCAAGAACTTCAGCGACATCGTGGCCTCGGCCTCGGTAGCCGAACCAGCCTCGGTCTGGCGCCGAGGCGCGAGCGCAACATCGTTACGTGAACCGGCAAGACCGACCGCCATCGCAAGCGCAGCCAAAAGCCCGAGCGAGGCTGTGACCATTAGCGCGGTACGCCAGTCGAACGTCAGGGCGAGAAATACGATCGTTACGGGTGCGAGGGCGCTACCGACATAGCCGGAGAAGGTATGCAACGCGAATGATCGCCCTAGCCGCTTCGGCTTAATGGCCTTCGCCATGATGACGTAGTTGGCCGGGTGAAAGACGCCGTTGGCAGCGCCGCCTAGCAGTGCAAGCACGAGCAGCATGTTCGGGCTCTCGGCTAGGCTGATACCGATCATTGCGCAGCAGAGCGTCACGAGCCCCGCAACGAGGACAGGTAAAGCACCGATGCGATCGACCAAAACGCCGAGCGGAATCTGCGCGATACCCGTACCGGCGGCGTAAAGCGTCAAGACGAATCCGAGCTGCGTATAGCTCAAACTGAAGTCATCGCGCCAGAACGGAATGAGTGGCGGTAACGCGAGCGTGAGGTAATGGCTGAAGAAATGCCCCGCGCAAACGAGGCTCAATATCTTCGTATCGCGCGCAACCGCGCCGGTAGCAACGCTAATTGGAGTTGCTCTCAGATCGTCGGATCGATGCGAAGCATGCGGATCAGATTGCCGCCGAGGATCATCTCTTTCTCGTAGTCACTCAGATGCACGGAATTGATGATGATATCCATCGTATCAGGCCAACCTAGCGGCATGTCGGTTCCGTAAACGACCTGGCTCGCACCCATCTCGGCGACGAGATGTCGCAGACCTTCATCCGAGAACACCATCGAGTCCGCAAAGATCTGCGTGCGAAGGTAATCGCGCACGGGGCGCTCATTGTTACAGCCTTCCGCACCTGCATTGCAGGCTTGCTCGGTACGCCCGATGTAACTCGGCAGATAGCCCCCGCCGTGCGCACCCACGATCTTGAGATCCGGGTGTCTATCGAACGTGTTTTCATAGATCATGCGCGTGAGCAGGAACGTCGTCTCGAGTGGGTTGCCGATCGTGTTGCCGAGATCGCCCGGATACTCGAGCCCTTCCGGCATGACGATGTTTCGCGCGCCAGCAGGATGCGTGAACACCGGCACGTCGAGCTCCTCGCACTTGGACCAAAACACGTCGTACTCTGGGCCTGCCGGCGCGACGCCATTCACGTGACCGGCGATCGAGGCGCCGCGAAAGCCAAGCTCATTGACAGCGTAGTCGAGCTGATCGGCAGCGAGATCCGGGAACTGCAACGCGGGTGAGGTCAGCGCGACGAACCGATCCGGATACCGCGCTACCCAGTCCGCGAAACCCTCGTCCTGAACCCGAATGATGTCGCGCGCGAGACTTCGGTCGTCTGTGCGGTACCACCAATATTGATTCGCGCTGATAACGGACACGTCGATGCCCCACTCGTCCATCATCGTGAGTCGCCAAGGCTCGAGGATTCGTGGGCCGCCAATCGTCCGCTCAACAGGCGTACCGCGAATGATCTCTTCGACGTCCTTGATAGATGCATGCGCATGAATGTCGACCGTCTTAACGCGCTTACCTCCGACGCGCACGATCTTGCGGCCCTGCGCCAAGACCGGCGGCTTGACCACGAGCATGCCCGCCGCCATTCCCATGGCACCCAAAAAAGCTCTACGACTCGGCATCTCAATCATCCTCTTGAAAAAAACCACTAACGCCCGTGGCAATTACCGCAAACGTTGGTCTGCGCAACCTTGTGCTCGCGATTGTCCAACGCTGCAAACGGCACCTGCGCCGAATGGCACATCGTGCATTCATATCCGCGCTCGAGAATAAGCTCGTGCGAAATTTGGAAGTGCCAGTAACCGTCGCGCTCCATAGCAAGCAACGCGCGCAGATTCTCGGCATCGAGTGTGGCACGCCACGTCGCGGCGTCCGGCAATGGCTGATCGGCTGGGCGCGCAGCAATGCTGAGCGTCTCGTTGCTAACTTTATGCGCCTCAGCGATCGTCATGCCCGCCACGCGTCCCGTCACGAGCGCGGGCCCTAAGAACATGCCGTCCATGCCATGCGTGCCGTTAATGCCGACGCTGCCCGTGAGCTCGCCGACAGCATAAAGACCCGGGACCGGCTCACCGGCACTGTCGAGCGCGCGAGCATCCAGGTCCACCGCAACGCCGCCCATGCTCTTTCGGGGCATCGGGAAGAATTGTATGGCGTAGTATGGCGGTGCATCGATCTTCGGCGGCGCATCCGCTTTCGATGCAAACCGACCGAAGTCGGCGTCGTTACCTGAGTCAATAAGCTCATTGAAACGTGCAACGCTAGCCTGCACAGCCTCGCTCGGCAAGCCGGCTGCGCGCGAAAGCGCCGTCAGCGTATCCGCCTTGATGGTAGCCTCGGGATCGTCGAGCACCATGTGCTCGTCACTGAGGTTCTTGATCCATTCGCGCCCACGCATCGAGAACGCGCCGCGCGATTCGTCATCGAATATAGCCCAATACGTATCCGGATCCTGATCGAGCATGTCGGCGAGGATCTTCTTATCGAAGCCGTCTTCGTTCGTGAAACGCTGCCCTTGGGCGTTGACCCAGAGCGAGTCGCCGTTGGCAGCCGTGATTGCAAGCGTACGCTCGGGATCGCGCGGATCGATCATGCCGTTTGTGTAGATGTAGTGGCGATTCATCCACTTGAGCGCCGCACCAGCATCCTCAGCGAGATCGAGGCCCTCACCGCGTGCGTGTATTGACGCGCCAATGAGTAACCGATCAGGACGCGGAAGATCCGTGCGCCAGTTGGCGAGCACGCGCTCGAGGTTGCCGGCAAACCCGCCTGTCGCGAGCACGACATGGCGACCTGTTAAGTCGCGCTCCGCACCGCTGCGCAGATTCCGCGTTACGACACCGGCAACACGACCATCCTCAACGAGCAGACTGTCGACGTTCTCATTCCATTCGAAGTCGACATTTGGCATCGAAAGCGCCTCTCGAAACAGCGCGCGAACGATATCGACGGCACCGCGCGGCGTAAAGTGAAAGCGCGGCACGCTATTCTCCCAGCCGCCTGCGACACGGATGAACTCCACGTTCATCTCACCGAGCCAGTCGTAGATGAGCTCGCGTGACCGTTCGGCGTAAAAGCGTGTCCAGTCCGGGTCACCGTCCTCGGTCCACTCGAGCCAGTCGGCAATCGCAAGCTCGGCCGAATCCTCGTGGCCGAGACGCGCCTGCAACGGCGTATCGACGATCGCGAACCCGCCGGCCATGACGGCGTGCCCTCCCATGACCGAGTTCATGTCGAGCACGAGCACGTTGACACCGGCCCGACCCATCTCAACGGCCGCGGCGAGTCCCGATGGGCCCGCACCAACCACAATGGCTTCGGCATCGAGCGTTTCCTGTGCCGCGATGGGGTGCGCCGCGAGACCGAACGTGAACAATGCCGCAGTGGCGGCCGTGATTGCTTGTCTACACCGCATGGTCCGTCTCCTTAGGCACGCTCGATGTACGAGCTGTTGATCTGCGCGATCGACGTCACACCGCATTCCTTCATGACGCGCTCGAACTCCGTGCGCAGAATCTCGAGCACGCGCTCGACGCCGGCCTGACCGAAAGCGCCGAGTCCCCAGATATATGGGCGTCCCACGCATACGGCGTTCGCGCCCAGTGCGAACGCCTTGAAAATATCGGAGCCGCGTCGAAAGCCGCCATCAATGATGATCGGTATGCGCCCGTTCACGGCCGCCACGATCTCGGGCAGACTCTCGATCGTCGAGCGTCCGCTCGCCTCCGACCGACCACCGTGATTCGAGACGATGATGCCGTCGACACCGTACTGCAGACACAACGCCGCATCCTCCGCCGTGACGATACCTTTGAGCATCACGCGCATCGACGTTGCGCTCTTGAGGCGATCGACAAAATCCCACGTTAGACCCGAGGCCTGCAAGCTCTCGATGCCCTCCAAGTCGATGCCGCGGTACATGGCCCGGTCGCGAAGGCGCACGGCCGGTGGCCCGAACGTATGACACGCTTCGCAGTTGCTCGTGTCGGCGCGACGGTAACGCTCGAGTGTCTCCATGTTTCGCGGGGCGGCGCGATCGACTGTGACCGCGACGACGGGGCAGCCAGCCTGCTCAGCGCGCTTGGCCAGTGCCTCAGCCACGTGCCAGTAATTGGAGGGATAAAGCTGAAACCAGATCGGCGCGCCTCGCGCGGCCGTAACGTCCTCGACCGTCTGACTCGTGGCCGTCGATAGGATTTGCGTATGGCCGCCTACGCGCGCCGCACGCGCTGCGGCGACCTCACCTTCGACGTTGTATTTACCCTGCCCGCCGACCGGCGCGAGCATGATCGGGCTGTCGAAGCGCTGACCGAAAATCTCGGTCGACATATCGATGTTGCGGATGTCGATGAGCCGGCGCACACGCAAGCGGAACCGCTTGAAGCCCTCGCGGTTTGCGATCAGCGTTTCCTCGTCGTCCGTACCCGAGGCCGTATAGCCATAGTGCACCGGTAACAGGCGGTCTTTCGCTACGGGCTCGAACGCAAAGACGTTCAGGGCCTCCTCGGCCGCGCGAATCAGATCGGCCGGCATCTCCTGAGCGGATGCGAGCGTGCTCGCGAAATAAGGTAGTAATCCCGATCCTGCAAGCACGGGCGTGCTTGCGAGAAAGCGCAGGAATTGACGCCGGCACTCAGCCGACCCGTCGTTGGCTGACATCGTGACCCCCCGCTGTCGTTATGGTTTGTTCGGTCTACCGTGCGATTGTACTCCGAGCGGCACGGGAGGCACGAGCCGGGCCTGAACGGCCCGTGCTGTAAGGCTTATCCGACGCTCGCGAGGATCTTGTTGAGCGCCTCGCTCGGGCGCATGGCCGCTGAGGTCAGCTTCGGATCGGGGTGGTAGTATCCGCCGATATCGATGGGACTACCTTGGGCGGCATTGAGCTCGCTGACGATCTCGACCTCCGCCTCCATGAGCTCGTCGGCGAGCGGGCTGAACAGGTCCTTGAGGGCCTCGTCCTCGTCTTGAGCGGCCATAGCCTGTGCCCAGTAGAGCGCGAGATAAAAATGACTACCGCGATTATCGAGCTCGTTGACCTTGCGCGAGGGTGACTTGTTGCTTTCGAGGAAACGGCTGTTGGCTGCGTCGAGCGCCTTGGCGACGACCGTGGCCTTGGCGTTACCGGTCTTGCGCGCTAGATCCTCGATCGAGACAGCCAGGGCGAGAAACTCACCGAGCGAATCCCAGCGCAGATGACCTTCCTCGACGAACTGCTGCACGTGCTTGGGCGCGGAACCGCCGGCACCGGTCTCATACAGCCCTCCACCGGCGAGCAGCGGAACGATCGAGAGCATTTTCGCGCTCGTGCCGAGCTCGAGAATCGGGAACAGATCGGTCAGATAGTCGCGGAGCACGTTGCCAGTGACCGAGATCGTGTCTTCTCCGGCGCGCACGCGCTCGAGTGTCGCGCGCATGGCCTCGACGGGCGCGAGAATGCGAATGTCGAGGCCACTGGTATCGTGGTCCTTGAGATAGCGCTCGACCTTCTCGATGAGTTGCTCATCGTGGCCGCGGTTCTTATCGAGCCAGAAAATCGCGGTAGCACCCGTAAGGCGGGCCCGCTCGACGCCGAGCCTGACCCAATCCTGAATCGGTAGATCCTTCGTCTGGCACATGCGCCAG
>JABAOE010002021.1_pt1 | contig 14381 bp, 12 predicted proteins | sample 7062141 | NCBI WGS metagenome assembly JABAOE01 (sample SAMN14538627, study PRJNA623070) | marine sediment metagenome | biome: marine biome [ENVO:00000428]; feature: marine pelagic biome [ENVO:01000023]; material: deep marine sediment [ENVO:00002113] | place: India: Gulf of Khambhat ... | reverse complement strand
ACATGAATGCGGCCGCCGAGAAGCTCACCGATACGACCCGTGACGAGGCGGCCGGCAAGCGGCTCGGTGAGATCGTCAACCTCGTGGACGAGGGGGATCGACGGGACCTCGGGGATCCGATCTTGCGCTGCCTGACCGATCGCCGCCGGATCAGCATGGGCAGCCGGGCGCTGATGATCGCGAACGGAGGCGACGCGGAACTTTCGATCGAGATGACCGCCTCGCCGATCAAGGGGCCGGACGGCTCGCTCGGCGGCGTCGTCGTGATCATGCACGACGTCACCGAGATACGCGGGCTCGCCCAGCAAATGAGCTACCAGGCGGCGCACGATCCGCTCACCGGCCTCATCAATCGGCGCGAGTTCGAGCGGCGCCTCGAGGCGTCGCTGCATGCGGTGCGCGACGGCGAGGCGTCCCATGTCATCTGTTACCTGGACCTGGATCGCTTCAAGGCCGTCAACGACACCTGCGGGCACATGGCCGGCGACAACCTGCTGCGCGAGATCTCGTCGCTGATCAAGGAGCAGGTGCGAGAGTCCGACTTTGTCGCGCGGCTGGGCGGCGACGAGTTCGGCATGCTGCTGATCGGCTGTCCGCTCAAGAAGGCGCGCCAGATCGCAGATGACGTGATCCGGGCCGTGCGGGATTACCGGTTCGTCTGGCAGGACAAAATCTTTACGGTCGGCGTCAGCATCGGCATCGTCGAGGTCGGCAAGGAGGCCGGCTCCATCAAGGACATCCTGAGTGCCGCCGATTCGGCCTGTTACGTGGCCAAGCAGCGCGGCCGCGGCCAGGCGCACGTCTACTCCGCGCGGGACGAGGTCTCGGCGCGCCAGCGCGGCGAGATCCACTGGCTCGGACTACTGCAGACGGCCCTGAAGGAAGACCACTTCGAGATCTACTCGCAGCCGATCATCGCGGTGTCCGGACAGGCAAGCGACGGCCCGGCGGTAGAGGTCCTGCTGCGCATGCAGGACGAGCAGGGTCAGATCGTGATGCCCAAGAACTTCATCAAGGCGGCGGAGCGGTACCAGCTCATGCCGAGTGTCGATCGCTGGATGGTCCGTGCGACGCTGGCGGCGGTCGGTCAGGGTGCGATCCGCCTGCCCGAGGGGCGTAGCTGCTCGATCAACCTGTCCGGCCAGACGCTGGGGGAGGCGACATTTCTGGAGTTCGTCGTCGACTGCCTGGACCACAGCCACGTCGATCCGGGCCAGGTTTGCTTCGAGATTTCCGAGGGCGCCGTGATGTCGGATCTCGAGCATGCGCGGCGCTTCGTCGGCGTCCTGCATGGGATGGGTTGCGAGTTCGGGCTGGACGACTTCGGTCGCGGCATCGGCTCGTTCGCGAGCCTGCAGGATCTGGCCATCGATTTCCTGAAGATCGACGGCACCTACACGCGGGACCTCGTGCCGGACAGTCTCAATCACCAGGTCGTGACGGCAATCACACGCCTGGCGAAGACGGTCGGCTTTAGAGTCATCGCGGAGCAGGTCGAGGATCAGGCGGACTTCGACGCGCTGCGCGAGATCGGCGTCGACTTCGTGCAGGGCTACTACATCGAGCGCCCGGCGAAGCTCTAGGGAAATCCGGCTAGCGCAGATCGAAGTTGTGGGTATAGAAGATCTGCAGCCGGTAGAAGTCCCGCGCGGACGCTTTTCTCTGCCATAGTAGCCCGAGTTGCAGGTTCGCGTGCTTCGTGAACTGCCAGCCGTATGCGCCGTACAGCCGGTTCTGGTCGAACGCGTCGCCCCGTGTGCCCACGTTGAGAAAGACTTCGTCATAGAAGTTCAGGAACGGCGCGCGGGGCTGGATGTTCTCCCCCCGTAGTGGAACCGTGACCTGCAGGCGGTACCGGAAGCGGTTACGGAAATCGGTCCGTCCGGACTCCTCGATCCAGCGCTGCTCCAGTCGCAGTCGATGCTCCAGCGTCGGGCGCCCCCAGGCATGCTTGCCGGTGAACTGCTGAAAGAGCCGGTTCTCGGTGGAATCGGTATCGGCGTCGTCGAACGGCTCGACGGTCGTCCACATATAGCCGAATGCGAGCAGCGTGTTATCCGAAGTGTGGTACTGGCCTGCTGCTCGGACAAAAAATTCGTTCGGGTTCGACGCCAACTCCCACAGGCGCAGCTGGGACTCGGTGAACAGGCTCCACTGGTCTGAGAAGCGGACCGTGCCGTTGTAGATGAGCCAGTTCCCGAGTTCGTCCTCGGCGTCTTCCGCCCCGACGGCAAAAGTTGCAAGGAATATTGCCGCGCCCACCGCGCGCGCCCGTTTATGGATGTTCATCGGCGCGGAGCTTAGCAGAGTTGGCACGGTCGAGGTGGTTGCACGCGGCCGCTGACCGCAGCATCGGCGTGGCCTCGGTGTACATCGGGCACGATTAGATTTAGTGTCCCAGCATCATCGCGTTGCGGTCGTTGCCAATGTCAATAAAGGCTCTCAGCGGGGTCATCGCGTTCCTCGCGGGCGCAGCGCCGACGTTTGCCGCCGAGACCGAGATTTTTCCGGGCGACAGTTTCCGGGAAGCCGTAAAGAATCTCGAGCCCGGCGATACGCTGGTCGTCCATGCGGGTACATACCCTCACTCGGATCGTATCGCGATCGACGCACGGGGGACGCGCGACAGACCGGTTCTGATCACCGGCGCCCCTGGCGAGGCACGGCCGACCATCAGGTTGATCGAGACCGGCCACAACGCGGTGGAGATCTCGGGCGCATCGTACGTGACGATCAGGGGTCTCGAGATCACCGCGCCAGGTATGCGGGGTGCGGACGGAATCCACATGAAAGGCGGCCCTTCGCATATCACCATCGAGGATAATGTCATTCACGACGTCGCGGTCGGCATTAACTTTCGAAGCAGCATGCACCACATCATTACGCGAGGGAATGAGATCTACGACACGCGCGGTACCGGGGAGGGTTTGTACGTCGGCTGTCACGATGGGAGTTGCTCCGTTACCCATTCAATCATCGAGCAGAACTATATCCACCATACGCTGGATGCGAAGCAGGGTGACGGAATTGAGATCAAGCTGAATTCGCATTCAAACGTCGTGCGTGACAATGTCATCCATGACACGCGTTACCCATGTATCCTCCTGTACGGCGCCGGTAACGGGAACCGTAACGTCGTGGAACGGAACGTCATGTGGAACTGCGGCGACTCTGGAATTCAGGCCGCGGCCGACGTTCTACTGCGCAATAACGTCATCGTGTCAAAAAATTCGCGAACGCTGACCTCGCAATCGCACAACGGTGTCAGTCCGACCAATGTCGAGGTCGTCGGTAACACGCTCGTCGGCGGCAGCTACTGCTTGCGTCTCCGCGGCTGGGGCCATAAGACCGGCATGATATTCGCGAACAATGCGGTCTATTGCGCAGGTGCGAGTCACTTCATGGGCTCACTGGCCGGCGCGAAGATCGCGGGAAATGTCTTCGAGGCGCCAGTGCCGCGCTTCCCGCGGGACGGCTATACGCTCGGTCGCTCGCGGGGCGCGGATTTCGTGGATCCCACGACCCTCGACCTCTATCCCAGCCCGGACTCGCCGTTGATCGGCGCCGGTGATGCGGCGCATGCCCTCGACGACGATTTCAATGGCGCGCCGCGCTCAGGCTCGGTCGATGCGGGGGCTTACGCCTGGGCGGGCGTAACGAATCCCGGCTGGAAAGTGACCACGGGCTTCAAAGGTGGCCCGGGCGGGCGGCCACAGTCGTTCTCGACGGACGAGCAATACGCCCCGCCGTGAGAGGCGTTGGACGGCCGTCTTCCGGGTCTCCGGTCCGCTAGAGCAGCGGCACCATCAGCAGGGCGACGATATTGATAATCTTGATCAGCGGGTTGATCGCCGGCCCGGCGGTGTCCTTGTATGGGTCCCCGACGGTGTCGCCGGTCACCGCGGCTTTGTGGGCGTCGGTGCCCTTGCCGCCGCAGTTGCCGTCCTCGATGTATTTCTTGGCGTTATCCCAGGCGCCGCCGCCGACGGTCATCGAGATCGCCACGAAGATGCCGGTGACGATCGTGCCGATCAGCATGCCGCCGAGGGCCTTGACGCCGCCGCCGTCGCCGAATGCGAGGTTGGCCACGACGACGAGGATGACGGGCACGAGGAGTGGCAGCAGCGACGGGATGATCATTTCCTTGATCGCCGCTCTCGTCAGCAGGTCGACGCAGCGGGAGTAGTCTGGCTTCGCCGTGCCTTCCATGATGCCCTTGATCTCGCGGAACTGGCGGCGGACTTCCTCGACGACCTGGCCGCCCGCGCGGCCGACCGCCTCCATCGCCAGCGCGCCGAACAGGTAGGGCACCATGCCGCCGATGAACAGGCCGATGATGACCGCCGGATCGTCGAGGCGAAATTCCTGGATCTTGCCGACCTTTTCGAGATTGAACGTGTAGTCCGCGAACAGCACGAGCGCGGCGAGGCCTGCGGACGCGATGGCATAGCCCTTCGTGACGGCCTTCGTCGTATTGCCCACCGCGTCCAGCGGGTCGGTAATACCGCGGATCTTCTCGTCCAGCTCCGCCATCTCCGCGATTCCGCCGGCGTTATCGGTGATCGGACCGAACGCGTCCAGCGCGACGATCATGCCGGTCATCGACAGCATCGTGGTCGCCGCGATCGCGATGCCGTAGACGCCCCCGAGAACATAAGCGGCCCAGATCGAGATACAGATTGCGATAACCGGGGCGGCCGTGGCCTTCATCGAGACGCCGAGTCCGGCGATGATGTTGGTCGCGTCGCCGGTAATCGAGGCATTTGCCACGTCCTGGACCGGCTTGTATTCCGTGCCGGTGTAGTACTCGGTGATCCACATCATGAACGCGGTGAGCGCGAGACCGATCAGCGCCGACAGGTAGAGATCCATCCCGGCTACTTCCTTGTTGCCGATCAGTATGCTCGAATCGCCGAAGATGATGTTCGTAATCGGGTAGAACGCGATTGCCGCGATGACCCCGGAGATGATCACGCCCTTGTACAGCGCGCCCATGACCGAGCCGCCTTCCTTCGTCTTGACAAAGAACGTACCTATCACCGAAGCGACGATCGAGGCCGCGCCGAGTACCAGCGGGTACATGACGCCAACATCGGAGCCGTCGATCAGCAATCCGCCGAGCAGCATCGTCGCGATGATCGTCACGCCGTAGGTCTCGAACAGGTCCGCGGCCATGCCGGCGCAGTCGCCGACGTTGTCGCCGACGTTGTCCGCGATGACGGCCGGGTTGCGCGGGTCGTCTTCCGGAATGCCGGCTTCGACCTTGCCGACGAGACGCGCGAAGATCGAGATCAGCGAGCCGCCGAATGCCAGTCCGACCAGGGCGTGGAGGGTGTCGTCCGTGGACGTGCCGAGCACCTGAAGGATCCAGAAATATCCGGCGACCCCGACAAGTCCGAGGCCGACGACCAGCAGGCCGGTGATCGCACCGCCGCGGAACGCGACGTCGAGTGCCTTGCCCATGCCTTCATGGGCCGCCTGCGCTGTGCGCACGTTTGCGCGCACGCTGATGTTCATGCCGATGTACCCCGCGGCGCCCGAGAACAGCGCGCCGATCAGGAATCCAATCGCCGTGGCCCAGTCCAATGCGAAGCCGAGTACGAAGAACAGCACGACGCCAACCATGCCGATGGTCGTGTACTGGCGATTCAGATACGCGCTGGCGCCTTCCTGTATCGCGCCCGCAATCTCCTGCATTCGATCGTTGCCGGCCGACTGCGCGAGAATCCATTTGATGGATAACCCGCCGTATAGCAGCGCGATGACACCCGCGCCGACGCTCAGCGTTAAAGCCAGGTCGCTGGACATGGTCTTTCCTCCCGAGAAACAACATTAAGGACCGGCAGGCGGGCGCAGTGCGCGTGTGCCGCCGTAGCCGATCCATGCAATTTTTATAGCGAGATCAAGAACTTAAGACCATCCTGTGGTCCGCCGGATCCCGGTCGCGACCGTGCCCCGGTCGCCAGTCAGCGCGCGATCATAGCACAAACTGGCTCTTGAGCTTTTTCGGCACGGCGACGTTCTTAAGAGCGACGTACTGGGGGAGCCCATCGGCGTACGGCGGGTAGTCCTCGCCCCGGATCAGCGGCTCGAGGTAGCGGCGGCAGGGGGCCGTGATGCCGAAGCCATCCCCGGTGATGAATCGGCGTGGCATCTTCTTCTCGCGGTTTGCGACGCGGGCCAGCGGCGCAGTGCCGATGGACCAGCGATAGGGTTTGTCGGACTTGCGCACGATCGCGGGCATGATCGAATTCGCGCCCTTGACCGCCAGTTCGACCGCCGCCTTGCCGACGGCATACGCCTGTTCGACGTCGGTCTTCGAGGCAATGTGCCGGGCGGAGCGCTGCAGGTAATCCGCTATGGCGTAGTGATACTTGTAGCCGAGCTCATCCCTGACGAGTTGGGCGATCGTCTGCGCGACCCCCCCGAGCTGCTTGTGGCCGAACGCGTCCGTCGTGCCGGCGTCGGCCAGGAAAGTCCCGTCCGCGTAGGCCGCACCCTCGCTGACGACGACGACGCAGTACTCGTAATCCTCGACGCACTGTTTGACCCGCGCGAGGAACGCGCCCTTATCGAAGGGGATTTCGGGAAACAGGATGACGTGCGGCGCGTCGGCGCGGGTCTGCCCGGCCAGCCCGGCGGCGGCCGCTATCCACCCCGCATGCCGGCCCATGACCTCGAGCACGAAGACCTTGGTCGACGTCTTCGCCATCGACGCGACGTCCAGCGCTGCCTCACGTGTCGACACCGCGATGTACTTGGCCACCGATCCGAAGCCGGGGCAGGTGTCGGTGATCGGCAGGTCGTTGTCCACGGTCTTCGGCACGTGAATTGCCTGCACCGGGAAGTTCATCTTCTTCGACAGCTGCGACACCTTATAACACGTGTCGGCTGAATCGCCGCCGCCGTTGTAGAAGAAGTAACCGATGTCGTGTGCCCGGAATACCTCGATCAGACGCTCGTACTCCGCCCGGTTCTCGTCGAGGCCCTTCAGCTTGTAGCGCGCCGACCCGAATGCGCCGCCTGGCGTGTGACGCAACGCCGCGATCGCCGCCTTGCTCTCCTTGCCGGTATCGATCATGTCCTCGAGCAGGGCCCCGATGATGCCGTTCCGCCCCGCGTAGACCTTGCCGATATGGCGTCGCTGCTTGCGGGCGGTTTCGATGACGCCGCAGGCGCTGGCATTGATCACGGCGGTTACTCCTCCGGACTGCGCGTAGAAAGCGTTTTTGTTGGGCATGATGTGGTCCTGCTTCTCGGGTCTGAATCGCTGACATTCTGCTTTTTCGCGAACCCACAGTGCAAATCAGCCAGCGCGCGGTGATGAACGGGTTTGATCGATTGACGTTTTCGGATCGACCGCGTAGGTTACGCCGACCATGAGGATCGTACTTCTGGGAGCACCGGGATCCGGCAAGGGCACGCAGGCGAAGCGGCTGATGGCGGAGCACGCTATGGTGCAGGTGTCGACGGGGGACCTGCTGCGCGCGGCGGTGGAGACCGGCAGCGAACTGGGTAAGCGCGCCAGGGCGGCGATGGACGCGGGGGAACTGGTGTCCGACGAGATCGTACTCGGCATCATCCGGGAGCGCCTTCAAGAGCCCGATACCGATGCCGGATTCACCCTCGATGGCTTCCCGCGCAATCTGCTGCAGGCCGAGGCGCTGGAGAGTGAGCTGGCCGATCTCGACAAGCATCTCGAAGCGGTCGTGCTGCTGGATGTGGACTTCGATGTGTTGATGAAGCGGCTGACCGGTCGTCGGACCTGCTCGAAGACCGGCAGGCTGCTGAATATCTATTTCTCGCCGCAGGAGGAGCTCGACGCCTGTGCGGCGGCCGGGGGCGAGCTGCTCCAGCGCGCCGACGACAACGAGGAGACGATCGGCAACCGCCTCGAGGTCTATCGCCAGCAGACCGAGCCGCTGGTCGAGTACTACCGGACAGCGGGGCTGCTGCTGGCCGTCGACGGCGAGGGCGAGATGGACGCGGTGTATTCGCGGCTGGCGTCGGCGCTCGGGCTCTAGGCCGCTTCAAGCAGCCGCTCCCCGATCACCTCGCGCCGCCAGCCCGACAGCACCCGCGAGTCGTGGCGCCCGTGCAGTATTCCGCTAATGTCTCTGCGCGTCGCCAGGATTTCGGGCGCGATGCCGAGGCGGTCGGCCGCCTGGCGCACGAGACCCGACAAATGCCTGACCCGACCTTTGTCCGGCGCGGGTGGTATCGGCCGTTGTTCGAGCTTCAGTTGCCCGCTGTCGACGTCGGCATTTGCCTCGCGAACCACATCGATGATCGCCTTGCCGTGCTTGCGCGCCAGCGCCGGCGGGACGCCGTCGATCCGGGACAGCTGACCCGGGGCCGTCGGATTCTCGTGCGCGATAGCCAGCAGCGCCTTGTCGGCGAGCACCCACTGGCGCGGCCGATCGATTGTCCGAGCCCGATCCTCGCGCCACCCGGCCAGGCGGCGGACACGCGCCTGGGGCGCCGCGGGCAGGTACGGCACCCCCGATAATCGTCGCCAGGCCGCGTCGGGGGGAACCGAATACAGCGTCGGGTCGAGCATCGCGCGACTGTCCTCGATCGCCCACTCGAACCGTCCCAGCCCGAGGAGTCTGTCGCGCGCGATGTCGAACAGTTGGTGCAGGTGCGCGACGTCCTCCAGCGCATAGTGCAGTTGCGCGTCGGTCAGTGGCCGACGCGACCAGTCCGTTCGGGTCTGGTCCTTCGGCAACTCCAGTCCAAGCAACTGCCTGACCAGACCCGCATAGCCGATCTGGGGCGGGAAGCCGAGCAAACCGGCCGCGATCTGTGTATCGAAGATCGAGCGAGGCAGCCGCTCGTAAACGGCAAAAAGGGCCTCGAGGTCTTGCTTCGCGGCATGAAAAATCTCGAACTCGGTGCGGTCCAGCAGCTGATCGCGCAGCCGCGAGGTGTTCATGTCCGTCAGCATGTCGACCGCCGCCAGTCTGCCGCTAAAGGCGACCTGAACGAGACACAGATGCGGCCAGTACGTTCGCGTGCGAACGAATTCGGTGTCACAGGCGATCGGAAAATCGTCGATGGCGGCCAGGTCATCGCATAAATCATCGAGTTGTGGTTGACTGTCGATCAGCCGTGTTGAGCTTGGCATGAAGCTATTTTAATGCTTGTCTACGTCCAGACGCTCCTGAACATCGCGTTGCGCAGACTGGGTCCGGAGCACCTGCCCGACTCGGGCTTTCTGCTCGCGCTGACGCTTGTTGCGTACGTGGCCCTGCAGGTTCCACTAGCGTGGGTGGCGTATGGGCCGAGCGACGCCATCGTAACGACGATCGGCGTCAGCGCGCTGTTGCTCATCGCATTCCTGTGGGCTTTGCTGGCGCTGACGGGGTACCAGTCGCGTTTTCGGCAGACGCTGACGGCTTTGCTCGGCACGACCGCACTTCTGAGTCTCCTGTCGATCCCGTTCAGCCTGTGGCGAGAGGCTACATTAGACGGGCAGCTGCCGAGCGCAGTGCCCAATGTGTTTATTCTGGCAATCATGCTCTGGTCCCTGGCGATCGACGGGCACATACTGGCCCGGGCGCTATCGCGGCCGTTTGCGATGGGTCTGATGGTGTCGATCGCGTATTTCTTCCTGCACACGACGGTAATTTTCGAGCTACTGCCGGAGGCGCCACCGTCGGGGATCGACTGATCATGCACATCCACATACTCGGCATCTGCGGAACATTCATGGCGGGCGTCGCGGCCATCGCGCGCGCCGCGGGTCATCGCGTAAGCGGCGCGGACCGGGGCATCTATCCTCCGATGAGCGACCAGCTCGCCGCGCTGGGTATCGACGTCATCGACGGTTACGGGGGCGAGCAGCTGGATCTCGATCCGGACATCGTAGTGGTCGGCAACGTCATGACCCGCGGCGTCCCGGTGGTCGAGGAATTGCTGAATCGGCGCATCCCTTACGCATCGGGCCCGGAATGGCTTGCCGCTGAGGTGCTGAGGTCCCAGCGGGTCCTGGCCGTCGCGGGCACGCACGGCAAGACGACGACGACGAGCCTGTTGGCTTACATCCTGGAACGTGCGGGCCTGAATCCGGGTTTTTTGATCGGCGGCATTCCGCGCGACTTCGACACGTCAGCCCGTTTCGGCGGTGGTACGGTATTCGTCATCGAGGCCGACGAGTACGACACGGCGTTCTTCGACAAGCGCGCGAAGTTTTTGCACTACCGCCCCGAGATCCAGGTCATCAACAATCTCGAGTTCGATCACGCCGACATCTTCCCCGACCTGGCGGCAATTCAGCACCAATTTCACCAGTTGGTGCGCGTCTTGCCGTCCAGGGGCCGCTTGATCGTCCGTGCTGCCGACCCGGCCATTCGTGAGGTGATCGACCGTGGTTGCTGGACGCCGATCGATACCTTTTCGAGCGAACCGGCCGATGGCGCGGACTGGACCGCCCGGTGCTCCCCGGACGGGTCGATCGAGTTCTTCGAGGGCGCCGAGTCGCGGGGTTGCCGTTCCTGGGGCATGACGGGCGACTACAACGCCGAGAATGCGGTGGCGGCGCTGCTGGCCGCGCGCGCGGTCGGCGTGCAGATGGAGACCGCGATAGACGCGATCGGCGAATTCGCGGGGGTGAGGCGACGACTCGAGCGGCGCGGCGAGTTCGGCGGGGTCGAGCTTTACGATGACTTCGCCCACCACCCGACCGCCATTCGCCGGACGATTGCCGGACTGCGCGGTCGAGCGTCCGGTGGACGCCTCGTCGTCGTGCTGGAACCGCGCTCGAACACGATGAAGCTCGGCGTTCATCGGGACACGCTGGGCGCGGCCCTCGACGGCGCGGACCGGGTGTGGGTGTACCGCCCGCCCGGTCTCGAATGGGACATCGCCGGCGCGCTCGACTCCGCCCGCGGCGTCGGTGTCTGCGACGACACCGAGGACATTGTGCGTCGTGTCGCCGAGTTCGTGGTTCCGGGTGATCGGGTGGTCGTAATGAGCAACGGCGGATTCGATGGTATGCACGCGCGCCTCGAGGCGTCGCTCGCCGCCCGATTCGGCACGAATGAGCGGGAAGATCGGCAGCGACGTTGACGGGAACCGTGCGCGCGGCGCATGATCGTGATAGACACGACGACGTGCAGACGAACTTGACCAACGATACGCTACCGCTGTTTCCGCTTCGCACGGTCCTGTTCCCCGACGGGCCGCTGCCGCTCCGGGTTTTTGAGCCGCGCTATCTGGATATGGTGAGCCGCTGTCTGAAGGAAGACCGCGAGTTCGGCGTGGTGCTGCTGGTCGGGGGGTCCGAGGTCGGGGAGGTTGGGACCGTCTCGGTCGGGACGCGCGCCCGGATTCAGGACTGGTATCAGGGCAGCGACGGGATTCTCGGCATCACCGCCGTCGGCGGCGAGCGTTTCGCGCTGACCGGAATGTCGCGGCAGGCGGACGGTCTGTACCTGGGACAGGCGGAGTCCTTGGATCGGGAACCGGGCTGCGCCCTGCCCGACGAGTACCGAACGATGGCATCCTTGCTGGAGGTGATCATCAATGATCTCGGCAAATTGTACGAGAATCTGGACAAGGACTACGACGACGCCACTTGGGTCGGGTGCCGCTTCGCGGAGATTCTGCCGATATCTCTCGAAGAGAAGCAGGAGTGCCTGGAAATGAATGACGCGCTTGCGCGCCTGCGGTATATCCGTCCGCTGCTGAGGTCGATACGCCAGGAAGTCGCCCAGTAGTTACCGGAGCCGAGAAACATCCGCAATTTACCGGATATCCGAGCATGACAGTTGCCCCCCAATACAAGAAATACATGTGCCTGATCTGTGGCTTTGTGTATGACGAGGAGCAGGGAATGCCGGATGCAGGCATCGCGCCGGGTACGCGTTGGGAAGACGTTCCGCTATCGTGGCGCTGCCCCGACTGCGGCGCCGGGCGTGAAGAGTTCGAGATGACGGAGATCTGACCGCGCGTCAGTGGAGCTGGCGCGCCGGGTAACCGGCGTCGGCGAGCATTCGGATGAGGCTGTCGTCGCCGACGAGGTGCAGCGCGCCCACGACCACCAGGTACTTCTTGCCACTATCGGCAAATCCGATGATCTGCCCGGTCCAGTCGCGGTTACGCTGGACCAGGATGCGATCGTAGAGTTCGGGCTGGCCCTCCAGTCCCGTCAACAGCTCTTCTTGCAGCGTTTCGTTGTCACCCGTGCGCCAAGCGGTGATGATGCGTTCGAGGCCGTCTTCTATGTCGGCGGCGTCTTCGAGGGTTTGCAGCAGGAACTCGCGCTGCGCGGGCACCGGCAGCGAATCGAGCGAACCGAACTGATCCTCGAGACTTTCCAGCCCTTCGATCGGCTTGCCGTCTCGGGCGGCTTTCAGCGTGAACTGCGTCTCGATGCCGTAGTTACCGTCGAACCCCAGCTGACCGAGGCGCAGCTGGGTGATTTGCACGGCTGCGAACCATGGTTCGTATGGGCGCAGTGCAGCGAGGTCGATATCAAGACGCTTGGCCAGCGTCGCCGCGGTGCGATAGCTCCGTGCGCCGAGGTAATCTTCCAGATCCTTTCCGCCTGGGTCCATCGCCAGCCGCTGCAACAGGGACTGCGTCTCGATCGCGTTCGTCATGCTCAGGTCGAGTTCGAACACGACGACGTCGGCGTCGGCGTATACCGCCATGACACGGTCCGGAAGGGGGTAATCGCGGGCGCGCAGGAAATGCACCGAGCCGAGGATGTGGATCCGGTTGTTGACGCCCTCCAGTTCCCACAGCGGCAGCGCCCAGGCGCGACTCCCGATGATGAGGCACAGGGCGAGTCCCAGCGGCGGCAGCCGTCGCATCACAGATATCAGTCCAGCCAAACGACCTGGGTATCGATCGTACCGTTCGAGCGGAGGTTGAGCCAGCGAAAGCCGGGTCCGCGCGCGTCGATGGCGAAGTCGTCGCTGTTCGGCAGGAATTGCGAGCATGTCGAAGGCGTGCTCAGGAGACGGACGCCGTTGCGGTGGCGATCAGAGGCCTGATGCACGTGTCCCCAGACGATGCCTCTGACGCGCGGACAGGCGTCGACGATCTCGAGGAAGTCATCCGAATTGTGCAGCGCCACGCCGTCCAGCCACCGACTGCCCATCGGCACCGGGTGATGATGCATGCAGATCAAAATGTGTTCGGGTGCCGATGCGGCCAGCCACCCTTCGAGACGCTGCAACTGCTTGTTGCCGAGCCACCCGCCGTCGTCTCCCCGTCGGCGGGTGTCGAGCATGACTAGGCGCCATTCGCCGTGATCGATCGCGCCACCGACGCGGAACGGCGGTTTGCCCAGAACCTCGGCCATCAGGCTGGGCGCGTCGTGGTTGCCGGGGATGCAGTACACCGGAACCCCGAATGGCTCAAGCGCCTCGCGAAAGCGCTCGTAACCGGCGCGCGTCTCGTCCTGGACGAGATCACCGGTCGCCAGAACGACATCGGGCGGCTCCGGGTCGGACAGCGCGTGATCGACGACAGAACTGAACGTGTCGAAGGTGTTCACGCCCCGCATGCGCGCGTCTACCTGAGCGTGCAGGTGTGGGTCGGTCAGGTGCAGGAGTCGGAGTAGGGGGGTAGCCGGATTCAACGGACGGGTTCGCGATTAGATATCGATCACCGCACTATAACTCAGCCGCGCCGGAGCAGAATGGGAACTGCGTCGCACTGGGGCCGCGTCGCCGCGACGTCGCAGCTATATTCGAGATCGGAGACTTCCGGAAAAGTTCGTTTGCGGAAGTAGGCCGATCTCGGCCGTGACTGCCGTACCCGCGGGTCGCGCCGCTCAGTAGCGGTAGTAGTCCGGCTTGTACGGCCCGTCGACCGTCACGTTGATGTAATCAGCCTGCTGCTGAGTCAGCTTCGTCAGATTCGCGCCGAGCTTGTCAAGGTGCAGGCGAGCGACCTTTTCGTCGAGGTGTTTCGGCAGCACGTATACCTTGTTCTCGTACTTGTCCGGGTGCTGCCACAGCTCGATCTGCGCCATGACCTGATTCGTGAACGAGTTTGACATCACGAAACTCGGGTGGCCCGTGGCGCAACCGAGATTCACGAGCCGCCCACCCGCCAGCAGTATGAGCCGCTTGCCGTCCGGGAAGATCACGTGATCCACCTGCGGCTTGATCTCTTCCCACTCGTAGTCGCCGAGGCTCGCGACGTCGATCTCGTTATCGAAGTGCCCGATGTTGCAGACAATACTCTGGTCTTTCATCTGCTGCATGTGCTCATGAGTGATGACGTGGAAATTGCCGGTGGCCGTCACGAAGATGTCCGCCTGGCTCGCCGCGTCCTCCATGGTCACGACCCGGTAGCCTTCCATGGCGGCCTGCAGCGCGCAGATTGGATCGATCTCGGTGACCCAGACAATTGCGCCAAGGCCC
>JABAOE010006409.1_pt2 | contig 14387 bp, 14 predicted proteins | sample 7062141 | NCBI WGS metagenome assembly JABAOE01 (sample SAMN14538627, study PRJNA623070) | marine sediment metagenome | biome: marine biome [ENVO:00000428]; feature: marine pelagic biome [ENVO:01000023]; material: deep marine sediment [ENVO:00002113] | place: India: Gulf of Khambhat ... | reverse complement strand
ATCGCATGGCGGTAGAACGCAAAGGTCCACCACGACGATCCATAGAAGCGACGAAGCCGGTTACGAACGTCCGGTGCTCTACCGATCCGCTTCAACAACTTCGTGTATCCACGGTTGCCCAAACGCTCGAAGAGGAACCGATTGACCATGGCCATGCGGAGTAACCCACCGAGTCGCTCGCGGATAGCCGTATCATAATGCTCAGGTTGACCTGTGAGCCAGGCACGAGCGGCAAGGTACCCCGATACCATGGCGTGTCGCATCCCAAACCCGAAGAGGGCGTCCTGGAAACCGGCAGCCTCTCCCGCATACAGGAGCCGGTCACGACGTGCAAGTCGCTCTGGGAAGATGTTGCCGAACCCACCAAACCGGCGCCGCTCGTCCATCGTGAATCCGACCCGGTCGCGAAAGTATTCAACCGTGCGTTCCAGGTACTGCCGTTCGTTGTGGAAGTCTCCAAACATGCACGATGCTACCGTGCCGCGACCATTCGATATCAGCAGGTACGAGTATCCCTGGGGTGCCAACGAATCTGACAGGGCAGCAAAGGCCCCGTCCGGGTTCGTCGTTTTGAACACGTACCCGACGGCGATAGCATCCGCGCGACGCGGTCCATGCGCTACGATTCCACCGTCGGGAAGGTGCTCCATCGAGGAGTTCAGTCGTATCTCAACGCCGTGCGCCCGGGCGGTGGCTTCGAGGCCGTGGTCGAGTGATCCCTCTAGGTCTCCGCGCCGCACGAGGTACCACAGGGGACGGGCAGACCGGTAGGTGTGTCTTTTTCCAAACGGGTCGAAGACTGTGCACTCGGAGAAGGGGACATGCTCGAAGTTCGGTTCGATGCCCCATTCCGCCAACTCGTCCATCACGTCGATACTTGTAGTCCAATTTTCGAGACCCTGGAAGTCACCGTGGAACCGTTGGCCAACGGATTTGTGGCGTTCATGCACTACGACACGTGCTCCGCGCGTGGCAAGGGTGATGGCGGCAGTGAGGCCCGCTGGCCCCGCCCCAACCACGTTCGTCTCGCGTCGCCTCGCATCATGCGGTGCGGTGCTCATTCAAGAGCTGCCAGGCCAGCCTTGCCCGTTCTGACTTTGGTGACGTCAATCACTGGATGCAGTGACACGATTCCGTCACCGCCGCGACCGGTGCGACCTGCACGCGCGATCAGCTCGGCAAACATCTCGCCACGCTCCTTCGCGCAGACAAACTGGACCATGGCTTTGTCTGCATAGGCTGACCCCTCGTCGAGGGAGAGCCGTGCCGAGTCTGGGTCAACACCTGCGCCGATTGCGTGTACCCGGGTCACGGTGAGTCGTGGTACCCCGGAGTTTTTCAGACAGGCGATAACGCGCTCCAGCATCTCGACTCGAATGATACCTCGCACTTCCACTAGTTCATCCACGGTAGCCTCCTCCTCAATCCTCTGGCGCAAGCGCCATACGGTCGCGGAGGGCGCCTTTCACCGCGGCCTCCGGGCGACGCCGCACCTGCCATCGGCGCCAAATCAGATAGACAGCGGGAATGACCGCCAATGTGAGTGCCGTTGCGGTTATCATACCGCCGACCATAGGCGAGGCGATCCGTTTCATCACGTCTGCTCCCGCACCCTCGCTCCACATGATAGGCGCAAGACCCGCGGTGATGGCTGTCACGGTCATGAGGACCGGACGGAGGCGCTCCAACGCTCCTTCTCGCACAGCGGCTGCGACATCATCGGCGGTGGACATCCGACCCTCGAGACTACGGCGATGAAATGCCTCATCGAGGTAGATGAGCATGACCACTCCTGTTTCGGCTGCAACCCCAGCAAGCGCAATGAAGCCGACCCACACGGCGACGCTAGTGTTATAGCCCAACAGCCACAGGAACCAGATACCACCAACGAGGGAAAACGGTAGGGCGAGCATCACGATGAGTGATTCAGTCACGCCGCGGAAGTTGAGATAGAGCAGGAGAAAGATGATACCCAGCGTCACCGGTACGACAATCCGCATCCGCTGAGCGACGCGCTGCATGAATTCATACTGCCCGCTCCATACCAGTGAGTATCCCGTCGGTAAGGTGAGCTGACTGTTGACGATCCCTTGCGCGCTTGCCACGTAGCCGCCCACGTCCTCCGTGTTGATGTCGACGAACACGGTCGCGACTGGGAACGCGTTCTCCGTCTTGACCGCCATCGGTCCTTGGAGCACCTCGACATTCGCGAACTGCCCGAGCGGGATCTGACGCTCTGCCGACACTGGGATGATGACTTCCTTTAGCTTCTCGACGTCGTCACGGAGCTCTCGAGGGTACCGAACGTTGACTAAGTATCGTTCCCGACCCTCGACCGTCATGGCCGCGTTGACCCCGCCAACGGTTGCCATGATCGCATGATGCACGTCCCCGACGTTGAGGCCGTAGCGTGAAGCCTCTTCTCTGTCGACCTCGATGTCGATGTAGAACCCAGACACGCCGCGTTCGGCAAAGGCACTTCGCGTTCCGGGGACGTCCTGCATGATGCGCTCGAGTCGCTCACCAATCATTTGGAGCGTGTCCAGGTCGGGGCCGAAGATCTTGATGCCGACGGCCGTGCGAATGCCGGTTGCTAGCATGTCGATGCGTCCTTTGATCGGCATCGTCCAGGCGTTGGTCACGCCTGGCATGCTCACAGCGGCGTCGAGTTCGGCGATGAGGCGCTCGTAGGTCATGCCTTCACGCCACTCCGTTTCTGGACGTAGCGTGATCGTCGTCTCGAACATGTCCAGTGGAGCTGGGTCCGTCGCTGTCTGTGCCCGCCCGGCCTTTCCCAGGACAGTCTCGACCTCTGGGAAAGATGCGAGCACGCTGTCCTGCCAACGCATCGCCTCCCGCGCCGAGGCAATGGAAACACCTGGCACGGTCGTCGGCATGTACAGGACCGATCCTTCGCGCAACTGCGGCATGAACTCGCTTCCGAGCTGACGCCACGGAAACACTGTAACTCCCAACACCGCGACTGCTACACCGACGACCACCCACGGTCGACGAATCACGCCATCGATTACAGGTCTGTAGAGCCAACGCAGTACTCGATTAATGGGGTTTCGTGACTCTGGACTGATCTTACCGCGAATGAGATAGCCCATCAGTACGGGCACGAGCGTAATTGACAAGAAGGCAGAACCCGCCATTGCGAAGGTCTTCGTGAATGCCAGTGGCTTGAACAACCGGCCCTCTTGCGCCTCGAGTGCGAAGACAGGAAGGAAGCTGAACGTGATGATGAGCAGCGAAAAGAACAGTGGGGGACCGACCTGCTTGGAGCTCTCAAGCACAATCTCCCAGCGATCGACCTCTCCTTCCGATCGCTCAAGGTGTTTGTGCATGTTTTCTATCATGACGATCGCGGCATCAACCATAGCACCGATCGCGATCGCGATGCCGCCGAGACTCATGATATTGGCGTTGACGCCGATGGCACGCATCACGATGAAGGAGATGAGAATCCCGAGCGGAAGTGTGATGATCGCTACCAGCGCGGACCTCGCATGCAGCAAAAAGAGCACGGCGATCCCAGCCACGATCAGTGACTCTTCAATCAGCTTATGGCGAAGTGTCTCGATGGCGCGATGTATCAGGTCGCTTCGGTCATACGCGGTCCTTAGGCGAACATCTGCGGGAAGCCCAGCTTGAATCTGTTCGAGTCGGTTTTTCACGCGCTCAATGGTTTTCAGCGCATCGGTGCCGAATCGCATCACAACGATCCCCGCGACGACCTCACCACGTCCATCGAGATCGGCGGCCCCTCGTCGGGGAGCGGGACCGAGTTGCACAGTAGCGATATCCGCGACCCGGATCGGTGTGCCATCCGATGTCGCACCGACCGTGACGTCCTCGATGTCACCGATACCGTCGAGGTATCCGAGTCCGCGGATCATGTACTCACGGCCTCCCATTTCCAGTACGCGAGCACCGATGTCGATGTTATGTGCGCCGATGGCCTGTGCCACGCGTGTAACTGGGATGCCGAAAGCGCGTAGGCGTTCGGGATTGACCTCTACCTGGTACTGCTTCACAAAGCCACCGAGGCTGGCGACTTCAGATACACCAGGAACTGCGGTGAGTTGATATCGGATGTACCAGTCCTGCAGCGATCGCAACTCCGACAGATCTAGACTGTCCGATTCGAGCACATACTCGAAGACCCAACCCACTCCGGTTGCGTCGGGTCCAAGTGTTGGCTCTGCGCCCACTGGCAACTGCTGTCTGATGCCGTTTAGGTATTCGAGCACGCGAGATCGTGCCCAGTAGATGTCGGTGCCGTCCTCGAAAATGACGTAGACGAGGCTCAGGCCGAAGAACGAAAAACCGCGAACGACACTTGCGCCGGGTACCTTGAGCATCTCCGACGCTATGGGGTAGGTGATCTGGTCTTCGACGATGTCAGGCGCCTGTTCCCGAAAGTCCGTCTGGACGATCACCTGCACATCAGAGAGATCAGGGATCGCGTCGAGCGGTGTGGTGCGCATGGCGAACCACCCGGCTCCAGTGAGAGCCGCCGTGCCAAGGAGCACCAGAAAGCGGTTGCGGAGTGACCACGCAATCACCTGGCTAATCATGTTGGTGTCCTTCGGACGCTGGCTCGGGTTCGACCGCTGCACCGTGCCCTGCGTGCCCAGGCATTGCGCCACCGGTGCTCGCCAATCTGGATTCGGCGTCGATCAGGAAGTTGGCGGATGCAACGACCGTCTCTCCTTCCTCAAGCCCCTCGAGAATCTGTACTTTCCTTCCTGCGCGAATGCCTAACACCACTTGGCGGGGGTATAGCATCCCGTCTTCGGCTCGCACGAAAACGAGGTTGCGTTCGCCGGTGACGATCACGGCATCCAGTGGGACGGCTAGAGCCGCCTGCCCGACCTCGGCGTCGAAGTAGATCGTGGAATACATACCTGGCTTCAGACGCCGTAAGGGGTTGGGGACCGTCACGCGAACTCGATTCGTGCGAGTGGCCTCATCGACGATTGGGTAGACGAAGCTGACGATTCCCATAAGGTGCTCGCCCGGATAGGCGGCAACTTCGATGTGCGCTTGGGCACCTTCGCGTACCAGCTGCAAGTCTTGTTCAAACACGTCGCCTTCGACCCAGAGTTCACTCAAGTCAGCGATCCGGTACAACCGCGCGCCTGCCATTACGCGCTGACCCTCCACCACGCTCTTTTCTAGCACTGTGCCGCGCGTGGGCGCCACCAGGGTCAGCGTTTTCGAGACTGTACCCGAAGTCTCTATCTGGTCGATCTGTTCATCCGTAATGTCCCAGTACTGGAGCCGTCGCCGGGCAGCAGCACGTGTCGCCTCGGCATTACGGTAGGCCTCAACGGCCGATGGTTCGATACGCTCCAGCATGCGGCTGGCGGTCAACAGTTCTTCCTGAGCGGCGACCATGATCGGGCTGTAGAGAGTGAGGAGTGGCTGGCCGGCTCTCACCTGTTGGCCGGTGTAGTCAACGAATAGCTCCTCCACAAACCCTTCGATCTTTGGCGTGACGTCCGCAATCCGTGGTTCGGCGGCCTCGACGCGACCGACCGTTCTGATCGTCCGCACAAGCCGCTCTCGGATCACCGACGTGTATGTGACCCCGAGTGCCGATTCCTGGTCTGCGGTGAGATGCACGACCTGCCGCTCAACCGCTGCTTCTGCGGTTGTCGGTTCGGCCGCTTCCATCTGCGCATGTTCCTCAGCCGTCATGCCCGGCATGGGGGATTCCTCTTCGGACCCGTTGCATGCGGCAGCGACCAGGGCAATCGCCACAACTTTCCATTTCATCAGCGTCCTCCCGGCTCGCTACCCACCAGAGCCTCGATCTGTGCGAGAGCATGCTGGTAGTCAGCGTGGAGACGTAAGGTTTGAATCTCGTATCGGTTGACGGTCAATTCGTTCTGGACTAGGGTCATGTAATCCACGCGCCCAACTCGGTAGGCGGAGAGCGCGGACTCGACCGCAGCCCGCGCCTGTGGCAACACGGAGTTGGCGTATAGCCCCGACAGGTTGCGGGCACGGACAGCATCCGCACGGAGTTCGACGATCTCCGCGTACGTCTGGTTGTAGAGATCGCGCTCTTGGGCTTCTGCCATGGAACGCATGGCCTCCATTTCGCGGCGCAGCGGCAGCTGACGGCTCCCCGCAAACAAGGGCAGGCTCACACCCACCATCAGGGTGACAAGGTCGGTGTACTGTGGCCGTTGTCCGTATGCGGCCGTAAGCACGAAGTCAGGGTAGAGCGCTCGGCGAGCCGCTCGATATCCGGCGTCTGCCGCGGTGACACGTGCTCGTGCTGCCCCCAGCGCAGGTCGAGCCGCCACGGCCTCTACCATCAACTCTTCGCTCGAGGGTAGCTCGCTTGAGGGTTCGGGCAGCGATAGGGATCCGATAGCCGCCGTCGCGTCGCGCCCAAGCAACGCGTTCATCCGTGCGGCCATTGCCAGGCGGTCCTGCTCCATCACGGTGATGTCCTCGGTCATTTGCGCGACAGCGACTTGTGCTTGCAGAACGTCTTGCTGCAGTCCGGTGCCCACCTCGTACATGGTCGAAGAGACGTCCAGGAAGTTCCTCAGCAGGGCACGGGTCTCGCGCATGACCGCGAGGGCTCGATCCATGAAGGCTAGGCGATAGTAGACCACCTTCACTCGCGCGACGACCTGTCTCTCAAGCTCCTCGGCGTCCAGTGAATCGCCTGCGGCCAGGAGCGATGCACGATCTCTGGCATATCCAAGCTTGCCAGGCCATGGAAAACGCTGCTGCAGCTGCAGTACGTTTGCGGTCATCCGTTCGCCCGTCCCAAACCCTGACATCGGGCGATTCCGGAGTGCGACTGAGAGCATCGGATCCGGAAAGGCGCCCGCTTGGGGAGTGCGCTCGGCACTCGCCTCGGCCCGAAGCCGTGACGCGAGTATTCGCGGGTTGGCGTTTCGCGCAGCAGCGATGAAGGCCTCAACGCTCTCCGTGTCGGGGTCAGTTTGTTGTGCCTGAACGGATGACACCGTGACCAGCAGTGCAACCGAGGCCAGAGCTAACCGCATGTTGCACGTCCGGCCGAGTCCGTGGTAATCGTCAATGAACCCTCCACACCATTGGCTCTCTGAGCCACGCAATGATAGTCTGTGCGCCATGCCCGGATGCATGATTGGTACCGCGTCCAGAACGCATTGATACATAAGGACTTAACGTCGTGTGGTCTCCCGGAAGACATGGAGACCGACGGGTGAACGGAGCTTGGGTGCGGGGGATATGCCCCAGCGATTCCTCTGAGGACCAGTCGTCGCCATGATCGAGGGCCAATGCCGTGCGGCATCAGTACGGAGCCAGCGGGACGGAGCTTGGTCGTGCTCTCCCTGTATTGACCGGCGGCTACGGACTCAAGGATTGCGGTTGGTGGGAAAGCAGGCGTGAATCATGGGTGGGTCGACTACCGTGATCACCACCTGGCTCCCGAGCTCGAGCGCACGGAGGCGTTTGCCGTTCGGTATTTCGCCGTGGAGCCGGTGGTTCGTGGCGACGTAGCCTGGGCATCGTTCCGATACGAGCTCGACGCGCAGATGGACGGTAACGCTCTCGAGCTTGAGGGTCGAGGCACGGCAGTATTGGAACGCCGCGAGGGTAGGTGGCTCATCGTGCACCTCCACACATCGGGGCGTCGCCGGCGCACCAACCCATAACCCGTTTGAATCGCCGCGTTACCGCGCGGTCCACCACACGAGCGTCGCCCAGTGCACATCCCAGTCTGCGCCCGAGTGAGCTGGTGCCGGAACGATGTGCAGGGCACGCACATTCCAGAGACCGCTTCCGGTGACCTCGATCGCGAACTCTCCGTTCGCGTCAGTCTCGAAGGTCGTCTCAGCATACGCGCCGTCTGACGCTGCCGACGCGGCGACGCTCGCGTGGCCCCGGGCGGTCGCGAGCGGGGAGCCAAGGAACAACAGCTGGAAACGAAGGAGCTCGTCTCTTGCCGCGCTCGCGGGATCGGTGAGCGGCACGAACTCGAGCGGATGCCCAACCACCGTGTTGAAGGCGCGAGGGCCATCTTCGCCTACCTCCACGACCGTCTTGGCGTATTTGGCGTAGCGCCGGGTGATGCTGTCGGTTGGGAGCAGACCTTCGCGCTCGTACCGCTCGAGTGCTTCCGGAGCGCCCTCGAGTTCCAAGTATCGTCTGAAGCTCTCTGGCGACTCGGGGATGGTGCGAGGATGAATCGTGATTTCCACCAGCGCCTGTCCAACCTGGGTCGGCCTGTCCGACAACCTGAGTGAGTTGCCGACCACCTGCAGCTGTTCGATGTGTCGTTCCCCGCGTGACGTGATGACGCGAGCACGTGCCACGCGGTCTGGCGTCACGGCGCTGACGCTTGTCGGGAACTCGCTACTCGTCTGACCGTCGATCACGAGATCGCTTCCCGGGGCAACACGAGACGCGTGGGGTATGAGCCAGAAGTCATGTGACAGCAGCGGGCCAGCGATCAGGAAGATGAGCACGAGTGTAAGCAGGGGTACTGACTTTCTCACGACAGGAAGACCTTTCGAGCAGTGCTTCTGGTGAGTGTTGTGGTAGCCGGATCGATCTAGAGCCACCAGACCAGTAGCAGCAGTACCGCTAGCAGAGCAGCGGTGAGTAGCGTGACGCCCAAGGGACTCGTCCACCGCGCGGTACCGCAATGTCCGCACGTGTCCTCGCGCCAGGCGAGATCTCGACCGCAACGACGGCATTGCCACACGGATCCCATTGTACTCGGCTACAGAGCGATGCGCGAGCGAGGATGATCCAGGACTTGTCGTGGGCGGCCGGTTACAGTGTCGTCGCGATCCCACTCGCCGCCGGCGTATTGTCGGGAGTGGGCATTGTGCTTGGTCCCGCGGCTGGTGCCGCCCTCATGTCGCTCAGCACTGTGATCGTCGCGATCAACGCACGACCACTTCGTCCGGATCATCGCCTTCCGTATCCAACCACTCCTTCACGACCCCGACTGGGAGCGTGACGCTCGCTTCGTCCGGAAGCGCAGTCACGATCTGGCGGAGGCGATCCTCAAGGGTCATAGCAGGGTCAGGAGGTCCGCGGAATACAGAGAGTTGGCTGCCGAGGCCAACGGTGGGCGCTGGACGGCAACGAGTTACGCGGAACCGTCACGACGGTTGTCACGCGGTGCATCTCGTTCACGCACACGCCCGCGGCGAGAGAGTCACTTGAGTCTGGCCCACTGCTGGCACACAAGTGCGAAAAACGAACGGCCGTTCAAGGAACGACCGTCTCGTAACTCCAAGTTATGTTGTGACTTACTGCAGTCGGGACGGCGGGATTTGAACCCGCGACTCCCTGAACCCCATTCAGGTGCGCTACCGGACTGCGCTACGTCCCGTAGTCCCAAATGTATCACAAACACCGCATTCACGCTGCTGGTCTCCGCCGTCCTCCCTTGACATCACGCCGTGGAAGCCTAGTGCGGTACCAATTGTGGTTTGGGCCGGTGTTCGATACGACTGCAGCCGTCAATAGGCCCAGCTCACTTGACGAGAGCATTGCGCTCTTCGAGCGTCTGGGGCTCACGCGGCAGGCGCTCCGCTCGCGATGTCTCAAGGTGTTGACGCTCCTCGAATCGGGGCGCGACGATGACGCGCGGCGTGAGTCGGCCGGTATCCGGGCGAACCCCGATATCGATATTCCGCTCCTCGCGCTCCTGTTGAAAGCCGGTGTGGCGCTCGCCGTGGACGTCGCGGGAGAGGAGGAGGAGCGACTGGAGTCGATTCGTCTGCACGTGGCGAGGCTCCTGACCGGCATCGAAGCCCTCCCCCCCGACGTCACCCGTTGTCTTCAGTGCGCAATCCGCCGCGCTCGCGCGGCAGGCCGCACTGAGCGAGCCGATCGCATCGAGGCCCTTGCGACGGCGGTCCCCCCGCGGCCCTCATAGCTCCGGCGGATCCTGCCCCATCAGTTCATACCACACCGATCGGGACAGGAGACGCATGAGACGTTGCATGGTCTCCCGCTGAACCACGATCGCCTCCAGAAGGGCCTTGATTGGCTCGAGCCGTGCGACGGCGGCCTCATCGAGGTCGACCTTCTTCATGGCCCAGGACGGGAATTGGCGGTCTTCGACCTGCTCCTGTGACGCGAGGACGAGGACATCCTTGTGGCGAGGGTCGGCGGCGATCTTCTGAAACAGCCTGTCGACCTCGTCCGCCGGGCCCTCGAGGACTTGGTAGAAAATGCCTCCGCTGGACAACAGCATGCCGGTCACGCCGAGTTCTCGGTTCCGCTCCTCGGACTCGTTGGTGAGGCGCGTGATCTCATCGCGGGTGAGCGGTCGGGAAAATCGACTGACGTAACTAAGGCGCTTGAGCACGACGACCTCCTCAGTGGCGGGGCCCGTCCGACGCCGGAGCGGACCGTGAGCCGCTCGGGGGGAAGATGGGTGGTGCGAGACCTCCCCGGCATGCCGGCAGCCAGCTCTTCAGGCTCATGTGCTCAGAAGCGTCCGTGCCGCAGGTCCCCGTGGCCATTCCGCGTCCACCCCGCGATCGCCTCGTCGTCCCACCCCGAGTAGCCCACCAGCCGCTCGCGATGGAGGACCCGCACCAGGTGCCCCAACCGCGCCTCGGCCGGCTCGACGGCGTCGCCGAACTCCGCGCGGAGGTGCTGGGCGAGCGCGGCGACCGTCCGTGCTCCGTCCATCGCTCGCCACGCGGCGCTCCCTACGTCGTCCAGACGGATGCGCCGCGCCGACAGGAGGAACAGCAGCCGGTCCAGCCCGCCACGAAGGCCCCTCCCGGTCGGGCGGGGCCGCAGCACCACCACACGGTCGTGCACTTCCTCCCACGCGGCGATGCGCACCGGCGTCACGTCGAGCACGTTCAGGTGCTCGAGCTCCCGGCGTCGGCGCGCCGCCATCAGGGACCCCTTCGGGCCGTACGCGAAAACCGCCCCCCCGAAGGGGGGCGGTCGTTCCAGCCGGGTGCCGTCCGGCTCATTCCGGAAGGTGCGTCGCCGGCATGTCGCTCTCCTGCGCCTTGTTGATCGTGAACCACGCCAACAGGTAGATCATCACCGGGTAGGCGAGCAAGCTCAGCAGGAACTGCGGCTGGACCCCGAAGGTGTACGCGTTGAAGTCCGGGAGCGGGAGGAAGTCCCGCCCGATCACGAGCAGGGCCAGGATGACCGCCATGAGCGACTCGCCGGCGATGAAGCCGGAGGCGAGGAGCACGCCGGTGTTCTCGGCCCGGCCGCGCACCTCGGCGCTCACCTGCCGACGCTTGGCAAAGACTTCGAACAGCCACTTGATCACGCCGCCGACGAAGATGGCGCAGGTGGACTCGAACGGCAGGTACATGCCCACCGCGACCAGCGGTGCCGGACCCCGATGCCGACGCGTGTTCCTCGTCGTCCCGCGCTGACTCGTCAGTGACGTACCGGGCAGGATCGTCCCGGAATCGATGCAGGCAGTGCTCGCTGCAGAACCGGTAGGTCGTTCCCTGGTGCACCGCGCGCAGCGTTGCGTTCTCCGATACGCTCATGCCGCAGACCGGATCCCGCTGCGCATCGCGTGTCCCGGCGGCGGTGCCGTCGCCATGATGTGCGTGTTCAGTACCATGCACGTGCCATCGCCTCCTTCCGATACGCCGCGCCTAGAAGCTCGCCTCCACCCGCAGGTACAGCTGATCCATGTCGTCGAGGCGCCCGAACAGTGCGCCGTCGCCTCCCCCGGCGACCAGGCCGCCGAGCGCCACCGCAAGATTGTCGACGGGTGAGTACTCGATCTGGGGATACACGCCGTACCCCGTGTGTTCGGACCACGTCGACCACTGCGCAACCTCCACCACCCCTTCAAGCGACACCGTGACCGCCTCCCGGAACACGCGGTACTCGAGCTTGCCGATCAGATAGTCGTGGAGCTGGGCGGCACCACGTTCGAGAAAGATACCATGTGCCCATTGGAGATTGAGATACCACCCCCCGGGGAACCGATAGTCTCCACCGATCGTCCACGTCGCGTAGGGTCGCCCTTCGGTTGCCGTCACCTGGTCCCGTACGCTATCGCTCCCGGTAATTACATCGGTGACGAGCACGATCTCCTCGGGGAAGACGAGCGCACCTTCGGCCCAGAGGCCGACGCCACGCCACTCCGTCGCCACATCGGCACCCAGCACCTGCGAGTGCGGTAGCACGCTCCACACGTGGGCGTCAAACGTCCCTCCACTCGCCCCCGTGTCCGGACGCAAGAACGCCACCTTGCGGATGGTCGGCACGACATCGGGCCCACGGAAATAGCTCACCGAGACATCCAGGCCCTGCACGAGCCCCGCGACTCTGAGCCCCAGCTGGCTGTTGCGGAGGGCTCGGGACGGCGGCTCGAAGTGTTGTTCCCAGGAGCGTACGGATCCCGATGGCGAGCCCACTCCCGCCGCGAACAGACCCTCCATCTCCCGAGACAGCAGCGGTCCATGCGCCGTCGGAGTCCACACACCCTCAATCCTCCACTCGGGGGATGCGTAGTACTCCGCTCGAACGGCCCAGACCGGCGCTCGCGCGGTGAAATCCGTCAGGTCCGACAAGTCGTAGGCGTTGAACCGATCGGTGGGATTGAGACCGTCGGCGGTTCCCCATTGGATGCGCTGCTTCCCAATCGTGAGATCGAGCGGGCCCACGAGAAACTCGGGTACGCGCGCGAACGCCTCCCACACCGTTATCGAGTTCGGAAAGTGGCGGTCCGCATCCTGCGGGTCGGTGGTCGATCGCGCGTCCGGGAAATCGTGAAAGCGCATGTCGAGGCTCACGACGACCTCCGCGCGCCCCGCGAACCGCGCGCTGAGTTCCGGGCGGAACAGGCTGTAGAAGTCGGCAAACTGCACCGAGTCGGCCAGCGTGATGCGGCGGTCGAGTCGGATCGAGCCGCCGAACCGCAGCTCCTGCGCCGCCGCGGGTTGCGCAGCGAGCAGCGCCGCAAGACCCAGGATCCGTACGCGGGCCGTCACGCGCTCACCCCGACCGTTTGAGCTGGCGCTGGCTGAAGAAGTCATCGGCCAGTCCCCGGTCGAACTCCAAGTCTTGCAGTTCGAGCACGGTGCGGTGACCATCCTTGACGGTCTGCACTTCGATATGCCGCGCAATCCAGTACCGGTCCACCAGGGCGACGTCCGACGCCGCGACCGTCTTGGTCAGCCGACCGTCGTGGTCGTAGAGTGCCATCTGGGTGATGACCCAGGTCTCGTGCTGCGCCTCCATCTCGATCTTCCCGTAGCTCACGTCCGCGCCCGGCCGGGGCGCGAGCGTCAACAGATGTCGCTCCCCGTCGCGGCTCGCCTCCACGACCCGGTAGTCATCCCCGTACCGGGTCCGCGACAGATCCTCGTAGGACAGGTCGGTCCCCATGAACGCTTCGTTCTTGATGGACGAAGCGATGCGGCGGACGCGCCGGAAGGCGGGGAGATAGAGGTACATCTGATCCTCGGCGAGCCGGAGAAATCCGACGTCGCGCACGTCGGCAGGCGTCTGAAACTTGACGAGCCGTCGGTCCGGACCTTTCTGATACACGTCGAGGACACGGATTTTCTCCCTGCCGTCGGGATCGATGAGCGTCATGCGTTGGATGGCGGCCATGTCCCGAAACGCATTGAGCGTCGAGTCAATGCGCTCGAGGACCTCCGCTCCGTCCTGCGCCGCCGCCGGTGCCGCACCGAGCAGCCCCAGGACGACGAGCGCAGTCGAGATATCTGATTTCCACATCGGTGTGCCTCCTTGGATCGCACTGCGGATCAGGCGGACCGGTGCGCTCCCGACACCGGCGCCATGAGTGACACGGCCGGCCGCGTGCGCTCCCGATCCGTTGCGGGATCCCGGAGAAACCGGGGCCGCACTTTCAGGTAGAGTGCCGGCAGCAGCAACAGCGTGAAGAGCCCGGCGGACAGCATCGCCAGCGCCGTCAAGCCGCCGAAGCGACGGATGTGCTGCCCGCCCGCGGCGAGCAGGACCAGAAACCCCAATCCCACCGACAGCGCGTTCACGAAGATCGCGATCCCGCTCGTCGTCATCGTCTTGGCGAGCGCCTCCCGATCCTTTCCACCCGCACGGGCGAGCTCGTGACGGAAGCGGTGCGTGAAGTGAATCGCGTAGTCCACACCGAGGCCGATGGCGACCGAGGCCACCATGGTGGTGAAGGAGTCGAGCCCGATCGAGAGGTACCCCATTGCGCCGAAGCTCACGGCAATGGTCGCCAGCAGAGGCGTGATCATCAGGACGCCCGCTGCCGGGGCCCGGAACATCGTGGACAGCAGCACCAGCACGACGATCAGCGTGAGCAGCACGCTCTGGATCTGGGTCGGTAGGAGTTCCTCCTCCATCTGCTTCATCACCGACGCCAATCCCGATCGGCCGATCGACGCGCG
>JABAOE010014042.1_pt1 | contig 14390 bp, 12 predicted proteins | sample 7062141 | NCBI WGS metagenome assembly JABAOE01 (sample SAMN14538627, study PRJNA623070) | marine sediment metagenome | biome: marine biome [ENVO:00000428]; feature: marine pelagic biome [ENVO:01000023]; material: deep marine sediment [ENVO:00002113] | place: India: Gulf of Khambhat ... | reverse complement strand
TTCGGCGGCGCGCTCGATCGCATCGGCGCGAACCCAGGACAAACCGAGCTGCCAGGCATGACTGTCGCCGATATCGCCGCCCAGGTTACTGAATAATGTCCACGCGCCGGGCGAATTATTCTCGTTTGCGGTTGCCGGGAAGCCACCGCCCCAGTTCGCCTCGCCGCCGATCTCGAACAGCAGCGACGTCGGTGCAACCCAGCGTGCCTGTAAGCCGTCCACGCTGTACCTGCCGCCAAAAAACGCCTGGTACGGCAGGGGACGGTCGATGAAATCGTCCGCATGAAAATGAAAGGCGTTCAGATAACCGGTCTCGGAGAAAAAGCGGCCGCCAAGCGCGGTGAGCCCGTACGGCAGATCGGTTGTCTGTATCCAGGCTTCCTCGAATTCGACCTCGACTTCGTCTTCCTCCTCGACGACCGCCACGGTCAGGTTGCCGAAGTATTTTGCGTCGACGTTGGCTTTCAAGTTGATCTCGGCCTCGCCGACCGAAAATCCGGGCTCACCAGTGCCGATTTCGCCTGCCGGCTGGAAGCCGGGTAACTGGCCCCAGCCGTTGTCTACCTCGGCGTATCGACCGACCAGCACCGCGCCGATTGCGGGATTGAAAGTATTTGGCGCGGACGAAGCCCCGGTTTGGTCGATTGCCGTTTGTTCGGCGAGCTCGATTGCTTCCTCGGCATCGCGCTCGGCACTTCGCGATTGTCGTTCTGCGCGCGCCACACGCGCTTCCAGGTCACTGATGCGGGCCTCATAGTCGGTCTGCATCGTCGTCAGCAATTGCCGTAGTTCACTGATTTCATTTTCGAGATCCTGTGCCCGTGCTGGCGAAGCCGACAGCCCGATAACCAGGAGCACCGGAATAACTAAGCTAGTTTTCATGGGAATCTTCACTCTGTGTAACGTATTGGCGGGGCATACATGGACGTTGCATCCGCCGGGCCAGGTACGAGTTGATTCAGTCTCGTACCGAAGTGTGAATAACGTCAGAGTGGATCGGGCGGACCACGTTGCCGGGCTGCCGGCGCTTGCAGCGATGCGAGCGTCGTGGCGTCGTTAACCGGTTGGCACGAATGGCGGTCTCCGCCATCCGTCTCCGTGAGTGTATCGATGCAGCTCGAGTCCAGCTGGTTGGCCGTGACGCAGCTTGCGCACGCCTGGAACTGCGGTGTACCCGCGTCGTGTTCGAAAACGTGGGCCAGCGCACCACTCTGCGCGCCGACCAGTAGTAACAACGTCAGCAGCTTGGCAGGCAGCCACGATTTTCTGCGGACGGAATCCATGTCGCCAAGATTAACCCGATTGCCGGAGTCAGAAAAGTTCCGGTTAAAGACTTGTCATAACTTATTGATAAAAATACTAATCCAGCCGAAATCCCGCCTGCTCGAGCAGCTGCGCACTGGTCGAGAACTCTTCCCGGTTCGCGTAGGTGAGCACGACCGAGAATTTGCCGACATCCCTGCGAAACCAGTCGAGTTGAAGCTTTGGTGCGCGTGACTCCAGTCTTTCGACAAACGCCGCCGCGCGATATGGCTCGCCAAAACTGAGCAGCGTCGTTCTGCCGAGTTCCGAATAAAGATGCTCGCCCTTAGCCCTGCCCGACGCGCGGTTGCCGAGTACGTAGTTGAGGTGTCGGAAAATATAGCCGCTGTACCAGCGTGCACCGGAAGGAATATCGTATCGGTTTGCGGAAATCCTCTCGGGACCGTAATTGTAGGCCGCCAGCGCCAGGTGCAGGTTACCGTCGAATTGTCGCAACAACTCTTTCAAATAGCGTGCGCCGGCGTCGATATTGGTGCACGGATCATAGAGCTCCGTGAGACGGTATATGCCGAGGTGGTTTGCCGTGGTCGGCCAGAGGATTTGCATGATGCCGTGCGCATTTGCCTTGGAGCGTGCCGTCGCCTCGAAGTCGCTCTCGCCGCGGGCTACCGCCAGCAGCAGGGTCTCCGGCAGACCATAGGTTGCTGCCGCCGCACGAAAACAATTCGCATGGGGAAAACGATAACCGGGAGAAAGGTCGGTGTCGTTCCTGAGGTAGTCTCGCCACGCGGTATCGGGATCGACCTGCGCGTCAACCGCCGCCGCGCTTGCCGTGACGATCAACAGCGCGGCAATCAGTAAAGCGCCGAACGCCCGTGTGTGTCGCCACTGTCTCATGAATCCGGCAGATCGAGACCGGTCGCTGCGGAAATCTGCGAAAGCTTCGTGCGTCGTTCGTCGTCATTGTTGTAGGCGAATGCGACTTCGTAGACACCGGTTTTGACCTTGACGACCCGGTAGTCGAGGCCGGTGACTTTCTCGAGTTGCGTGACAAAACCTCTCGCCGCGAGTTCACTGCGAAACGGGTTCCAGAACGAGTACCAATGCATTTCGTCCTGAATAAACGGGACTTCGTCGGCAATATCCGGCAGCTCGGCAGGTTTCTGCTCCAATTCCGTCTCCACAACCGTTGCTGAGTCATGCGCAAGGTCTTCGACATTATCCTGGATATCCTCCACGGTCTCGGCCACGTCTTCGACGACATCTTGGCTGACTTTCGCGATCTCCTGCTGCTTTTCTTTCAGCAATTTCACGGCAGCGTCGAATCGCTGCTGGTCGACATCGCGGTCAGCCAGGTGAAACTCCGGGATGCCGAGAACAACCAGGATAATCGTCAGCGCGGTTACTGATCCGACTAGGAACCCGAGTAGTCTGAACATTACCTTGCCCTCAATATACGTTCTTGACGCGAATGGTTTGCCAGTGGATCGCTGGCCCCCATTTTTCGCTTACACGTGTCAATTCTTCCATCCACAGGCGCAAGCCGAATCCTTCGAGGCCCGGCCTGACTGATGCGGCACATCTTTGCGGCAACTGGCGAATGAGTTGCGACAGCTCGCGTGCCGCTTTGCTGTCGGTCGTCGCGATGGCGTGAAACGTGTCGCGGTCGGGGAATAATTTCCAGGTATCTGACTCGGACCACGCCGCGGACGACAGGAAGTCTGCTGGCAGGGCGAATTGCACCTGCTCCGTGCTTCTTACGACTTTGGCGCTGGTCGATTGCGTGCAGGAAGTGTCAGCGAGTCGAACGAGGCCGTTGTTTAGCTGGTGATGCAGGAAAAAGACCACCGCATCATCGGTAGAGCGGACCGCGAGCGCGAAACAGTCGTCATCCTCGAAATACGAACGTCGATACCGTTGCGACGTGCCGCTGACTCTCGTCCCGAGACAGGCTGTGGATTCCTGCAGCTCCACGATCCTGAGCGCCGCGAGAAAGCCCGGCTCACCGTGCAATACCGGTTCAGGCGAACCGGCAACGACTTCGGCAATCGCGAACTTCTCCGGCAGGCGCACGTAAGCGCTCGCGCTCAAGGATTGCAGCTCGGAATCGCCATCTTTCGGTTGCACCGTTACCCAGTACTGGTACAGGTCCTCGTCGATTCGATGCGCCTTGCCCGCGATGATCGAATTGGCGGTATCGTCGGTGGACGAGAATTGCAGTGAACTGTACTGGGCCAGGTTGTTGCTGACGAGTTCGACCATGTTGCTGACCGGATCGCCCGCAACGGCGTCGCCGGTTGCTGCTATTACGTATTCCGCGTCTGTCTGCCGCAGCAGGCTGCAGCCGAGATCGTGCGCAAGGTGCGCCGCGAGTAAATCGCCCTGCGATTCCTCGTAGGGCACTTCGCGCTCGCCGCGGAAAGTCAGGTCCGATTCGATGCGCCTGAATTCGTGCAATTGCCGCGTGCTGATCTGCCCCTGCCAGGTCTTCGTGAAACCCGGTACGACGCTGCGGTCCTCCAGGTCCAGCGCTCTCACTTCGACCGCCAGCAATCCGCGGTTGGCAAGCGTCATTTCGATGCCGATCAGGTAATGAACTGCGGTCATCGTGCAATCGACGCCGCCCGGTCCCGAATGCCGGACGTAATGCGGATTATCCGGTTGCCAGGCAATGCGCACGCCCGGCAGCTCGGCGACCGCATCGCGCAGGCGATCGCGCACTCCGAGTGCCAGCGAATTGCTCGTTGCCTGCGGGTTGCCGTTCTCGAGAACCACGAACCTCAGCGACTCACCCTTGAACCGGGGATGGTTCCCGAGTTGTTCGCGGACGAACGGCGTCAGTTCCTCTGTGATCCAGGCATCGAGACTCAATTGGCGCGGCGCCGCGGCCGCCGGCAAAGCGGCGATCAGAAGTGAAAACAGGAAGAGCAGGGATTGCAGCCGTTTCATTTCCTTACTCCAATCGCAAGTCGCCATGTGCATCGATCACGAGGTCGCCGCCCGTTTCTTCGCGCAGATACTGCTCGAGCCGCCTGGTCGTAGTGGACGGGATCGTCACACCCCATTTGAGGTCTTGTGCTCTCGGGGCACCGCTTTGCCGAAATGCATCGGTGACCGCAGCCGGCACTGTCAGCTCGTCCATCTCGTGAAACTGGTTCGGCAGCGACGCCGGCCAGAAGCTGAACTGGCCGCGATTGACGTTCATGCGATACGACTTGTCTGCAAGGATTGCGTACAGGCCGACCTCGTTGCGCGCCACGAGCCGCGTCAGCGCCACTTCGTCTTCGAAGCGAAGCGTAAATCCTTCCTTTGGCGGCACCTGCGGCACCGGAGGCGCTTCGACTTTTTCGACGGCTACTGCGCGTGGCCGCTGTAGTACGGGCGGCGCTACCTCGCGTGGCAGTTTCTCAGGCGCAGGGCGCGTCAGGGTGATTTCGCGTTCGCTCACTGGCGGCGGCTCGTTCACCACTGGTACTTCGACTGGTGAGATCTCTTGCACGGGTTCCGGCGTTTTGACGGGCGGCAGCGTTTCCGCCTGCGGCGCCAGCGGAATGCTTTGCACCAGGGCGAAGATGGCGACGAGGCACAAAGCAAGAATCGCCATGAAGCGCATGACGTCCGTCTGCAGATCCGCGATACCGCCGCCATCGCCATCCATGCCACGGTTCAAGGGATAGAAAAGGGGTGACCTCGTCATGGCACTTCTTCGGAAGCGTTGCCGCCGTTATTTTCGGCCAGGTGCTTCTCGATGCGTTGCAGCGACGCGCGCATCTGCGAGGTGTCCGCCCTCGCGGCGCGATCGTAGTGATGCTGCAGTTCGGCACCGAGCGAGATCGACTTGAATACGCGCATCAGGTATCCGCCGATGCCGCCGAAGATAGTCGTCGACAATGCGAGCAGGATGCCGCCATCGACCATGCGCTCGAGCACGGCGAATGCACCTTGCTGGATCGTGGAGTCCGGGTCGCCCAGCGCATAGATGAGGGCGCTGCGCATGCCGATTGCGGTCCAGATTACACCGGTACCGAAAAACAGCGTGGTCCAGGTATCGGTCAGGTGATCGAGCTGCACGATCTCGTTGGTCGGCCGCTCGTTCTCGAGGTGTGACCGCAAGCGGCGCAGACTCGCAAAGAACGCGAGCAACAGCACCGCGAAGACCGGGATCGATGAGCCGAGGTTCAGGTATGTCCATTCGAGCCAGTCACCGAAGTCCGGGAGTCGTTCCGGGGAAAAGGTGATTAGCTGGTTACGACTCAATATATATAGGAGTGCGCCCGCGCCGAGCATCGAACCGAGTGCGCCGGTCGTCAGTCCTTCGACGAAATTCCGCCCGTTCTCCGTGCTCATGCCCGGGCTCCCGTTAGCGGCCGGCGGCGCAGGCAGTACAGGTCGCCTCGAGCACCAGCTCGATTTCCTGGTACAGCTCGTCCGCGCGGTAGTAACCGGAATGGTCGAGGCTGACATTCAGGAGCCCGCGCTCCTTGTCGCTCAGTTCACGCTGCATGTTGAGCATGACGCGGTCGCGCCTTGGGCAGGTGTGAGAACAATTGTTGTAATCACCCTGCATCGACGTGAACTTCACATTGAAATATCGATTGTAGTAATCGCGTGCCTGGCGCTGGCTGAGCAGACCTTCGTCAGCGGACCACACGAGGAACTCGCTGAAGATGCGCTTGTTCTCGGGTTTCGGGTCACCCTCTGCGATCGTCAGCAGGTCATCGTAAAAGCGATCGAAGTGGGCAACACAGGTGCCGCCGCGAAGATTGAATTTGACGTCTTCGATCGCATGGTCGAGGTTCCTCGTCTGCGGGCTCGGGCACGGCGGCGGCGAAGCCGCACAGGAAGCGAGCATTGCGCCCGTTACTATGACTATTGCTGCAAGCTTCAATGTCGGAAGTGTTATCAGATTTCTCATGACTCAGACTCCTCGCTAGTTCTCGAGCGGACTGCGATAGGCTTCTTCGATGCTGCCCGGCGGCGGGCCGGCAACCTGCATCTGGCTGGATTCGTCACCGAACAGGATGGATTTCACGCCGCCGACGACCTCCATCATCTCCGGCGTGATCGTGCCGAAGGACTGGTTCAGTTGTTCGATCAGCGTGGCGCGCGCAATTTCCTCGCGCGTGCGGGCAATGAGTTCGCTCGTCTCGTCCATGTCGAGATAGATATCTGAAGCAAGCACAGCGAGTGACTGGTCCGTCTGGCTGCTGGATGACGCAACGAGCTGGTAGTACTGCCGGAAGCGCTCACTCAACCGCATGCCGGAACGGCCCCGCATGATCGGCGACGTTGCCGTGTTTTCCTGCGGATTGCCGCCGAGCAAGGTTTCCTGCAGGGTCCACGAGGTCATCTTGTTGCCGAGTTCACTGCGCAGGCGCTTCTCGAGGCTCAAGCGCGTGTTGTTGACGGTGTGTTCCATGTCGGGCAGGCGCTCCTCCATGATGCCCAGCATGTCGAGGTAGGTCGCACCCAGTTGCCGGGCCAGGCGCTGGCAGCCAGGGTCTTCCTCGGCGCCGTCACACTTGCTCTCCTCGTAGAGCTGTTGCTGCTGGTCGAGACGCCCGATGACTTCCTGCAAGCCGCTTTCCATCTCCTTCGCGACAGAACTGGTCTGCCGCAGGTCCTCGACGACCGTCGTCGGGAACAGCCGGATGGTCGGGGCATTGGATTGCGCATGCACATACGGTGCAAGAATCAGTGAAAAGAAAAGAGAAACTCCAGGCAGGAAAGCCTTTTTCCGGAAGTCGTTCATATCGCCATCTCCGATGAATGGACTGCAAACGCATGTCGGCGCGAGGGGTGGCCCCAAATCCACCGAACTGCTGGTTCTTTGCCGAAACCTTACTCAGGGCTGGCTGAACGGCCGCTGAATACTCCTGTTTCGGGAGACACCCGGTATTTCGCGGGAAATAGTGGGTGTCCCGAAATGCGGCGTCTAGAATGTCGTTCTGGGGGTATTTCGACCGACCGGGGGAAACTCATGGATGCAGGCAAAATGGGCAATTGGCTACAAGTTGGCGCAAATCTCGGGATCATTCTCGGGCTCGTTCTCGTCGGGTTTCAGCTAAAACAGAATTCCGACTTGCTCAAGGTTCAGCTTCTCTACGAGGAAAGCCAGAGTTTTATCAACCATGAGCGACAGGTGATGGGTGAAGATGCAGCAGTGGTCTGGGGCAAAGCCCTGGAGAAACCCGAGGACCTGAGTGCGGCTGAATTCAGGGTTATGGACGCCTATCTCTACGCAATGGCGGAACAATGGCGGGCGTCTCATATGCTCCGCGAGCTGGGAATTCTGGATGACGAATGGAAAGATCGCCTGGTCGAGGAAGCCAGTTTTTACCTGGGCAGCCCGTTCGGTCGTGCCTGGTGGAACGTGTACCAACGCGAAATAAAACTACCGTCAGAAATGGTTCAGATCATCGAGCAGGAGCTCAACGCGTCACCTGATTACACGCTCTGGTATCGAAACGAACTGATGGAAGAACTGTCGGCCCTCGATGAGTGAGTCGCTCGTCAGCTATTGGCCGAAAGCGGACTCTAATTGTCGCCCGTTTTTGCTACGGCGCATCGACAATGCGGTGCACGCCACCGTTGTAATCGATGACGTAGAGTTCGCCATCATTGTCTTGTGCAAAAGATGAAATATTGAACGGTGTATTGAGGATTTCCTCGCTGACAGTTCCTTGCTGGCTTGTCGATGGTATGGCCCAGATGCGGCCCGTGACAAAATCACCGTAGACATAGAATCCCTGCAATTCCGGAATGGCAGCGCCGCGATAGACGTAACCGCCGGTGACGGACTGTCCCAGGTTGCGGCCGTACTCCGTAATCGGATCGATGAGACCGCCAGCATCGCATCCCATGCCCGTCACGTCGAAGTCGTGCATGCCTTCGCGGCAGCGCCAGCCGTAGTTACCGCCTCCCATGACACGGTTAATTTCTTCCCACTGATTCTGGCCGACATCTGCGACCCAGAGCTCGCCGGTCAGCATGTCGAAGCTCCAGCGCCATGGATTCCTGAAACCCCAGGCATAGATCTCGGGGCAGTCACCGCTGCCGACTCCCAGCGAGCAGAGAATGGGCGGATCTTGGTAAAACGGATTGTCCATGGGAATGGCATAGGGCATGCCGCCGTCCACATCGATCCGGATCATCGTGCCGAGCAGGTTGCTCCTGTCCTGCGCATTGTCGCCGGGATCACCGCTGCCGCCGCCGTCGCCCCAGCCGGCAACCAGGTAGCCCTGGGGGCAAAAGGGCTGGGGGCAAAAGGCGATGTGCCCGCCGTTGTGATTGGCGAAGGGCTGCGGAATTGTCAGGATAATGTCGTCCATCGACGTGTCGAGGGTCATCCCGTTATTCATACTGTGGAAGCGGTTGATGACGGATTCGCCTCCGTTCATGCCAGTGTAGGACAGGAAGACTTCGAAGTTGCCGTTACCGCCGTTATCGAAATTGGGGTGGAACGCCATTCCGAGTAAACCGCGCTCGCCGCCGTCGAGGACCCGCGTCCTGATGTCGGCAAAAACGCTCGCCTGGTCGTTAGTTACGTTTGTCATATTCGGAAACACGCGGACGATTCCCTGTTGTTCTACGACGAACCAGCGGCTCGTGTCTCCGGGTGCCTGCAACATCGCGACCGGCGCCTGCATCGATACCAGCGGGAATGCCGGCTCGGTCGCGACCGTGATCGCGGCAGGCGGCGGGGGAGGTGGTGGCGGTGCTGGCGAAATCGACCCACCGCCGCCGCCACAGGATGCAAGCAAAAGTAATGCAGCGATGCCTGTCGCTGCACGCATCATTTCAATTCGGGATCGCATGACTTGCCCTTTCTAGATTGCGCGCCAGGCAGGACATCGCCTGCCGGCGTATGCTGGCAGGGTAGCTGGTAAAACCGATCCCCGGAAATACGGGAAAACCCGCGATCAGGTAAGGGCACCTCTCATGCGCGCAGGCGGCCGACCCGCTGCCCGCTTTGATCCCCGCAAGCGACAGATTTCGCTGCGGAGGGCCGTCTATCTCATTGAGCGAACTGCGCAGCGATCACGAAGCCTTATGTCGCCCTGTCCGCCGGCTGCTTGATTTCCCGTAAATCAAACCGCGCACGTTGCCCTGGCGGGCGGGGCGGCACCCCTACTTAAGTGCGATGTCGCGGTGCCCATGAGCACCGCGAAACCCAACACCTCCCCTCAAACTCCTCACGTGGTAAAAAATTCTACAAATTAATAAGTTAGACGATCTTCGGTAGCACGTGTAGCATAGATGGTTTGATTACGCCTAGAGAAATAAACCCCTGATTCCCAAGGTCTTATGTAGGTCGGGACCGATGACGAACCCCGTCCACGAATGCCTGTCAGATCAGTGAATAACAAATCTCTAGAGGGGAGCCCCGAGTGAAGCTGACGCGCCTGGCCATATCCAATCCGGTCGCGGTGATTGCCGCGATCCTGCTGGTGCTGTTGATGGGTACCATCGGGCTCCTGTCATTGCCGATCCAGATGATTCCGGACGTGCAGAAGCCGATGATAACGATCAATACCGGCTGGCGCGCCGCCGCGCCGGAAGAGGTCGAGTCGGAAATCATCGAACCGCAGGAAGACGTGCTCCGCGGCCTGCCGGGAATAGACAAGATGGTGTCGAGCGCGTCCAGCGGATATGCGAGCATCTCGCTTTCCTTTACCGTCGACACCGATCTGCAGCGCGCCCTCGTTGAAGTGATCAATCGCCTGAACCAGGTGCCGCGCTACCCGGCCGATATCACCGAGCCACAGATCATCGTCGGCCCCGACCAGGACAGTACGGCGATCGCCTGGTTCTCGTTGACAGCCAGGCCCGGCAACGATCGCGTCATGGCGAGCTACAGCGATTTCGTTCGCGAGGTCGTGCAGGCGCGTATTGAACGCGTGCCCGGAATTTCGAAGTCGATCGCCCACGGCGGTCGCGACAACGAGGTGCGGATCACATTCGATCCTTTCGAGGCGGCAGCTCTCGGCATCGATATCCCGACCTTGGCCGGATTGACCGGCAACAATAACGATGTGTCGGGCGGTTTCAATGACATCGGGCGCCGCCAGTACACGCTGCGTTACGCGGGCAAATATGACCTGGACGAATTCGGCGAGATGGTGCTCGACTGGCGCGGCGGCAACCCGGTGCGCTTGCGCGATATCGCTACGGTCGACGTGGTCATGCGCGACGCCCAAGAACTCATGGAGCATAACGGCGTCGATTCGATCGCGTTCAACGCGCAGGTCGAGAAAGGCGTCAACGTGCTCGAGGTCATGGAGGACCTGAAAGCCGCGGTCGAGGAATTACGCGTGGGGCCACTGGCGCGTGCCGGCCTGGATATCACGCAGGTGCATGACGAGACGACGTACATCAATGAATCGATCGCGATGGTGCGGACCAACCTGCTACTCGGCATCAGCCTTGCGATCGGCATCCTCTGGTGGTTCCTGCGCAAGTTCCGCGCGACGTTTATGGTCGCGCTGGCGATCCCAGTCTCGCTCTTTGCCGCGTTCCTGGTCATGCAAATTACGGGGCGCACGCTGAACATGATCTCGCTGGCCGGGCTGGCGTTTGCGATGGGTATGGTGCTGGACGGAGCCATCGTGGTACTCGAGAACATCGTTCGCCTGCGGGAGAAAGGCAAGAATGCGGAGGAGGCGGCAACGCTCGGACCCGGCCAGGTCGCCGCTGCATTGCTCGCGTCGACGGCCACGACCGTTGTCATCTTCATGCCGATCGTGTTCCTGCAAGACGTGGCCGGACAGCTGTTCGCCGACCTGGCGATCGTCATCGCCGTTGCGGTGACGGCTTCGCTCGTCATAGCCCTGACGATAATCCCGACGGCAGCGGCGAAGTGGCTCAAGGATGTGCGCCTTGATGACAAACACAAGGACTGGTGGGAGAAGCTGACGGCAACGATCATGCGCGTGACCGGTACCGCGAAACTGCGTCGCGCATGGATCGTAGGCTTGTTCGCGGGTGCCACGTCGATAACCTGGGCGCTGTTGCCGCCTGCGGACTATCTGCCGAAAGGGAACCAGGGCTGGGTATTTGCTTTCATACTGTCGCCGCCCGGGCAGAGCGTTTCGACGGCACGCGAGGAATTCGTCGCGGTAGTCACTGACCGCATGACGCCGTACGTCGAGGAAGACTCCGAAATAGAAATCGAGGACTATTTTACGGGTATGTCTGGTTCTTTCGGCTTCTTCGGTGCATCCGTGGTGGATCGCAACGACGTAGCGCCATTCATTCAGAAACTGAATTTTGAAATACTCGCCGGCTTCCCGGACACGATGGCATTTGCGGATTCCTGGGGCATTTTCGAGCGCCTGACCAGCGGTGCCGGCATCGATCTGAACATACAGAGTCGTGACATGGACGCGATGCTGGCGGCGGCGCAGATGGGTATGGGGAGTGTTTTCCAGAACCTGCCGGGCGCGCAGGCGCGACCGATTCCCGGGGTCGACATCGCGGAACCGGAACTGCGCTTCATTCCCGATGAGCGGCGCATCACCGAGGCCGGCTGGACGCGACAACAGATGTCGACGGTCATGCGCGCCCTTGGCGATGGTGTGTTCGTCGGCGAGTACTTCGATGGCGACCGGCGACTCGACATTGTGTTGAGAGCACCTGCATGGGAAAGCCCGGAACAGCTGGCTGCCACGCCTGTAGCCACACCGGTCGGCGGTATACAGTCCATTGATCAGCTGGTCCGCATGCAACGCACGGCCGGGCCCAGCGAGATTCGCAGGGTCGACCGGCGCAGGGCAATTACCCTGAACATTACGCCTCCGGATGGCATGTCACTCGAGGAGGCAATCGACACGCTTCGTGAAAAGGTCGAGCCGGGTCTCAGGAACATGCTCCCCGAAGATGGGGAGATCACCTATTATGGTGCGGCAGACGACCTCAATATCGCCCTCAACAGCATGTCGCGCAGTTTCATACTGGCGATCATCGTACTGTATCTCTTGATGAGCGGCCTGTTTCGTTCATTCCTCGATAGCCTGCTCGTGGTATCGGCTATTCCGCTTGCCACGGTCGGCGGCGTTACGTTGCTGCGAATATTGAACCTGCCGATGGACCTCCTGACGATGATCGGCTTCATTACCTTGCTGGGCCTGGTCGTCAACAACGCGATCCTGCTCGTGCACCAGACGCGCAGCGCGGAACGCGCCGGCATCGATCGTCGCGGTGCCGTGGAGCAGGCGATCCGCCGCCGGCTGCGACCGATATTGATGAGTACATTGACGAGCCTGTTCGGTATGATGCCCCTCTTGCTGATACCCGGCCCCGGAACCGAGGTATACCGCGGCCTGGCCGCCGTCATCGTCGGCGGCATGTCGGTGAGCACGATATTCACGCTGGTTTACCTGCCGAGCCTGCTGCGCCTTGGCGAAGGTGCGACTGCGACGGTCAGTGCCCCGACAGCAGACACCGCGGCAGCGGCGCATTGACAAGATTTCGATGAGACTTGTTTGGAAAACAGTTGTGTTGATTATGGCGACCGCGATCAGCGGTGTCGCCCTGGCGCAGGGCTTCGAACAGCCGCCGGCGCCGGTCGTCGTCGAACGGGCAAGCGTTACGTTTCTCGCGCCCTCGGTCGACGTGCCCGGCACGGTCGTGAGCTTGAACGACTCCCGATTGGCCTCGGAGCTCGAAGCAAAACTGGTCTGGATTGCCGATGTCGGTACGGAAGTATCCGAAGGCGACACGGTCGCGAGCCTCGAGAAAATCACGTTTCGACTTTACGAAATGGAAGCGGAAAAGCGCGTCGAGAGGGAAAAAGCTCGGGTCACGTTCCTCAAGTCTGAAAAACAACGTCTTACCCAGCTCGCCGAGAATAATCTTTCAGCCAGGAGCCAGCTGGACCAGGTAATTTCCAATCTCGCGGTCGCGGAAAACGAGGTATGGATCGCCGAAGCGCAACTCGGGCAGGCAAAGGTCGCGATGTGGGTCACCGATATTCGCGCGCCATTCGATGGCATTGTCACGGAAAAGCTCCGCAACATCGGCGAGCGCCTGAACGTAGCCGACGAAGTACTGCGATTGGTCGATCCGACATCGATCGAGGTCGTGGCCCGTGCACCGCTGAATACAGTGAACTACATAAAGATTGGTGACGTGCTCGAAATGCACAATGACTTTCGCAAAGACGAAGGTACGGTGCGCACGATTGTGCCTTTCGGCAATCCGCAATCACACATGTTCGAGGTTCGTCTGAACGTCGATCCGGAATTGTGGACGGTCGGGGAGTCCGTGCGCCTTTCCATGCCGACGTCGGAAGCCAAGGAAGTCCTCGCCGTGCACCGGGACGCGCTGGTGCTGCGGCGCGAAGGCACGTACGTCTATCGAATCGACGATGAAATGATCGCCGAGCAGGTCGGTGTCCTGACCGGCCTCGGGGCTGGCGACCTGATCGAAATCATCGGTAATGTCCAAGCCGGCGACAGGATCGTCATCCGTGGTGCGGAGCGTCTCGCGAGCGGCACGCGCGTACAAATCAGCGAGACCCGTGGCGGGACCGCTTCAGGCACCGCGGCGATTCAATAAGCTCTTAAACCCGCGCATTATTTGTGCAGGCCTAATAATTACGTGCCTGGAGCTGACAGCAGGCACCGGATTCAGGTAGGTTGTCACCATGAATTATTTGGTCATTATCAATCTGCTCGTTTTCGCCGGGATCATCGTCTTCCTGACGCGTTTTCGCCAGCCGGCATATTCGCTTGCCCAGCAAATCCTGGTCGGCCTCGCTGCCGGTGTGATTTTCGGTTTCGCACTGCAATTCGCCTACGCCGGAAACCCGGACGCCATCTCGGGCACGCTCGAATGGACCAACGTCGTGGGATCGAGTTACGTCAACCTGCTGCGCATGATCATCATGCCGCTGGTACTGGTCATGATGATCGCTGCGGTCGTGCGCATGCGCGAAGTGACCGCGCTCGGCAAGATTGGGGCCAGCGTGATCGGCATCCTCGTTGGCACGACCATGATCGCGGCACTTATCGGCATCGCGATGGCGAATGTATTCGGCCTGACCGCCGAGGGACTGACCGAAGGCGCGCGTGAGCTGGCGCGCGCCGAGACGCTCATTGCCCGCCAGGAGACGATCGAAAATCTCG
>JABAOE010000146.1_pt1 | contig 14410 bp, 12 predicted proteins | sample 7062141 | NCBI WGS metagenome assembly JABAOE01 (sample SAMN14538627, study PRJNA623070) | marine sediment metagenome | biome: marine biome [ENVO:00000428]; feature: marine pelagic biome [ENVO:01000023]; material: deep marine sediment [ENVO:00002113] | place: India: Gulf of Khambhat ... | reverse complement strand
GGAGCCGGCGTCGGTGGAGCGCATGGCCTTTCCGCTGCCCGACAAACCGTCCATCGCCGTGCTGCCGTTCGAGAACATGAGCGGCGACCCCGAGCAGGAATACTTCAGCGACGGCATCTCCGAGGACATCATCACGGATCTGTCGCAGCTGTCGAATCTCGCGGTGATCGCCCGCAACTCGTCGTTCACGTACAAGGGCACCGCGACCAAGGTACAGGACATCGGCCTGGATCTCGGCGTCGGCTATGTGCTCGAGGGCAGCGTGCGCCGGGCGGGGGATCGCGTGCGCATCACCGCCCAGCTGATCGATGCGGCGACGGGCCATCACCTGTGGGCCGAGCGCTATGACCGCCGGCTGGTCGATATCTTCGAGCTTCAGGACGAGATCACGAACAAGATCGTATCGGCACTGTCGATAGAGTTGCTCGGAGCAGAGGTGGAGCATCTTTCGCATAGGCCGACCAGCAGCTTCGAGGCGTACGACCTCTTTCTTAAGGGACAACAGCTCCAGAACCAGCTGACCCTGCAAAGCCTGATGCAGGCCGAGGCTTTGCACCGCCGGGCCATCGATCTCGATCCGCAATTCGCGCGGGCGCACGGGGCCCTGGGCGTCACGTTGGCTCGCCAGTATCAGATCGACTTCGAATCTTCCCACGCCGAGCGCCGTATTGATCAGGCGCTGAAGGAGGTCGAGTCGGCGGTGTCGATGGACCCGAACTCGCCTGAGGTGGAGTGGTCGCTCGGCTTTGTGAGACTGGTTCGACGCGAGTTCGATCAGGCGGCCGCGGCCGTCGAGCGAGCGGTTGTGCTGTCGCCGAGCTATGCCGACGGCTGGGCGTTGCTCTCAGCGATCAACAGCAATATGGGCCGCGGCGACCGGGCCCTGCGCGATATCCGCAAGGCGCGCTCGCTCAACCCGCGCTACACGTGGAATTACCCCTACAACGAAGGCCGCGCCCACTACCTGATCGGTGAACACGAGCAGGCCGTCAAGCAGCTGCTCGATGCCCTCAACCGCAACCAGAACGCGATTTTTCCCCGTCTCTATCTCGCGGCGGCCTACATCCAGCTCGGCCGGATCGATGATGCCGAGTGGGAAGTGATGCAGCTCGAGACCACAAGTCCGGGAATCTCTCTGTCCACGCTGGAGCAGCAGGCGCCCCTGGCACAGGGCGCGCATCGAGATCGCTTCTTCGCCGATCTCTCCGCGGCGGGGTTGCCGCAGTAGGTTGTGGGGAAGGCTGGGCGGGGCTGCCTTGCCGCGGCGTGTTGACAGCGATAGCCGTCCTCGTATGTATCGTCGACTTCCGGTCTACCCGTTGCCGCCGAGCGACTCGTCGAGCCGAGCCATCTCCCGCCCACCGGCCATGAGGTCCTGGAGTTCGTCCTGGCTGATATCGCCGCACTTCGCCGTGCCGAACGTGCGCCGGGCGGCCCGATCGACGCCGTTGTTGACCATGCTCCAGAACGGGTCGCTCGCCCGGCCGTGAGACAACACGACGAGGTCCGCCGCGAAGCTCGCGGACGCCAAGCTCACGGCACCCGCGGCGACCGGATTTCTCAGGCAATTCTTCATCTCACTGCTCCGTGAGTTGTCGAGCGTTGCGTGCGGTCGCGGCCGTCGCCGCACGGGTCGCGAGCCGGTTTGATTTCGCCACGAAAATCGAGGTTGAATAGAGGCCGCGCTGAGGCGGTTCTTTCAAGATTTCGAGTATCCTAACTCGTCCCGCGAGCGTCACCCCGCCCCGCGGCGGGGCGCTGCGACGTCGACGCGCTGCACGCAGATGATCAAATCCGTGCGACTCAATATCAACGGCTCCGCGTACGACGTGGAGGTCGACGAGCGCATGCCCCTGCTCTGGGTGTTGCGGGACGAGCTCGGTCTGGTGGGCACGAAATACGGCTGCGGCATGGGAATCTGCGGAGCCTGTACCGTGCTTGTCAATGGCAGCGCCGTTCGCGCGTGCTCGATCGGGGTGAGCGAGGTGACCGGCGAGGTCACCACCATCGAGGGTCTCGGTACCCCCGAGTCGCTCCATGCTCTGCAGCAAACATGGATAGAGCACCAGGTCGCCCAATGCGGTTACTGCCAGCCGGGGCAGCTCATGGCCGCGGTGGTGCTGCTTGCCCGCGACCCATCCCCGAGCGACGAGGATATCGACAGAGCCCTGTCGGCGAATCTGTGCCGCTGCGGTACGTACCCGCGCATACGCTCGGCGGTGAAAGCCGCCGCCCGCAGGCTCGGTACGTGACGCCGCTATGAAGCCTCGCCTCATCAAACGTCGCGCGTTCCTGATCGGCTCTGCCGCGGTCGTCGGCGGCGTTGCCTTCGGCTACCGCGCCATCGAGTGGTCCGCCGAGAATCCGCTCGAGGTGGAGCTCGACAGCGGACGCTCGGCGCTCACTGCGTACGTCATCATCGATCAGTCGGGCGTGACGATCGTCGCCCCGCGCGCGGAAATGGGGCAGGGCATACACACGACGCTCGCGGCCATGGTCGCCGAGGAGCTCGATGTCGCGCTCGACGAGGTGAGGGTCGAGCACGGACCGGCGTCGGAAACCTACTCCAACACGTTCCTGTTCGGGACGCGCCCCGCCAAGAGCCGATGGCGCGGCTTGATCGAGCGCCTTACGGGCGCCGACCAACACTGGAACGCGACCCAGTTGACCGGAGGTCAGACCTCCGTGCAGGACGGCTTCGTCAAGATGCGCAAGGCGGGCGCTGCGGCCCGGCTAACCCTGCTCGAGGCGGCCGCTAAACGCCTCGGCGTCGAGGCCGCGTCCTTGACCACCGACAACGGTGCCGTTGTTCAGCGCGACGGAACGAGAATTCCGTATGCCCGCCTGGCGCAGAGCGCAGCGGATATCGAGCCCCCGCAGGATCCGCCGCTCAAGCCGCGCACGCAGTGGACGCTGCTGGGAAAACCGACATCACGGGTCGACATGCTCGCCAAGTGCACCGGTCGAGCTGAGTACGCGATCGACGTGAGGTTGCCCGGCATGCTCCATGCCGCCGTACGGCGCAATCCGCGCCTAGGCGGGGTCATGCGCGGATTCGATGCCGTGAAGGCCGTACGGATGCCGGGCGTGAAAAGGATCATCCCGATCGAGACCGGCGTCATCGCCGTGGCCACCAACACCTGGTACGCCCTCGAGGCCGCGAAGGCGGTGGAGATCGACTGGGGGCCTGCTTCATACCCGGACTCCGGCGCCGATCACCGTAAGGCGGTGGAGGAGGCGTTTGAAAACGGCAAAGTCCGCCGGCCGCGCGATGAGGGCGATGTCGACAAAGTGCTGACCGAATCCGGGGTCGTCGAGGGTGAGTATCGGGTTCCCTATCTGGCGCACGCCACGATGGAGCCCCTGAGTGCAGTCGCCTTGTTGCAGAACGGTCGGTTGGACATCTGGGCCGGCACTCAGTTTCCCACGATGGCGCTGGCGGTCGGTGCCCGGATTGCGGGCATTTCCCGCGCGGACGTCAGAGTGCACACGACGTTCATGGGAGGCGGCTTCGGGCGGCGTCTGGAAACGGATTTCGTCGAGACCGCGGTGCACGCCGCCGTTGCCATGGAAGGCACGCCCGTGAAAGTGACCTGGTCACGTGAAGAGGATATGTCCCACGACGTGTACCGGCCCCTGGCCATGGCACGTTTTCGCGCGTCGGTATCCGGGGGAAGGCCGACGGCGTTGGATCTGAGGGTATCATCGCCTCCGCTGTTTGCCTCGTACAATACGCGCAACGGCGGGATATACAACAACCGGGCGGATCTCTCCATCGATCTCGGGGCGTCGGAGCAACCGTACGGGATCGAGAACTATCGGGTCACGGCCCACGCGGCGCCGCGACTGTTGCCCGTGGGGTGGTGGCGCTCCGTCGGAGAATCGCAGAACGCGTTTTTTCACGAGAGCATCATGGATGAGCTCGCTCATGCCGCGGGGGCGGATCCGCTGACGATGCGGCTCGAGCTCCTCTCGCACGCTCCCAGCAGAACGGTGCTCGAGGCCGTGGCCGAGATGTCCAACTGGGGCTCGTGCCTGGCGCACGGGCACGCCCGGGGCGTCGCCTACGTCCTGTCCTCGGGCGCGGCCACGGCCGAAGTCATCGAAATCCGCGATACGGACGCGGGCATAGAGATTCTCAATGCCTACGTGGCCGTCGATGTCGGCATTGCGCTCGACCCGCGCAACATAGAAGCGCAGCTCCAATCGGGACTCCTCTTCGGGCTGACCGCGGCCATGATGGGTGAGATCACCGTTACGAACGGCGCGGTCGACCAGAGTAATTTCCACGACTACCCGATGATGCGCATGTATCAGACGCCCTCGATCGAGGTGAGGATTCATCAGAGCGGCGAACGCATATTCGGGGTGGGTGAGGGCGCCACGCCGGCGGCGGCGCCGGCGTTGGGCAACGCCATCTTCGCCGCGACGGGGAGACGGTTGCGCGAGCTGCCGTTCGGCAAGTTCGTTCGCTTCGCCTGAGAGTACCCCGGCGCGGGACCGCACGGTGACGATCCGGTTCTTCGCCGCGTGGGCGGCGCACCCGGGCTGTCGGCCCTGCACGACATGGCTGCTCTCAAAGCAGCCCCGCCGCAACGGTTACCCTTTTTGCCGCGGTCTCAGCGCCGCCTCGCGGTCAGATCGTCGTGGGCGGCGTATGCGCCCGGGCCGTCGATGCCGCAGGCGAAATCGGTTCTCGCCCACAGCGTCAGGGTGTCGCCGGCCTTGAGAGAGAAGGTGCCCAGCGGCATGTCCGCATTGGTGCCCCAGCGCCCGGCGGCGCAGTCGTCGCAATCGCCGTGCCGCGGAACGCGACCGTCGGCGACGACCTTGCCGTTGACGGCAACCGAGTAGGGCGGTTCGCCCGCACACTTGTAGCTCAGACCGTTCCAGGTCAGGCTGTACTCGCCGCTTGCCGGAAACTGCCACTGCCAGGCGCCGTCACAAATGGCATGCCCGCACCAGACCACCCACCAGCAGCCGTCGTCCCAGCATTTGTACTGGGCGGAGCCGCTTAACCGCGCCGCGCCGGGATCGAGCCGCACCACCGGGGCGGTGTTCGCGGCCGTCTGCGCCGTGTTCGCTTCCGAGCCAGCGCCGCTGGAGGTACCGCCGTCGTCACACGCGACGAGCACCGAGGCGAGGGCGAGGGCGGCGACGAACCGCGAGACGCCGTTGGTCCGGGCAGTGCGCGGCTTGGTCAAGGTTTCACGCTCGTTTGTCATTCCGATGGACTCAATGAAGAGATTGTTGATCAAGTGATTTCGCTAAGTGGCCGTGTTTTATATAAAAAAAGGGGTTCAGTCGCAACCACGGTGGGGCCGGTCACGCACGCGACGCGGGCCCCCGGCATTGCGCGGGCCGGGCGACGGGTATGCCGCGGATCGATGCGCCCCGCGGACGTCGACGCTTCGCGGCGGCGTGAGGCTCGCCGACGACGGCTCACCGCTCGCCGGGGCGAGGCGCGGCGTCGGTCACTGTCTGCGGAGCGAAGATCACGCCGACGAGATTCCCGGTCTCACGCTAGACTCCCTTGTCGCGTTCATCGGTAAGCTGTCAGTGTCATGCCGAGGTTGACACCAATGCGGGAGCGGATTGCATGAGCGGATACGTGGAAACGATCGTCGTCGGCGGAGGCCAGGCCGGGCTCTCGGTCAGCTGGTATCTCAAGCAGGCGGCGCGCGAGCATCGCGTGCTCGATCGTGGCCGCATCGGAGACACCTGGCGCAAGCGTTGGGACTCGTTCTGCCTGGTGACGCCGAACTGCAACTGCCGGCTTCCGGGATTTCCCTACGACGGGAACGATCCCGAGGGTTTTATGCTGCGGCACGAGATCGTCGCGTACATCGAGCGCTTTGCACGCAGCTTCGATCCGCCTTTTCGCGCAGGCGTGGACGTTCGTCGCATAGAACGATCAGGGCGAAACGGGCGATTCACCGTTGCAACCAATGAAGGCATCTACGAAGCGACCAACGTGGTCGTCTGCACCGGTACTCACCAGTACCCGCGGTATCCGGCCTGGCGCAACGAGCTTGCCTGCGATATCGTCCAGATGCACACCTGCGACTATCGGAATCCGGCGCAGCTGCCGCACGGTGGTGTTCTCGTCGTGGGCAGCGGGCAATCGGGGTGTCAGGTGGTCGAAGACCTGCTCGAATCGGGTCGCGAGGTGCACCTATCCGTTGGCCGGGCGGGCCGCCTCCCGCGGCGATACCGGGGCCGCGACATCATCCTGTGGAACGTGGAAATGGGGCTTTTCGAAGTACCCGTGGACGAGCATCGTAAGGGCCGTGCCGTTCGCTTCGAACCCCATGAGCATCTCTCCGGCCGTGATGGCGGAAGGACGATCGACCTTCGTCGGCTCGCGCTGGAGGGAGTGAAGCTGCACGGGCGTGTGTTGGATGCGAGCGGGCATCGGATGCGGCTCGGCGACGATCTCGCGCACACCCTCGACGCCATCGATCAAGAGTGTCGCGAAACCCTGGACCGCATCGATGAGCACATCGCGAACAAGGGCATCGGGCAGCCGGAGAATGACCTCGAAGTGTTCGACTGGCAGCCCGAGTCGGCGCCGACGCAGCTCGATCTCGACCAGGCCGGCATCAAAACCGTGATCTTCGCAACCGGCTACCGTTTCGATTTCAGCTGGATTGATTTGCCCATATTCGACGAGCGCGGCTATCCGATTCACGAGCGTGGGATCACCGAGATACCGGGCCTCTGTTTCGTCGGCCTGCACTGGCTGCACACCGCGGGCTCCGGGTTTTTCTACCAGGTCGGGCGCGATGCCGAGTACGTGGTCGACCGGCTGTCTGATGTCGCGTAGCGCACCGCAGCGAAATCGCGCCTGGAGCGAGCGGGCCGTGCGTCGGGCGCCCGTGGCCGGGGCGACCGGCAACGGCCCCTCGCCGCGGCGACACGAATCGTTTCTATCCCGCCGCCAATTGAGGCATCCGCGACGGCGACGCGCCGATCGCGAACCGTTCAGCCCAGGTGCTTGCCGAAGAAGGCCATCGTCCGGCCCCAGGCGAGCTCGGCCGCGGCGGCGTCGTATTTCAGAAACGGAAGGTTTTTCGAGTCGGCCGTCTCGTTGGCGAACGCGTGCTTTGCGTCGTAGCGATGGAACTCGAACGTCACACCGGCGTCGCGCAGCACGTTCTCCAGCTCGTCGACTTTCTCGATCGGGAAGGCGGAGTCCTGCGTTGCCCAGTGCGCCAGCAACGGCACATTGATCTTTGACGCGTCCACGTATTCGAGCGGCGGGTAGCCGTACCAGACGACACAGGCGTCGGCCTCGGGAACGTTGACCGCCGCAAGCAGCGTCAGCGCTCCGCCCATGCAGAAGCCGGTGACGCCGACCTTGGCGCTCCCCGACGCTTTGAGATGCTCGACGGCGCCGCGCACGTCCTGGCCGGCGGCGTCCCCGAAATCGAGATTCGTCATGAGATGCTCGGCTTCGTTGGCCTCCAGCGCGACTTTGCCGCGGTAGAGGTCCGGCACCAGAGCCCGGTAGCCGGCCGCCGCCAGCTTCTCGGCGACGCCCTTGATCTGCTCGTTGAGGCCCCACCATTCCTGGATCACCACGACACCGGGCGCGTTCTCGCCCTGGGCCGGCTCGACGAGATAGCCCGATACGCTCTGTCCGTCGGGACGCTTGCAGCTGATCGTGTTCCCCATGCCTGTCTCCTCCGATTGCCTCATGGATCCATGGCCCCGGGCGTCCGAATCGAGGCTCGTGGGCCGGCGTCGGGGCACAGAATAAAGGTTTGGCCGGTGCAGGTCACGGGAATCGACGCCCGTGATCGGGCAGGCCGGCGCTCGCCGGGTCGTCGCGCTCAGTATCCCGGCCGCCGCCTTATGCCCCCATAAACGGTGTCGTGTTGAACAACCAATGCGATTCCCGCAGAATCCCGCGCATTCCAATAGAAGTTATCTGGAGAACCCAGCCCTCGTGTTCAGCCTTAATCCTTTCGCCGAGCTCGCGGCAACGGTGCCCGTGTGGGCCATCAAGACTTACGTCATCGTGATGTTGATTCTGGTCGTGGCCGGAACCTTATACGACGTGTACCACAAAGGCAGCGCCCGGTATTTCTTCGAGAATTGGCGCAAGTCGGCTTCCAAGGGCTCGCGGCAACTCGGCGGTGGCGAGATAGCCTCGCTCGCGGTGCAGACGGCGCTCTCCGAAGTCCTCACCTCGTCGGAGTTCTGCACCGCACGCCGGCGCGTCGCCCATCTCCTGACCATGTACGGTTTCCTGGCGTACGTGATCACGACCGCAATCATGGTTTTCGGCTACCCGACCACGGCCACGCCGGTGCCCGTCATCTGGTCGCTGCTTTGGCACCTCGGTGCTCTGATGATCTGCGCGGGCGGCTACTGGTTCTGGTTTTTCATCAGGGTCGACGTCTCCGCCGAGGGTAATGCTCCGTTGCGCGTCATGCGTGCCGACCTTTTCATACTGTCGTTGCTCGCGAGCGCGACGCTCGCAATCGTTTGGTCGTTCTCGCAGGCGGTCGTAGGCCCTTCCGGCTGGACGAACGTCGTTTTCGGCCTGTACTTCATCGCCACCACGGTGCTGTTCGCAGGTGTTCCGTGGTCGAAGTTCTCACACATGTTCTTCAAGCCCGCGGCGGCTCTGCAGAAGCGCGTGGCCGCGGCGGACGGTTCGAGAGGCAACCTGCCGGCACCGGTCGAGAAACCGGAGGTTTTCGGTTCCGTGGGCCGGCTACCCAGCAATTACTGACGCCGCCATCGGGTTCTCAACGCAACGAGCATTGTTTCGTCGCCATAAAGATGGCTCGTCCCAACTAGAGAAGATCGAGCAATAAGATGCCGACATTCGTCTACATGACACGCTGCGATGGGTGCGGACACTGCGTGGATATCTGCCCGTCCGACATCATGCACATCGACAAGACCTATCGCCGGGCGTACAACATCGAACCCAACATGTGCTGGGAGTGCTACTCCTGCGTGAAGGCCTGCCCGCAGAACGCCATCGATGCGCGCGGTTATGCCGATTTTGCACCGTTGGGACACAGCGTCAGGGCCCTGCGCGAGGAAGCCAAGGGGACGATCTCGTGGAAGCTCAAGTTTCGTGACGGCCGCGAGAAGAACTTCGTTTCGCCGATTCGCACTACCGCCTGGGGTTCGATTCCCTCGCCGTCGGACCTGCCCCCGCCGAGTGCGGAAGCCATGAAGTCGCAGGAACTGGCGCACGAACCCGATGCGCTCAACATAAGCGGCGGCCTGCCGGCGCTCAAGCCGGAGCAGTTGAAGCAAGGAGTGGTCTAGTGGCACTTTTCAGTCGGCGTAAGACGATTCACGTGGATTCCGACGTTCTCGTCGTCGGCGGCGGTATGGCTGGTTGCGGTGCCACCTACGAGGCCCGGTACTGGGGCCGCGATCTCAAGGTCGTCTGCGTCGAGAAAGCGAACATCGAGCGCAGCGGCGCGGTCGCCCAGGGCCTTTACGCCATCAACTGCTACATGGGCATGCAGTGGGACGAGAATCAGCCCGAGGATCACGTGCGCTACGCGCGCAACGACCTCATGGGCCTGGTGCGGGAGGATCTCGGCTACGACATCGCCCGCCACGTCGATGCCACCGTCCACAAGTTCGAGGAGTGGGGCCTTCCCATCATGCGGGACCCGGAAACGGGGCGCTACCAGCGCGAAGGCAAGTGGCAGATCATGATTCACGGCGAGAGCTACAAGCCCATCGTCGCCGAGGCCGCCCGCAAGGCGGCCACCGAAGTCTACAACCGGATCATGGTCACGCATCTGTTGATGGATGAGTCGAAGCCCAACCGCGTCGGCGGTGCGGTGGGCTTCAATGTCAGGACCGGAGATTTCTACGTTTTCCGCGCCAAGGCTGTCATCGTATGCGCCGGCGGTGCCTCGCACATCTACAAGCCGCGTGCCGTGGGCGAAGGCATGGGAAGAACGTGGTACGCCCCGTGGAGCAGTGCGTCTGCGTATGCGTTGCCGATTCTCGCCGGCGCCAAGATGACGCAGATGGAGAACCGCATCGTCCTGACCCGGTTCAAGGACGGCTACGGTCCGGTCGGCGCCTACTTCCTGCACCTCAAGACCTACACGGAAAACGCCTACGGCGAAGAGTACGAATCCAAGTGGTACGACCAGACCAAGGAGCTGGTCGGGGATTATGTCGACCGCCACCCCGTGCCGACCTGTCTGCGCAACCACGCCTTCCTCGAGGAGATGAAGGCGGGCAGGGGCCCGATCCGCATGGTCACGAAGGAAGCCTTCCAGGACCCGCACAAGGAGACGGTGGGCTGGGAGAACTTCCTCGGCATGACCATCGGGCAGGCCGTCGTGTGGGCATCGCAGAATATCGACCCCAAGTACATCAATCCCGAGCTCACCACCTCGGAGCCGTACGTGATGGGCTCGCACGCCACGTGCTCAGGAGCGTGGGCCAGTGGGCCGTCGGACTACGCTCCCGACGAGTACCAGTGGGGCTATAACCGGATGATGACGGTCGAGGGCCTGTTCGGCGCCGGGGACACCATCGGCGGCACGGCCCACAAGTTCTCGTCGGGCTCGTTCACGGAAGGCCGCATCGCCGCGAAGGCAGCGGTCAACTATGTCAACGACCTTCGCAACGAGCAGCCGAGGGTCAGCGAGCAGCAGTATGAAGAGCTCCAGCAGGAGATATTCAAGCCGCTGGAGACCTATCGGATCGGCCGCAACGAAATTGTGGCCGGCACGGTTTCACCGAGCTACCTGCTGCCCATCAACGGCCTGCAACGGCTCGAGAAGATCATGGACGAGTACGTGGGCGGCATCAGCGCCCATTACATGACGAACGAGCCGCTGCTGACGCGTGGGCTCGAGTTGCTGGGCATGTTGAAGGAAGACCTTGCCTATCTCGGTGCCGAGGACCTGCACCAGCTGCAGCGGGCCTGGGAGCTTCACCACCGGCTGCTGGCCTCGGAGTCCGTGACCCATCATACGCTGTTCCGCACGGAAACCCGTTGGCCGGGCTACTACTACCGCGGCGATCATCCCAAGCTGGACGACACGGACTGGCACTGCTTCACCGTGTCCCGGTACGACCGCCAGTCCGGCGAGTGGCAATTGGAGAAGGCGCCGGTCTACCACATCATCGACTAGGCGACGCAGACGTTCTGGGCCCCCGCCGCTGGAACCCGGCTCCGGGACTCAAGGCGCCGCGGCGGGGTGGCGCATGCGCCTTGCGGAGAGCGACGCGCCACCCGGCGGATCCGAACCGCGCGCCGTCGCGATCGGCACCGAAGCCCTTCGCTCCTCCCCCGGTCGTTTTGGGCATCAGCCCTTGAATGAGGGCGAGGCCTGGCCCGTCACCGCGGTTTTGGCGCAGAACAGCCCTCCCGCCAGCGGAAACTCGGCGGGGTCCAGATTGCGGGCCGCGGTGGTGATAAAGAGCAGGTTCCTGTTTGCGCCTCCGAACGCACAACTCGTCACCTGGGGCACGGGCATTTCGAGGATGCCGTCGACGGTGCCGTCGGGGAAGAAGCGGGTAAGCCGGCTCCCGCCCCAGTGCGCCAGCCACACGCAGCTCTCGTCGTCGACGGTCAGGCCATCCGCGACGCCCTCTCCTTCCTTCAGCTCGGCGAAGAGTCTGCGGTTGGAGAGACTGCCGTCCGGGTGTTTGTCGAAGGCGTAGATGCGGGGGCCGAAAGTGTCCACGTGGTAGAGGGTTCCGCCGTCCGGCGTGATGCCGGGGCCGTTGGTGACTATGTAGGGGCCGTCCCATCTGGAGAAGCTCAAATCCGGATCGATGCGGTAGAGCCAGCCGGTCGCCTCTTCTTCGCGGTCGTCCATGGTCCCGGCCCAGATCCTGCCCTGCGCGTCGACCTTGGCATCGTTGAAACGGTTTCCCGGCAGCTCCGGCTCCGGATCGAGAACGCGTTCGCACCGGCCGTTTTCGAGGTCGACGAAATAAATCCCGGACTGGCCGCCCGCCACGAAGCCGGAGCGGCCTTCGCGGGGCAGCAGCCATCCGGTCTTTTCCGGTAAATCCCAGCTGTCGACCGCCGCGTCTTTCAAGCGGTAGCGATGTGCCTTGCAGCCGTCGATGTCCACCCAGTACAACGCCTGCTGATCCGGGATCCACAACGGGCCTTCCCCGCACTGGGAATGGCCGGGCCACAGACAGCTGAGATCTTCTACAACGCCGAGCTGTCCGCTCATCCTCGTTCGCAGCCGCTCTTACGGGAAAGCGTGACGCATGGCGAAGACATACACGCTTCGGTATCGATGAGGGCGATGCATGGTATCACGGTCGCACGCGGCACCGGCGCAGGCGTCCGCCCCGTCGAACCGGGCCCGGCACAGCCAGGCCCGGTTCGACCGTGAAGACATTCATGGGCGCTCAGCGCCAGACCCGCAAGGCCGCGCCGCAGCATCCGTGCGGCACCCCGGGGTTTGCGTCAGAGCTATTCCGGGAGCTTCGTGTAGTACGTGATGACTTCGGAGCGCACTCCTTCGGCGCCCACCCTGATCAGCCCACCGCCCCTCAATGCGGTGCCCGGAACCTCCCACCAACACCACGCGGTGACAACGCCGTCATCCTCCCGGGTTAGCACTTCCGTGAGCTGCAGAAACGGTTCGGGCAGGCTTCCGTCGCGAAGGGATCGAACAGCCTCCTTCATCCCGGCAAGATAGTCTGTCAATTCGCTTTTGGCGATCTTTCCGGCATTGGGATCGTCGAAAACGTAATCGTCCGCAAGCGCTTGCAGGATGATGCTCGCATCGCCCTTGGTCCATCCTTCCGCATATTTACCAAGATGATCGGCTGCACTCATGTGTCGTCTCCTTGCTTTGCTTCATTGCCCCGGTAGAGCGTTCTGTCCGCAGGAATTATGCATGCCGGCCTGAAGTGCCGCAAACCGAACCGTTTGCGATCACGGCGCGTTCAGCTGGCGGCACCCGCGTCGCGGGAACCTGCGCGGGCTTTCCCAAGGCAGCTATGGAAGCAGCCCCGAGTTCACTCTCTCGAGAGAATCCATGAGCGCGCCTGCGCATCGTGCTCACTGTCAAACGCTCGCAGATGCATCGGCGTGACCGCGTCTACCAGGCCGATCGCCGTAGACATCCACGTGCTGTCGACCACATAAGCGCAGCGATCGATACTTCTCCAAAAAGTGCTCATGTGCGCGAGCTTTTCCTTGATCACCGGCAGCTCGGAGCCTTCGTAGTGGCGCAAGTCCACATACAGTCGTGCCTTGTGTCCCGCCGAGCGCACGCGCTCGAGGCGTTCGACCAGCGCCGTGATGGCCTGCGCCGTCACCTTGCCCGTCGCCTTCAAGCCGATCACGTTGGAATCGTCCGTGCCGAGATCCACGAATTCGATTCCCTCGCCCACGATGGTCATCGGTGTTGCTCTGCGCATTCATTCTCGGTGAATAAGCCGTGCCGCCGCCCGGGCCGGTGTTCGTTCACCCCGGAGTGGGTCGGGGGAAGATGAACGGCGTCTGCACGCCGACCCGCCAGCCAGACTATGTTCACGATCTGCGACGGTCAAGAAACGGCGCCCGGTCTCGATCCCGGGAGCGGCGCGTCCGTCACGAACGGCTGCGCCCGGGTCGGGAGCGCTGGCTTAGTGCTGCCTCGAGGGCGGCGGCATGCCCTGGCGATGCCTGGTGCCGGGTCAGCAGCGGAGCGCCGGCGACGTCCCGCCAGCCGCAACGGCCCGGGCGCAAGGCGAGGACTCAGCCCGGGCGAGTGGGGCGTGCCTCCAGGAAAGCGGCGATCAGGATCATCGCCCCGGCGGCGAGCTCGCGGGAGCCGAGGGTTTCACCGGCGAGAAGGGCGGCCGAGACGATCGCGACGGGCACCTCCAGCAACAGCAGCAGCGTGACCCTACCGGGATCGAGCGTGTTGCCGCCGTGGAGCATCATGACGGTTCCCGGCACGAGCACGAGAGCGCCAACCAGCAAAGCCACTCCCAAAGCCCGCACGGACGGTGTGCCGATGGCGTGCAACGCATCGGCGCCGAAACCCCACGACACCGCCAGCGCGACGCACAAGGCGATCAAGGTCTGTGCGCGGCCGTCGATCTCGCCGGGCAACCTGCGCGCGCCCGTAATCGACACGGCGAACAACAGTCCGGAGAGCAGGCCCATGGCATCGCCACGGCCGAAGGCCTCACCGGCGCTTTCGTGCGGGTCGCTGATAAAGCCGTCTCCCAGCAGCAGCACGGCGCCGGCAATGCCGAGAAAGGCGGCTGCCATGCGGATCCCGCCCGGACGGTTGCCGAGCACCAGGTAGGACAACAGCACCGCCCAGACCGGCGAGAGGTAGAAGAGCAGGGTGACGCGTGCCACCAGGCCCCAGAGCAGCGCGAGGTTCCACGCCGCCAGCGCGAAGCCGAAAACGACGCCCGAGAACAGCACGGCCGCCCC
>JABAOE010000337.1_pt8 | contig 14416 bp, 13 predicted proteins | sample 7062141 | NCBI WGS metagenome assembly JABAOE01 (sample SAMN14538627, study PRJNA623070) | marine sediment metagenome | biome: marine biome [ENVO:00000428]; feature: marine pelagic biome [ENVO:01000023]; material: deep marine sediment [ENVO:00002113] | place: India: Gulf of Khambhat ... | reverse complement strand
ACGATGACGTCCTCGACGTCCTCCATGCCCGGAATGTTGTAGAGGAACTCCATGATGTGGGCCGTGACCTGATTCTCGGTCATGCCCGGCCGCAGGAACTTCATCGTCTCCCAGTGCGCGGCGTCGCCGATCGCGCCGACCATGCGGAAGCACTCCTGCTCGTCCTCGTTCTTGACCGCGCGTGCCTCCATCATCGGGGTCATGCCGTCGGTCCAGTCGATACCTTCTTCTTTGAACGCTGCAATCAGGTTGATGTCGACGAAGTCGACGCCGACTTTCTCGCCGGCTACGTTGCTCTTCTTCATCTCCTGCTTCACGGCCTTGACGAACTTCTTGACCTGCTGGGTCGATGCGGGTCCGGCGGCACCTTTGATCCAGGCGTAGGAGTAGCGGACGTTGTCCTTGGGAATCCACGGCGAGTGGCGTTCGATCTGCATGCCGATGTCGCCCTGCTCGAAGACGACGGGTGGATCATCGCCGCAGAGCATTGCATATCGCAGACCGGGCTTTAGCCGGCACCAGCCGGGGGTCAGCGTGGCCGTGACGTAGCGGATGTTCTCGTCGTACATCAGGATCAGCGCGCTGAGTCCGTGCTCCTTCATCTTGGCCCGTGCCCGCTCGAGGCGGTATGTGCGCATCCGCTCCCAGTTGATGCGCTGCTGCCAATCCAAACCCACCATGCCAAAGCTCGCCATTATCGACCTCCTAGGGCAGAAAACCTTCAAACAATCCAAGCCGGGGCCGAGCGCTGCTGGCTCGCGCCCCCATTCGTTGTCCTTGATTGAGCGTGTTTCGGCGGCTGATTAGTAATGAATCCGCCTACTCTCACGCGTCTAGACGGTCTTATTCTACGCCAGGGCCGCCCGTCTTGGAAACTTTCCTGGGAGCCTAAAGACGGCCCGGAGGACCCGTGGCGGCACGGTTGCGTGCTTCGGATCGTCTTGCAAAAATGCCGTAAACCAACAGCCGGACCGGCTAGTCCCAAAGCCATAAGAATCGACCTGTGTACAGCAAACATGGCAGGCAGTTGAGACCGTTTCTGATTTTCGGGGTGCTCGCTGTGCTGGCTGGCACCGTTGCCGCGCCAGCTTGGAGCGCTTGGCCGGAGCGGCCGATCACGGTTGTGGTGATGTATGCGCCGGGTGGCGGCACGGACACGGTACTGCGGGCGCTGACGACTGAGATCGCCGCCACAACTGGATGGCGCATCAATGTCGTCAATCGACCTGGCGCTTCGGGCGGGCTTGCGACACGCTTCGTTCGCAGTCGTCCTGCCGATGGCTACACGTGGCTGGCTGCCTCGAGCTTCAACAAGTACTCCCGCATCGTCGGTGGCAGCGATTCAGCGTCATGGCGCGATTGGTACTACATGCGGGCCGCAACCGCTTACGGTAGCTGGGCCGTGCGCCCGGATTCACCCTACCAATCGTTCGCAGATCTCGTCGCGGCCGCAAAAGCAGCGCCCGGCGAGATTACGATCTCGACGTCGGGTTCCGGCGGACAGTGGCACGAGCTCGGTGCCGTGGTGGCGGCTGCCGTTGGAATCGAGCTGCGCTATGTCCCTTACGGTAGCGGGCAGCTCGCGGCGTTGGCCGGCCTCAACGGCGAGGTCGACATGGCCGGTGGCGGCGTGCACGAGCATATCCAGCTCGTAGAGTCCGGCCAGCTCGTGTCGTTACAGCAGACCTCGGCCGAGGACATCGTCACGCCGAGCGGTAATGTCATGCCGTCGTTGCACCGCTTCGTACCCGACATCGAATCGCAATTACCTCCTAATGCAGCTTATAACCTTGGTATTCGACGCGATACACCCGTCGAGATCATTCAGCAGATCCAAGACGCGTTCGTTGTCGCTGCGAATTCAGAGGCATTCCGAGAAACCGTCGCCGTGCGCAACTTCGCGGTCGACGTCCTTCTTGGCGAGGCGGCCGATCGGCGCGCCGCGGAGCTCGAAACGGTTGCGGCGACGGTTTTTCAGCAACTCGAGATCCCCAACTCCGAGCCGCCCGAGGCGCTCGGGCTACCGACACCAGACGGTTTCGACGCCTGGTGGCCGCCCACCAACTACACGCCGCTACCTTTGTCTGAGCGCTAGCCGCGCTTCGGTTCGATAGCCAGGGTCCGCATGGCAGCAGACAGCCGAACGTCGCCTGAGCCGGCAGGGCACGACGTCGAACCCGTGCGTATGCGCGACGAGGAAGATACGGCACGATCGACACCGGGGAAGGATCTCATGAGCGCCGTCGTCATCGCGGCGCTGGCTGCCGTGGTCATGGCGGCGTCGATACGGCTCGAGGTTCCGGACGCACGTTTTACGGCACCGGGGCTTCTGCCGTTCGTCACTGGCCTCGCGCTGCTCGGCATGTCACTCGTGTTGGCCTTGCGCGCGGTTCGTGCCGGCGCGCTCAGGGGTGCGGGTGCGGCCTTCGCCAGCGCCGCGGCGGCGTATTTCGCCTCGAGCGAAGAAAGACGCGCTTGGCTGCTCGGCGCCCTTGTTTTGGCTTACGTCGTGCTCGTCGCGCAGCTGAGCTTCGAGCTGCCCGTGCCGCTCGTCGGCTACGCGCTCAGTGCGTTTGAGGTCGTATCGGTCTTCACGATCACGATCCTATTGAAGCAGTTCTGGCGCGCGTCGCTGCTGCGCTGTTTCATCGTGGCCTTGGTCGCCGTCGAGGTGCTCGCGCTCGCGTTTCGATTCGGCTTCAACATGATCATGCCCGAGGTTTTTTGAATGGCTGTCCTCGCGCAGATACAGGAGCAGCTCTGGCTCATTCTCTCCTCGCCGTGGCTCTGGGTCGCGTGTCTCTCGGGTGTGACGCTCGGTATTCTCTGGGGTGCATTGCCCGGACTGTCGACGACGATGGCCATGACGCTGTTGCTCGGTCTCACGGTTGGCATGTCTCAGTCGGCAGCTATCCTATTCATGCTCGGTGTCTACACGGGCAGCGTATTCGGTGGCGCGATCTCGGCCGTGCTCATCAACATTCCGGGCACGCCTGACGCGGTGCCGACAATGATCGAAGGTCACGCGCTCGCCAAGCGCGGTGAGGCCGGGCTCGCGCTCGGCACGGCGATATCCGCATCGTTTCTGGGCAACTGGGTCGGCATACTGCTGTTGATCGCGTTTATTCCAGCGGTTCTATTTTTTGCGCTGCAGTTCAGGTCCTGGGAAATGTTTCTGCTCGCGCTCTGGGGCATCACGATCTGCGGCTCGATGGCGAGTCGCGAGGATCCGCTCAAGGGGTGGATGTCGGGCTTCATCGGTCTCATGGTCGCCTATGTCGGTCTCGATCCGATTTTTGGCGTGCCACGGTTCACGTTCGGTTCCTTTAACCTGGACGGTGGCATCAGCTTCATTCCCGTCCTGATTGGCCTATTCGGGCTTGCGGAAATTCTGCGCGTGCTGCCGCAGAAAAGCCCGGCTTCAATACCTTCCGACGTTGGCCGCGTGTTGCCGTCGCTACGCGCGCTCATGGGCTACGCACGCGCAAGTTTGCGCTCAGGCGTTATCGGCACGGTCATCGGCGCGATACCCGGCGCGGGCGCGAACGTGGCGTCGTTCTTCTCCTACGACCTCGGACGGCGGCGCGCAAAGCCTGAGGAGCGCGAGCGCTGGGGCAAGGGTAGTCACGAGGCAATCGTCTGCGCGGAGGTCGCGAACAATGCCAACATTGGCGGCTCGATGCTGCCGACACTCGCGCTCGGCATTCCGGGCAACGCCGCAGCCGCGGCGATACTCGCTGCGCTCGAGCTCAAGAACGTCGTCGTCGGTCCGCTGATCCAGGTCGAAAACCCAGGGCTCATCTATTACATCTACATCGGGCTCATCGTCGCGAACTTTTTCATGTACGCGATGGCGATCGCGTTAATCAAACCGTGCGTCAAATTGTTCAGTCTGCCGAAGACGTTGCTCATGCCGCTGATTCTGCCCGTGTGCGTGCTTGGCTCATTCGCCGTAAACCTGAACTATTTCGACGTCTACGTCATGCTGATCTCAGGCTTCGTCGGTTACGTGCTGCACCGATTCGGCTTTCCGCTCGCGCCGCTCGTGCTCGGTGTGATTCTCGGGCCCTTGGTCGACGAGAATCTTCGTCGTGCACTGCTCGTGTTCGAGGACATGGGTTTCTTGAGCGTGCTCTGGGATCGAAAGCTAGGTACTGTGCTGCTGCTGATCGTGCTGTATACGTTTTATGACGGCATCGCCGGCGCGCGCCGCGCGAGCCAAAAGATGACTTAGGGAGTACTCAACATTATGCAGACTTTGGATCGAATTGGTCTGGCCATCATCGGCTGCGGTACGATCGGCCGCATTCGCGCGACGCTGGCCCGTCAGTATCCGGGCGTGGACTGGCTCGGGCTCTGCGATATCAGCAAGGAACGCGGCAAGGCCCTCGCCGAGGACGTCGGTGCAGACTTCTTCACGACCGACGCTGCCGAGATTGTCGCTCGGCCCGAGGTCAATGCCGTCATGGTGCTGACAGACGAGAACAACCACACCGAGCCCGCACTGTTAACTGTCGACGCGGGTCACAAGAAAATGTTCATCGAGAAACCGCTCGCGACGGATCCGCGCGAGTCGGCGCAAATTCTCGAAGCGATTACAAAGAATGACGTCGATGCGCGTATCGCGTACACGCAGCGCTTCCGGCGTCGGTTTCTAACGATCAAGGAACGCCTGACGAACGGCCAAATCGGTGAAGTTCATTCGGTTATCACGCGGGCTTTCATGAATCGCATGGTGCCGATCGCGACGATCGAGAAGACCACGCAGCGCAAGAATCTCACGCCGATGGTCGTCTCGGGCACGCACAGCTTCGACATGTCGATGTGGCTCATGGAGGGCAAGGAGCCCGCCTCGGTTTATGCGCGGTCGACCGCAAAGGCGTTGGCGGACCTCGGAACTAAGGATTCGACTTTCGGTCTGTTCACGATGACCGACGGCACGATTTTCTCGATGAACATCAGCTGGGGTCTGCCGGTCGTGTGGCCAGGTGCTGTTTACGGCATCGAGATCGGCATCGTTGGAACGAAGGGTGTCATCGACGTGGAGGACACGCACCGTGATCTCGTGCTGGCGACCGAGGAGAAACTGCCGGCCGGATACACGACGCGTAGCTTCGCGCCACCCATGGAGCGGCACGTCGACTTTCTGACGAGCTATCCGCCCGGAGATATCTGGAACGATCAGTTCTGGGGGCCGATGCGCGAGGAGACGATCTCCTGGTTCATGCGCATCATGATGGGTCTCGATACGCCGCATGCCTCGGCGGCTGATGGGCACCGCAATCTTATGTTGACTATGGCCATGGATCGATCGGCTGCGCTCGGTAAGGAGATCCCGTTACCAATCGATCCTGAGGATTTCGATCTCGACTGAGCGCGGCGGGGCCTCTGAGCTAGACCGCGTAGCCCGAAATGCCTTCTCGCCATCGCCAATTGTGCGGTGATTTTCGCAGCAAATGTGACGCTCGTCGCACAATGCGATGTCCATGCTCGCGCCCCACCTTCGGGGCGATAAACTGGTTTGAACCTTGGATTGGAGGCCTACGGGCATCCCGCCCCCGGCCGGTTTTCGGGCATGAATACAACACTGGTGATCAACTCCAAGGGAGGCGTCGGCAAAACGACGATCACGACGAATCTCGGTAGCTATTTCGCCGTGAATAACGTCAAGACGGCGATCCTGGATTACGATCCGCAAGAATCTAGCCTTCATTGGCTGCGACAACGTCCGCCGGAGGCGCCTCATATTCATGGCGCCAGCGGCGCGTCGGGGTCCGTGGCCGGATTGCGCAGCCACGCGCGATACGTACCAGCCGATACGCAACAGTTGATTCTGGATGCGCCTGCGGGACCCTCGAAACTGCTGTTGCAGGAGATGCTCGCGAAGACCGATTGCATACTCATTCCGGTTGCGCCTTCCGCGATCGATATTCAGGCAACGGCTAATTTCATCAAGGATTTATTGCTCGTCGGCGGCGTCCGCCACCGCAACATTCGCGTCGCCATCGTCGCGAACCGAGTTAGATCTTCCGCAGCGGTTTACGAGCCGCTCGAGCGCTTCGTCGCCTCACTCAAGCTGTCTTTTTTGACTCGAATCTTGGATTCAGAGGTCTATATCGAGGCTGCGGAGACCGGGAAGGGCATCTTCGAACTGGACGCAGCCGATTGCGCCGCCCAGCAGCANNAGCAGGAGTTCATGCCTGTCATTCGTTGGGTCATGGACGAAGCGCCGTCGCAGAACGCTGCGCCGTCGAACGTCGTTCCGCTCAAATACTCACGCCGATAACGGGCAGTGCTCGCCCGCGCTGCCTACTCCGTGGTGCAGTCGTAGCGATAGAGTTGCAGGTGCGGTACGTAGGTCCACTCCATGCTTCCCGTGAACGGCTCGGCCAGATACTCGGGATCCTCGAGGACGACCTCGACGATTGCGCGCGTGCGATCGTCGCTCAAGAAATATCGCTCGACGAGATGCCGCTCCGGGCTCGACGCCACACCACCGCTGTTGCCGTTGCGGTGCGCGGCGAACCCGATCGTGTCGACGACGAGAACGTCTCCCTCCCAGCGACCGATCGAGTGCCCTTGGACTGTCGGCTCTAGGTTCTCGGGATGGCCACGCCCATCGGTGTAAATGGTGCGTTCGACATCGAACATTTCGTTGCGCAGCATGACGCGATCTTCGAGAATCTCAAAGCCGGTTAGGTAGTTTGAGCTCGTGGTGTTGAACGGTGCTACGTGCGGAATGCAAATATTGTTCGGATCGTCGGTAATCTCGTCGTAACTGTCCCGCGAGGCCTGTCCGGCCGGTGTCAACACGGCTCGACCCACCTGGCGGTTGAGGCTCGTTGAGGAGATTCCCTTCCAGACGCCCTCGAGCGACGTCGCAGTTGCGGTGGCTTCAGCGTCGCGCTCGATTTGCGACCATAGCCGCCCGTCGGTAGTTTCCAGCGTNNAGAGCCGGCCGTCGTCGGTTTCCAGCGTGTTCAGGATGGCTCGCAGTCGGCCTGTCCTCTCCGGGTGCGCGCGCACGACGACCGAGTCGCCCGGGCTCAGCAGATCACGCGTCCACCCGCTGCGCTGCATGATTGGCGTAGAGCCGGTCTCGATCTCCCATTCGACCGTTTGACCATTCTCATCTTGCGCCTCGACGAACACGGTGACGTGCGGGTTTCGAAACACATAGCGGACGACCTCAGCTTCGAGCACGACGACGGCGTCGCGGTTATAGCCTGCATCGCTGTGATGGCCGTGGGCAACGCTGGCCATCGCAAGACCGAAAGCGGCCGCGGAAAAAAATCGGGCAACGTGCATCGCATTCATCCTTGGTGGTTCAAGTTAGGGCGTTTAATGCGCCTGACTGGCGTTCGCGAGCCCTTGCAGGGAACGTTCGCGGCCGACGTAGCTCGCAAGTGACAGCTCATACGCGTCTTTGGCACGGGCACGATCGCCGAGCGACATGTGGACGTCGCCGAGCAGCTCCGCCATCGGCTGTGCCGGGACGGCCGGGCCGTATTCTGGGGGAACGCTGGCCTCGAGCTCAACGGCTTCATTGAGTTGTTCAAGCCCTTGCTCTGTGCGTCCGGCCGCTAGATCGATCTGCGCGGCGAGCCCGAGGTGCAATAATCTCGGCACCATTGCGCGGCGGCTGCTCGAGGTCGCGGGCTTGTCGCCACCGATCTTTGCGAGCGCATTCTGCGCACCCTGCATATCGCCGTTCTTTACCGCACGCACACCCTGGATGTACTGGTCCGTTGCGACCACGCCAGGACCGATCCCTTCGTAATCGACCTCGATCGACGCGAAGTGCCCGTCCCAATCCTGCGTATCGACAAGGTATCCAGCGCGCGCGTTGATGAAGTTGCGTCGGTGAGCTGGCGCGTCATAGCGCTGCACCTGTGACTCGATGAGCGCGAGCATGTCGGCTGCTTTGTCGTGCATGCCATGCTGGGCATAGCCGTAGACGAGCCAAGTCAGCGAGTGATAGGCCTGGTTACCGTACTCACTATCCGGGGACGGCTGACGCGAAACGGCCTCGTTGAAAGCGCGCAGGTTGCGCTCGAGTCCGAGCTCCCACATGCCGAGCGCGTAATAAATGTGTGAGCCCATGTGCAGCGCGTGAACGGCCGAGGGTGCGACGTCGGCGTACACGTTTGCCGCACGAAGGCCCAGCGGCGCATGAATCGGATCGTCGTAACTGTGAATGTTGTAGTGCAGCGCACCCGGGTGACGCGGGTTCTTGGCAAGAATGTCCTCGGTAATTGCGCCAGCGCGCATGTAATAGGCAAAGTCACGCCCACCATGGCTCGTCGTGAGCACCGACAGCGCGTAAAGCGCTGCCGCGTCGAGGTCATCGGGGTATTTCTCATACATCGCCTTTAGCGCGGCGGAGTAGGCGAGCTCGCGCTCCTCGAGTGAGCCTTCGCCGAATAGGACGTTGAGAGAGCGGATGTAATCCTTCTCGCGTTCGGTTTGTGCGCGGGCAACGCGTTCCGCAGGCGTTGCGCCGAGCTTGGCTAGCACGGCGCGCGCCGAATCGGGATCGTGCTGGCTCCAGAGCGGGTGCTCGTGCGTGAGGGCTTCGCCCCAGTAGGCCATGACGAAGTCTGGGTCCTCAGCCTGGGCCGCCTGAAACGACGCTCGAGCGTCGGCGTACTCGAAGTTGTGCAGCTGCAGCAGTCCCTGCAGGAAGATTTCGTGGGCGGCGCGTGATCCCGTCGCCTGAAAGTCCGTAAATCCGTAGGTCTGCTGCGCCGACAGCTGGCTGGTAGGAATCAGCACGAGCAGCGCGATAGCCAAAGACGAAAGTAGCGAGAACTTGCTAGGCATAGTTTCATGCTCCCCAAAATCGCGCCACCGTTGAGGTCGCGCAATCGTTACGTTGGCCCGAGCTTATCATCAAAATTGGTAATTCTGAGGCCGTGCGGGGGCTATAAGCCGTTCAACGCACGGTTTCCGCGGCGTAGAGTGACTCGATGCGTTCTTCGGAGTAGCCGAGCTCTCCGAGCACGTCACGCGTATGCTCGCCGAGCGTCGGTGGCCCGCTACGCACGGTCGCGGGCGTTTCGCTGAACTTCACGGGGAACCCGAGCGTAGGCACGCTGCCGATCGTGCTGTGCTCGGACTCGACGACCATCTCACGTGCCTGAGTTTGCGCATGCTCGAGCATTTCGCCGATGCTCAGGACCGGGCCGGCGGGCACACCGGCCGTCGCAAGTCGCTCGAGCCAGTCGGCGGTCGTTCGAGTCTTGAACACTTCAGACAACTCCGCCGCGAGCTCGCTACGGTGGGCCATGCGGTCTTTGTTCAGCGAAAAGCGTGGGTCGTCGAGCAGGTTCGGCCGCTCCAAGACCGGCGGCAGGCGCCGCCACGTCTCTTCGTTGGAAGCGCCGAGCGTGAGCCAGCCATCCGCGGTCTCGAAGGCCTCGTAAGGCGCAGCGAGCGGGTGCGCCGAGCCCAGTGGAGCCGGTGACTCGCCTGTCGCAAGTGTGATCGCGGATTGCCAAAACGTGTGCGTGATGCCGGCTTCGAAGAGCGACGTGTCGACGCGCTGGCCCTTGCCCGTCTTTTGTCGCTCCACGAGGGCTGCGAGCACACCCATGGTCGCGAGTAAGCCCGCGGTGATATCGGTAATCGGCGCCCCGCATTTGACCGGTGGGCGGCCCGGGCCCTCGCCCGTGATGCTCATGAGTCCGCTGTAGCCCTGGGTCACGAGATCGAAGCCGCCGAGGTCGGCGTACGGGCCGGTGCGACCGAAGCCGGATATCTCGCAATAAATCAGTCCAGCGTTCTCGGCCGCGAGGCTCTCGTAACCGAGCTTCAATCGTTCCATCGTGCCTTTGCGATAGTTTTCGATGACGACGTCGGCGTCGGTCAGCAGCTGCCGCACGATGGCTTTACCTTCGTCGTGCTTGAGGTCGACGGCGATCCCGCGTTTGTTACGGTTGAGCATCATGAAGGCGGCGGACTCGCCCTCGATGACGGGTGGCACGAACCCGCGTGTCGGATCGCCGTGCGGCACGCGCTCGACTTTGATGACGTCGGCACCCATGTCGGCGAGCATGCGCCCGCACACGGGACCGGCCATGATGTGCGCGAGCTCGACGACCTTGAGTCCCTCGAGAGGGCCTGCCGCACTCATCGCTCAGCGTCCCTCGAACTCGGGTTTGCGCTTGGCGAGAAACGCCCCGTAGCCGATGCGGTAGTCCTCGGTGTCGAAGGATTCGTATGCTTCGTCGAGTTCCTCAGCCGTCAGGGGCTCAGGATTCAGTAGACGGCGCACGAACTTCTTGTGCCAGCGATTTACGAGTGGTGCGCGTTCGGCGATGCTGTGCGCGAGCGCGTAGCTGTCTTCGAGCCACGAGTCATCGGGAAGAATACGGCTCACAAAACCGATCTCATAAGCGCGCTGCGCGTCGAAGAGCTCACCCACGAGCAGCATTTCGAGCAGGTTTGCGGCCCCGACGATTCCGATGAGCGACTGGAGCTCCGCGTAGGACATCGTGAGACCGAGCTTGTTGATCGGTGCGCCGAATCGGCTCGACGCACCGCAGACGCGAATGTCGCAGGCGCTCGATATCTCGAGGCCACCGCCGATACACACGCCGTTGATCGCGGCGATTACGGGATGTCGACAGCTTGCGATCGCCGTGAGGCTCGTTGCCAGCGCGCTGCCGTAGTCGCGCACCTGTTCCGGTGTGCTGCGATTCCCCTCGAAGTCTGAGATGTCCGAGCCCGCCGAGAACGCGCGTCCGCCGACGCCGCGAAGAACGACGCAGCGCAGTGAGTCGTCTGCATCGAGCTCTGTTATGACCTCGCCGATGCGCCGCCATCCAGCGAGATCCAACGCGTTGAGCTTATCGGATCGATTGATGATGACAGTGGCGACTGATCCGTCGCGTTCGGTGAGTATCGGTTCAGCCATTGTCGAGTCTCCTGTTCCCGGACGGCGGGCGCCTATAGTACCGGTACGCGCGACGGCGTGCTTGCTGTGCGCCTCGGCGCGCTGTGCTAACGTTTAGGGAGGAAGAGGAGGCTCTAATGACAATACCTAGAATCGTAGCGGCCGCCGCGATGTTATCCCTCGTGGGCGTGCCCGCAGCATTCGCGCAACAGGACTCGAGCTACGCATCGCTTATGACGTTTTTCGTTACGAGCGAGCCCGTCGGCGACGGCGGCAACCTAGGTGGACTTGCCGGCGCCGATGCGCACTGTCAGCGTCTCGCCGCGAACGTCGGCGCGGGCCATCGCACGTGGCGCGCTTACTTGAGCACGCAGGATCGGCCCGGCCAGCCCGCCGTCAACGCTCGCGATCGAATCGGCACAGGTCCCTGGCACAACGTTCGCGGGGAGCTCATTGCGCGCGACGTGGCGCATCTACACGGCGATACGATTGAGCAAGCGAGGATCGGCAACAACTTGACGAAGCTATCGGCGCTGACGGAGAAGGGCGTCATCGTGCCTGGCCTCGGCGATTTCCCAAGCCCGCACTCGCGGGACTGGGACTACGTCAAGACGACGCCGTACAGCAACCGGCACGAGATTCTGACGGGTAGCCAGCCTGACGGGACTGCGTATCCGCCGGACACGGACTATACGTGTGACAACTGGACGAGCAATGCCGATCCACAGGACGAAGGCGCGCCACGCCAATACGGCGGCGAGGGAAGGCCGAACGCTCAGATCGGATTTACCGATCGCATGGGCGGAGGCAATGGCTCGTGGAACTCCTCGCATGGTACGCGTGGCTGCAGCCAGTATGCGCTCGTTCGTACGCACGGTATTGGTCAGCTTTACTGCTTCGCGATCGATTGAGGGCGCTGATGTTTAGAATGTCGCAATATCTCGTGGCCGCTGCCGCTCTGAGCGCGGCAGCCGTCAGTCCCGTTTACGCTCAGCGCCCCGATGCGCCCATGACTTTCTTCGTGACGAGCGAACCGATCGGCGACGGCGGTAACCTTGGCGGCCTGGAAGGCGCCGACGCGCATTGCCAGCGGCTCGCCGCTGCGGCCGGTGAGGGTGAGCGCACGTGGCGTGCTTACTTGAGCACGCAGGCCCGTCCGGGGCAGCCTGCGGTTAACGCTCGTGATCGTATCGGCGAGGGCCCGTGGTACTCACCCGTCAATCGTATCGATCGGCCACTCGTTAAATCGGAGATTCATGGCGACACGCTGCTAGAGGCGCAGCGCGGCAGCAATATGTTCAAGATCTATACGCTGACGGAGAAGGGCGAGATCATCAACGGTATCGGTGACCCGTTGCCGCTGCAGCACGACATGCTCACGGGTTCGCGGGCCGACGGTACGGCGTTTCCACCGGACGTCGACCGCACCTGCAACAACTGGACGAGCAACGACGAGGGCGCTGCTCAGGTCGGCCACTCCGACCGTGTCGGTAGCGGTAATACGTCGTGGAACTCCGCGCACGCGACTGACGGTTGCAGCCAGGACGACCTCGCAAGTTGGGGCGGCGCCGGATTGTTCTACTGCTTCGCCGTCGACTGACCCAGGCCGTTCAGCCGTTCAGACGCCCGAAGCACTCGCCACGGTAGAGATTCACCGTGGTGCTCTGATCGGGATATTCGGACCGTCGTTGGGTTCGCGGTAGCGGTAGAGATAGTCGTACATCGTGATGATGTTTCTTTCGAGAAACTGCTCGAGGTTCGTAAAATGACCGAAATCGTCCATCGTCACGAGTCCTATGATCTCATCGAGCGAGCGCTCGGCTACGAGGTGATCTAGGACGCGCCCGCGAAGCGTGCGTATGTAGTCCCGGTACTCGAAAAAATAGTCCTGGGTTGCGATGGGAGACATATGACCCGGCACGACGATGTCGACATTCTCCATTCGGCCGAGTATGCCGAGCACTTCTATCGTATTGTCGACGTCTAGATCTCGGAAGTCCGGCAACGCCAGCTGCCCGGGCGGGCGCGCCATGTCGGGGGCGAAGAGTACGCCATCCTCTGGTACGTGGACGAAAATCAGATTGTCGCTGTGGGTCGGTCCGAAGTAATAGAGCGTGATCTTGACGCCGCCGAGATCAATATCCAGAGAATCTTCGAATGTGATCGTCGGAATAGCCGCGACGCGTCCTTCACGAATCAGATGCGGCGTAATGTTCTTGTGGCCGATCGCTATAGCCGTGTCGGTGAACGCGGCCGTGCCGCAGATATGGCTCTGGTGGTCGTGGCTCAGCACGATGTAGCGCACTGGAACGTCGTAGCGGCGCTCGAGCTCTTCCTTGATCCAGTTACTGTCCCCGGCGCCGCAGGGCTGCACCGCGCCATCGATGAGCACGATACCCTCGGATGTAGGCACAAAGAGCGCGTTCATCGGGAAGTTTCCGCCACCACCCCAGCGGAAGACGTGCTCGGAAATCTGCTGAATCGATCGTTCCGGACCCCATTCGGTTGCGTACTGACCGAAGGCAACCTTCACGTTGAGCGACACCGCCAGAAGTATGTGGACAATTAAGATTCGCATTGCGGTTGTCTCTTCAAGCGGCTAACTGGCTCAATGTCGCGAGCTAGATCTCACCTGCGAGTGCCTGACTTTTAACAAAGATGATTAAATCGCGCATGGTTACCTCCTATTCAGCAACGGGCTTCCGAGAACGGCCAGTATAACGTCGATACATGGGAACGCCTTCCGCTTGCACGGACGGTAACTGTCACCTCAGATCAGCTCCGCTCGGCGGGCGAACGCGCCGAGCCGCCAAGCAGTACTTAATTACGCAGCCTGCGCCCGGTTCTTGCTCAGCCAACCATCGACGAGCGCAACGGTTTCATCGACCGTATCGGACTGCTTGCCTTGCGCGGCAGCTAGAGCCTGTACGAGTTTGTCGACGCGCTCGATGTATGGCGCACCGGCGGCCAGCGCGCGCGCAGCCGAGGACGGCTTCTGTAACGATAGCGCCGCATTCGCGTACTTTTCGAACGGTACGAGATCGGCGCGATCGCCACCGAGGCTCTCGGTCAGTTCGACGACCCAGTTGTACACAGCTTCCGACGCTGCGAGATCAGAATGCACGGCTTCCTTGATCGGTCGCATCTCGTCCGCCTGCACACAACGATAGTTGCCCGCGAGCAGCATTGACCACTTCGCGAGCGGTACGAATACGGAGTCGTGCACGCGCAGCTTCACGGGCAGCTCCACTTCTTGTCCATCGACTTCGTAGCGGACGTTCTGGATGTCGTCCTCGAGTTGGCGGAGGATCGCCGTATCTTCATCGGACTCGAACCTTGCCGCCTTGAAATTCGTCGGCAGGCCGACCTGGAGCACGTTGCATTGCTCCTCAGGCGGGCGAAATGCCTGCGGATCGGGGCTGCACAACGTGATGCGAGACGGATCGATGTTGTCCCAAACGGACGCATCGGCATAGCAGTCCTTGATGGATTCCGCGTCGATTGTCGGGATGCGTTTCA
>JABAOE010003938.1_pt1 | contig 14427 bp, 15 predicted proteins | sample 7062141 | NCBI WGS metagenome assembly JABAOE01 (sample SAMN14538627, study PRJNA623070) | marine sediment metagenome | biome: marine biome [ENVO:00000428]; feature: marine pelagic biome [ENVO:01000023]; material: deep marine sediment [ENVO:00002113] | place: India: Gulf of Khambhat ... | reverse complement strand
TCGTGATAGACGGCGATGAAGCCGGGCTTGACCAGCGTGGATCCGGTCGCGCGGAATCGCCCGACGGCGGGATCTTCGACCGGCAGCAGGTCGAGCGCGACCTGATCGAACAGGGCATGCATCATCTGGCAGGCCACGGTGCGTTTCCAGATCAGGCCATACAGCTTGAGCTGATCAGGATTCAGATGCGCTTTCAGCTGCTCCGGCGTGCGTCCGACGCTGGTCGGCCGGATCGCCTCGTGCGCCTCCTGCGCGTTCTTGGATTTGGTCTTGTACACGCGCGCCTCGTCCGGCAGGTTCTCGGCGCCGTAGCGCTCGCGGATCAGGTCGCGAATCTCAGCCACCGCGTCGTTGGCGAGCGTGACCGAGTCGGTGCGCATATAGGTGATCAGGCCGATCGTTCCCTCGTCGGTGTCGACGCCCTCGTATAGTCGCTGGGCTGTCATCATCGTGCGCTGCGCCGTGAAGCCGAGCTTGCGCGACGCCTCCTGCTGCAACGTGGACGTCGTGAAGGGCGCCGTCGGGTTGCGCTTGCGTTGCTTCTTCTCGATCGCGTTGACGCGCAGCTTGCCGCCCGCGGCCGACAGCAGGGCGGCTCTGGCGGACATTGCGCCATCCTCGTCGACGAAGCTGAACTGCTCGACCTTGTCTCCGCGGTACTCGGCCAGCCGCGCGACGAAGCTCGCGGGATCCGCGCCGACATCGGCCTCGATCGTCCAGTATTCCTGCTTCTCGAATGCCTCGATCTCGAGTTCCCGCTCGACGATCAGGCGTAGCGCGGGGGTCTGCACGCGGCCGGCGGAGAGGCCCGGTTTGATCTTCTTCCAGAGCAGCGGCGACAGGTTGAACCCGAACAGGTAGTCGAGGCCTCGCCTCGCCTGCTGTGCGCTGACGAGATCGCTCGACAGGCCGCGCGGGTTGTCGACCGCCTCCTGCACCGCGCGCTTGGTGATCTCGTAGAACACGACCCGTCGCACGTCCTTGCCATCGAGCTCGCCGCGTTCCTTCAGGATTTCGTGCAGGTGCCAGGATATCGCCTCGCCTTCGCGATCGGGATCGGTGGCGAGAAGCAGCGCATCGGCTTTTTTCAGCGCCTTCCCGATCGCGGCGAGGTGCTTCTCGTTCTTCTCGATGATGGCGTACTTCATCGCGTAGCCATGCTCGGTGTCGACCGCGCCTTCCTTCGGCACGAGGTCGCGAACATGACCATAGGAGGCGAGGACCTTATAGTCCTTGCCGAGATATTTCTCGATAGTCTTCGCCTTCGCGGGCGACTCGACGACGACGATGCTCGTTCCCATTTCGCTTCAGCCAGAAACCCGAACCGCGGCGGAGCCGCGGTCAGAAAATACCAAAATCCTTATGCGGGAAAACCGCTGGCAAGCGTCAGTTGACCATCCCTGTGTTCTCTTCGAACACGAGGTCCTCCATGCGGGCGAAGGCTTTCTCCTGCCCCGGTTGACTGAACAGCACCATCAGCACCACCCACTTCACCTGCTCGACGTCGATGTCGCCGGAACCCAGCGCGACGAGTCGATCGATGACGAGCTCCCGCTGCACCGGCGAAAGGATCCCGATCTGCTCGAGATACAGGATGTAGCCACGACACTCCGCATCGATGCGCGACGTCTCGAACGAATTGAAAAGGCGGATGGAGCGCTCCGCCGGCTGGATCTGGAACGGCTCGAGGTGCCGTGCACTGAGGCCGTCGAGCCAGTCGAGGGCACGGTCGACTTCCGGCTCCCCGAAACCGGCCTGCAGGAGCTCTTCGCGCAGCACGTCCTGATCCGGATCCGGCTCGGCTTCGAGATCCTGCTCGGAATACGTCTCGAAAAGGTACATGAGCACGTCAAGAACGGTTTCGCTCATTTCGTCGGACCTTCTTCCCTCTGTTGATAGAGCCCGCCTCGCACCGGCTCTACTCGCCCCTCCAGCTCCAGCATCAAAAGCATGGAGGAAACCTCCTCTGGCGTCAATCCGCTGCGGCTGACGAGGATGTTGGCGGTGACCGGATCCCAGCCCATAAGCTCAAGTAATCGTTGATAATCCGGGTCGCACTCGAACGGTTGCTCCGCCTCGGCATGTCCGGTGTTTTGTCGCACGCTCTCGGCGGCCCCGCCCAGCAGCGAGGGCAACTCCTCGATTATGTCGTCCGCCGTCTCTACGAGTTTGGCGCCATCGCGGATCAAACGATGGCAACCGCGGGCGGTCGGATTGTGGATCGAGCCGGGAATGGCGAATACCTCGCGACCCTGTTCGGAAGCGAAGCGGGCGGTAATCAGCGCGCCGCTGCGCAACCCGGCCTCGACGACGAGTGTCCCTACTGACATGCCACTGATCAGTCGATTGCGCCGCGGAAATTGCGCGCGACGCGGCGGACTGCCGGGCGGAAATTCGGTGACGATCGCGCCATGCGCGGCAATCGAGTCGGCCAGCCTCGCGTGCCGCTCCGGATACACCTCGTCCGGTCCGGTCGCGCAGACGGCGATGGTTCGCGCGTCCGCGTCGAGCGCGCCCGCGTGCGCGGCGGCATCGATCCCGATCGCCAGGCCGCTCGTGATGCAGAAACCCGCGCGGCTGAGGTGCGTCGCGAATCGTCGTGCCGTCTCGCAGCCGCTCGGAGTCGCGTTCCGGCTGCCGACGATCGCAAGCTGCGGGATGCTGAGTGCGTCGACGCAGCCGCGCACGAAGAGCAGCGCTGGCGCGTCGTCGATGGCACGCAGGAGTGGCGGGAAGGCATCGTCGGCCCACGTCACGATGCGGTGACTCTCGTCCTCGAGCCATTCCCGGCAGCGTTTGAGCGTTCGCTCGTTGGGAGAAAGCAGGTCGTCCACGGTTCGCCGCGCGAGGCCGCTGCTGCGCAAGTCATCGGCCGCGGCGGACAGGACCGCGCGCGGTTCTCCGAAGCGCTCGAGGAGGGTAGCGGCGTCGGCGCCGCGCATGCCCGATGCGAGGCCCAGGCTCAGCCAGTCGTCGGTGGACACGATGCAACCCCGTAAGCAAAAACGCGCCGGCGGAGGCCGGCGCGCACTATTTCAACAGTCTTTCGGGGGCTTTGACAGCCGGGCTAACTGCCGATTGAGTTCAGATCGGCTTCTTGACCTTGTCCAGGACGTGAATCTCGCTGGTCGCCTCCATGATCAGCGCGTAGCTGATCCGATCGTAGGTCTTGAAGACCATCAGCGTGCCCGCCGTCTCGTCGGGCAGCTCGACCATGCCACCGGCGGTCCGGTCGCGGACCCTCGCGCCTGCCTGCCAGACCGTCAGCACATGGCCGACATCCAGCCCGTGGCGTTCACCCCGGTTCAGCACGACGACATGGTACTGGCCGATCAGAGCGACGCCCCCGACGACGTGAATGATGCGACCATCGACGTCGACGTTGGGTGCGCGCGGGATGAACTGCAGAGGGATGTCGAAGTCCTGCTCGAGCAGGCGGTCGCCGGCGAGCGCCTCCCGTTGAGACTGGGCCAGCCGCAGCGTCGCCGGATCGCCGGCGCGCGTGATCGAGCCCTCGCCGACGAATACGCCCTCGAAGCCGACCGTCGAACCGTCGTCCGGATCGATCAGCGGGTCGCCGATGTGGACGATGCTGTAACCCGCGTTGACCGCCCCGATTTCGCCGCGCACGTACACGTCATTCCCCGCGCCGGCGACGAGGTGACCGTCGCGAATCGCCACGATGTGCGGTAGCTTCTTGATCTGATTGTTCTCCAGAACGTTGCCTTTGCTCAGGAACGGTCCGATCGCCGATAGCGGGATGGTTCGGATCGCCTCGTCGAGATCTTCGCTGCGGATGCGCGGCGACAGGCGTTCCGTGCCGCCCGCCTCCGCCTGGCGCTCGAGCTGAATTCTGGGCTCGCCGTCGACGTAAACGAGAACCAGCAAGTCCCCGGGGTAAATAAGATGTGGGTTCTCGACCTGCGGGTTGACCTGCCAGATCTCCGGCCAGTACCACGGATCGCGGAGAAACATCGCGGAGATGTCCCACAGCGTGTCGCCGCGCTTCACGACATAACGTTCGGGGTGGTCCGGATTCAACACCACTTTGGAGCCGGATTGGGCCGCCAGCGAAGTGGCGAGGATCAGCAGGAACAAGCCGGTCGCGATGAAACCGGACGAGCGGCGAAGCGGCAGGGACTCGTTCATAGGATGCCCATCCCTAATGTTCAATTACGCGTCTGGCCGGACCGAGCCGCTGCTATAATCGCGGTCGTCGACCGAAAGCGTGTGTGACAACAACAAGCCCGGACCCAGGCGACCCCACTTGCCTGCCGATGCGTCCGGTTTCTAGTAGCGGATATATCACAAAATTGTCAGTATTTCATAGCGCTGTACACGGATTATGAAGGGAAACTCATGTCATTGCTGACGATACTGGAATACCCGGATCCGCGGCTGCGGACGGAGGCGGCGCCGGTCGAATCGGTGGACGATGAGGTGCGACGGCTCGTCGATGACATGCTGGAGACCATGTATGCGGCGCCGGGCATCGGCCTGGCGGCGACGCAGGTCGATGTCCACCAGCGCGTGCTGGTTCTCGATATCTCTGATACGAAAGACGAACCCCGCTGTTTCATCAATCCCGAGATACTGGAGCGGAACGGCGTCACGGTTGGCGACGAGGGCTGCCTGTCGGTACCCGGCATCACGGACTCGGTCGAACGGTCGGAGCAGATTCGGGTCCGCGCGCTGGACCGCAACGGAGAATCCTTCGAAATCAACGCCGAGGGTCTGCTGGCGATCTGCATTCAGCACGAGATCGATCATCTGGACGGCAAGCTGTTCGTCGACTACCTGTCGCAATTGAAGCGGCAGCGCATCAAGAAGAAGGCGGTCAAGGCACGCAAGCGTGATTCGGCGACCGGCCGCGCGCCGGTACCCGTGATCTGATCGAGGACTTGGCGCCCGGCGCCATTGTCGGTCACTTGCCCGCCGAATCCGCTTCAGCACCGGCGAAACGGGGTTCCGCTCCCGATGCCGCGCGCATCATGTTCGCCGGGTCGCCCGACTTCGCGGTGCCGGCCCTCGCCGCGCTCGTCGATTCGCCCCACGAAGTCGTGGTCGTGCTGACGCAGCCGGATCGTCCGGCCGGCCGTGGCCGCAAGCTCAGGCCGAGCCCCGTGAAAAAATTTGCAATCGAGCACGGCATCGACGTGCTGCAACCCGAGCGATTGGCGGACACAGGGGTGCAGGAGCAGTTGCGGTCACTCCGACTCGATCTCGCCGTGGTCGCAGCCTACGGGCTGCTATTGCCTCCCGCCGTGCTCGCGATCCCTCGTGCCGGCTGCATCAACGTGCACGCGTCGCTGCTGCCGCGCTGGCGGGGCGCGTCACCGGTGCAAGCGGCGATACTGGCGGGGGATGCGACGACCGGCGTCAGCATCATGCAGATGGAGGCCGCGCTCGACACCGGTCCGGTTTTCGCGAAGCGCGAGCTCGCGATCAGGCCGACGGACACGGCCGACACGCTGGAAGCGCGACTCGCCGCGCTCGGGGCGGAGCTGCTGCGCGGTGAGATCACCGGCATTCTCGAGGGTTCCGCCGCCGCCGAGCCGCAGGACGACGAGGCCGCGAGCTATGCGGGACGAATCGGGAAGTCGGATGCGGTCATCGACTGGGGCCGCTCGGCCATCGAGATCGACCGGCTGATTCGCGCGTATCACCCGTGGCCCGTCGCCGAGACCCTGCTCGACTCCGAACGGATGCGGTGCTGGGCAGCGCGGCCGGCGGAGGGCGAGACCACGCGCGACGGGCCGCCCGGCCGCGTAGTCGCGGTCGGAGCCGAAGGCGTCGACGTGCAGACCGGGAACGGCGTGCTTCGACTCACCGAAATCCAGATGCCGGGTCGGAGACGCATGCCCGCCGCCCGTTTCGCGAACGGTTATCCGCTGGCCGGAAAGACCCTCGGACGATGACGCCGCGCGCCGGAAGCGGACGTCGGCATCGGACGGGTGGTGAACCGCCGCGCGCGAGCAACAACGATGGCGCGCGCTCGCGGGCGCTCGCGGCTCTGGCCGTGGACCGCGTACTCGGCAAGGGTGCGAGCCTCGATGACGCCTTCGCCCAGGTCCTCACCGACGAACTGCCGGGCAGAGAGCGCTCCCGGGTCCGGGCGCTGGCGTATGGCACACTGCGCTGGCATCACCGCCATCGCCTGATGATCGCCGACCTATTGGAGCGACCCCTGCGGTCGCGCGATCGGGTCCTCGAGGCGCTGCTGTCCGTTGCGCTGCACGAATTGATCGAGGCCCGGCAACCGCCCTATGCATCGATCTCCGCGGCGGTCGACGCGAGCAGGCAACTCGGACGCCAACGGGCATCCGGTCTGGTCAACGCGGCGTTGCGCCGCTTCCAGCGAGAACAGGACGCGCTGTTGAGTCGGGCGCTCGCGGAGGACGAGGGCCGCTACTCGCACCCGCGCTGGCTCATCGAGCGGTTGCGGACCGACTGGCCGCGGCTCTGGGGCGCGATCCTCGCCGCCACGCTGGCACAGCCGCCGATGTGGTTGCGGGTCAACCGCACGCGCACGACGCGCGAGGATTACGCGAAGCGACTGGAGGCCTCGACGGGCATCGCGACCGATGCGCCGGCCGCGTATCCGGATGCTCTGCGACTCGCTCGGGCGTTGCCGGTCGCGTCGCTGCCCGGATTCGAGGACGGCGACGTCTCGGTGCAGGACGCCGCCGCCCAGCTCGCGGCGCCGTTCCTGGCGGCGGAGCCCCGCATGCGGGTACTGGACGCATGCGCGGCGCCGGGGGGCAAGACGACGCACCTGCTGGAGCTTGCGGCGGGTGATCTCGCGCTCGTGGCCGTCGACGCGAATGCCGCGCGGAACGAGCTGGTCCGGGGCAATCTCCGCCGGCTCGGCTGCACGGCCGAGGTTGTCACCGCGGACCTCCGTGAATTTGCCGCGTCGGCCGGCGGACCGCGTTTCGACCGAATCCTCCTCGACGCGCCGTGCTCGGCCACCGGCGTCATCCGGCGTCATCCCGACATCAAGTTTCTGCGGCGGCCCGAAGACATCGACGCCATGGCGGAGCGGCAGCTCGAGATGCTCCACGCGTCCTGGCAGTTGCTCGTCCCCGGCGGGCGGCTGCTGTACGCGACCTGTTCGGTCTTGCGGCAGGAGAACGATGAGCTGGTCGCGCGATTCCTCGCGGCGCGCCCGGATGCATCCGAAGTCAGGCTGGATGCGCCGGATGCGGCCGATCTGGTCGGGCCAGGCCTGCAACTGCTGCCAGGCACGCCGAATACCGATGGCTTTTATTATGCTTTAATGGAGCGAGGCGAGCGATGATCGGTCGGATTAGCGCATTGTTTTCAGGTGGTTATGTCGACGAGCGATGCGGGTCGAAGTGACAAGCGACGGTTGCCCGTCGCCGCCAGCAGCGTTCGGGAGTGACGGCGGTCCGGCCCTGCGGGGACGCACTCGGCGTGTTGCCCTGGCCGTTGTGCTGGCGCTGCTGGCCCTGGCGACGTCGCCGGTCGAAGCCAGGGGCAAGCCATTCGAGATTCGTAGCGCGAGTTCTCAGCTGACCGACGGGGTCTGGTATGCGACGGCGCGCATCGACTACCGGCTCAGCGATGACGCGCTGGAGGCGCTGGAGAACGGCGTCACATTGACGATCCAGCTGCAGCTCGAGGTCAATCGCATTCGACGGTTCTGGGTCGATGCGCGGATCGCCTCGCTGAAGCAGGATTATCAGCTCAGCTATCAGCCGCTCAGCGAGCGTTACGTGATCAAGAACGTGAACAGCGGCGAACAGGATTCATTCGCCACGCTGTTCTCGGCGTTGAACAACATGGGCCGCGTCGTCGACCTGCCAATCATCGACGCGTCCATCCTGGATCCCGGCGGGAGGTACGAAATCGCTATGCGAGCGGTGCTCGATCAGGACACCCTGCCCGGGCCGCTGCGCCTGATCGCTTTCTGGAGCGAGGGATTCCGGCTCGTCAGTGACTGGTACACATGGAAACTCGGCGACTGAAAAAATTCCTGTACACCTTGCTGATCACGTTAGCGGTCCTGCTCGGCGTGGCGGCGCTGCTCCTGCTGAGTCAGACCGCGCAGGATTCCGAGCAGTTCGGGCGCCTCCACGACCTGCTGCTGCTCGTCAACGCCACCGGCGTCGTGATCCTGCTGGCGATCACCATCGGCAACCTCTATCGCCTGGTGCGCGACTATCGCCGCCGCGTTCCCGGCACCCGCCTCAAGGCGCGGCTGCTGATCGCCATCGTCGGCTTGACGGTGGCGCCGATTGTCGTCGTCTACGTGTTCGCGGTGCAGGTGATGAGCCGCGGCATCGACAGCTGGTTCGACATCGAGATCCAGGGTGGGCTGAGCGACGCGCTGACGCTGAGCCGCTCGGCGCTGGATCGCCGCATCCAGACGAGCATGGAGCGGACCCGGATCATGGCCGTCGAGCTTCTGCGCAGCGACGGCGACGAGGTCTACGAGACCCTGAACCGGCTGCTGCGGGAACATGGCGCGAGCGAGATCACGATCTACGGCAGCAGCAATCTCGTCCTCGCGACGACACAGCAGGACATGCTGGTCGGGTTCCCGGTGCCGCCGCCCGAGGAGGTCATGCTGCAGCTTCGGCAGGCCGGCACCTACGTTGGCATCGACCCGGTCGGGGGCGGGAATTACCAGGTGCGGGCGGCACTGATCCTGCCGCGGGCGCGTCTCGACGCGGACCAGCTGACGCTGCAGGTTCTGTACCCCGTGCCCGAGCGAATCGGCACCCTCGTCGATTCGGTCGAGAGCACCTTCACGAGCTACAACGAACTCGTTTTTCTCCGGGAGCCGCTGATGGCAAGCTCCGTGCTGACCCTGACGCTGGTCGTGATGCTGGCGCTGCTGGCGGCGGTCTACGGCGCGTTTTTCTTCGCGCGCCGGCTGGTGGCGCCGGTGCTCTCCGTCGTATCCGGGACTCACGCGGTGGCCAAGGGTAATTTCGACGCGCGCCTGCCGGTGACGACGCACGACGAGATCGGTTTCCTGATCGACTCGTTCAACCAGATGATTCAGCGGCTTGGTGACGCCCGTGAGGAGGCCCGACTGAGTCGCGAGAAGCTGGAGGAGGAGCGCGCGAACGTGGAGGCGATACTCGCGCGTTTGTCGACCGGCGTGATCGCGGTCGAGCATGACGGGCGCATCCGCAACGCCAACGAGGCCGCCGCTACGATCCTGAACGTGGATCTGGCGCGGGCCGCCGGCTTGCCCCTGCTCGAGCTGGCCGACCGACGCCCGGAGCTTTTCGCATTCACGCAGGCGCTTAATGAGCACTGGCAATCGGGCGATACCGAGTGGCGCGAGCGCGTGACCGTGCGGACCGACGCGGGGCGACGTGAGTTGATCTGCTCGAGTAGCGCGTTGCCGGTCGAGGTAGACGAGCCAGCGGGCAGCGTGATCGTGATCGACGACGTCACGGAGTTGCTGCAGGCGCAACGCGACGCTGCATGGGGCGAGGTCGCGCGGCGCCTCGCGCACGAAATCAAGAACCCCCTGACGCCCATCCAGCTGTCGGCCGAGCGCATCCGGCGCCGGTACCTGGGTAGCATGAAGGACATGGAAGCGGAGGTACTGGACCGCGCGACGCACACGATCGTGGCGCAGGTCGAGGCCATGCGCGACATGGTGAACGCGTTCAGCGAGTACGCGCGCGCGCCGGAGATCACGATCTCTCGCTTCGAACTCAATCAGCTCGTCAGGGAGGTCGCGTATCTGTATCGGTTAGAGGGCAGCCAGCCGGTGGTGGAACTCGATCTCGATACGTCCCTCCACGAGGTGTATGCGGACGACGTGCGGCTTCGACAGCTGCTGCACAACCTGATACGCAATTCGATGGAGGCCACCGAGGGCATCCCGGATGCGCGCGTCGAGATTGCCACGCGCGTCGTGGAGTTCGCGGGACGGCCGTTCGCGGAGATCAGGGTCTCGGACAATGGCCCGGGCATCGATGCCGAGGCGATGGAACATTTGTTCGATCCCTATGTCACGACTAAGAGTAAGGGGACCGGCCTCGGTCTCGCGATCGTGAAGAAACTTGTAGAGGAGCACGGTGGAACGGTGAGCGCGGAGAATCCTCAAACGGGGGGTGCCAGCGTCATCGTGCGATTACCGATCGGAGAATCGCCGAAGGACTCCGGATCGGATAGGCGTTCACCCAACGGTGACCAGCGGAGGAAGCGCGCATGAATACGGCAAACATTCTCGTCGTAGACGACGAATCGGACATCCGGACGCTGATCGAAGAGATCCTGACGGATGAGGGCTATCGGGTGTCCACCGCCGGCGATGCCCGGGAGGCGCGGCGCCAGCTGGCGGCGAACTCGCCCGACCTCGTGCTGCTGGATATCTGGATGCCCGATATCGACGGCATCAGCCTGCTCGGCGAGTGGTCCGAGCGGGGCGAGCTGAAGTGTCCGGTGGTGATCATGTCCGGGCACGGCACCGTCGAAACGGCCGTCGAGGCGACGCGCCTGGGGGCCGTGGATTTCGTGGAAAAGCCGCTGTCCATCGCCAAGCTGCTGCGAACTGTCGAGAAAGGCCTCGAATCTGAGGGCCTGACGCCAGCCGCGCCTGCCCGCGGCGCGCGCGCCGGAGCGCTTGCCCCGGTCGGCAAGAGCGAGGTCATGCAGGCGCTGCGGCGGCAGCTGGAGCAGGTCGCCGGGCTGGATTTCCCCGTCGCCCTGGTCGGTGAAGCGGGATCGGGCCGCGAGTCCTGCGCGCGCGCGATCCACGAGATGTCCAGCCGCCGGGACGGACCGTTCGTGGCCCTGAACGCGGCCGCGATGCCTGCTGAAAATGCGGCCTCCCTGTTGCTCGGCACCGAGTCGACGGATGGCGCGGAGACGGGCTACCTCGAGCAGGCGGCCGGGGGCACGCTGTTTATCGGAGAGCTGCGCGACCTCTGTGACGAGGGACAGCGAATCCTGCAGGGCGTGTTGGAGCAGGGCGAGTACGCGCGCCTGGGTCGCGCACAGCGCTCGCCGCTGGACATTCGGGTTGTGGCGTCGATGGATGCCGCGGCACATGGCGACCCGGCGCGCGTCGGGCTCAGGCCCGACCTCATCACGACGCTGTCGAAGAGCGTACTGCGGGTCCCGCCGCTGCGGGAACATGCCGAAGATGTCTCGGAGCTGCTGCGACACGTGGTCGATCGACTGATGGAAGACAACCGGTATCCGTTTCGACGCTTCAGCGTGGCGGCGCAGAATCGCCTGCGTAACTATCCGTGGCCCGGCAACGTTCGCGAACTGGCGAATCTCGTCGAGAGCCTGCTCGCGAGCGGGGGCGCCGAGGAGATCGGACTGGATGAGATGGAGGACTTACTGCAGCCGACGGGAGCGATCGATACGCCGCTGATTGAGCGTGACCTGCTGTCGATGCCGCTGCGCGAGGCACGCGAGCACTTCGAGCGCGCGTACCTGACCGAGCAGCTTTCGCTATGCGGCGGCAAGGTGGGGCAACTGGCGAAACGCGTCGGCATGGAGCGCACGCACCTGTACCGCAAGCTGCGCGCACTGGGGGTGGACTTTCGGCAGGGCGGAGGCGCTGACGCGCGGGGCGACTAGCCGCTGATGTATTTCTCCAGGTCGACGATGGTCGCCCGCTGCTCCGCAATCACCGCCTTGATCACGTCGCCGATTGACACCACGCCGACGACCCTGCCGCCCTCGACGACCGGCAGGTGGCGGATGCGCTTCTCGGTCATCATCGACATGCAGTCGGCGATTTCCTGATTCGGTTCCGAGGTGATGACCTTGCTCGTCATGATGTCCCGGACCAGCGTTTTCCGGGAGGACTTGTCTTTCAGGATGATCTGGCGCGCGTAGTCGCGCTCGGATATCACGCCGATGAGCTCGTCGCCTTCCATGACGAGCAGTGCGCCGATTCCTTTTTCCGCGAGCAGGTGGATGGCGTCGTAGACTGTCGCGTCCGGTTCGATGGACCAGATTTCATTGCCTTTGGTCGCGAGTATTTGTTTGACTCGTCTCATTGGGACCTCCTGTAACCCCCTCACGCAGGATTTCGCGTCCGACCAATATACCAGTCCGTCCGCATCCCACTATAGCGGCTTCTGCATGAACAGCGTCGTCGTCTCACGATCCTCCGGGCCACCGTCGCCAAATCCGGCGCTCTCGTACAGGCGTCGCGCGCCCGTATTGTCGTCGAGGACCTCCAGCGTCAGCTTGCAGCAGCCGTCCGCCCGTGCCTTCCGTTCGACGGCGGCCAGCAGCGCGGTGCCCACGCCGTGGCCCCGTTTCTCCGGCAATACGGCAAGGTCGTGGATATTCAGCAGGGGTCGTGCCTTGAACGTCGAGTAGCCCCGGAAGCAGACCGCGACGCCGACGACCCGTGCATCGTCGTCCAGGGCCGCCAGGATTACCGCCGCGTCGACGGTCTTGAGTTCCCTCAGCAGCCGCTCGCGCACATCGGTCGCGAGCGGTTCCTGCCCCCCGACCGGCTCGCGCGCGTAGGAATCGAGCACGTCGATGATGCCGCGGACCAGTGCCTCGTCGCCCAGGTTCGCCTCGATGATCTGCATCGTCATGGTCGTTGGGCCGCGCGACGTCGCGTACCGGACTCCATCGGTTCGATCTCTAGTACCCACGCCTGGTCGCAGCGGCTGGCCATATCCGCGCGTTGGACGCGGCGAAAACCGGCGCTCCGGTACAAGGCGATCGCCTCTTTGAGCACGGAGGCGGTCTCGAGTCGCACGCGGCGGTAGCCGAGTCGGCGCGCATCGTCGATCGCCTCGTTCAGCATCCTGCGGCCGATACCCAGCCCGCGCAGCTCGGGCAGCAGGTACATCTTGCGAACCTCGACGTCTTCCGTGTCCAGCGGGTACATGCCCGCACAGCCGACGATGTGGCCACGCGAGTCACCGCCCGGCAACACGACGACCCGGAACCAGCCTCCGCGGGCGAAGTAATTTCGTTCGATGTCATCGAGGTCGGCGTCGACGCCCTTCGGGTCGGGGACCAGGCCGTACTCTGCGAGGACTGTTACCAGCACGGCGCGTATTGCCGCCGTATCGTCGTTGGTCGCCTGCCTGATCACGTAGTCCATCGGTGTTGGGTCGCGGCACGGCCCTGTTTCGGCCAAGCAATTGTAGCTGATCAGCGAGAACTCCTCGCCGACTTCGTCCGGGGCACTTCCGGCTTCGTGCTATGATCGTGCGCCACGTTCGGTCGCGTACCGCACCGACGTCTTCGCAGATGGGGTGGAGGAGTCAGAGCCGATGAACAATAAGAAAGGGTCCAAACGGACGCTCACCGCGTTGCTGGGCCTCTCCTGCTGCGGCATGGTCGCCGCTCTCAGCGCGCAAGACGACATCTCGGATTTTGCGGCCCCGCTGAATGTCCAGTACGAGCGGCCAGGCGTCGACTATTCACAGTACGACAAGCTGATCATCAATGATATCGACGTTGACAATACGAAGATAATTCCGCCGCCGTGGACTGAGGGCCAGACCTTCAGATGGGAGATTTCCGAGCGAAACGTCGGCGCACTGCAGAAGGAATTTCACGAGTCGATGCGGGACCAGATTTCCGGCAACGGCGGCTACGACATCGTGAACCAGCCCGGCGAGGGTGTCATGGAGCTGACTCTGACGATTGTGAGCTTCATGCCTTACGCGGAACGCAAGGAGAAAGTCATCACCAAGGGCTCCGGCGAGATGCAGATCAACGTCGAGGTGCGTGATGCAAAGACCGGCGTGTTGCTCTCGATCTATGAAGGCCCGCAGGAAGTCGGCAAGGAATACAACGAAAATACGGACTTCTCGCGGCAGCAGAACCTCAAAATGCTGTTTGATTCGTGGGGCCGCCGAGTGCGTCTGGCGATGGACGAGGATCGCCAGTGATCTCATAGGCCGCCGCCAGGGGGTGCAGGCACAGATACACAGCACGTCGGAAAAATGAGTGATGCGAAGGGTCATGTGATTGCGCTCCCGTCACGCACGGAGCCCGCCCGGTCAGTTGCCCGGCGAGCGCCGGATGATGCCTGCTGTCACGATTTTGCGGAGAGCATGCGATTTATGTAAAGATTTGACCCTGAGCCCTGCGGTCGACGTTATATTCGTCGATTAGTAATAAGAATGAACTCGCCCGAATGGATACCGATAAGCAGCCCAACGTGGTTCCGTTGTTCCCCGACCTTTCCGACGACGAAGCGGCGAGTGCCGGCTGGGACCCCTACATCTTCTCGATGGTCGCAGACGCCGACCGGCCCTATCGTCAGGATCGGCGCCGCGCGCCGCGCGTGAACACGCCGACCAGTCGGCGGGCACTGCTGCTGAGCAAGAGCCGGCGGCGCGACAAGCCCTGATCCCGATCGCGCGTCGGACCGCGCCATCCGTGGCGCGCCCGAAGGGATTCGAACCCCTGACCTTTCGCTCCGGAGGCGAACGCTCT
>JABAOE010007739.1_pt2 | contig 14433 bp, 13 predicted proteins | sample 7062141 | NCBI WGS metagenome assembly JABAOE01 (sample SAMN14538627, study PRJNA623070) | marine sediment metagenome | biome: marine biome [ENVO:00000428]; feature: marine pelagic biome [ENVO:01000023]; material: deep marine sediment [ENVO:00002113] | place: India: Gulf of Khambhat ... | reverse complement strand
ACAAAATAGGGCGCAAAAATCGTTGAATGCCAACCCGGTATGATTGACATGGCAAAATCCCAAGACACCACACTGTGAACCGACACAACCAACGGTGTCGCAAATCCGGCAAGGAGTAGATAAACCTTCGAATAACTTCTCCACTGTCGATTGGTTCCCTGCCATCCTAGGGCGAAAAGACCGTAGATCTTTTGCTTCCATCCCCGGGCTCGGTCTCTGAGGGTTGCAAGGTCGGGGATCAAACCCGCGTAGAAGAAGAGAACGCTAACCGTGAGGTAGGTCCCCACGGCAAAAACATCCCAGATCAGCGGAGAGCGGAAGTTAATCCACAGTTGTCCATTTTGAGGATAAGGGAGCAGTTGGTAAAAATACCAGGGTCGCCCCAGGTGAACCAGCGGAAAGAGCCCAGCGGTCATTACGGCGAACACAGTCATCGCTTCAGCACTCCGAGACACTGAGTTACGCCAGCGGGAGCGGAGTAAAAAAAGGACCGCTGAAATGAGTGTGCCTGAATGGGCGATGCCGACCCAGAAAACGAAGTTGGTGATGTACACGCCCCAGCCCACTGGGTGGCTGATACCCGCTACCCCCAGGCCCGTTCTTATCTGGTAGGCCCATGCATACGCACCCCAAAGAAGGACCGCAAGGTCAATAGCTAGAATCGCATAGTAAAGCTTTCCAGCTGGCTCCATCGTGCGCGTGAGATCGTGGTGTATTTGGCCGTAGGTTAGTGTAGCCATGCTGTCAGACCTCATCGTCCCGTCGGATCTTCTTCAGATAGGTAATTGCCGGCTGCGTGTTCAGGTCTTCCAAAATACGATAACGTCGCGGATCCCTTGCCATCTTTGAGACTTTGCTGTCAGAGTCCTTGAGGTCTCCGAAAACTAAAGCGTTCGTAGGACAGGTTTGAACACATGCAGGTGTGATCTCTCCGTCCCGAACCGGGCGGTCTTCGTCCTTTGCTTGGTCTTTAGCGGCACGGATGCGCTGAAAACAAAAAGTGCACTTCTCCATGACCCCTTTAGAACGAACGCTAACGTCAGGATTGAGCTGTAGATTAAGGGGCTCAGGCCTTTCATACTCGAACCAATTGAATCGCCTGACCTTGTAGGGGCAATTGTTGGAACAGTAGCGGGTGCCGACGCATCGGTTATACACCTGAGCGTTCAGTCCGTCCTGTCTGTGATAAGTAGCATAGACCGGACAAACGGGTTCGCAGGGAGCCTGGTCGCAGTGCTGGCAGAGCATGGGAACAAAGCGGTTGTCGATTCGCTTGTCCTGCGTGTCGGCATACCGTTCGATGCGTATCCAGGACATTTCCCGCCCCGCGAGGATATTCTCCTTACCCACTGTGGGGACATTGTTTTCCGCGCTGCAGGCGACTGTACAGGCCGAGCAACCGATGCAGGCATTCAAGTCAACGACCATACCCCACCGATGCTCCGGATGAGCATGAGAAGCGTGCATCTGTGGCTTTTCTTTGATTTCGTTGTGTTGATCCAAATCGGTGTGGCGAAGGGCAGAGAGGCCAATGGCTTGAGCGATCTCCCTGCCTTCCTGGCGAGTGCTTCCGGCTGTGGATGCCAGCGGGTGGCGGCTTCCCGTAAGTTCTAATTGAATTGCCGGCGATGCGAATGACGTGTCACCGGAAGGTAGGTCAGACTTTGCAGAAATAAGTGATACAGGATTGCTTCCACGTTTGCCCGCGTATCTCCCGAAAGTCGTATGGCCTTGCCCAAGGGGAAGGGCGATAGTGTCTTGGCGAACCCCTTCATAGAGATGGGCTGATGCCTCAATTGCTCCGTGAGTCGAGCTGATTTTCAGGCCGCTCCCTTCCATAATGCCAAGTCGTTTTGCAGTCTGCGGGTGAATCTCAGCCCAACTGTCCCAGGTAATTTGAGTCATCGGATCCGGGAGTTCCTGCAGCCAGGGTCGATTGGCGCCGCGGCCGTCGTAATGTGCAATTGACGGGTAGAGGTGCAGATACATGGGGGAGCCAATTTTTGATTTTACCGGGGGTTCCGGCAGTGGATTCGCTACCGCCTGGGGTCTCAGCCGAACTGTTTTTTTCGTTGCCTCTTTCCACACACCACCGTTACGCAGTGCCCGTTGCCAGAAAGTTTCAAAGGGTTCATTACTTCCCAGATGGGATTGCAGTGCACGCCAACTGTCTCTGAGGTAGTCATAGAAGCTCGGCCAACGGAATTGCTTGGCCATGTTCCGATCCATTTTGTTGGCTAAGGCTAAAAGCGCGTCTCCCAATGACCGTGTCTGATAGAGAGGTCGCATCACGGGTTGCATGAGACCGTAGACGCCTTCCCGCGGAGAGTAGTCGCCCCAGCTCTCCAGCGGATCGTCCATCGGCAAGATAAGATCCGCCTCAGCCGTGGTTTCATCCAGAAACTCGGAATACGCCACTTTAAAGGGAACCTTTTTCAACCCTTCATGAAAACCGGCTCCCTTTGGCATAGCGAAGACAGGATTTGCACCGTGAATAAATAGTAGGGGAATTTCTCCCCCCTTCATCTGATCTATCAAATCTAGGATCTCGCTCTGCCGGTTGATTTTGTCCATGGAAGAATAAGAGTGGAACTGCACCGTCTCACCAATGTTGCCGACAACGTAATTCAAGAGCCCGACCGCGATGCCGGTGGTGGAATCACCAGAAAACGGCTCACTCCCCCCGCCCATGGCAAGGCTTGGACGGGTGTTTGCGAATTTGCGGGCGAGATCGACAATCATTCTTTCAGCAACTCCAGTGATCTCCGAAACGCGCCTGGGCGAATAGGCCTTTACATAAGCCTTTAATACTGTTCGTTCTTTGGGACTCAGGGTGTCTCCTAGGCCTTGAAATAGAATGGCATGGACCATTCCCAACGCTAGACTTCCTTCGGTACCAGAGCGCGTAGAAATCCAATCATCCGCGTTGGTCCCCGTCAGCGACAAACGAGGCCCCACGTAGTAAAAACGGCCCATTTTGCCATCGCGGAAGGATCGCGTGGCACTGAATTCCCGTGCATATTCGACGGGAGAATTCCAAGTCTCTAAGAAATCCGCCCCAAATGAGATGATCAACTCGCTCTTATCGATGGCGTACTTTGGAATCGTATCTAGTCCGAATAAGGTCTTGTTGGCGGTGCGAAGCCCCTCATGCGATAATGGCTCAAACACAAATCGTCTGAACGATCCTAAAGCCCCTAACCACCGGTCCAGCAGCTCTCGCAGGCTCGCTCCTACCAGCGAGGTGATAAATGTGACCCGATCCAGCCCCCCTTCGCTTCGCAGACGCGTAATTTTCGTTGTAATCTGTTCCTCGGCTTCTTCCCAAGAGATGGGATGAAACGTCCCATCGGCACCACGTAAAAGCGGTTCGCGAATCCGGTCCGGGTTATAAAGCCCCTGGAGGGAAGCCTGACCACGGGCGCATAATGCGCCTCGATTGATGGGATGAGAAGGGTTTCCCTCCGCCTTAACGGCTCGTCCTTCACGCGTCTTCATTACGATGCCGCACCCCGCCGGACACTCGCGGCAAGAGGTTGCATACCAAACAGGAACTCCGGGAATAATTTCCTCTGCCGGGATCAAATAAGGAATCAGCTTTTCCGGCGGTTCCGCCCCACATCCAACCAGCGTTGCGGTCGCTCCACCTATGCCCAAGGCGCGGAAAAAATCTCGTCGGGTAAAATTGTTTTCATTCCCCATAAGAAGATTCCTTATTTGTGGCAGGTCAGGCAGTCCACACTGGCATTTCGTTCCACGTGGCAATTCACGCAACCCTTCATGCTATGAGCCCGCCCCAGTGAGACGCGTTCCATTTCCTCCACGCGGTCATGGCACTCTTGACAAGCCACATTTGCGAATACATGTCTCTTGTGGCTGAAGTAGACAAAATCCGGTAAATCATTGATCTTAATCCACTCAATAGGGCGTTTCATTTCCCAGTAGCGGTTAAGGCTACGCACACCCGACTTGTCTTTTGCGACGTTTTTGTGGCACCCGATACACAGCTGCATCGAAGGAACTCCCGCTACTACAGACCTTCGGGCATTGAAATGGCAGTAGAGACATCCAATCTTGTAATCTCCCGCATGTAGCTTGTGACTGAATTCGATGGGTTGCACGGGTGCGATGTCACGGGAGCGGAAGCCCAGAACAAAAATGAGTGCTCCGAGGGCTGCAATTACTGCTATTCCCGCTGAAACTCTAAGAATCACGCTTTTTCCCGCATCCCATTAGAAGAATTGAAATGTCGACAATTTCTTTCCCTCTTACTTTGCAAAGAAACTTTTCAGCCGGTCTGTTTGCCAATCCTGTCAAATAGCTTCGTCAAAGGGAACAAAACACCCCTCGCTCCCTATCCTGCTGCGAGGAGAAGGTAATGAGTCACCTCCAAGGATGGAGATGGACCCAACCTAAACCGAACAATTTATACTGAATCGGGATAACGAAGGGAGACCGGCGGTAACAAATCAGATCTGAAGGATACGATTAACTAGGTGTAGAGGCTGAAAGCCCATACCAGGTGGCGAAAGAATCCTTTGGATGGAATGGTTTCTGGTCGTGCGGCTGCCAAATAATATGGTTTCCTTAGCCTGTGCCCATGAGGCTAAAAGCTTCAGTTGATATGAGATCGAAGGCCTTATCGTGGCTGAAAACAGAAGGGTTTGCTCGGGGCAATGAATTGTCGTGGGCTCGAACGGGAGCGATTCAGCCTTGCCTTTTTCTGCAATATGGGTATGTGACGAACCGTGATGCGTGGAATCAACATGCTCGGCCACAGAATGTGAAGAGTGCAAATGCTCCGTGTGACGGAAACAATTTAACAATGCCCATGCTGCGCCGCCATGAAGGACCGCTAAAGATACGAGGACTACGAGCGTTGTTCTCAGTAATCTCATTTCGTCTACTCGTGACCGTATGAGATTTACTACTATAATTTACTGATGCTTAAGTCAAGCTAGGAACTTCGCGTTAGAAATAATGAGGAACTCAAGACTGCCACTTAGAAGCCCGTTAGATCCAAGAATATTAGCAGAACACACAGGGAAATACGAGATCAACCCTTACGCTGCGGCCTGCTATAGACCTCGCACTCGATTGCAACACAATTTTTGTTATCCAGAACCGCGGTATTAGATATTTTCCCTGCTTCTTGGCTCTGATCTCCATGGACCGTAATGACCACATTTTTTAGACCTCCGCTGGCACTAACAAGAAAACTCTGATTAGGGATCTCAGTACCGCCGAAATCCCTGTTTTTATAGACTTGTAAGTGGTTCAAGTGCTGTTAGTGAGTGTCCGCATTAGCAAAACTCTGAATTGATGCTAAAAAAAGGCTGGTGATCAATGCAGATTTATTTTTGTTTGTTCTTGTTATAAATTGATCTGGATTTAGGTTGAAATCATTATTTCGGCCAACCGTCAGACAATCAAGGGCCTTAGTTTAGGTACAATGCCTAGGATGACGGGTGGCTCTCACTCGTACCAGATGCTCGCACTCCCTCTTCTCCCTAGGACAAAGATCAGATCTTCGTGAAAAATGTCTTTCGGGGTTGAGCTCGCCATCAGGAGGAACCCCGCATATATTTAGGCTGCATCGAGGTCTCCTGTGCCGTCCAATTGAATCATCGCCCCACTGCTACCGGTGCGTTTAACCGCAGAATTTGAGCGCTAGGTTTGGCGGGAGCTTACCTTGGATGATTAATTTTGGTAAAGCGGAAGCAGAGGCTTAATTACGCTAGATTATCCTTGGATGCNNGGTTCTGATGGTGAAAACAATATCGAAGTATATGATCATGGGTCTTGGGTTTTTATTCTTCCCGGTGCTTTTGACCGTGCCCGAGAGCAATTGGGTTCACGGCCTGCGCGCTGCTGATGCTCAGGTTGGCATGAGAGAAGTCCCCTCCCTAGACCGAGGCAAGGCCGTTTACGAGTCTAACTGTGCGGTTTGTCACGGAACCCATGGCGATGGGAATGGTACCGCCGCCTCCATGTTTTTGATGCGGCCGCGGGACTTTCGCCCTGGCAAATTCAAGCTGCGCACAACACCTTCGGGTTCGTTACCGACGGATGACGACCTCCTTTGGACCATCACCAACGGCCTGCGCTGGACGGGTATGCTTGGTCGGCCGGACTTGAGTGTTTCTGACCGCAGGGCGGTGGTCCAATACATCAAGACCTTCTCTCCCCGCTTTGCCACCGAAAAACCTCAATCCCCGGTCGCTATTCCGCTTGCCCCACCAAAGACGGCAAAGCGGGTAGCCCTCGGAAAGACCCTCTACAAAGACGCCGGATGTGATTCTTGTCATGGACCGACTGGTGCCGGAGACGGTTCGTCTTCCCAGGGATTGAAAGACGATTGGGGCTGGCCCACCCGGACAAGTGATCTTAGATGGCGTCCTCTAAAGCGTGGGTCCTCACTGGAGCAGCTCTATATTACCCTTGCCACCGGATTTGCAGGGACTCCCATGCCATCCTACGGAGACTCTTTAAGCGGTGACCAACTGTGGTCCCTGGTCTACTATCTGGAAACTTTGGTTCCGCCTGGACAGGATCTAGATCCACGGCAGTTTTTGGGGGAGGAGCGTCACGGTTGGATGGCCATTCATATGGGGGGGATGATGGGTCCTGGCATGATGGGACCGGGAATGATGCACCGCCGTTGAGAGTGGTCACTGCTGTCCAAGGTAATCTTATCTTCCCTTTTTTCTGATGAAATAAGGATTTAAGACGGGATGAAGCTTCCTGTGCCATCGAGGTTGTCGATATCTGTTGTCTAGGAGGCCCTTTACGCCAAGTACCAAAGATAAATGCGCTACGGTAGGAGCTTGGGGCACGGCCATGGTAGCTGTTTGTTGGCTCGTATCGGTCTTCGTCGTAGTGCCTCTAACCGAACTGTATGGTCTTCTACCGTTGCTAGACTACGTTTTATTTCCTTTATTGGCGTTCTTTATAGTCCTAATGATTTATGGATGGGCGAGTATCTGGAAAAGAACTGGTTGATCCATATGCACAAGTGCATGACTTGCGTAGCCTGATTATGCTGGTGCGCACGTTTGTACATTTGGTACTTCACCTTGTAGTCCCGGGTATCGTTGCGCGACTCGGTTTTCCTGGTCGCTGGAAACGAGCATGGTTAATTATGGTGTCCGCAATGGTCATCGACCTGGACCATCTGCTGGCTAATCCGGTCTATGACCCCCTACGCTGCGGCATAGGATTTCACCCACTTCATTCATATCTCGCGATTGTGGTGTATCTTGCAATGGCGATCCACCCCAAAATCAGGATTTTTGCTATTGGGCTCATGATTCATATACTTTTGGATGGTATTGACTGTATTTGGATATACGTTGTGCGGGCAAGATAAATTACAGAGGGAAATTGGGGGCTGTTAAATTCGTGGTTTAGTAATTCGCCATATGAAATACATTCATATCTTCTTTCTAGTCCCGGCTTTAGTTTTCATCGCCTGCGAAAGGGCCGATGAACAGCAGGTCCAAGGCCGGTGGTTCAAATTATCGCAAGTCAATTTAGGTAAGACTGTATATAGGACACACTGCGCAGTTTGTCATGGCGATCGTGCCAAGGGAACCCCAGATTGGAAGCAACGGCTACCTGACGGTTCTCTTCCACCACCTCCACTAGATGGCACAGGCCATACGTGGCATCATCCTCTACCTTTATTGCTTCGAATAATCGATAACGGCGGTCAGCTATACGCTGGTAAAATGCCGGCATTCAAGAAAAAGCTCTCAAAAGATGAAAAAATGGCTGTTCTTGCTTACATTCAAAGCCTCTGGAATCCAGCGATCTATTCCTACTGGGACCAGCATTTGAACGGGAAGTAGTCGAGAAGGAAATCGATATCATGACAAACCTCGAAGTGAACTGATAGGCTCAATAGATAGACGTATCATGATGCATGAAGATTTGCTTGGAAGAAGCGACTTGGTTCGTCCAATTGCAGTAGCCATTGTTTTTACTTTGGTGGGTGAAGTGCTGATTTTTCTCATTTGGGGGATCGGCATATTTCCAAAAGGGACTCTGTGGCGCAAACTTGTTTGGACGATTACATGCGGCGTAGCTATGGGCGCAACCATCGGTGCTTTGGTAAACCTCTTTGTGACCGGTCGACTTCGAACCCGCACAGCAGCAGTCACAGCTGCTGCGATTTACTTTTCGGTGCTTGCCTTTTGCATCGGGCTTTGCTTCGAGATCGCCCTCTCAGTAAATTACTTTGGTGCACGGGAGGCACCTGTTTTGTTCATCCCGGGAGGACTCATCCCTGCACTTGTGACGAGTTTCGGATACTCATGGCTACTGTATTCTGATTCCGGGGAAGCAATCCTTACACGCGTAGGCTTATGAGAGGAAACTCTAGCATAAGCCGGCAGCCAACGCGCAGGAATCTGAACGGCTGAAGCAGTACATGCTGTTTTGTACTACCGCCTCCCGCCTGGCCACGTGAGCATAGGCATGTTGACCACCACCCCAGGTCGCTCGGTTGTCAATTCGCCCCCGTTCACAGCACGCTCGACTTCCGTCGCGGTTTTAAGCTCTCGAGCGTATTCTTCCTTTTTCCAAGTCATGAGGTTTAACGCCCGCAACGGGCTGTAGCCTTCCGTGCCCGGGGGTTTGTCAAATACGTCAGCTTGGTAATTGAACGGCCCTTCACCTCTGATACCGTTTGTGAAGACATAGACGTTTGCAAACGACTCGCTGGGTGCCTGGGCAAGTGATGGAACCACCAGGACAGGTGAACCCATCATATTGGTTAACAGCTCGGCGACCTTTGCGTCCGACGCTTCAGTGTGAATAAAATAAATTTCCTTGCCTTCCATGTAACCTTTGACCGGTGGGACGCCAACCGGATTTAGAAAGTAACCAGCGGCAACCCCGGTGAATGCCACGGCCAAAGCTACTGCTGTGATTAACCATTTTCGCATGTCAGTCGTCCTTTCTTCCACTAACCTGTGAGCAATTGACGCCAAGCTGTGAAGGCTGAAATAAGTCCTACAATAATTAAAACTGATCCAGGTAAATATGGTGCCTTCAATGGGAGCCGACCCAGGCGCCGCAATATCTCATCGGCTCGGCTGGAACGAGCGATCCAGAGAAGTGGAGCGGAAAGAGCCAAACCAAAAAGAAACAATGTGAAAAAGCCGACCCATGCTCCTTTCAATACCCCAAGCCCAAGCAGTGCCAGGAGAAGGGGAAACGAACAGGCGGGGGCGCTCAGTCCGAAGATCACACCCAAAGGAACCGCACCTCCCTTAGGGAAATATCGTCCCAGATTGAGCGGACCCAACCCCATTCCCCGATAGCCCCACCATAGACCGAAAAATCCCAACACAATGTATAAAACTCCCAAAACCATGGAATACGAGTAGGTCCCTATACGGAGCGTCTGACCCATCACACCAGCAGCCAACCCAATTAAACCCAGGAAAAGGGCCCGCGTGATGGTGAATTTGATTGCTTCAACAATCTTCGCCCTTTCAGAGGCCTGAAGGTAACCCAAAAAGAGGATATTCGCTCCGATGGAACATGGCTCGACAAATCCCAGGAGTCCGAAAGCTATGGGAATCAGGGTTAACTGATAAATATCCATGCGTTGTTTTCAAGCTCCGTCCAGATCCGCGTCACTCAACGGTGTGTCCGAGTTTGGAAATTTCCCCCACAATTCGATCTCTGGAAAACGCACCTGTTCGAACGATTACGGCAATCTGCTTTTGCGTTGGTTCTCCCTCCACCCTGGTCACTTCGGGAAAGCGGCCCAAGGCATCGCGAATTATTTGCACACAGCCCTCGCAGTGTATCGTGGGCACCTTGAAATTAAACTGCTCTATCGGACCGGTGGTCGGTTCTGAAATTCTTTTCTCCACCCGTCTGGGCACAAGTTTTCCTGCGAACGAGTTAACAAGGACAGCAGTTACGCTCGCTACCATTGCAATCATGGCCCATACGGGATGAACCAGACCTGTGGTCGCAAGAGGCACGCCGATACCGTTAAAAGCGAAGGCCAGCAGAAGGTTCTGAACCGTTTTGCGAAAACTCCGTTTGGCAATGTAGTAGGCATCTACAAAGCTACCTAACCGCTCGCCTACGAGAATCACATCCGACGATTCAATTGCGATATCGGTCCCAGCGCCGATGGCAACCCCAACATCTGCCTGCATCAGCGCAGGGGCATCATTGATCCCATCACCAACCATGGCGACTCGGAATCCGCTCAGTTGGAGCTCACGGACCTTGGCCGCTTTGTCCTGCGGCAGCACCTGAGAGTAGATCTCTTTTATTCCAACTAGCGAGGCCACTGCTTCCGCTGTTCGCACGTTGTCGCCAGTGAGCATGATCGGAGTCAAACCATCTTTCTGCATTTGCCTTATGGCATCGCCCGCATCAACCTTCACCCCGTCCACGATCGTCAGGAGACCACCTAATGAACCATTACGGGCTACAGCTATTACGGTTTTGGCACTGGCCTCCAGTTCCAAAGCCTTCTCCCGCGCCCCCGCGATGTCAATTGCTTCCTGTTCCAAGAACCTCAAGCTGCCTGCAAGGACTTGAACTCCATCGACAATTGCTCGAACACCTTGACCGGGAACCGCTCGGAAGTCCTTTGTATCTTTGAGCTTGAGACCCTGCTCCTCACAATGCTCAACGATTGCATGTCCCAGGGGATGCTCCGAAGGTTTTTCCGCGCTAGCAACGAGTTGGAGAAGATCCTCATCATTAGAACCATTTAAGATAATGACCTCATCAACCCTTGGCTTGCCTAAGGTAATGGTGCCGGTCTTATCTAAAATGACCTTTTTTACGTCCTTAAAAACCTGAAAGGCCTCACCGGTTCGCATAAGGATGCCTTTCTGGGCCGCCTCCCCGCCTCCTCGGATCATTGCCAAAGGAGTCGCCATTCCCAGCGCACACGGATAACCCATGACTAGGACCGCCAAAGCCGAGAACGTCGCGCGGATAAAGTCTGGTTCACCCGAGACCATCCAAGCTCCAACGGTCCAAATGAAAAAAGCCATTCCGGCAAAAGCCAGCACGGACGGCACAAAGTATTTGAGGATCCGATCTACAAGCTGAATGATGCTGGGCTTCAGGGCACGAGCCTCCTGGAGATGCCTGGCTACCTGCTTGAGGAAACTCGCTTCGCCAATCTTGGTGACCTTAACGATCAACGCTCCGATTTGATTAACCGAACCGCCAATGACCTGGTCACCTTTCATTTTTTCCTTGGGCAAGGGTTCCCCGCTTACCAGACTCTCGTTAACCGTCGAATGACCCTCCACTACCTCGCCGTCCACAGCGATCTGCGCACCGGGTCTAATTCTAACCAGGTCGCCAATGCCCACTTCGTCAATGGGAAATTCTTCTTCCTTACCGTTTCTTATGACAAGCGCTACGGCTGGCTGAAGACTTAGTAGCTTACGAACCGCCTGAGAGCTTCGGGTACGCACGTGCAGCGAAGTATATTGGCTCAGTATGTGATAGGCCGTTACGAATACGGCAACGCCGAAAAAGTCCGCAGATGGAAACTGGGGTAAATAAAGCCCAAGGACCCCGCCGGTTAAACCGGCGAAGGCAGCAAATTCGAGCAGGACGTGCTGGTTATAAATCCTCCGTCTAATAGAGCCCCATGCCATCTTAAGGATCGGCCAACCAACAACAAATACGGTGACGAAGGCTGCCGCCATCGCCATCTCGACCGTGTATGGAAACATCCGACCGAGCCACATGAGAAGCATGAGGAGTAACGTGATCCACGTGATGGAACCGGCAATGATGAGCCGGTCCCGTTCACGCCGCATTTCCTCTTCTTCCTCCTCATAGCTGCGTACTTTATCCGGGTCACGCACCGTGTACCCAACTGCCACGAGTGTTTTCCGCAAAGCAGCAGGATCTACCTTTGCGGGATCATACTCAATGAGCGCCTCCTCATGCGCTAGGCTAACGTGGACTGCCTTGACCCCGTCCATTTGTCCGATTGCCTGCTCTATGGTCCCAATGCAAAAGGAGCAAGACATACCACCTATCTTGAACTGGGCCTTTTCCATACCCTTTGCTTCACCTCTATTTGGCGTACTTATGAATCACGTCCATCAGCTCTGTGTAGGTCTCCTTCGCCTTCTTCTCTTTTCCGGACCTAAGCGCATTCGTGACGCAGTTTTCCAAGTAATTGCGCATGATGAGCTTTCCGACACCTCGCAGGGCCTCATGAACTGCAGAGATTTGCCCCAGGACATCCACGCAGTAGCGACCCTCCTCCACCATCTTCTTGATACCCTTGATCTGTCCCTCGATTCGATTCAACCTCTTTGAAGCTTCCTTCCGCGTTGCCGCCAGAATTACACCTCTTTCACCGTTAGCCATCATTCCCCCTTGAATATGAATACTATTATAACTATACCCCCTGGGGGTATCTGTCAAGGCGAGATTGAGCCAGGCAATTGAAAGTCACGGGATTCGAGGAAAAGAAATTCCTGTGAACGCTAAAGGGAGCTGAACAAGAAGCTGAAAAACGTCAGGCGTTTGATGCCTTTTTGAGAGTTACGCGAAACAACTTTCTAGGAAGGGACCTTCTTCGAACTCGTCTATGCTCATTACCTTAAAATCCTTCGCCAAACGTTCCACTTTCTCTATGCTAAAAAAGTGAACAATAAATCCGCCGCTTGATTCATACATGTCGTCGCCTCTTGCGACCCCTGTTCTGTAATGGGGGTCACCCGTGTGCCTGACCGTATAGACGTTTAGGCCCTCTGGTTTTAATACCCGCCAGACCTCGCGCGAGAGGCCTTCAAGTTCTGGAGTCGTAAGTGCCATGCAATACAGCATGTGTGAGTAGCAGCCGTCAAAAGAGTCATCCTCAAAAGGAAGAGGTCTCCGAATGTCGTGGCATATAGTTATAATAGCTTCAGACAAGCCAAGCGCATCAGCCTGCTTCTTTATGGCTTCGCCGCTGCTCCGCGCGTAATCCAATGACCAAACCTGAAAACCATTCTGGGCAAAATAAAGAGTATCTCGTCCCTGTCCTGCGCCCAATTCGAGTATCTTTTTTTTGGCTTCTTGCTTGAACAAATCGGCAGCTTTCCGAGCGGCTTCGCTGGGAGCCTCGCCAAACATACTGGGTCGTTTTGAAAGTGTATCTTCCCAATGCCCATGCTGGGCATCTAAAATTTCCTTCACTGCATCGGAGTTTTCTATGTTCATATGTTGGAATCTCTCATTTTCGCCTGAATCACTCAAGGGCGGACGAACCAGATTCGTAGCTAAGCCGAAAATCTTTATTGCAGCAGTGTAAATCGGACCCGAATTGGATAAGGTCTGAAACATTCCGTTCCTTGTCCAGCAGGTCTTCTATGATTCCTAGCCTTGTTGAATCTCCTAGGCCCTTAAAGAACTCCACCAGAATCTCGTTAGATTCCACTAGGGGTAACGGCTTTAGTTTTGGCTTGGACAAGGCTGTTTCTCCCTGTTTTGGATATATATAAAATTTAATAATTAATAATATTAGTGTTAAGAAGAAAGTAAGTCCATCAATTAACCTCGCCCTACAGTCCGCGCCCTGCGGCTTTTCGATTAAAAACGGATCCAAAAAATGCTTCTCTTTCGTAACTGGAAATCCATGCCAGAACGGTCGGGATGGTTACCCGGCTACCCAGGACTCGAGTGAAGGGTGAATTCGCACAAGTCAAGTACGGAGCCAACTGCAAGTATGCGTTTCAGCTCCGATGAGCTTTAGGAGATAGGCCCGTAAAAAACACCTCCCGCCTTTAGTTCCCGACCGCCTGTCTTTTGTCCGTGTAGGGGTGCAACCGAACCCAGAAAGCTGTCAAACTGGCAGGCCTCCAGGGTTTGAACTGCTTGCTTTATTTAGGGAGGTTTAGGCTCTGGTCGTAGTGGAAGTTCGGCTCACATACAACAGATAAATGGTTAGAGTCCTTTCGCACAGTCCTTATCCTCTTTCGATTTTCGAATTGTTGTTCTTCCTTTTCCCTTCCCTCCTCACTGACTATTACCGCCGCACCACGTCGGTAACACGGGTGCGATTCCCGTTAGGACCACCATAAAATCAAGCACTTACATTCCAGCAAATTTTTAGCGGGTCGGTTTTGGGTCGCCTCCCGAAAAAAAACACGCTGCTTGCCCGGATAAACTCAATAGCACCGACCGCAATCCATGCGGCTTGATCGCCTAACAAAGGAGTCCTCTACAAGTTAAAATTATTGTACGGACAACAGGATCTATAATGTTGAAAGTGCTCAAGCTCTCCTACAGATGGCTCGAAGCGGTTCGGTTTTTGTGGATAAAGACGTCGCCTTGGGAACGAATGATCCGAAATTTCACGCGAACCTGGTTGCTGAGGTAGTATTTCCAAACAGTGGGGGCATCTTTGTTGAGGTGTTTCGGATGGACGTCCACGAT
>JABAOE010007467.1_pt8 | contig 14433 bp, 12 predicted proteins | sample 7062141 | NCBI WGS metagenome assembly JABAOE01 (sample SAMN14538627, study PRJNA623070) | marine sediment metagenome | biome: marine biome [ENVO:00000428]; feature: marine pelagic biome [ENVO:01000023]; material: deep marine sediment [ENVO:00002113] | place: India: Gulf of Khambhat ... | reverse complement strand
CCTCCTGTCGCAGCCTCTGCACGAGCATTACGTCACCATCGCGTGCGTGTCGAACGAGGTCGGCGGCGACCTCGTCGGGAACGCGAAGTGGACGGGCGTCTACCTCACCGATGTCCTCGATGCGGCCGGCGTTCGCCCGGAGGCGACCCAGATCGTCGGCCGCTCCGTCGACGGGTGGACGGCGGGTTTTCCCACCGAGCTCGCCTACGACGGCCGCAAGCCCCTCATCGCCGTCGGGATGAACGACGAGCCGCTGCCGGCCCGGCATGGGTATCCAGCCCGGCTCATCGTGCCGGGTCTCTACGGGTACGTCTCGGCGACGAAATGGCTCGAGGAGATCGAGCTCACCACGTGGGAGGGCTTCGACGGGTACTGGATCCCGCGGGGATGGTCGAAGACCGGCCCGATCAAGACCCAGTCCCGCATCGACGTCCCTCGCAACGGCGAGGTCATCAATGGCTCTCCGGCCGTCTTCGCCGGGGTCGCCTGGGCGCCGCTGAAGGGCATCGACAAGGTCGAGGTACGCGTCTCCAAGGGCGCCTGGGAGGAGGCGGAGCTCAGCGACCCGCTGTCGGACAGGTCGTGGGTGCAGTGGAAGCTCGAGCGCAACGTGGCGCCAGGCCGTCACGAGCTCGAGGTGAGGGCGACCGACGGCACCGGGGAGACCCAGACCGAGGTCGTCAGCACTCCCGACCCCGACGGGGCGACCGGCTGGCACACGATCGGGTTCCGCGCCGCCTGAGCTCAGCTCGGCCCGACCCGGCGGGCTTCGGCGACGGCTTCGGCGAGCGATCCGGTCCAGGGCTCTCCGTGACCGGGGAGGATCGTGCTCGCCGATGCCCCCTCTAGGCGGCCGAGCGACTCGAGTGCCCCCGCGCTGGACTTGTTGAACGACCCCGGCATCACGCGCGGCCCGGCGGCGCCGGTGAGGATGTTGAGGGTGACCAGGGCGTCTCCGGTGAACACGACCCCGCGATCACCGATCGTGATGCAGGCGCTGCCGTCCGTGTGGCCCGGGGTGTGGATGACGGTGGGCCGGCCCGGCACGTCGAGGTGCTCGCCGTCTCCGAACGTCGACAGTTCCGCGACCGGCGGCGCCTTCAACGCTCCGCCACGGAGGAAGAACAGCAGCGCACTCCACGCCGAGAGGCGGGTGAGGTCGCGGACGTAGTGGCGCTCGTATTCCCGATGGGCCTCACCGCGCGCCAGGCCGGCGTCTCCTTCGTGCACGTGCACGGCGGCGCCGGACTCGTCCTTGATGTGGGCCGACGAACCGAGATGGTCACCGTGGGCGTGGGTGAGGAGGACGGCTTCGATGTCGGCCATCGTGCGTCCGAGCGAGGCGAGGGCGGGGGCGAGCTGGTCCAGCTGGTTCGGGTTGCCGGCGTCGACGACGGTGACCCGGCCACCGTCTTCGACGATGAACCAGTTCACCAGCCTCGCGCCCAGTCGGTAGATGCGGTCGGCGACCTCGACGGCCATGGCTCCCTCCTTGCCCGTGTGCAGTGGAGGGTAGGGCGCCCCACCGCACGGTTCCCGGGGACGGGAAGTCGGTGCGCCCGACGGGGCGTAAGCTGGCCGACCATGGACCCGGATGCGACCACCAACGAGGAAGAAGCGCTCCACCCCGACGTCGTCGAGGACGAGGAGCCCGAGGCGGAGGGCACCTTCGTCACCGAGCCCTCCAAGCTCATTCGCATCGCGTCGATGACGCGGGCGATGCTCGAGGAGGTGCGTGCCGCGCCGCTCGACGACGCCGGCAGGAGCCGGCTGCTCGGTGTGTACCAGAGCTCGCTCGAGCAGCTGCGAGACAGCCTCAGCAGCGACCTCCAGGACGAGATGGCGGCCGTCTTCAAGCCGCTCGAATCCGAAACGGCGTCCCAGTCGGAGCTGCGGATCGTCCAGGCGCAGCTCGTCGGCTGGCTGGAGGGCCTGTTCTCGGGGATCCAGGCCTCCCTGTTCAGCCAGCAGGCTGCCGCGGCCGCCCAGCTCGAGGAGATGCGCCGGCGCAAGAGCCTCGAGGCCGGCACGCAAGCCCACGGCCAGTACCTGTGACGCGGTGACCGTCAGCGGGCCGTGAGCACGGCCGCTTGAGCGGCGGCGAGCCTGGCGACGGGGATGCGGGGCGGGCTGCAGGAGATGTAGTCGACGCCGATCTCGTGGAAGAACGCGATCGAGCGGGGATCGCCGCCGTGCTCGCCGCACACCCCGATCTCGAGCTCGGGATTCGCCGCCCGGCCTTCCTCGATCGCGGTGCGGATGAGGCGCCCCACCCCTGGGCGGTCGATCGTCTGGAACGGGTTGTCGGTGAGGATCCCCTGGGCGAGGTACTCCCCGAGAAACGCCTCTTCGGCGTCGTCGCGGCTGAGTCCCAACGTCGTCTGGGTGAGGTCGTTCGTTCCGAACGAGAAGAAGTCCGACTCGAGGGCGATGCGCTCGGCGATGAGCGCCGCCCGGGGGAGTTCGATCATCGTCCCGATGCCGACCTCGAGCTGACGGCCGGCGAAATGCACCTCCTCCTCGATCATGTCGCGGACCAGTTCAAGCTCGTCGAGGCTGCTGACGAGCGGGATCATGAGCTGGAGCCGCGGGTCGCCCCCGGCGTCGAGGCGTCGCCGCACCGCCTCCAGCGCGGCGAGAACCTGGACCCGGTAGATCTGGGGGATGACGACTGCGAGTCGGACCCCGCGCAGGCCGAGCATGGGGTTCGACTCCTCCCAGGTGTCGACGGCGGCCTCCAGCCGCTCCAGGTCCTCGGTGGGCTGGCCGTTGCGGCGGGCGGCGGCCAGCTGCTGTTCGACCTCCACCCGGTTGGGGAGGAACTCGTGGAGGGGAGGGTCGAGGAGGCGCACCACGACGGGCATGCCGTCCATCGCCTCGAGCAGGCGGTCGAAGTCGTCGGTCTGCATCGCCTCGAGCGTCTCGAGCGAGGTCGCCCGGTCGCGCTCGTCGTCGGCGAGCAGCATCCGCCGCACCACAGAGAGGCGCTCACCGGAGAACATGTACTCGGTGCGGGCCAGCCCGATGCCCTCCGCTCCGGCGTTTCGGGCCACCGCTGCCCCGGCCGCGGTGTCCGCGTTCGCGAGCACCCGCAGCCGCCTCACCTCGTCGGCCCAGCGAAGGAGCCGCTCGAGGTGGCCGCCGTCGGCCGGCGGCACTGTCTCGACCGGGCCCCGGTAGACGGCCCCGGTGGCTCCATCGATGGTGAGGACATCGCCTTCCCGCACCGTCACTGCACCGATCCGCATCTCCTTCGCCTGGGCATCGACGTAGGCCGACGTCGCCCCGGTCACGGCCGGTGTCCCCAGCCCGCGGGCGGCGACGGCGACGTGGCTGGTCCTGCCGCCGTGGCTCGTCAGGATCCCGGCGGCAACGACGACGGCGGAGAGATCCTCTGGGGTGGTCTCCCTTCTGACGAGGATCACCGCGGCGCCATCTGCGGCGACGCGCAGCGAGGAGGCCGAGTCGAAGACGGCGATGCCGGTGGCAGCACCGGGGGAGGCGGCGGTCCCGACCACGATGGGTTCGGGTGCGGCGCCGGGCGCGATCCGGGCGTGGAGCAGCTCGGCAAGCCCATCGGCCTCGACGCGCAACAACGCCTCGTCGGTTCCCAGGACGCCCTCGTCGACGAGATCGACGGCGATCCTCGTCGCCGCCGCTGAGGTCCTGCCCGCAGCCTTCCCCTCGACGATCCAGAGTGCTCCTTTCTCCAGGATGTAGTCGACCCGGATGGCGTCGCGCGTGTCGGCCTCGAAGGTGCGCAGCGCATCTTCGAGCTCGGCCCGCCGCTCGGGTGGCAGACCGGAGTCGGCAACCGGACTCGTTCGGTCACAGCCGGCGAGGTGTGGCGACCGGGGCCGGTAGCAGCCGACCGGCAGCCCGACGCCGTCGACGGGGTCCCGGGAGAAGGCGATCCCGGCCCCCGAGTCGTCGTCGACACCTCCGTGGACCATGGCGTGGACGACGACACCGGTGCCGACGTCGTCGGAGATGCCGTTGGCCCGACGGAACCTGCGTGCCGGCATTCCGTCCCACGAGGCGAACACCGACTCGATGCCCTCCCGGAGCTGGTCGAGAGGGTCCGGCGGCACCGGGCGTTGGGTCTCGGCGACGATGAGCGCTTCGATGGCGGCGGCTGCCTCCTCCAGCCCGGTCACGGGGGCGTCGCCGGTGCCGTGGACGGCTTCGATTCTCTCGACTGGGACGGCACGGACGACTGCGGCGTACCCCGCAACGAACCGGCGTCTCGTCTCGGCGGCGAACCGGGGTGTCGCCCAGCGAGTCAAGGCTTCCTGGGCCTCGTCGGTCCAGCCCAGGTCGAAGACCGAGTCGACGAGCCCGGGCATGTCCACCGGCGGAGATGCCCGCACCGCGAACGTCGTCGGGCGCCCCGGGTCGACACCGCTCACGGCGGTGTGGATGCGCTGCACCCCGTCGGCGACCTGATGCCATGCCTCGTCTGGGAGGTCGCCGGTCTCGAGGAACCTCCGGCAAGCGACATCGGTGACCGCGAAGCCCGGAGGCACCGGGATTTCGAGTGCGGTGAGGCGGCGCAGGGAACGCGCTCTCGCCCCGATCCGCTCTTCGAGATCGGTCACCGCGTCCTCGAAATCGATGACGTACCGCATCGAACTGGCCCTTTCCAAACAGCAGCGGTGAGATTACTGTCTAGGTCCCGACGACGAACAGGGGGGTCCCGCACTCGGCCTCGGGTTGAGAAACCCCAGGTCAGCGTATCCCTGCGGTCCGGTGGAGGGAATGTTCCCGGACCGTCGTGCGTTGAGAGAGAGGACCTCTGAGAAGGGCAGGTGGAAGCCATATGGTTATGGCGCTCACCGACATGATGTGGGAACCGGACCCCGAATGGCGTAAGGACGCCGCGTGCTCCGGCTCCGACGCCGACCTCTTCTTCCCCATCGGGGAGGACGAGTCTCTTGCCGCGCCCGCAAAGGCCATTTGTGCTGCGTGCCCGGTCCAGGAGCAATGTCTCCAGTACGCGCTCGCCACCAACCAGACCGAAGGCGTCTGGGGCGGCATGACGGGCCCGGAACGGCGCCGCCTCCGCCGTCGGATCCGTGATAGGGAGCGCCGCCGGGCGAGCTGATCGATCCAAGGTGCCCGGTCCCGGGGCCTCGAATCTTCATCCCGTGATGACACGCGACCGCGCGCCGTCGCGCCCGCCTGCAGTATGCGTGACCGCGGCACCGACCGCGGCGGCCACCAGCATCGTCCAGACGAGCGCAGCGAGAAGGAGATGGGCGGCGACAAGGAGGCTCGAGCCGACCTTGGTGAAGACGTGGGCAGCGCCGAGGCCGATGTTGACCGCATACAGGCCGGTGGCCCCGGCAACGAGCGCCTGCTCCCGGCGGGGCCGGTCGGACCGTCTCCCGGCAACGACGAGCCAGCCGAGGTACACGAGGATGATCGCGGCCACGAGGCGGTGGAGGAAATGCACGGCGACGAACCGGTTCGAGAGGTCGGGAACCAGCGTGTTGCCGACGAGCGGCCATCCGGCGATGTACAGGTCGTGGACGTACGAGCCGAGGAGGAGCACGGCCAGGGATGCTGCCGCAGCAACGACGAGACGGCCGGTCCACGGAGCGCCCGGCACGTCGTGCCGGACCGGGGGCGCGATCGTGACGACGACGGCGGTGAGGAGGGCGACGACGACCATCGAGATGGCCAGGTGCACCGACACGAGGTCGGCGTCGAGGTCCCCCTGGACGACGAGGCGCCCCACCCAGGCCTGGACCCCGATCACCCCGACCGCGGCCACGGCGGGGACGACGACGAGCGGCCGCTGGCGATGGTGCCTCCAGGCGGCGACCGCAGTGACAATGGCGAGCACCCCCACCACCGCCGCCACCCAGCGGTGGGTCCACTCCACGATCATGTGGTAGTCGGCGCGCGGCAACAGGCCACCGAGCAGGCCGTTCTCACACAGCGGCCACCTGTCGGCACAGCCGTAACCGCTCCCGCTGCCGCGGGTGAAGCCGCCGATGGCGACGAGGACCAGCGTGGCGCCGAGGGTGAGCGTGGCGAGCCGGCGTGTCGAGGCCATGCCACGACTCTACGCCCGGTGGTGCCGCATCCCCACGCAGCGCCCCGGGCGGCCGGCGGTTGCCCGGCTGTGGCCCGGGTCAGCCCTCGGAGATCGTGACGCGCTCGATGACACAGTCCTCGGCGGGTCGTTCGCCGGAGCGGGGGACCGCAGCGATCGCGTCGACCGCGTCCATGCCGTCGGTCACCGTGCCGAAGATCGTGTAGGCGTGGGGGAGGCCGACGTCCTCCAGGCAGATGAAGAACTGCGACCCGTTCGTGTTCGGTCCGGCGTTCGCCATGGCGAGCGTGCCGCGGGCGTAGTTCCCCGGGCCGTCGAGCTCGTCTCGGAACCGGTAGCCGGGCCCGCCGCGACCCGTCCCGGTGGGGTCACCACCCTGGACGACGAAGCCAGGTACGACGCGGTGGAAGATGACGCCGTCGTAGAAGCCGTCCTTGGCGAGGAATACGAAGTTGTTCACCGTTATCGGCGCTCTCCCCGGCTCCAAATCGATGGCGATGTCGCCGTGGTTGGTGTGCAGCGTTGCGGAATACGACTTCTCGAGATCGAGGAGGAAGTCGGGCTGAGCGGAGTACTGGGTTGCCACGCAGGCACCTTTCTCTGGCCGTGGGGGCGACTCTAGGGGCGCCGTCGGGGCGCTCAGCCGGAGGGACGGGCCGCGGGTTCTGCGCGGACCGTCAGCGTCTGCGGCGGCGGGGGGCACCGGGTCGTCGGCGGGCGTCACCGTCGAACGGTGCGAGCTCCTCGGGTGGTTCCCACGAGGCGAGGTCGGTGAGACGCTCGTCATTGGAGAACATCTTGACGATCGGCACGTTGAGCCCGGCACGACGCTGGATGGCGATGACCTCGTTGACCTGGTCCCATTCGACGAGGGTCACGACGAGGCCGGACTCACCGGCGCGGGCGGTGCGACCAGAGCGGTGCAGATAGGTCTTGGGGTCCTCCGGCGGGTCGTAGTGGAGGACGATGTCGACGTTGTCGATGTGGAGGCCTCTGGCGGCGACGTTGGTGGCGACGAGCACCGGCGTCGTACCGGCGGCGAACCCGGCAAGCGCCTTCTCCCGCTTCGACTGATGGAGGTCGCCGTGGATCGCCTTCGCCGCGACCCCGTGGTCGCGAAGGTCCTTCGCGACACGGTCGCACGCCGTCCTCGTCCGGACGAAGAGGAGGGTGCGGCCGGCACTGGCGCCGATCGCCGCAGCGACCTTGACCTTGTCCATGTGATGCACCTTCAAGAAGCGGTGCTCCATGGTCTCGATGCGCTCCGTCGGGGCGTCGACCGCGTGCTCGACGGGGTCGTCCATGTACTCCCGGATCAGCGCCCCGACCTGCCCGTCGAGGGTTGCCGAGAAGAGCATCGTCTGGTGGGCGGCGGGCACCTCGCGCATGATCCGGCGCACCTGGGGGAGGAAGCCCATGTCGGCCATCTGGTCGGCCTCGTCGATCGACACCATCGAGACGTCATCGAGACGCACCTTCTTGCGGTCCATCAGGTCGATGAGCCTGCCGGGGGTGGCGATCACGATCTCGGAGCCCTTCTCCAGGCGGTCGATCTGGCGCTTCATCGACACCCCGCCGTAGACGGCGACGAGGGAGAATCCGCGGGACCGGGCGAGCGGGCGGAGCACCCCGGCGACCTGGTTGGCGAGCTCGCGGGTCGGCACGAGCACGAGCGCTCGTGGTCGTTTCGGCTGGGCCGGCGTCAGGCGCTGGATGATCGGCAGGCCGAAGGCGAGGGTCTTCCCGGAGCCGGTCTTCGCCCGGCCGCAGACATCGCGTCCGGCGAGCACGTCGGGGATCGTCATCTCCTGGATGGGGAACGGATCGACGATCCCGTCTCGGGAGAGGATGTCGACGAGCGTTTCGTCCACGCCGAGCGCGACGAAGCTCGTGTCGTGGGTGAGGTCGTGTCTGGTCGAGGTCACGCGGCGGTCTCTTCTGGCGGAAAGGGTCACGCCCGGCCGAACGCCGGGTGCGCCTCGACAAATGTAGTCGCCCTGGCGCACGACGACGACGACCAGGTTCGCGGGATGTTCAGGAACACCGGCACACGGCGGCTTTTCAGACCCGGGTGGTGCCGGACTCGCCGCCTGCCGCGGTGGCCTGCGGGCGGCGACGCCGGCCGTCTGGTCATCCCGGGGCGATGCCGCGCTCCTCGAGTTCGTCGTTGAGCTCGGCTCCGAGCAGGACCATGAGGCCGGACAAGAAGAACCACAACAGGAGGACCACGACCCCGCCGAGGGTGCCGTACGTCTCGTTGAAGCGCCCGAAGTTGTTGGCGTAGAACGAGAACCCCACCGTGACGAGCAGCCACAAGACGGCGGCGGTGATCGCACCGATGCTGAGGAGAGGGGTCCGGGAGGCTGCCCGGTTGGGCCCGACCTTGTAGAAGACGCCGAGGCCGATGACGACGAACACGAAGATCGCCGGCCAGCGCGCGATGCTCACCGCCCGCCCCCATCCCGACCCGAGGCCGGCGTCCGTGAGCAGGCCGGGCAGGAAGGTGACGAGGGCGCTGGCGGTGACGATGAACACGACGATGCCGATCGTGAGAACGAAGGCGATGCCGCGGAGCTTGAGGAACGGCCTGGTCTCCGTCTCCCCGTAGGCGATGTTGATGCCGGCGATGAGCGACTTCGTGCCCGCCGACGCCGAGAACAGGGCCACCGCGATGCCGAATGCGGTGGCGAGCCCCAAGCCGGCCGACGATGCGTCGACGATCGACTCGAGCTGATCGCCGATGACGCCGGCCGCGTTCTCGGGGAGCGCTTCGGTGAGGTCGGCGATCTGGCGTTGCACGTCTGCGGGGTCGAAGACGAGCCCGTAGACCGAGACGGCGGCGATCGCGGCGGGGAACACCGCCAAGATGGCGTAGTAGGAGAGGGAGGCGGCGATGAGGACCGTGTTGTGCTCGCGCAGGCGCTGTACCAGGGCCCGCGCCAGACCCGAGGACGCCGCCCTCACAGACTCGACGACGGGAGCCCCGGGACCGGTTCGAGGCTCGCTGGCGTGGCCCGCTACCTCCGCGGCCTCCGGCGCCGGACGTCTCCGTGACAACGCCCCGATCGCCACTCCGGCAGCGAGCGCCCCGAGAAACCAGTTGAGGGCACGTTTCATGGAGGGCGGCCCGGCGGCGACTATCCGCCGAGGTGTTCCGGGCCGACCGCAAACAGCGCCTCCGCGTCCGCCGTCGCCGCCCCCAGCAGCCCGGTGGCCTGGGGCATGATCTGGCTGGCGTAGAACGCCGCGGTTGCGGCCTTGGCCCGGTGCCACTCGTCGTCCACCCCGGTGCGCCGGGCGGCGAGGGCGAGCCGGGCGAGGTAGTAGCCGCCGGCGACGATGCCGAACATCTTGAGGTACGGCGTCGCGGCCGCCAGCTTGTCGTTCACCTGCTCGCATCGAAGGAGGTGATCGGTCGCCGCCCGCAGCGTGTCCACGCCGGTCTTGAGGGCATCACGCATCACCGGGGGGCTCTCGCCCTCTGCGGCGAGTTCGGCGGCGAGACGGTCCATCTCGTCGAGGAACGTGCCGACGGCGGCGCCACCGTCCATAGGCACCTTGCGCATCACGAGGTCGATCGCCTGGATGCCGTTGGTCCCCTCGTAGATGGGCGCGATGCGGGCGTCCCGGTAGTGCTGGGCGGCTCCGGTCTCCTCGACGTACCCCATGCCGCCGTGCACCTGGAGCGCGATCGAGGTCAGCTCGACGCCGAGGTCGGTGCCCCACCCCTTCGAGACCGGGGTCAGCAGCGCGGCGCGTGCCGCGGCAGCAGCCCGTCGCTCGGCGGATGGATCGTGATCGGCCCGGTCGATGGCTGCGGCGTTGGCGTACATCACCGCGCGCATCGCTTCGATGTTCGCCTTCATCGTCATCAGCATCCGTCTGATGTCGGGATGCTCGACGATGAGCGACGGCTCGTCCTTGCCGGCTCCCACCGCGTGGCCCTGGCGTCGCTCGATGGCGAAACCGAGCGCCTGCTGATACGCCCGTTCCGAGATGCCGAGGCCCTCCAGTCCGACGTGGAGGCGGGCGTCGTTCATCATCGTGAACATGTAGCGCATCCCCTGGTGGACGTCGCCGACGAGGTAGCCGGTCGCCTCCTCGAGGGCCATGACGGCGGTCGGGCTGGCGTGGATGCCGAGCTTGTGCTCGAGCGACACACACTCGATGCTGTTCCGCTCCCCGACCGATCCGTCGTCGTTCACCAGGTGCTTGGGGACGATGAACATCGAGATGCCCTTCGTGCCGGCAGGCGCTCCCGGAGCCCTGGCGAGCACCATGTGGATGATGTTCTCGGCGAGGTCGTGCTCGCCGTACGTGATGAAGATCTTCTGCCCCGAGATGGCCCATGTACCGTCGTCGTTCGGCTCCGCCCTGCAGCGCAGCGTTCCGAGGTCGGAGCCCGCCTGTGGCTCGGTGAGCAGCATGGTCCCGGTCCAGTCGCCGGTGAGCAGCCTGGGGAGATAGGTCTGCTGCTGCTCCCCGGAGCCGTGCTTCTCGAGCGCCGAGATCGTCGAGGCGGTGAGCATCGGGCACAGCGAGAACGCCATGTTCGCCGCGGTGAGCATCTCCATGACGGCCAGGCCGACGACGCCCGGGAACTGGTGGCCTCCGTGCTCGAGCGGCCCCTTGATCGCGCCCCAGCCGGCATCGACGTACTGGCGGTACGCCTCCCTGAAGCCGGGAGGCGTGGTGACGGTGCCGTCGGCATTGCGGACGGAGCCGGCCGTGTCCCCGGCGCGGTTGGTCGGCGCCACGACCTCAGAGAAGAACCGGCCGGCCTCGTCGAGGGCGGCAAACGCCACCTCGGGGTCGGCGTGGGCGAAGTCCGGTAGCTCGGCGAGTCCCTCGAGGTCGGCGATGTGGGTGAGGACGAACCTGATGTCGCGCAACGGAGGTCGATAGTCGCTCATGACGACAGGATACCGGAGCCGTCTGGGGCGGCCCGTTGCCGAAGTAGCGTTGATCGGTCGAAACACGTCGTGCCCGTTCGTCGCTTGGAGACGGATGCGGAGCAACCCCGACGGATGAGGAGGCCAACGTCATGAAGTACGCGTTGCTGATCTATGGCGCGGAGTCCGAGTACCCGGCACCGGACAGCGCCGAGTCTCGTGAGGTCTTCGAGGCATACATGAAGTTCACGAACGAGATCACCGGAGCCGGCATCAACCTCGGGGGTGAGGCCCTCCAGGACACCCAGACCGCGACGACGGTGCGAGTGCGCGACGGAGCGACGCTGACCACCGACGGTCCGTTCGCGGAGACGAAGGAGCAGCTGGGCGGGTTCTATCTCATCGAGGCTCCAGATCTCGACGCCGCCATCGACGTCGCCGCCCGCCTCCCCGGCTCGTGGGTGGGCTCCGTCGAGATCCGCCCGGTCTGGGAGTGGGACTCGACGGGGTGAGCGGCCGTCGTGGACGACGATGACGGCGACCGGGGCCGCGCTCGAGCAGGTCTTCCGCGAGGAATACGGGCGTGTCGTCGCCGCCGTGATCGGCCAGGTCGGAGACTTCGAGCTCGCCGAGGACGCAGTGCAGGACGCCGTCGCCGCGGCCCTCAGCAGCTGGCCGCGGACCGGCCTGCCCGCCAATCCGGGTGCCTGGCTGACGACGACGGCGCGGCGCAAGGCCATCGACCGTTTGAGGCGGGCAACCAACTACGCCCGCAAGAAAGAGGAGCTCGCCTATCTCGTCGAGCTCGATCGACGCCACCGTGACGAGCCGGAGCCGGACATGGCCACGACGCTGAGCGACGACCGCCTCCGGCTCATCTTCACGTGCTGTCACCCCGCGCTCGCCCTCGACGCGCGGGTTGCGCTCACGCTCAAGACGCTCGGAGGGCTCACGACGGGCGAGATCGCACGTGCGTTCCTCGTCACCGAAGCGGCGATGGCCCAACGCATCGTCCGGGCGAAGCGCAAGATTCGCGACGCCGGCATCCCGTACCGCGTCCCGTCGGACGATCAGCTCCCGGACCGGCTCGGCGGGGTGCTCGCGGTCGTCTACCTCATCTTCAACGAGGGCTATGCAGCGAACACGGGCGCCGCCGTCGTCCGCCGTGAGCTCTCCACGGAGGCGATCCGGCTGGGGAGGCTGCTCTGCCGACTCATGCCGGACGAGCCCGAGGCGCTCGGACTCACCGCGCTGATGATGCTCCACGATTCCCGTCGCGAGGCCCGGGAGTCGGGCGGCCGCGTGGTGCTCCTCGACGACCAGGACCGAAGCCTCTGGGACGCCGAGCAGATCGAGGCGGCGCTCGAGCTCCTGGCCCGCGCCCTGCGACGCGGCCGCCGCGGGCCATACCAGGTGCAGGCGGAAATCGCAGCCGTCCATGCCGGCGCGGCCACTCCGGCCGACACCGACTGGTCGCGCATCGTCTCCCTCTACGACGACCTCCTGGCCGTGGCCCCGTCGCCCGTCGTGGCACTCAACCGTGCGGTCGCGGTGGCGATGGACCGCGGGCCGGCGGCCGCTATCGCCGATGTCGACGCCCTCGCCGGCCGGCTCGACGGCTACCGCCACTTCCACTCCGCCAGGGCCGATCTCCTGCGCCGCCTCCACCAAAAGGACGAGGCCGAGACGGAGTACCGGAGAGCGCTCGAGCTGGCCGGCAACGACGCCGAGCGCGCCTTTCTCGAGGCCCGGTTGGCCGAAATCGGCGCCGAAACGCCCCGGTTTTGAGCGGATTCCGACGGTTTTAGCCATCCCTTAGCCGTAGGAGGAAGACGCGTTAGGCGTCGGTCGTCCATCGTGGCTTCCGGCGCCTGCCACCGGATCTCCCTCCGCCGATCGCGTCGGTGCCGGGCAGGTCCCCTCACATCGTGACCAAAGGCCCTGGGCCGGGCTCGGGACGGAAGAGAGAATGGACACAGACAGCTTTTCCCGACAGCTGGGCATCATGCACCGACGAACATCACGCCTGGGACGATTCACCCTCGCCCTCCTCCTCATCACCGCGCTCACGCCGCTGGCGACCGCGGGCGCCGCCGAGACGACGATCACGATCACGGACACGCTCGAACCCTCCAAGGACGTCACGATCCAGGTCGGCGACGTGGTCCGCTGGGTCAACAACGACAACGACCGGCACCGGATGCGGTCGATCTCGGGCCCGACCGAGTTCGACGTGGACCTCGACGAGGGCGAGAGCGGCACCCACACCTTCAACCAGGAGGGGGTGTGGCAGTACATCGACGAGCGCGACGACGACAACGCCAACTACCACGGGTCGATCACCGTCACCGCCGAGCCGCCGCCGGATCCGGGCGAGCCGCCACCGCCGCCTCCCACGTCCGCCGACGTCCTCATCCCCGACCGGTTCTTCTCCCCGGCGACGCTGACCGTCGCCGAGGGCGCCACCGTGACCTGGCTCAACCAGGACGGCCTCCACAACGTCGACTCCACGAGCAGTAACTGGTCGTGGTTCAGCGGCAACTTCGACGCCGGCCAGAGCAGGCAGTTCACCTTCGACAGCGCCGGCAACTACACCTACTTCTGCTCGCTCCACCCGGAGATGACGGGGACGATCCAGGTCGTTGCACCCGGTGGAGAGCCGCCTCCGCCACCGCCGCCTCCGCCTCCGCCTCCTCCGCCTCCGCCTCCTCCCCCGCCTCCACCTCCGGGAACGGGTGACGTGACGATCTTCGACAACGGGTACACGCCGGGGTCGTTGACGGTCGATCCTGGGGCGACGGTGACGTGGGTGAACACGGGTGTGGCGCCGCATACGGTGACCTCGAACCCGAGCGGCCCGCTGGATTCGGTGTTGCTGTTCAACGGGGACACGTTCGCGTTCACGTTCGCGTCGTCGGGGACGTACAGCTACTTCTGCACGGTGCATCCGGAGATGACGGGGACCATCGTCGTCTCCGGCGGTGGTGGTGAGCCGCCACCTCCTCCGCCTCCTCCTCCACCTCCCGATGAGCCGCCTCCGCCTCCACCTCCGGGGACGGGCGACGTCACGATCATCGACAACGACTACACGCCGCGCACGTACACCGTGACGGAGGGCACCACCGTGACCTGGTCGAACGTCGGCAACCTGCCGCACACGGTGACGTCGACGAACGACTTCTTCGACTCCGGCCTCCTCATGAGCGGGGACGGCTACGCCCGGACGTTCACGACGGCGGGGACCTACAACTACCTCTGCACGCTCCACCCGGAGATGACGGGCACGATCCTCGTCACCGGGGCAGGCGGGGAGCCGCCTCCTCCGCCACCTCCGCTGCCCCCGGTGGAGGAGCCCCCGCCCCCGCCGCCCACGAGCGGAGCCGCCATCAAGGTCATCGACAACGACTACACCCCGCGGACGTACACCGTCAACGCCGGCGCGACCGTCAGCTGGGCCAACGTGGGCGTTCTGCCGCACAC
>JABAOE010004327.1_pt1 | contig 14444 bp, 15 predicted proteins | sample 7062141 | NCBI WGS metagenome assembly JABAOE01 (sample SAMN14538627, study PRJNA623070) | marine sediment metagenome | biome: marine biome [ENVO:00000428]; feature: marine pelagic biome [ENVO:01000023]; material: deep marine sediment [ENVO:00002113] | place: India: Gulf of Khambhat ... | reverse complement strand
GCAATGGCCTCCGGTACGGACCAGATCTGCGCTGAGAGGTCCGAGTCCTGCCTGATCTGGCCGTTGACGCTCAGCCAGATGCGACCCGTCACCGCGTGGCCGTGAGTCTCCACGGGGTAGAGCGGTCCGACGGGTGCGGATTTATCGAAAGATTTGCTGATCGCCCACGGCCGCGAAAGCCGTTGAGCGTTCTGTTGCAGATCCTGACGGGTCCAGTCGATGCCGACGCCGTAGCCAAAGACATGATCCAAGGCGTCGGCCGGGTCGATATTCGTCCCGCCACTCTTCAACGCCACGACCATCTCGCCTTCGTAACGCAACGCCTCGGTCGCCTGTGGATACGGCGTGCCCTCGCGATAATCGACGACGGCGTCCCTGGGCTTGATGAAGAAGAAGGGCGGGTTTACGTCCGGATCATCGCCGCTCTCATAGGCATGGGCGCGATANNACGAACTCGTCCGTCTGCGCCGATGCCTCTGTCGCTGCCAACGCCGTCGTCGCGACAGCCGCGCTCCCGGCGATGAATTGGCGGCGACTCGTGTGATCTGTGTCTTTCATTCCAAGGCTCCTGGTCCAGCATTCGTAGCACGATTCGGCGGCAATTATGACGACAACGACACTGGAATTCCATGCCGATCCGGCGTGCAACTGCAGGCGCGCAAAACGTACAATCGTTAGATATGAACACACCAATACTTCGCCTACGAACCTCGCCCGTCGTCGCGATCGTTATGTTCATTGCGACGGCGGCCTTCAACGCCAACGCGCAAACCAGCCGTGAGTATCGGCTGGAACCGGGCGCAGGAGGGCTCGAGCTCACGATGCGCGACGTCGCCCGACCGCAACCAGGTGCCGGCGAGGTCCTGGTCCGGGTACGTGCTGTTTCTCTGAATCACCGCGACCTGTCAGTCGCCGGCCGTTCCTCCTCGAGCGGACTCGTACCGCTATCTGACGCTGCGGGTGTGGTCATCGCGATTGGGCCCGGTGTCACGCAGTTCGCTGTCGGCGATCGCGTAGCGGGTACGTTCTTCGCTGATTGGCCAGGTGGACCGCGAACCGCAGACGCCATGGCGAGCGCGCGCGGCGGTGGCGTCGACGGTGTGCTGGCCGAGTTCATCGTCAGTCACGAGAACGGTTTGATCGCCGTCCCCGACTATCTGACTTTCGAGGAGGNNGCGCGGCTGTCACGGCATGGCGGGCGCTTTTCACGGATGGCGCGCTGAAATCTGGTGAAACCGTTCTGCTTGAAGGAACCGGTGGCGTTTCGATCTTCGGATTGCAGCTCGCCGCTGCGGCCGGCGCGCGGCCCATCATTACGAGTTCCAGCGATGCAAAGCTCGAGAAAGCGCGCGCGTTGGGAGCAGCGGGCACCGTGAACTACCGCTCGAACCCCGAATGGCAAGAAGAAGTCCTTGCGCTGACGAACGGAGAAGGTGTCGATCACGTGCTCGAAGTCGTCGGCCAAGAGACGATGTTGCGTGCAATCCGGGCACTTGCCTATGACGGCCACCTTGCGGTGATCGGCGGCCTGTCAGGACGCGCGGACGCGTTACCGCTCGGCAGCCTTCCGCGCGGCGCCGTCGTGACCAACGTGTTCGTGGGCTCGAGAGACGATTTTGAGGCAATGAACGCGTTTCTCGTCGAGCACGAGCTACGTCCGGTCATCGACCGTGTGTTTCCGTTCGAGGAGGCCGCGGCCGCCTACGCCTATATGGACAGTGGCGCTCACTTGGGCAAGATCGTGATTACGCTTTAGCGCTCTAGAGGCGTTTAAGCGTGTCTGACTCATGTTAGAGTTGGCGTCAAAACGAGAATGAGGGGGAAGTAATGAAACAAGCGATTGCTCTCGCCGTACTCGGCCTGGCGGGTCTCGCCAGCGGCAACCTCGCGGCCCAAACCGCCATCGAGCATGGAGACGATTGGCCGGATTGGGCCTATGGCTGGCTCGAACCGCTCAACGATAGCCATCCGGTATCGCCGCCTTGTCCGCTCGACGCCAATCCACGCTCATGCCGCAATCCGAGCGAGCCGGTACCCGACGACGGTATCAAGCACACGCTGCCTGGTGCGGCCGGGTCGTTCACGCGCAACGAAGCCAACGACGGGTGGGGACCGGCGGATTGGTACCCGGACGATCATCCGCCCATGCCCGAGGTTGTCGCACGCGGTAAGCCGAGCGCGGGCGTACGTGCATGCGGCCTGTGCCACTACCCGAACGGGCAGGGCAAGATGGAGAACGCTCACGTCGCGGGTCTACCTGTGAACTACTTCCTCGCGCAGCTCGAAGCCTTCGAAAACGGTGACCGTCACAGCGCCGACGTGCGTAAGGAAAACACGAACGAGATGGCGCGCATGCCGCGCGGTTTAACGGACGAAGAGAAGCGCGAGATTGCCGAATACTTCGCCTCGATGCCCTTCAGGCCTTGGATCCGCGAGGTCGTTGAGACGGATATGGTTCCGCAGGTCATCGCCGAAGGCGGACTGATGCGGCCAATCGAAGGCGCGCCGCTCGTCCCGCTCGGCAATCGGATCATCGAAGTCCCCGAAGATACCGAGCGCATGCACACGATGCGTGACCCGCGTACGGGCTTTATCACTTATGTGCCCATCGGCAGCCTTGCCAAAGGCGAAGAGCTCGTCACGACCGGAGCCGGCAAGACGATCCAATGCAGTCTGTGCCATGGCCCGGGTATGCAGGGCCTCGGCGATATACCCGGCATCGCAGGACGCACGGCAAGTTACAGCATGCGCCAGCTCTGGGATCTGAAACAGGGCACACGCAAGAGTTCCGGCATTATGGAACCCGTCGTGCAGAACCTGACGTCGGAAGATATGCTGAACATCGTTGCGTATTTGGCGACGCTGCCACCCTAGGTATGGCGCCGACAATGGCACTACGCCGGCACTCGGCGGAATACGCTAGATCGGAGGGTGTCTCAGTCGTTTGAATCGGTGCCCACGCCTAGCTCGCGAAGAGTCTTTAATTGTCGTGGGCACCTCGGTGGAGCGAACGCAACTCCAGAAGGAGAGTGCAGTCTAGCGCCGCGAGTCAGTCGGCACTACGAAACAGTTCACAGTTATTCGTTGAACGTAATGCGGTGTGAACGCCTGAGCAACGACCTACAACCATTGCGCCGACGCGGCGATCGCTCAGGGAGCGTCGCAGCCCTTCGCAACGCCGGACTATCGGCTGCCGTGCTGATTCTCGGTGCACAATCAGCCATCGCCGAGGAACACATCGTGCGCACGCGCCGTGCCGAGTGGGTACCCCCGGTCCTCTTTATCCAACCTGGCGATACCGTTGTTTGGCGTGGCATGCGAACGCACGAGACGGCGCTCATCGAGGGTATGGGGCCGACCGACGCTACGGTGTGGCGCTCTGAGCTCGATGCAGAAGGCTTTAGCGTCACGCTGCACGAAGAGGGTGCCTACATCTATACCTGCGATATCCATATGAGCCTCGGTATGGTCGGCGCAATCGTCGTCGGCGATGCGCAGCCGCATAATCTTGCGGTCATAGATGCCGCGGTCGAAAACATCGACGTAGGACGGATCTTCGTCGAAAGAATCATAGGCCGCATGAAGCGCGCGCTCGCGCGGCGGAATTAGCAGGAAGCGCTGACGTCAGAGCACGGCGGCGACGTGCTCGGCGATCGCCAGCGCCGATGTCAGGCCCGGCGATTCGATGCCGAATAGATTGACGAGGCCTGGTACGCCGTGCTCGGCTGGACCTTTGATAACGAAATCTGCTGCCGGTTCGCCAGGCCCGACGAGCTTGGGTCGCACACCGGAGTAGCCAGGTACGAGGCTGTCGTCGGGCAGATCGGGCCAGTAGCTGCGGATCGCCGCGTAAAAGGCCTCGCCACGGTTCGGGTCGACCTCGTAGTCGATCTGCTCGATCCACTCGACGTCAGGGCCGAAGCGCGCGGCACCAGCGAGATCGAGTGTCACGTGGACACCGAGTCCGCCCGGCTCGGGCAGCGGGTAGATGAGCCCATTAAACGGGCTCTTCCCTTGAAGCACGAAGTAATTGCCCTTGGCAAAACGCGTCGATGGAATCGTCCTAGCGTCTAGACCCGCGAGCGCGTGCGCGACGCTACTCGCGGCTAGGCCTGCACAATTGACAACGGTGTCGGCCTCGAGCTCGGTGAGCTCACCGTCGGCCTCGATCTCCAGACGAATGCCGCGGGGCGTGATCTCGCCGCGCTTGAAGGTCGAGAGCACGGCGATCGTGCCGCCGGCGGCCTCGATATCACCGCGCAATGCCACCATGAAGCCATGGCTGTCGATGATGCCGGTCGACGGCGAGCGCAGGCCGGCCGTGCACACGATCGCAGGTTCACGCTGTCTGATTTCTCGAGTTGTCAGCTGTTCGATGTCCTCGACGCCGTTCGTCAACGCCTGCTGTCGCAGTGCCTCGAGCGCATCCGTTTGATCGTCGCCGATCGCGACGATGAGCTTGCCGCAGCGGGCGTGCGCCACGCCTTTCTCGGCACAGAACTCGTAGAGCAGTTCGCGGCCGCGCACGCAGAGCCGCGCTTTGAGACTCGCCTGCGGATAGTAGATGCCGGCGTGGATCACCTCCGAGCTTCGGGCCGAGATCTCCTCGCCTATGCGCGTGTTGCGCTCGAGGACGATGACGTCGCGGCCAGCAAGCGCGAGCTTGCGAGCAACCGCAAGTCCGATGACGCCAGCGCCGATGACAACGGTATCGACGCCTTCAGCCATGGGTCGATGGCGTGCCGGATCGACTATCGGCTGGCAGGTGTTGGATTGCCCGGGCAGCGTCAATGTCTGCGCAAGCACCGATGATGATCCCTAGATGCTTTCGTGCGTCGGTATCGAGCGTAATGCCAGCCTCGCTAGCGTAGAGCGCGAGATTCTTACCCATGTGGGTCGCTGCCTCGTCCGCGCGAGTCGGTGTCTGCTCTGAATCTACGGTCATGGCCTCGAGGGCAAGTTGCTGTAGCCGCTCGGCCTCGAGCTCTATGGTCTTGATGGATTCACGCAGCTCGTCGTAAATGTCCGCCGGCAACTGTCCACGCGCATCGCTGTCATTTTTCATCCACGTGCGTGCGCGGCGTAGCGGCCGCACGACGTGCTCGGACCAACGCCCGGAGAACGCCATCGCGGGCGTCAGCGATGCGACATCGAGCTGAACACCGCGCGCGCCGAGCCAGCAGCCATAGAGCAGTAGGTTCACGTCGAGGCCGTATTGGTTCTGCAGCGCCAGGCAGGCGGGTGCTACGTCCGCCTTGGCATAGACACGCAAGGAAAACGTCCAGAAGTCCTCACTCTGCCTCATCAGGAACCGTCTCCCAGCGCGCTGGCTTCCCTACACATATGAAACTAGTAGTTTAGAAATAAGCGATAATCATATGAATTATATGAGAATTACAGTCTCAAAACTGCTCGGACGCTCGGGCCGCGCGTCGCGAAGGGCGCATGATAAGCGATCCGGTGGCGCGTGCGTCCGTCTCTCGGAGTGTCGCTGTTGACTTCGCTATACTGCGCCGCCATGTTGCCCGTGCCGCGAAGCCGCCAAAGCACTGCTACCACGGCGCGGTGGGACGCGTAGGCGCAGCCATGGTTTCTCATAGAACGGCTTACGCCCTGTTGGTGCTGACCATGGCGTTGTGGGGTGGCGCCATTGTTACAGCCAGAGGCGTTTACGACGTCGCTCCGCCCGTGGCGCTGACATTCTGGCGCTGGTTGCTGGCGATGATCATTCTGCTGCCGCTCGTCTGGCGAAAGCTGCCCGCGTTCTGGGCCGAAGGGAACCGCTCGTTGTCCGTGCTGTTGCCGTTGTCTTGCGCGATGGTGCTCGGAACGACCTTGTCCGTGACTGCGGTTAATTTCACGACCGCGATCAATGCGACGATCGTCAATGCTGCGCAGGCCGCGATGACGGCACTCGTCGCCTTTGTTGTGCTCCAAGAACGGCTCGTGCCTCGGCAGATGTTCGGTATCGCGTTTGCGTTTACCGGCATCCTCGTAATGGTCTTTCGCGGTGACCTTACGCTGCTGCGCACTATTGAGTTCAACTGGGGCGATCTGCTCATGCTCGGCGCGATCGTTGCCTGGGCGCTTTACGCTGTCGGTTTGCATCGAGAGCAGCATCTGCCGAGCGGAGACGTATTGCTGTTCGTAATCTCCGTGACAGGCACGCTCATGTTGCTGCCTTTCTATGTTCTAGAGACGCTTCTGTGGCGTGGATTCGTGCCATCGGCGCAAGCAATCGGCGGCGTCGTGTATTTGGCAGTCGCCTCGACGCTCGTGGCGGTGTATTTCTGGAACGTCGCGATACGCTCGGTCGGCGCGAGCCGCGCAAGCGTATTCGTTAACCTCTTGCCCGTGTTCGGCGCGATCTTCGCGATGCAGTTTCTCGGAGAGCGCCTATACGTTTTTCACGTCGCCGGCGCTGCATTGGTCTTCGTCGGCATCGTCATGGCCGTTCGCCGCTAGCGCAGCGTATCAAGGGACTTTGAGTCCGCCACCCGGCGGCATGCCCGGCGCTCCACCCGCGCCTGGCACAATAATCGACGATGCTTGCTCACGGCGCATTTCTTCGAGCTTCTGCATCGTGCCGGCCAGTGCCTCCTTGGCACCGTCGCCGAACTTGCCGATGGCTTCGTCAAGCGTTTGTGCATCGATCTCAAAGCTCAACGGCAGTGCGCCCGCCGGCGTCAGTACCTGCGTTTGGCCGATATAGAGGTCGCTTCGCGCGTCGTCGGTCGTGCCATCCGCTTTCACGGGCACGAGCCGCTGAATGGAGCCAATCCGCCGATCCGTGAAACTTTCCTCACGGTAGAGATTGGCGGAGTCCATCGTAATTTCTTGGTCCAAGGCGTCGTCTGCCATCGTCGTGTTAATCCTTTAGTCGGTGCCAGAGGCGCTGGCTGGAGGGCCCATAGGCTAACACTGTTGTGCGACTAGGGGGGACAGTGACCTCGATTTCGGGGGAGGCGTTGAGAAGAGCCGCCAGGCTCGCGGTGGAGAATTAAGGTCACTGCCCTCAGGATGCTAAGCTCTAGCGATGCGTAAGCTGCTCGTCTTTCAGCACGTGCCCTATGAGCCGTTGGGCACGCTGGACGCTCAGTTTCGGGACGCGGGCTTCAGGATACGCTACATCAATTTTTCCCGTTTCGAGCGCGTCACGCTCGACGTTCGCCGCTACCACGGACTGGTCGTGCTCGGTGGACCGATGAGCGTCAACGATGCCGAGCGTCATCCGCATCTGCGCCAGGAAATGGATGCGCTGCGTGTGGCCTTCGACACCGGTTTGCCCGTGCTCGGGATCTGCCTGGGCGCGCAACTCATCGCCGCCGCGCTCGGCGCAGCTGTCGTGCGTAATCCGGTCAAGGAGATCGGCTGGTCAACCGTAAAACCGACTGTCGCGGGGTCGCGCGACCCATTGTTCAAACACTTCGGCCGGTCAGAGCAGATCTTCCAGTGGCACGGTGACACGTTTCATTTGCCTGACGGCGCGGAGTTGCTCGCGGAGACGGACGCCTGCAAGCACCAAGCGTTTCGCTACGCAGGCAACGTTTATGGACTGCAGTTTCACCTCGAGGTGGACCAGGCATTGATAAGGCGCTGGCTTTCGACACCTGCGATGCGCAACGAAATCGAAGCGCTCGACGGCGCCGTGGAGGCCGAAACCATACTCGAGGAGACCGGTCGCTACGTTGGCCGATCCATGCGCTTGAGCCATGCCGTCTTCAGCACGTTCATTAATCGCTTCTTTGGTTGGCGGCGGCGGCTCGCGCTTCCGTCCCGGTGACTACTTTCGATGTGGCTTTGCATCGATCAGGGCGGGCATTCGACGCGGGCGGCAGTCGTCGATGAGGCGGCGCAGATACTCGCCGAAGAAAAGGCACCGCTCGAGACGATCGCGCGTGAGCCGCACTTCGTCGAGCACGATCCGCGCGCGCTGCTCGAGTCCGTAAACGCGTGTTTGCGCGGTGTCGCTCGGCAGCTCGGTCAGAGCTGTGGTCGCGTACGCGCCGCGGCATTGGCGACGCAACGCTCGACGCTCCTCTGCGCTGCACGGCACGACGCCAAAGCGCTCTCGCCGCTGATTAGCTGGCGCGATCGGCGCGGTCAAGACGATTTACGCCGATTCGAGCCGCAGGCTGACCGCATCAAGACGATCACGGGCTTACGACTATCGCCGCACTACGGCGTCGGCAAGTTGCGTTGGTGTTTGCAGAACCTAGAGTCGGTGCAGCGCGGACTCGCCGAACGCGATGTGGTTGCGGCGCCGCTCGTCAGTTACCTGTTGCATCATATTGCGGCTGGCGGGCGATGGTACGTCGACCCGGTCAATGCCTCACGTACGCTTCTCATGGACATGCGCTCTTCGTGCTGGTCCGAAGAGCTGCTTGCGCTGTTCGACGTGCCCGCACACATGCTGCCTGAGATCAAGCCGTGTCGCGCCGAGTTTGGGATGCTCGAGCTCGGTGGCCATATCGTGCCGCTGACGGTTGCGACAGGCGATCAAGCCGCGGCCGTATATTGCGCGGGCGAGCCCGCGCCTGGCACGGCGTTTGTCAACATCGGCACAGGCGCATTCATCCAGGCGATTACAGGGGAAACGCCGACGCTGGATGACGGCCTGCTCAGCAGCGTCGTTTGGCAGGATGCATCTGCGACACGCTACGTGCTCGAGGGAACCGTCAACGGCGCGGCGGCCGCGATCAGCGTGATGTCCGCCGAGATCGGCCGCCGTTTCGATCCCGCCAGCGAGGAACTCCTCGACGCATTCGAGCGTATCTCCGATGCGCCACTGTTCCTCAACGGTGTCTCAGGACTTGGCTCGCCCGACTGGGTGGCAAACTTCTCAAGTCGGTTTATCGGGGCGGGTGATCCGGCGCAGATGACTGCTGCCGTTTACGAGAGCATCGTGTTCTTGATCGCACGCAATTTGATCCGCATGCGCGAGCACCTGCAGCTCGACTCTCTGACGGTTACGGGTGGCGTGTCGCGTTTGGACTGGCTCGTACAACGTCTCGCGGACGTTTCGGGGCTCCCGATCTTGCGTCCGACCCAGTCAGAGGCGACCCTGCTCGGACTCGCTTACCTCGTCAGCGAAGGGCGCTGCCGCAGTAGCGACGGCGGGCGCCGTTTCGGGCCGACAAGTAACGCTGCGGGCCGGCGTCGATTCGAGGCATGGACCGCAGCCATGGACGCCGAGATCCAGCAATAGCGGGCGCCGACCTCTAAGTAGTAATCGCTATCGGCCTCGCAAGAACTACGTATTTTCGCAAACCCGGGCAGGGGCGAGAATTCTAATGTTGCACTTCACTGATTCGAGGACCCCTAGCCATGAGCGTGACTAAATGGAACCCTTTCGGCGAGCTCGACGACATCGCTGACCGCTACAGCAGGCTGTTTGGCACACATCTGCCGATGCGCGAGCGGCTCGAGTTGCTCGGAAAGGATATCGAGTGGAAGCCGGCTGCCGACATCGTCGAGCGCGATGACGAGTATCTGATCAAGGCCGAGCTCCCTGGCGTCGACCGTGATGACATTGACATTCATCTCGAGAATGACGTGCTGACGATTACCGGTGAGCGCAAGCTCGAGGAGACGAAGGATTCGGATAAGACGCATCGTGTCGAGCGGTTCTATGGCCGCTTCTCGCGCAGCTTCCGTGTTCCGGACGACGTGGATTCATCTGCGATCAAAGCCGAGAGTAGCGATGGTGTATTGAAACTGCACTTACCGAAGACCGAGGCGAAACAACCTCAAGCGGTCAAGATCGCTATCCGCTAAATCGATACTTAATTTCCCTCTTTATTAAAGATCGCTTCGGCGATCTTTTTTTTACCTGCGAATATTGTGTCATTTGCAACTGTGTTGCGGGCCATGGGACCATCGAACCCGGTTCTTAAGATCGCCAAGGGTGCGCATGAGCTTCACGCACAGAATTCTGATAGGCATGCTGGCAGGCGTCATCACAGGCACGCTGCTGAACGGTCTTGGACTTACGACTGGGCTCGTGCAGATCTTTCTCATTGACGGCCTTTTCCACGTCGTCGGCAGTATTTTTGTTTCGCTGCTGCAGCTCATGGTTGTGCCCCTCGTGCTTGTATCCCTCGTGTGTGGCGTAACAGCGCTTGGCGATCTACGCGCGCTGGGGCGCGTCGGCGGTAAGACGCTCGCCCTATACATGCTCACGACAGCTGTTGCGATCGTGCTGGCGCTGAGTATGGCAACGGCACTGTCACCCGGTGAGGGTTTCGTGCTTTCTGATCAGGACGTGACCTACGAGGGTAGCGAGGCACCGCCGCTCAGTGATGTCCTCATCAATATGTTCCCACAGAATCCCGTGCGGGCAATGGCCGAAGGGCAGATGCTACAGATCATCGTATTCGCGCTGCTGTTCGGTTTCTCGATCACGTTGGCGGGCGAGCGTGGCAAGCACGTGATCAATTTTTTTACGGACCTCAATGAAGTGATCATGCAGATGATCTTTCTGATCATTAAGCTTGCGCCGATCGGCGTGTTCGCATTACTTGCCCGAACGTTCGCATCGGAAGGGCTCGCTCTCATTAGGCCGCTTGCCGGATACTTCATCGCCGTCGTTATTGGCTTGTTGTTGCAGCTATTCGTCACGTACGGAATTCTCTTACGCACGGCTGGCTTGAGCCCGTTCAAATTCCTCATGCAAATGCGCGCGCCGATGTCGTTCGCTTTCAGCATGTCGTCATCGAGTGCAACAATTCCCGTAACGCTCAACACGCTGGAGACCCGACTTGGCGTACAGAATTCCGTGGCGTCGTTCACGGTACCGCTCGGTGCCACCATCAACATGGACGGCACGGCGATCATGCAGGGCGTCGCGACAGTTTTTATCGCTAACGTCTATGGCATCGATCTGGCATTGAGTGACTATCTGACGGTCATACTGACCGCAACGCTAGCATCGATCGGCACAGCGGCCGTACCGAGCGCCGGCTTGATCATGCTCGCGATGGTGCTCGGACAGATTGGTCTGCCAGTCGAAGGGATCGCGCTCATCATCGGCATCGATCGCTTACTCGACATGCTGCGCACGGCAGTGAACGTAGCGGGCGACGGAGCGGTCACCTGCGTCGTGGCGCAATCCGAAGGAGCGCTCGATAAGCGGGTTTTCATGGATCCAGAGGGCGTGCTCGATCCTGCCGAGAGGCGCGCATCACCTCACGAGCCAAAGTAAACTCCGTCACGGTCATGAACACCGATAGCAGAATCTTGCTTGTAGGCTGCGGCAACATGGGTTCGGCCCTGCTGCGAGGCTGGCTCGCTGAAGGCATTGATGCTCAGCAACTGCACGTCATCGACGAGCAGGACGAGGCAATCGCGCGTGCGCGCTCACTTGGCGTAGGCGCTTCTTCGTCGCTTCCGGTGGATATCGCGCAACCCGACGTCATCGTGTTCGCCGTGAAGCCACAGCAGATCGACGATCTCGTTCCGCAGTTTGGAGAGCTCACCGGTCGAGGCGCCGTGGTGCTATCCATTGCGGCCGGTAAGCCGATCGCTGCGTTCGAGCAGCTTCTCGGTGGTGCGCCCATCGTCGTGCGCGCGATGCCGAATACGCCCGCTGCTATCGGTCAAGGCATCACCGCGCTGGTCGCAAACAGCGCGGTCGATGCCGAGCAGAAGGCACTTTGCGAGCGTCTATTGAGCGCCGTAGGTGAGGTTGTCTGGCTCGACGATGAGTCGCTCATGGACGCGGTGACCGCAGTTTCGGGTAGCGGGCCGGCATACGTGTTCTTGCTCATCGAAACACTCGCGCAAGCAGCGGAGAGCGAGGGTCTCGCCGCCGATCTCGCTACAAAACTTGCGGTCGCGACCGTCGCAGGCGCCGGCGCGTACGCGGCACAGTCGTCTGAGGACCCGGGCCGTCTGCGCGAGCAGGTCACGAGTCCCGGTGGCACAACGCAAGCCGCGCTCGAGATTCTCATGGGCAGCGCTGGGTTCGAGGAACTCATGGCGAAGGCCGTGCGTGCTGCGGCAGATCGAAGCCGTGAGTTGGGCTGAACGAGCTGAGCCGACTGCAGCTCGTCAGCAATTTCCCTTGTATTCTCGTGTTTTACTGTCAGAATTAATTGTAGATTCGATTGGAGCGCCGCAGGGCAAGGGCGTCGACGTTGCAGAATGGCGAATGAGCTCAGAGGCAGCGACGTAGCAGCGGATCTTTCCGCGAGTATGCGCGCACGGTTGCCGACCAGGCAGGGGCACGGCGGCGCTGGACTCGACCTGATCTGCACGCAGGTCGCCGTAGAGCTTCAGTCTCTAGACGCCGAGTGCTTCGACGAGCAATTCCGGTCCGGACTTCAACGACTCACCGATGCGAGTGGTATCGACGCGATGTTCGTCGCATTGCTCGATCAGGCCGGAACGTTCGATGCTGTATACGCTGGCCGGGCGACGTTCTCAGTCTGCAACCCCGAAGTGCTCCAGGACCGCAGTCTCGATGAGTTTCCCTGGATTCGCAGGCACCTAGGGCACTTGAAGCTCGTCGAGATCAAAGACTCGGCGCAGCCGGCTGAGGCGCAGGCCCGAGACGCCGAGAAGCTGGCGGACCTCAACATCGCGGCGATTCTCGCCGTCGGGTTTGAGATTCGCGGAGAGCTCGGCGGCATACTCGGCATTTGTAGCTCGCAGCCGCAACCGGAATGGGGCGCGAATTTGCCGTTGGCACTGAAGCTCATCGGCGCGAGCTGCGCGAGCGGCTTGGAGCGAGTGCGACTCAGTGAGGCCTTGCTCATCGTGCAGGAGCGCGATGAGCTTGTCACCACGACTGCGAACGACGGTCTTTGGGACTATGACGTTCGCAACAATCATTTGTACTTCTCGCCACGCTGGCGGGCGATGCTCGGTTATAGCGACGATGATGACGTTCCGGAATGGCGTCTTCTCGTTCACCCCGACGATATGGCGAAAGTGCAGATGCAGCTGCGTGAGCATTTAGAGGGCCAGAAGGGACTGTTCGAGAGCCTGCACCGCATGCGTCACGCCGATGGCGACTGGCGTTGGGTGCACAGCCGTGTCCAAGGCAAGCTCGATGACAACGGCAGGTTGCGCCGACTCGTCGGTGTGGAGACCGACGTCACCGAGCGCAAGCTTTACGAAGAGGCGCTGTTTCGCGAGAAGGAGAGCGCTCAGATTACGTTGCAGTCCATCGGTGACGGTGTCGTCACGACCGACGACCAAGCGAAAGTGCAGTATCTCAACCCGGTCGCCGAGGACTTGACGGGCTGGAAGCTCGATGATGCCGTCGGGTCGTCGATCGACGAGATTTTCCGCGGGTTCCATGAAGAAACCTGCGAGCCCGTCGAGAACCCCGTGACCGTGTCGATGCGCCGTAATCGTGCGACGAAGTCCGTTCGCCCAACGTTGTTGATTCGCCGCGACGGCAACGAGCTCTACATCGAGAGCACGGCCTCGCCGATTCGTGACGCCACGGGCAACGTGCTCGGCGGCGTGCTCGTGTTCCATGACGTTAGTGAAGCGCGTGAGCTCAACAACAAACTCAGCTTTCACGCGAGCCACGACAATCTCACGCATCTCGTCAACCGCGCCGAATTCGAAAAACGGTTGGAGCGCGCACTGCGCAGCGCCAAGGCGCAAGAGGCGGCCTATGCCCTGCTGCACTTGGATTTGGATCAGTTCAAGATTGTCAACGATGCGTGTGGGCACTCGGCCGGCGATGAGATGTTGCGCCAGCTCAGCGCGCTACTGAAATCGAAGATCCGTTGGCGGGACACGCTTGCAAGACTAGGCGGCGACGAATTCGGTGTGCTGCTCGAAAGCTGCACGGTCGAAGAAGCCATGCGCACGGCCGAGACGTTACGCGAGGTCGTCAACGAATTTCGTTTCGTCTGGGATGATCGGACATTCCGTCTCGGGGTCAGTATCGGTGTCGTGCCTATCCTCGCCGAGACGGATGACGTGGCGTCGTTGATCAGCGCGGCGGATAGCGCGTGCGCGGCCGCGAAAGAGGCGGGACGCAACCGTGTGTATACGTACGAGGAAACCGATATCGACCTCATGCGTCGCCGCAAGGAGATGCAATGGGCGGCGCGCATCAACAACGCGCTCGAGGAGAACCGTTTCGAGCTGTTCCGCCAGACGATTCAGCCGTTGCAGGAAGATGGCGGCGGCACGCATTACGAACTGCTGCTCAGGATGCGCGACGAGAACGGCAGCGTCATCGCGCCGGGCCTGTTCATCGAGGCAGCCGAACGCTACGGCATCACGCCCGACATCGATCGCTGGGTCATTACCAACGCGTTCCGCTGGCTGGTATCCGAGGCCGACGAGCGCGAGCGCCTGGCGCTGTGTTCGATCAACCTGTCCGGCCAGAGCCTGGGCGACGAGAAATTCCTGCCGTTCGTCATCGACCAGTTCCGGATGAGCGGTCTCGATGCCACCAAGATCTGTTTCGAGATCAC
>JABAOE010001768.1_pt6 | contig 14455 bp, 16 predicted proteins | sample 7062141 | NCBI WGS metagenome assembly JABAOE01 (sample SAMN14538627, study PRJNA623070) | marine sediment metagenome | biome: marine biome [ENVO:00000428]; feature: marine pelagic biome [ENVO:01000023]; material: deep marine sediment [ENVO:00002113] | place: India: Gulf of Khambhat ... | reverse complement strand
AGCCGACGGAGCTACAAGAGGGAAGGCCGGGCCACGAGCCCGGCCTTCCAGCGTTTGGGCCACGCTCAGGCGCCACGCCTCACAGTCGTGGCGGGCTATGCCGGTAGCGGCGGGCTGGCGTCGCGCGCTGTGCGGAACGAGCGCCAGGCGAGGAGCGCGATCGCGCCGCCGCCCCACAAGCCCATCAGCACGCCGACGAGTATGCCGAGGAACGGTATAAGGACGAAGAACTGGAGGACGGCCAGGCCTGTCGCGACGGCAAGGTAGCGGTTGTCGCGCACACGCTCTGAGGCGCGCGAGTAGATCAGCGTGCCGAGCATAAGGCCGCCGACCAGGTATCCAAGGAACCAGAGCGCCGGCAGCAGGAAGGCCAGCACTCCGATGCCCAGGGGCAAGCCGATCACCGTGATGAGGGCGATGACCGCCGCGATAGGGACGGCGATGAAGGTGATCGCGGCGGAGAGGATTGACCAGCCTGGGTCGGCCTTCATCGCCGCGGCGGCATTGGCTGCCTGGCGCGGCGCCACCGCGACCAGCAGCAGGCCGAAGACCAGCACGGCGAGCGTCATCCCGATCCAGAACACGAAGTTGACTATCAGGAGGATCCACCACTGAATCTCCCACTCGTCGTCGATGTCACCAAGCACCTGAGAGCCCGGGGCCTGGTTTAGGTCGCTATCGATAAGGTTGACGTCGCCGTCGATCACGGCGTCTGGTCCAAGATCGATCGTGCTGGAGATCGCGACGATGTCGCCGTCGACGCGGCCGCTGATCGCACCTTCGCCGTCGATCACCATCAGGAAGTCCTTGACGGTCCCGTCCACGTGCACGTCGCCGCTGATGACAACCGCCGCGTCGACGCTTTCGCCTTCGCGCACGGTGAGGTCGCCGTCGATACGCATAACGAAGCCGGCTTCCGAGGCTTCGTTGACCTGGGCGAAGCCGGTGGACGGGAGCAACGCGAGGAAGAGTGCGGTGAGGAAAACGCTAATCCGGGCCATAGGGCGCCCCCTTTGCGCTGCGTCTTAGTCTCTCCCAGAGTAGCGCAGGCGCCGAGCGAAAGAAACTACGACGGCAGGAGCGCCACGAACCGCTTGTCCGAGCGGAACGGCCCGACGACGGCGAGGTGCAGGCGGCGCAGGTCCAGTATCTCGCGGGCCAGGCGCTGCAGGTCCTCCAGTGTCACGGCCTCCATCTCTGCAACCGCGTCGTCCACCGTGCGCACGCGGTCCAGCAGGAGCTCCTGCGCGCCGACCCAGCCGGCGACGGCGCGCGTGTCCTCGAGCCGCAGCAGGAGCCGCCCCTTGGACAGCTCGCGGGCCTTGACCAGCTCGTCGCTGTCTGGCCCGCCGTCCGCCAGCCGCTCCAGCTCGCCGAGGATCACTTTCAGCGCCTCGGTAGCGTTCTTCGGGTCGACACCGGTGAAGACGTTGAACGTCCCGGTGTCGAGGAGGTTCGTCGCGTAGGTGGAAACGTCGTAAGCCAGTCCGCGCTGTTCGCGCAGCTCTACGAAGAGCCGCGACGACATCCCCTCGCCGAGGATGATCGACAGGAACGAAAGCGCGTGGCGGTCCGGGTGGGTCAGCGGCAGGCCGTGCACCGCCATGCTCATGTGCGCCTGCTCGGTCGTCTTGTACTTGACGGCGCAGCGCTGACCGTTCGCCTCCAGCGCCGGCAGCCAGGACGAGGGCTTGCCCGGCTGCCATTCGCCGAGGCCGGCTTCGACACCGGAAACAACCTCCGCGTGAGTGACGTTGCCGGCGACGGCGACGACGACGTTGTTTGGCACGTACTGATCGTGCATGTAGCGAAGAAGGGAGTCCCGGCTGAGCTGACCAACGGACTCCACAGTGCCGGCGATGTCGCGCCCCAGCGGCTGCCCGGGCCAGATCAGGGAGTCGAGCAGTAGGTCAGCCGTCTGCGCGGGGGTGTCTGCTACCATCGCCAGCTCTTCGAGGATCACCATCCGCTCCTTCGCGATCTCCGACGCTTCGATGAGGGGATGGCGCACGAGCTGGAAGAGAACGTCCAGCGCCAGGTCCATGTGTGGCCGGGCGACCTTGATGTAGTAGATGGTGAGCTCGCGGTCGGTGGCGCCGTTCATGACGCCGCCTACTCCGTCGATCTTGCCGGCGAGCTCGCGTGCGGTCGGCCACTTCTCGGTGCCCTTGAAGAGCATGTGCTCCAGGAAGTGCGAGACGCCGGCCATCTCGTCGCTTTCGTAGCGGGAGCCGGCGCCGACGTAGACCGTAACCGCCACCGAATGAGTGTGTGGCATCGAGGACGTCAGCACGCGCAGGCCGTTGTCGAGGACTGAGCGCTCGTAGAAGGGGATCGAGTCTGGCATGGGTTGGGGCCTCGCAGGATATGAGGAAAGCCCCGATGAACTCGGGGCCTCTTCAGGCCGGCTCGACCGTGATCAGTTTATCACGGCGGGGGCATCACGATTCCGCCCACGTGACGTCTCCGCAGAGGCCGGCAGGGTGCTCTCTGGAGGCGAAGACGGCGTACTCTCTTTTCGCCTCGCCGATGGTCGTNNTGGCCGGGCAGCACCTCGGTCTCGTCGGGCAGCGCGAAGAGCGTCGACGTGATCGACTGGATCGTCTGTTGCAGGTCCTGAGGCGTGTTGGTGCGGCCGGGTCCGCCGGGGAAGAGCGTGTCGCCCGAGAAGAGGAACTTGCCCGTAAGGAAGCAGGTGCTGCCGGGTGTGTGTCCTGGCGTGTGCAGGGCGCGCACGCGGAAGCTTCCCGCGGCCAGCTCGGTGCCGTCGGCGAGCGGCTCGTCGATCTGCTCGGCGGGCATGATCTGCTCTGCCGGGTGGCAGAAGACGGGTGCGCCCAGAGCGGCCTTCACGAGGTCGTAGTCCACCCAGTGATCGTGGTGAGTGTGAGTGAGGACGATGCCCTTGACCTGGAGGTCTTTGGCGGCGGTGATCAGCTCCTGGCTGCCCGAGGGCATGTCGACGACAAGCGCCTCGCCGGAAGCTTCGTCGGCGATGATATAGGCGTTGTTGGCAAACGAGCCCAGCGGCCCGAAGCGCGTCACCGTCAGGTTGCCGTCGCCGTACACGTCCATCTCGCAGAACCTCCCTCCGCCGGATGGTAACATAGCGCTCACCGTGATCTCGGAGTCGATTCTCACCGCTGCGAGCGTGCGCCTGCGGCCCGTTGAGGAGAGCGATCTGACGCACTTCCAGCGCTGGCTGGCGGACGATGAGCTGCGAAAATGGCTGGGCAGCGTCGACGAGCAGCCCTCGGTCGCCGAAGAGTACGACTGGTACGTGAGCAAGCGCCAGGATCCGGACACGGTTCTCTGGTCGATCGAAGACGCCTCCGGCACGCTGCTCGGCAACGTTGAGCTGCGCCTGAGCCCGCTCAACCGCCGCGCCGAGGTGGGGATCGGCATCTTCGACCGGGGGCAGTGGGGCAAAGGCTACGGCACCGAGGCGATGCGCCTCGTCCTCGACTACGCCTTCGGTGAGCTCAAGCTCAACCGCGTGGAGCTGACGACCGACGTGGCGAACGTGCGCGCCATTCGCTCTTACGAAAAGTGCGGCTTCGTGCGCGAGGGGCTGTTGCGTGAGCACCGGCTGATCGACGGCAAACCCAGCGACTGCGTGGCGATGGCCGTCATCCGGACCGACCGGGAGGGGCGATGACCGTCGCCGGCGAGGTCCGCCTCGAGGGCGAGCTGGTACGCCTCCGTCCGCGGGTGGATCAAGACCTGCCGCTCTTCGCGCGCTGGCACGGCGACCCGGAAGTGCGGCACTGGCTGCACATGTCCGAGATCCCGAACCAGTCACTCGAGCTGGAGCGGCAGCGCTGGCAGATCGCCCGCAACGACCCAACTCGGGTCTCGCTCGTCATCGAGACGCTGGACGGCGTGCCGATCGGCAACATCGGCCTCATCGGCGTCGACGCCGCGCACCGGCGTGCCGAGCTGGGGGTAGCGATAGGCGAGAAGGACCACTGGGGCCGCGGCTACGGCACGGACGCAATCCGCGTCATCGTGCGCTTCGCCTTCGAGACGCTGGGCCTGCGTCGCATCGAACTGATCACCGACATCGATAACGAGCGCGGCATCCGCGCCTACGAGAAGTGTGGCTTCGTGCGCGAGGGCGTGCTGCGGGCCAAGCGCATGCGCTATGGCGAGCCGCTGGACATGCTGATGATGGCGGTTCTGCGGGAGGACTGATGCAGGTCACCGACCATATCTTCTCGATCCCGGCGGAGCAGGCCTTCTACACCGGGCCGCAGTCGCCCAACGTCTTCTTCGTGCGGGACGGCGACGAGGCGGCGCTGATCGACAGCGGTTTCGGCGATGAGCCTTCGGTCAAGGCGCGGCTCGACTTCCTGGCGGAGCAAGAGGGCGTCCGCGTGAAGTACATCGTGCTCACGCACCACCACTTCGACCACTCCAGCGGCGCGGCACAGCTGCGCGATGCGACCGGCGGGGCGGTCGCCCTCCACCCGCGCGAAGAGGAGTTCCTGCGCGATTGGCAGAGCGAGGCTCCCCAGGACATAGAGGTACCAAGAGAGGCCAAGGAGCTGACGGAGAAGATCGAGACGTTCCGCAAGCAGGCCGCCGAGGCCGATCCGACGATCAAGATGAACGACGGCGACGAGTTCAGCGTCGGCGATCTGACGCTGCAGATCGTGCACACGCCGGGACACACGCTGGGCTCCGTCTGCATCCACATCCCGCAGGAGCGAGCGCTCTTCACCGGCGACACGGCTCTGGGCCTGGGGACGGTCGCCATCTCACCGCCTCCGCACGGCGACATGGCGCTCTACCTGGGATCGCTGGAGCGGCTGAAGACGCTCGGCTCGGAGCTGATGCTGCCCGGCCACGGCCAGGCCGTGAGCGACGTTCCGGCGAAGCTGCAGGAGCTGATCGACCACCGGCTGGCGCGCGAGGAGCAGATCGTCGGCCTCATCGGCAAAGGCAAGGGCACTATCAAGGCGATGCTGAACGCGATCTACCCGGAGCTGGACAAGCGCATGTTGCCCGCGGCGCAGCGGCAGATCGAAGCCCACCTGGCGAAGCTTGAGGCGGAGTCGCGCGTCTCTCAGTCCGGCGACGAGTGGACGCTGCCGGCCTGAGCCCTGCCGATGGCTGTGCCCTGCACCGAGGGCACGCGTAGCATCAATGCGTCGAGGGCGATCCGCGACTGTACGTTCGCGCGCAGGTGTCCCCGGGTCTCCCTCAAAGATTCCACGAAATCGATCACCTGAGCGCGGTCGCAGCGCTCGGCGTCGGCGACGATCTGATCGCGGCGGTCGAGGTTGGCGATCGCATCGCCCGCGCCCGACTGCGTGAGAACCACGTCCCGCCACCAGCCGAGCCAGTGCGCCAGCGTCTCGTCGACGGCGGCGCGGTTGCGCTTGAAGGCGTCCGACATCTTCTCGGCGGCGTCGATGCGGTCGGGGAGGCCCATGTCGGCCAGCGCGCGCGCCGCGTCCAGCGCCTCGTCGCGCTTCGCCAGCAGGGCAGGGGTGGCGGCCGCCTCCAGGGCCCAGCCGGGCCTGCCGGCCGCCAGCCGGGAAAGCAGCGCCGCCCGCTCGGCGTCGGTGCCGCGATCGGTCAGGCCTGCCTCGATCTCTCCCGCTGCGACGAGCCCGAACTCGATGCGGCGGCAGCGTGAGCGGACGGTCTCCAGCAGGCGGTCGGCGTCGGCGCTGACTAGCACGAAGACGACGTGCGGCGGCGGCTCCTCCAGCGTCTTCAGGAACGCGTTCTGGGCGACGTCAGACATCTCCCCTGCCGGGTCGATGATCACGACCCGCTTGCGGCCTTCGTAAGGCGCCAGGGCGACCGTCGCCTCGACGTCGCGCATCTGCTCGACGGCGATCACCTTGTGCGCCGGCCCTTCCGTGGCCGCTTCTACCGTTACCGTCTGGACGTCGGCGAACTTGGCCTCGCCGATGCGGCGGCAGGTCTCGCAGGCCAGGCACGGTGGGGCGTCTGCAGTGCAGTTGAGCGCCTGTGCCAGCCGCAGAGCGGCGGTCGCCTTGCCGACGCGCTCCGGGCCGGCGAAGATGTACGACCGCGCCGGCGAGCCCGATGAGACGGCTGCGGTCAGCGCGTCGACCGCGCGAGGATTGCCGATGATCCGCCAGCCGGCCATGCGTGTTTCTAGCTCAGGCTCTTCGGGTAGCGCTTCACGAAATCGAAGACGCGCCAGGTGCGGGGCGAGATGCGGATGCGCACCTGCTTCTTGACGCGCGGCAGGAGATGTTGGAGGTAGGACTCGGCGGCCACGCCGAGGTAACGCTCGACGATCGGGCGGTACTCCGGCGCCATCCCCTCAACCGGCTCCAGTGCGGCCTCGCCTTCGATGAGGAGCACCTTGTAGGGCGGCGTCGAGGAGTCGATCGTCACGGCGACCGATGGGTTCTTTTCCAGCGCCTTCAGTTTGGCCGCCCGCGGCCCGGTGACCATGATCAGCTCGCCGCTGTGGTGCGCGAACCAGATCGGCACGACGCGCGGCCGGCCGCTGACGCCGATGTAAGCCAGGCGCGCCAGGTTGGGTCCGGCCAGAAGGGCGGCGACGATCGGATCGTCCACAGGAAGACCGGAGGGTGCCATCGCGCCCGCAGTCTAGCACGCCGGGTGCGCGACCCGTAAGCGTGTGACATGCATCACCCTCGCCCGTGGGGGCGCGACAGATATAATCGCCTTCGTGACATCCGCAATCGTCGCCCGCGGCCTGCGCCGAATCTTCCCGCCCGCTCTCGCCGCTGTCGATGGCATCGACCTCGACATCGCGCCGGGGCGCATCTTCGGCTTCCTCGGCGCCAACGGCTCCGGCAAGACAACCACCGTCCGCATGCTGACAACGCTGCTGCGGCCGACGGAGGGCAGCGCCACGGTGGACGGCCTCGATGTCGTCAAGGACGCCTCGAAGGTGCGCGCGTGCGTCGGCGTCGCGCTGCAGGACGCCTCGCTGGACATGGTCATGACCGGCCGCGAGACGCTTGCCCTGCAGTCGCGCCTCTACCGCGTGCCGCGCAGCGAAACCGGTCAGCGCGTCAACGATCTCTTACGCATAGTCGACCTGGAGGAGGCTGCCGACCGCCGCGTTGGCACCTACTCGGGCGGCATGCAGCGCCGGCTGGACCTGGCGGCGGCGCTCGTGCACCGGCCGCGGATCGTCTTCCTGGACGAGCCGACGACGGGCCTCGACCCGATCAGCCGCGATGCTATCTGGCGCTACGTTGAGGAGCTAAACCGCAGCGAGGGCGTCACCTTCTTCCTCACGACGCAGTACCTGGAGGAGGCGGATCGCCTCGCCCACGAAGTGGCGATCATGGACCGCGGGCGCATCGTCGCGCAGGGCGCCCCGGCGGAGCTAAAGGCCAGCGTCGGCGCCGACGTCGTCACCGTGCGCCTGGAGGACCAGGACTTCCAGCCGGACCGGGCAGTCGCCGCGCTCAAGGCGATCAACGGCCTCTCCGACATCCGCGTCGTTGGCGATTCGGTCGTGGTCTACACCAAGGACGGTAGCTCGGCCATCGCGCCCATAGTGCGCGCACTCGATGAGTCCTCCGTGGCGGTGGAAGAGATCACCCTGGCGCGACCGTCGCTGGACGACGTCTTCCTGCGCAAGACCGGCCATCACATGGAGGCGAACGACGTGAACATGGAACCGGCAGAATTAGAGGCTGGCGGCGCATCATGATCGCCGTCATGCTCGACACGTACGAGCTGACGCTGCGCTCGCTGCGCGAGGTCGTGCGGCAGCCGGCCTTCGAAATCCAGAACTACTTCATCCCGCTGTTCTTCTTCGCCGTCACCGTCGGCGCCCTCCGCAACATCACCGATCTCGTCGGTATCGAAAACTACCGGGGGTTCCAGCTGCCGGTGGCGATCCTGCAGGGCGTGGCCGGCGGCGCCAGCTTTTCGGCGCTGGCGATGGTGACGGACATCGAGCGGGGCTACTTCGACAAGCTGCTGCTGACCCCGACGCCGCGCATCTCGCTCGTGCTCGGCCGGCTCTTCGGCGACGGCGTGCGTGTGATGATCATCACGGCCGTGATCCTGTTCGTCGGATTCGTCTTCGGCGCCGGCATGGAGGCCGGCGTCTTCGGCTACGTCGCGATCCTCATCCTAGCCGGCCTCTTCGGTCTCGCCTACGCCGGCTTCGGGCTGGCGATCGCGCTGCGCACCGGCAGCCCGCAGGCGGCGCAGGCCGGGTTCCTCATCTTCTTCCCGCTGCTCTTCCTCTCGCCGGCCTTCGCCCCCAAGGAGATCTTCGACGGCTGGCTCGAGTTCCTGGCGACGATCAACCCGGTGACGTACATCCTCGAGGGGATGCGCACGCTGGTCCTTGAGGGCTGGGACTGGGGCCAGATCGGCGAAGCGTTGATCGCCATCGCCGCGCTGGCGATGGTGAACATGCCGCTGGCGCTGCTGGCGCTGCGGCACCGCACCGCGTAGGCTGCGCCCCGGTCGTATACTGGGCGCATGGAGTCCTGGTCCGTCGGCTACGACGGTGACGACGATGTCGAGCGCCACAGCGGCATGCACGACGCCCGGCTTCAATCAGACCCTGAGAAGCCCGCGCTGCACGTCACGCTCGTCTCCGACTACATCTGTCCGTGGTGCTACGTCGGTCTCGCCCGCCTGGAGCAGCTGCGCGAGGAGTTCGTCATCACGCTGAGCGCCTGCGCCTTCGACCTGCGGCCGGGCATCCCGCCGGAAGGCATCGCCCGCGAAGAGGCCTCGAAGGGGAGGACGTACCCGCCCGGGTACATCGAGAACCTGCACCAGACGGCGCTCGACGCCGGCATCGACCTGAAGCGCCCTCCGCTCGTGCCCAATACGCGCAAGGCGCATGAGGCGACGGAGTTCGCGCGCGACAACGGCGGCGACCTCTGGGCGGTGCACCGGGCGCTCTTCCGGGCCTACTTCGAGGAGGAGAAGAACATCGGCGACGCGGACGTCGTCGTCCAGGCGTGTGAAGGCGCCGGCATCGATGGCGGCGTGCTGCGGGAGGCTCTGGACGCGGGCCGTTACAGCGAAGAGATCGAGAAGCAGATGGAGTGGGGCCGCGCCAACGGCGTCACCGGCGTGCCGACGACGATCTTCAACAGCCGCTTCGCAGTCGTCGGCGCGCAGGACGTTGCGCTCTTCCGCGACGTCGCCGGGCGCATTGTCCGCGGCGAGGTGGAGGCGAAGTAGGGAAAAGGGAACAGGGAACGTTGTCTGTTATCCCGACCGTAGTCCGGAGGACGGAGCGGGGGGATTTCGCGGTCCACGAACGGCGCCCAGCCTCAAGTCTCTCCACTTCGGGCGAGACGACACTCGGCAGCGTCCCGAACCCTTACGTGAACTGGAACTGCGCGGCATTTTGTGGCACACTGAGCCGCGTTAATTGACGGAACAAGGAGCCCCCGATGGACTTTCGATTCACACCCGAAGAAGAGGCCTTCCGCGCCGAGGTGCAGGAGTTCCTGAAAAAGGAGCTGAAGCCCGGCTGGGAGGACGAGTTCGACGCCGAATCAGAGCTTGGAGTCGAGGCTCACGGTGAGTTCGCCAAGAACTTCAACAGAAAGCTGGCGGACCGCGGCTGGCTGGCGATCGCCTGGCCCAAGCAGTACGGCGGCCTGGATGCCAGCGTAATGCAGCAGGTCGTTTACAGCGAAGAGATGGCCTACGCCGGCGCGCCCGTCGGCTTCAACATGGGCGTCGCCTGGGTCGGTCCCTCGCTCATGCTCTACGGCACGGACGAGCAGAAGAACGAGTTCATCCCCAAGATCACGAACCTCGAGCACACCTGGTGCACGCTCTACTCCGAGCCCGCCGCCGGCTCCGACCTGGCAGCGATCCAGACGCAGGCCGTGCGAGACGGCGACGACTTCGTGATCAACGGCCAGAAGATCTGGACGACGGGCGCGCACCGCTCCAACTGGGGCTGGCTGGCCGCCCGCACCGACCCCGAAGCGCCGAAGCACAAGGGCATCAGCATGTTCCTCGTGCCGATGGACGCGCCCGGCATCACCATCCGGCCGCTGGTCAACATGGCCGGCAACCACGGCTTCAACGAGGTCTTCTTCGAGGACGTGCGCATCCCCGCGAAGTACCTCGTCGGGCAGGAGAACATGGGCTGGTACATGCTGGCTGTGGCGCTCGACTTCGAGCGCTCGTCGATCGCCGGCTCAGCGCGCGTGCGGCGCGGGGTTGACGAGCTAATCGGGTTCACCAAGGAGCACCCGCAGTTCATCGAGAACAAGCCCGAGATCCGTAACCGCCTGGCCGACATCGCGATTGAGGTGGAGATCGGCGCGGCGCTGTCGTACCGCGTGGCGTCGATGCAGGCAGACGGCAAGGCGCCGAACTACGAGGCGACGATCGCCAAGCTGTACTCGACGGAGCTGCTGCAGCGCTTCGCCTCGACGGGCATCGAACTGCTGGGGATGTACGGCCCACTGCACCCGAAGAGCAAGTACGCGAAGCTGAAGGGCAGCATGGAGCGCGGCTACCAGCTCGCCGTCAGCGCGACGATCGCGGGCGGCACCAGCGAGGTGATGAAGACGATCGGCGCAATCCGCGGCCTCGGCCTGCCCCGGCCGTAGGCGCCGCGCGGCCGGAACCGCTACCCTGGAGCCTGGCGCTCGACGCTCTCTGGGACGCTGTCGATTCCTCGCTCGACGGATCCAGGCCGGGCAGCGTTCTGGGCTGGTCGCCGGCTACTCCAGCGGCCAGACGTCGGCGCGGGTGAGGTCTTCGTAGGTCTCGCGGCGGCGCATCAGCTTCGCCTCGCCGTCGCGGACGAGGACGACCGGCGGGCGCAGGCTGGCGTTGTAGTTGCTGGCCATCGGCAGGTTATAGCCGCCTGACGCCGGCAGCGCCAGAATATCGCCCGGCTCTAGCGGTGGCAGCTCGGCGTCGCGGAGCAGCAGGTCGCCTGACTCGCAGTACTTTCCGGCCACGGTCACCGTCTCCCGCCGCTCGTCAAGCGGCCTGTTGGCGACGATCCCCACGTACTCCGAGCCGTACATCGGCGGGCGGATGTTGTCCGCCATGCCGCCGTCCACCGAGACGTAGCGCCGGACGCCCGGCACGTCTTTCGAAGAGCCGACTGTGTACAGGGCGACGCCGGCGCGCGCGACGATGGAGCGGCCGGGCTCGATGAAGATGTGTGGCTCCGGCAGGCCGTGCTTCTTGCAGGCTGCCTTGAGCGCCGGGACGATCGTCTCCGCGTAGTCGTCGGGCGACGGCGCGTGCTGGTCGAGCGTGTAGTCGACGGCGAAGCCGCCGCCGGGGCTGAACTCCTGCATCTCGAATCCGTGGTCCCGCTTCATCTGCGCTGCGAACTCGAACACGACGTCGACGGCCTTCGCGAACGGCTCGCGCTCGAAGATCGGCGACCCCAGGTGGACGTGCAGGCCGGCCAGGTCAAGCGCCGGCGCTTCCATCAGCTTGCGCACCGCGGCCTCGCCCTGCGTCTGAAGCGGCACGCCGAACTTGTTGTCGGTCGTGCCGGTCGTCGTGTAGGCGTGCGTGTGCGGGTCGATACCGGGCGAGAGGCGGAGGAGGACGCGCTGCTTCACGCCGCGCGCTTCTGCAAGCCCGTTGAGGAGGTGGATCTCGTGGAAGTTGTCGACGATGACTCGCGCGATGCCGTAGTCTAGCGCCTCCGTCAGCTCCTCTTCCGACTTGTTGTTGCCGTGGAAGTGGATGCGCTCCGGCGGGAAGCCGACCGAACGCGCGATCGCCAGCTCGCCGCCGGAGACGACGTCGAGGTCCATGCCCTCTTCGGCGACGATGGCGGCCAGCGCGCGGCCCAGGTAGGCCTTGGCGGCGTAGGCGACGGCCGTCTTCGGATAGCGTGAGCGGAACGCCTCAAGGAACGCCCGGCACTGGCCGCGCAGAGTCTCCTCGTCGAAGACGTACGCGGGCGTGCCGAACTCGGTGGCCAGCTCTACCAGATCGCAGCCGCCCACGGCCAGCCTGCCGGCGTCGTTCACCGCCGCCGTTACCGGCAGCACACGGGCGAGCGCCAGTTCGGTCTTCTGCATGGTGTTCAGATTATACGGGAAGGCCTGACTGTTGACCCATGGGCGCGCTTGCCGAACGATGGAGGCGCGATGGACGATCGAACGCTTGCCGTGCTGGCCGAGGAGAACCTGGTCTGCGCCGCGACGTGCTGGACGCGCTCGGCCGGTGGCGAAGTCTGGGACGACGGCGGCATCGTCGTCACCTCGGTACCGGCATCGATGCGCTCCTTCAACCAGCTCTTCGTGCGGGGGCCGATCGCCGAGGAGGCGCTGCCAGCGGCGCTCGGCCACTTTGGGGGCCGCGGCCGCTTCCGCCTTCGCGCCCGCGAGGATATCGGGCTCGACGCCGGTATGCTGTCGCGCGCCGGGCTCAGGCGGCGGGGCGGCATTCCGAGCATGACGCTGGAGTCGCCTGAAGGCCAGGAAAGCGCCGGGCTCGACGTGCGTTCGATCAGCGACGAGACGACGCTCGGGGACCACACGGGCCTCGTCGCCGGCGCGTTCGACTGGGACCGTCATGAGCTCGCGTCGGTCTTTACGCCGGCGCTTCTGGCGGACCCGGCGTGGCTTGGCTGGGTCGGCTACCTCGACAACGAGCCCGTGTGCACCGCGCAACTCGTCCTCGATGGTAGTACGGCGGGGATCTACTATGTTGCGACGGCGGAGCAGCATCGCGGCAAGGGTTACGGTGGGTTGATCAGCCGCCGAGCCGTAGACGAAGCGGCGCGGCGCTCAAGCCTGATGGTGGGCCTCCAGCCATCACCGCTGGGAAGGCCGGTGTATGAACGCATAGGGTTCCGTGTCGTCGCTGAGTACGAGACTTACGTCCCGGTCTAGGCGCTGCCCAGCCGTGCCTGGACTGCCGGGACCGTTGGCAAGGCGTCCACGCCTGGGCCCTCGATGACGAGCGAGGCGGCGGCAGCCCCCCAGCGGGCGGCCTCCCAGGGGTCGTCTGTGTCTGCGTAGCGGATGAGGAACGCGGCGGCGAAGACGTCGCCGGCGCCGGTGAGGTCACTGGGCGTGGCGGCGAAGGCTTCGACGCGGCGCCAATCTCCGTTGTTACAGACGTCGGCGCCGTCCACACCGCGCGTGAACGCCAGCACGTCGACGAGGGCGCTCCATTCGGCCAGCGCGTCCGGCACCTCTTCCTCCGTCAGGTCCTCGTCTGAGAGGAAGAGAGCGCGTACGTGCTGGAGCATACGGGCTGCGTCCCAGCGGTCGTACGGGATCGGCCGCACGACCTCATCCGCGCCGATCTCCCGCAGCCAGCCCTGCGCGCCAGCGCCGATGAGTGTGCTGGACGAAAAGGCACCTGCCAGCGCCGGGCCGATCTCGTCCGCGACGGGGCCGAGAAGGACGATGCGTGAGTCGCGCCACTCGCCGGGCAGGTCGTCGGCAGTCAGTTCGGCGGCGCGCTGGGGCACACGTTGCGTGCGGCGTGAGTCCGGGCCGGAGTAGACGTTACGCATCTGCGTCGTCGCGCCGGCGGGAACGGCTCGCGCCTCGATGCCCGGGAGCAGCTCGTCGAGCGGCAGGTTGTCCGCGCACGACGTCAGGACCGCCGTCCGCAGGCCGAAGTTGCGGGCCAGGAGAGAAGCGTAGGCTGCCGCGCCGCCGAGGCGCCACTCGCCTGGCTCGTCGGTGAGGTCCTGGACTACGTGTCCAATTACGAGGAAGTCTGGCGCATTGCCGGGCATGGCCCTGGCCGGTGGCTAGCGGTTGTAGCGGTCGCCGCCGCCACCGCGGCCGCCGCCCCTGGGCCGGATCACGACCTTGCGCTCGTCGCCCTGGCCGACGGAGCCGGTGACGACGTCCTCGTCGTCACTCAGGGCGAGGTGGATGATGCGGCGCTCGTTCGCGGGCATCGGCTCCAGCGTCATCGGCCGGCGCGAGTTGCTGACGCGGTCGGCCATGCGCTGGGCGAGGCCCTGCAGCGTCTCCTCTCGCCGGCGGTGGTAGTGTTCGACGTCCACGGTGACTATCACCCGGCTGTCCATCTTGCGCGTGAGCATGACGTTGACCATGTACTGGAGGGCGGCCAGCGTGGTGCCGCGGCGACCGATGAGGAGGCCCAGGTCCTCGCCTTCGATGTCCAGGACGGCGCTGGCCCTGCCTTCGCCGTCCGCCGCCGTCTCGGGCTCGCGTACGGTCACCTCGGCGTCGATGTCCATGCCCTCGATTAGCGTGCGCAGGAACTCGACCGCAGTCTGTACTTCTTCGGAGTCGAGGCCTTTGACCTCGATCGGCTCGCCCCGCTCCGCTCGTGGAGGCTCATACTCGTCGCGTTCTTGCCGCGGACGCTCTTCCCTGCGTGGAGCTTCTTCTTCCTCTTCTTCTTCGTACGGCTCTTCTTCGGCTTCTTCCTCGCGCATCGGGCGGGCGGTGCCTTCTTCGAGGGCCGTGACGCGGATGCGCGCCGGTTCGCCGCCCAGGCCGAAGATGCCGGGCTTGCC
>JABAOE010002247.1_pt1 | contig 14460 bp, 11 predicted proteins | sample 7062141 | NCBI WGS metagenome assembly JABAOE01 (sample SAMN14538627, study PRJNA623070) | marine sediment metagenome | biome: marine biome [ENVO:00000428]; feature: marine pelagic biome [ENVO:01000023]; material: deep marine sediment [ENVO:00002113] | place: India: Gulf of Khambhat ... | reverse complement strand
CGGGATCACGAAAATCAGCAGGATGATCGTGACGACAAAAGCCACGACCAGTACCGCCGCCGGATAGGTCAGCGCTTTTTTGATTTTCTTCTTGATCGCTTCGGTCTTTTCCTTGTAGGTCGCGATCTTGTCCAGCAAAGTCTCGAGTGCACCGGCCTGTTCGCCTGCTTCGACCAGGTTGATGAAAAGATCGTCGAAATGCAGCGGGTGCTTGGCAAGCGCCTCGGCCAGGGCACTACCGCCCTCAACGTCGGCCTTGATCGACAGGATCAGCTTCTGCATGGCCGCGTTCTCGTGGCCCGAGCCGACGATTTCGAATGCCTGCACAAGCGGGATGCCGGCAGCCAGCATCGTCGCCAGCTGGCGGCTGAAGATCGCTATGTCACCCGGGGTTACCTTGCCGGCGCCCCTGAAGAGACCGGGACTCTGCTTGCGTATCCTGCTCGGCACAACACCCTGGCGGCGCAGGTCGGCCCGTACGGCGGCCTCGTCCGGCGCCATGGTCTTGCCCTTGATCTTGTTGCCCTTGCGATCTGTTCCTTCCCAAAGGAATGAAACATTTCCGACTGCTGCTGCTGCGTTTGCCATGGTCTTTCTCTGTGGTAAGGCGGGTCTAAGCTATTCAATTGTAACCCGATTGACTTCCTCGAGGCTGGTAAGTCCTTCCTTGACTTTGTTCAATCCAGCGCCTCGCAAATCCAGTACCCCCTCACTAGCAGCCTGGTCAGCGATCTGCATCGCGTTGCCGCCCTCCATTATTATGCGCCCCATGGCCTCCGATACTTCCATCACCTGGAAGATGCCGAGACGTCCTTTGTAGCCGTCGTTGCACGACTTGCATCCGACCGGCCCGAATATCGTCAGGCCGGAATCAATATCCTGTGCCGAGAATCCTTCCTTGAGCAGCGCTTCTTTCGGAATGTCCTTGACTTCCTTGCAACTGTCGCAAAGGCGCCTCGCCAGACGCTGCGCGATGATCAGGCTCACCGAGGTCGCGATCGCGTAAGGCTTGACACCCATGTCGACGAGACGCGTCAGCGTGCGCGGCGCATCGTTGGTATGCAGCGTCGAGAGCACGAGGTGACCGGTTTGCGCTGCCTTGATCGCGATTTCCGCAGTCTCGAGGTCTCGAATCTCACCGACCATGATCACGTCCGGATCCTGGCGCAGGAATGCTTTCAGGGACGATGCGAAGGTCAGCCCGACTTTCGGGTTTACGTTCACCTGGTTGATGCCCGGCAGGTTGATTTCCGCCGGGTCCTCCGCCGTCGAGATATTGCGATCGACCGTGTTGAGGATATTAAGGCCCGTGTACAGCGATACCGTCTTACCGGAACCGGTCGGGCCGGTGACCAGGATCATGCCGTACGGCTTGTTCAGATGTTTGAGGTACATCGCCTTTTGCTTGTCCTCGTAGCCCAGGGCGTCGATACCGAGCTTGGCGCTCGAGGGATCGAGGATACGCAACACGATTTTCTCGCCGAACAGGGTCGGGCAGGTATTGACACGGAAGTCGATCGCGCGTCGTTTCGACAGGCGCATCTTGATGCGACCGTCCTGCGGCACACGGCGTTCTGCGATGTCCATGCGCGACATGACCTTCAAACGCGCGCAAAGCTTGTTGGCGAGCGCCACGGGCGGTTGCGCCACTTCCGAAAGGACGCCGTCTAAGCGTGTGCGCACGCGGAACAGCTTCTCGTAGGGTTCGAAATGGATATCCGAGGCGCCGCGCTTGATCGCGTCCAGGAGCACCTTGTTGACGAAGCGCACGACCGGCGCGTCCTCGATATCGTCGCGACCTGCGAGGTCCTCTTCGTCATCGTCGCCCCCGCTGACGTCGAGGTTTTCGAGATCGAGATCCTCTTCCTCAAGCGAGGACATCGTCGTATCGACGGCTTCGAGCGCCTTGCCGATGCGCTCCTCGAGCTTGGCTTCCTCGACCACGATCGGATCGATCCTGAGGCTCGTCTGGAACTTGACGTCGTCAATGGCCTGCAGGTTGGTCGGGTCCGAGATGCCGAGAAACAGCTTCTGGCCACGCTTCAGGAGAGGCAGCACGCGGTGCTTGGTCAGTAGCTTCTGGTCGACGGCACGCAGCGTATCGAGCTCGATTTCGATGGCGTCGAGGTCCAGCAGCGGCACGCCGAATTCGTGAGACGCAGCAACGGCAATGGCCTTCGAGTCCGCTTTCTCGTTAGCCACGAGATAGGCGACAAGTGCCATCTTTTCCTTGCGCGCGGCTTCCTGGGCCTCCTGGATAACCTCTTCAGTGACGATGCCGTCCTGAACCAGGCGTCTTGGCAGGCCCGAAAGATTGGATTGGGAAGCAGTTGCTGCCATGCGTGCTGGGATCCCCGTTTGTCACCAATACAGTTTTGCCGACGTTACAGTCTCACTGATCTAAATGCGCGGATCAACTGGATTTTGTGCTGTCGTTCACAGTTGCGAGGTTTCATGCAGCCGGGCTTCTAAATATCAGCCAATTTGCGGATTTTGAGCCACTTTTTAGCTCCCCGCCGCTATCTGCAGCTGGCCGGCAAGTAGCGAATATCGAGCGTCGGGGCGAGGTGCGGGGCACCGCCGTTCAGCGGCACTCCGGCCGGCACAGGGGTATTCCCGCAGCGCCAGACGATCGTGTTGCCGGCCGTTTCATAGGGCGTCATCGACAGCGTCTGCCCGACGATGTCCTGGTGTGCCAGGGGGCCACCAAAAGTGATGTCGATCCTGCCATCGACGATTTCGACGGAGGAGACATAGCTGCCGCGGGAATCGGTCGCCAGGGGCGTCATGCCCGCCGCTGCACGGTTGGCAGGCGCCACGCCGCCGTTGGTATAGGCATCCACGATCGGCACCTTGGCCCCGACGGCGAAATTAATGCCCTCGGAGACCTGTGCGCGCACGGTATACGTCTGGTAAGCCGACACGGCCAGCGAGGCGAGGATGCCGATGATTGCGATGACAATCATCAGTTCGATCAGGGTGAATCCCCGGCTGCGTCCTAACATGAAACCATCCCGCTGAATCCTGTTTTCTGACCGGAGACTGCAATTCCGTGTCGATCCAGCGTACCCCTTATTCCGGGTGATTGCATGCGAGGAGGTCTACAGAAAAAGTGTGACCTGTTTCACATGAAAATTTTTACCAGGTGAAAAAAAGCCCCGCATTGCTGCGGGGCCTTTCTCGTCCCAAGCAAGGGTAGGATTGACTACCCCCGAATGCTCCTTATCGGCAAGCAGCCGGCAGCCACTTGTCTACAAGCGTTGCGTCGCCCGAGCAGAGCCAACTGACAGAACCGTCGTTGTCCGCCGGCGTCATCGTCAGGACAGCGCCCTTGATCTTGGCGTTTGCACTGTTGCCATAGGTTGCCTGGCAGAGGCCGGCGCCGGTAACGGCAACCTGGGTCGTGTACTTGCCCTTGATGTTTGCAGCGGCTTCGAGACCGGCCGTAGCATTATCAGCCGGGAAGGCACCCTGGTCCTGGTAGTACTCGGTTACTGCGGCTTTGCAGGCACCCGTCAGGTTCAGACCTTCAGAAACCTGTGCGCGGATCGTGTAGTCCTGGTAAGCAGGAATAGCGATGGCGGCGAGAATGCCGATAATCGCGACAACGATCATGAGTTCGATCAATGTAAAACCCTGTTGTTTCCTCATTTCTCTGTCTCCGTCAAAACTGAGAGCGTCAGTCATAAGCAATACGGCGTTGCCGCCTGTATCCCATAATTAAGCAAGGCCCGTGCCAAATTCGACAATTATTAGGTAACTCTATGTTAATAGGTAACTTTTTTAGAAATTTGCGTGACGGATTGTGGCTGATAGGCCGGCGAAATTGGGCAGATCGGGCCGGTAACTGTCCAAAGCTGACAAAAATTGTCAGTCGATGCCGAGTTTCTTGATGCGATACCTGAGCTGGCGGAATGTAAGCCCTAAGAGTTTCGCCGCGGCTGTCTTGTTGTAGCGGGTCTTCTCCAGCGCATCGACGATTGCCTGCCGTTGCACGTCCTCGACCTGGTCGCCCAGATTGGCCGGGAGCATGCCGGCAGCATCGCCATCGAGCGTGCCGCCCGGCTTCAGTGCAAGATCGGACTCGGAAATGTTGCCCGAGGCACACAGGGTGACGGCACGCTCGAGCATGTTCTCGAGTTCCCTGACGTTGCCCGGAAAGTGGTAATTACGGAGTGCCTCGCGGGCGCTGACATCCAGCGCGTCGATCGAGGATCCCAGGCGCTTGAGGATATGGTCCGCGAGCACGAATACATCGTCACCCCGTTCCCTGAGCGACGGCACGTGCAGTTCGATGACATTGATGCGGTAATACAGGTCCTCGCGAAAGTCACCCGATTGCACGAGCTCGGAGAGGTTCTTGTGCGTCGCCGAAAGGATGCGCACGTCGACTGACTGCTCTTCCGATGAGCCGACCGGCCTGATTGTCTGTTCCTGGATGACCCGCAAGAGCTTTACCTGCATGGCGAGCGGCAGGTCGGCAATCTCGTCCAGGAACAGCGTACCTGAGTCCGCCGTTTGCACGAGTCCGGTTTTGTTGCGCACGGCACCGGTGAACGATCCTTTCTTATGCCCGAAAAACTCGCTTTCCATCAGTTCGGCAGGGATTGCACCACAGTTCACCGCTATGAACGGCCCGTCATTGCGTGGCCCGGTGTCGTGTATCAGCCTCGCTACCAGTTCCTTGCCGGTGCCCGAGTCACCCGATATGTGCACCGGCGCCTGGCTTCGGGCGACCCGGTCGACCAGGTCCCTTAGTTCACTCATCGCGGGTGAATCGCCGAGCAGCCGCGATGCCTCGGCCGCCTGTTCGCGCTCCAGTTTCAGCGCGTTGCGCACGATGTTACGCAGATTCGCGAGGTCGAGCGGCTTGGAAATGAAATCGAATGCCCCGAGTTTCAACGCCTGCACCGCGGTTTCGACATTGCCGTGCGCGGTGATGACCGCGACCGGCACACCGCTCGAATGCTTTTGCATCCATTCGACGAGTTCCAGCCCGTCACCATCCGGAAGGCGCATATCCGTCAGACAGATATCGAAGCGCTTGCCTGAAAGCTGCGCCTTGGCACTCTTGACGTCGCCTGCAACGGCCGTATCGATATCCATGCGGCCGAGCGTGAGCGACAACAGCTCGCAAATATCGGGCTCATCGTCAATGACAAGTGCCAGTGGCTTGCTCATGAATCAACTACACCTTCCCAGCGCTCCGGATCGGCAAACACGATCCTGAATATGCTGCCGCCGCCCTCACGCGGCTGAAAAACAAGCGTCGAACGGTTCAACTCGCACAGTTCTCGCGATATGTACAGTCCCAGCCCGGTGCCACCGCTGCGGTCGGTATAGAACGGTTCGAATATTTTATCGGCGGTCAGCGGATCCACGCCGTGACCCCGATCAAGTACCTCGAGATAAGGCTGGCCGGTCCGCTGTGAGTGTCCGGCCCGCAATTCGACCAGGATGCCGCCGGTCTCGCTCGCGTATTTGACCGCGTTGTCGCACAGGTTCCACATCACCTGGCGCAGGTGGCTCGGGTCCATGCGAATCTCCAGGTTCTCTGCGACATCGACCACGCTCAGTTGTCCTTCCTGTAATTCGAGCGTGCGCGAGAATTCCTCGGCGAAGTCCCGAAGCCAGGGCTCGAGCTTGAACTGCTCCGGCCGGCTGGACTCTCGTCGCGAAAGCTGTAGCACGTTTTCAATGATGTGGCTCACGCGTTCGGCGTGGGTGCGAATAATATCGGTAAGCCGCAAATCATCCGCGGAGACATCTTTCGACTCGGCCAGCAATTGGCCGGCATGACTCATCGCCCCTACCGGGTTGCGGATCTCGTGTGCGATGCTGGCGCTCAGGCGACCGAGCGAGGCGAGTTTCGACTGCTGCACCCGCTCGTTCATCAGGCTCGCGTCTTCGAGGAACACGAGGATCGGGCCATTGCGTTCTTCGCTCTTGCCCAGGGGGGCCAGGTGCACCTTGATGCGCGGGCTGTCTGCGGCGGCGGCCATCGTGAATTCGACGTGCGGGGATTTCGCCGCGTGGCTCCGCCACTCGCCGACGTGACCGGCGAGCTCGTCCGATGTCTCCCTGAGCGGCATTCCGTAACAGTCTTGGGGAACTCCAAGCAACTTGGCGGCGGAGCCGTTGATCAGGCGTATCCTGTCCTCGGCGTCGAGCACGACGATGCTTTCGCGCAAATGCTGCACAATGTACTCGTTAAGCTCGGACAGGTTGGCGAGGTCGACGCCACGTTGCCTGGCAAGTTCCTCGGTGAATTGGATCCGCCGCGCGAGGGGTCGCGCCGCCATGGAAATAGCGAAAATGATCGCGCCGAGCACGCCGGCTGCCGAGTAGTTGCTGGTGTCACTGACCCCGCCTAATTGCGAGAACAATTGCTCGCCCAGCACGGCCAGCGTCGCCAGTGCGGCGAAGAAAGCCGGCACATGCAGCGGCAGGACCAGGTGCCCGGCCCCGACGAATACGACCAGCAAGCCGCCGAGCCCGCTCGAAATGCCGCCGCTAGAGTGCATCAGGATGGTTATCGCCATGATGTCGGCCGCGATCTGGGTCAGAATCTGCGGCTCCGCGGTCACCCAGCGAAAGCGGATCGCGAACCCGGAAACGATCGAGAATACGAGGTAACCGGCAGCGGTAGCGGAAAATAGCGCCGGGTACCGCTCGCCGAAGAATCGCGGGTCCCCGCCGGCAAAAAACAGGCCGAGCAGCACCACGGCGACGAACAGCCGGAAGATGTTCAGGGTGCCGAGGACTCGCCAGGTGAGATCTGACTCGTCGACGCTGTGCAGGAGCGGCAGCTCGCCGCGCAGTGACTTGGTATCTGTGAGTGCCTGACTCATTGCTCTCCAAGCTTCAGCCGGGGACGCCTTGCCCGGTCAGCGTCGATTGTAGTCCAAGCCGAATATTTTGCGTATGCCATGGCTTTGCTCCAAAATACGCCGGGTTTTGATCGGGGCCCGACAAATACAAGAATGAATCTTCACGAATACCAGTCCAAAAAACTGTTTACTGAGTACGGTATTCCGGTTCCCGAGGGCACTCCCGCAGATACCGCTGAAGCGGCTCGAGAGGCAGCAATCGAGCTGGGCGGCGAGCTGTGGGTCGTCAAAGCGCAGGTCCATGCCGGCGGCCGCGGCAAGGCTGGCGGCGTCAAGCTCGCCCGAACGCCCGAGGAGGTACAGGCGTATGCCGGCGACATGCTCGGCACGATGCTGGTCACGCACCAGTCCGGTCCGGAGGGCCTGCCGGTGGACGTGGTCTACGTCGAGGCCGGCTCAGGGATAGCGCGCGAGTTGTACCTGAGCATGCTGGTCGATCGAGCGGTCAGCAGGGTGTCGATCATCGCATCCGCGGCCGGTGGCATGGACATCGAGCAGGTAGCGGCCGAGACGCCGGAAAAGATTCTAACGGAGGCGATTGCGCCGGAGCGCGGGATAGAAGATGCGCAGCTCGAGAAACTCGCTGCCGGGCTCGGATTCGATGACCGGCAAGGCGGTCAGTTTGCGGATCTCGTCAGGAACATATACCGGCTGTTTCTGGAATGCGATGCGAGCCTGGTTGAAGTCAATCCGCTCATCGTTAACTCGGACGGCGATGTGCTCGCGCTGGACGCGAAAGTCAACATCGACGAAAACTCGCTGTTTCGCCAGGAGCGCCTGGCGGAGCTGCGCGACAGACGCCAGGAGGACGAGCGGGAACGCGAGGCCGCCAGGCACAACCTCAACTACGTTTCGCTGGACGGCGACATCGCGTGCATGGTCAATGGCGCCGGTCTTGCCATGGCTACCATGGACCTCATTAAACTGCACGGCGGCGAGCCTGCCAACTTCCTCGACGTCGGCGGCGGCGCGACCAGTGAAAGGGTCGCCGCTGCCTTCAAGCTGATTCTCTCCAACCGGAACGTCCGGGCGATCCTGGTAAACATTTTTGGTGGCATCGTCCGCTGCGACCTGATTGCGCAGGGAATTATCAGCGCGGTCAAGGAAGTCGGCGTCAAGGTGCCGGTGGTCGTGCGTCTCGAAGGCACCAACGTCATCAAGGGACGTACCTTGCTGGCGGAATCCGGTCTCGACATCGTCGCGGCGGACGACCTGACGGATGCTGCGCAGAAAGTGGTCGCGTTTGCGGCGAACTGAGCTTGCGGAAGCTACTACGATGAGCGTACTGGTCAATAAAGACAGCAAGGTCGTTTGCCAGGGAATAACCGGCAATCAGGGCGCGTTCCATACCGAGCAATGCATCGAGTACGGCACACAGGTCGTTGCCGGCGTGACGCCGGGGCGCGGTGGCGAGGAGATCTTCGGCGTCCCGGTCTATAACGCGATGCGCGAGGCGGTGGATCAGTCGGGCGCGGATGTCAGCATGATGTATGTGCCTGCGCGCCATGCGGCCAGCGCAATCCGCGAGGCTGCTGAATCGGGCGTTGGACTGATCGTTTGCATCACGGAAGGTATTCCGGTCCTGGACATGGTCAACGTCAAGGCCGCGATTCAGAGCAACGGCTGCCGCCTGATCGGTCCCAACTGCCCGGGCATCATCACCCCGGACGAATGCAAGATCGGCATCATGCCCGGATTTATTCACCAGCAAGGACGCATCGGTGTCGTGTCGCGCTCGGGCACGCTGACTTATGAAGCCGTGTATCAGACGACACAAAACGGCCTCGGCCAGAGCACCTGTATAGGCATCGGTGGCGATCCGGTCCGCGGCATGGATTTCATCGATTGCCTGAAACTGTTCCAGGAGGACCCGGAGACGGAAGGCATCGTCATGGTCGGTGAAATCGGCGGCAGCGACGAGGAGGCGGCTGCAGAGTTCATGCAATCCGAGGTCACGAAACCGGTCGTCGCCTACATCGCGGGTGTAACCGCGCCGCCGGGCAAGCGCATGGGCCACGCCGGCGCGATCATCTCGGGCGGCAAGGGAACCGCCGCTGACAAGTACAGGGCGCTCGACGCAGCAGGTGCGGCCACAGTGCGCTCACCGGCCGAACTCGGGAGCAAGATGCTCGAGGTGCTCACGGACACCTAGACGCTCGAATTGCTAACATAGGCGGCGCCGAAGGCGTCACCGCAATCCGGAAAGATTGCGATACCGCAATGACTGACAAGATTACCGTCGCGCTGGCACAGCTTGACCTCATGGTCGGCGACGTGGCCGGCAACACCCGGAGAATCCTGGATTACACCGCGCGGGCGCGTGAGGAATTACTGGCCGACCTGGTCGTATTTCCCGAACTGAGTATCTGCGGCTATCCGCCCGAGGATCTCCTGTTCCATTCCGGGCTCCGGCGTCGCGTCGAAGAAGCGGTCGAGACGATTCGCGACTCGGTCCGCGACATTGCCGTGCTCCTAGGCTTTCCGGACTACAGCGACGACAAGATCTTCAATGCCTGCGTGGTTTTCAAGGATGGCGAAATCCTCGCCCATTACCGCAAACAGATGCTGCCGAACTACAGCGTCTTCGACGAAGTACGGTATTTCAAGGCGGGCACTGCTGCCTCCGTTTTTACGCTCAACGGCATTCGCGTCGGTCTGAATATTTGCGAAGACGTGTGGGCCAGCGCACCCCCCGCCAAAAGTCGCGCTGCCGGAGCCGAAGTTCTGATTGCGATCAACGGCTCGCCCTACGATCTTTCCAGCCAGTCGCACAGGGAAGAAGTCGTGCGCAAGCGAGTACTGGAGATTGGAATTCCCGCCGTTTATCTCAACATGGTCGGTGGCCAGGATGAACTGGTTTTCGACGGCGGTTCCTTTGCCCTGGATGCTGAGGGCGAGGTCGTATTTCGCGCCCCGGCGTTCACAGAGGACCTGTATCACGTCGAACTGGTAGCAGGCGGTGCCGGCATCGTGCCGAAGTCGGCAGCAGTCACACCCTTATTGCCGAAAGAGCAGAGCGTTTACGAGGCGCTGGTCTGCGGGACGCGCGATTACGTCGGCAAACACCAGTTCCCAGGGGTTGTTCTGGGTCTTTCGGGCGGCATTGATTCGGCGCTGGTGCTTGCGGTCGCGTGTGACGCGCTCGGCTCGGATAAGGTGCGCACGGTGATGATGCCATTTCGGTTTACCAGCACGATGAGTCAGGAAGATGCGGCAAAACAGGCCCGTATTCACAAGGTGCGCTACGACGTAATCCCCATCGAACCGATTTACCAAACGATACTCAAACAACTCGATCCTATCTTCGAGGGGCGCGGCTTCGATGTCACCGAAGAGAATATTCAGGCACGCATCCGCGGTCTCCTGCTGATGGCAATTTCGAACAAGACCGGCCGCATGCTGCTGACCACGGGCAACAAGAGCGAGATGGCCGTTGGTTACGCGACTTTGTATGGTGACATGGCGGGAGGCTTTGCGCCGATCAAGGACTGCAGCAAGTCACTCGTTTATCAGCTTGCCCGTTACCGCAATTCGATCGGCGAAGTGATACCGGAAAGAATCATTACCCGGGCACCGTCTGCGGAATTGAGGCCGCACCAGAAAGACAGCGATTCGCTGCCGGCTTACGAAATTCTTGACCCGATTCTCGAAGCATTCATCGAGGAGGACCTGTCCGTCAACGAAATCGTGGAGAGAGGATTCGAGCGCGAAGTTGTCGTGCACGTGCTCGAAATGGTCAAGCGCAACGAGTACAAGCGGCGGCAGGCGCCTCCGGGGATACGCATCAGTAGAAGAGCTTTCGGGAGGGACTGGCGATATCCCATCACGTCCCGATACACGTTTCCCGAATAGTATTCGAAATTTTCGGCTGGCGTACTAAAGATCAATCCGCACCCAGTCCGCCCGCCATAGCGTATTTATGCAATATTGGTAATCGCGGACTGACATTTATTGCGCTAAAGATCAATCGGCACCAAACAAATTGCCACGCCGAAAGGAGCAGGCCGATTGGGCGGATTGCCCGAGTAATTAATCGTTCTGCACGACAGGCTCGTCGGAAAAGTTTTTTTGCAGCACGCGGCGGGCGTCATCTGCCAGTTGTTTCATTCCAAGGCCTTCATAGGCCTCGATCATGATTTGCAGAGACTCTTCGCCACTGTCGGCGCCGTGGTACAGCTCGAGCGCTGTTTTGGCCCTGTTGAGAGCAGCCACATACGCGTCCCGTTCCAGGTAAAAACGTGCAACGACATTTTCATAAGCGGCAAGTCGATTCTTAAGATAGATCATGCGCTGCTGTGCGTCGGCTGCATAGGGACTGGCCGGATAACGTTCAACCAGTCTGCTGAGTAAAGAAAACGCCAGTTCGCCATCTTTTGGCGGTCGCTTGTCGATGTCTTTGCGAAACAGTCGCTCGATTCCTCCCTGTTCACGTTCAAAGTGCGCCAGTGCCTTGATGTAAATCGCGTAATCGATGCGCTCGTGAGTAGGGTTTTCCCGAATAAATGTGTCGGCCGCGTCGATTGCCTGCTCTGGACGGTTATCCATGTAATAGGCGTAGGCCAACTCGAGTTGAATTTGTGTCGCAAAATCGCTGAACGGAAAACGTGCCTGTAATGCCTCGAAATACGCAATAGCCTTGCGATAATTACCGACTTGGACGGCTTCCTGCGCCTCAATATATGTGTCCTGGATATCCCTGGCGAGATTGTATTCCTCGTTGTTCGCGCAGGCCGCAATGAGCGTTATCGCAAGCAGCATTACAATTTTAAGAATTCGTTGCATCGTTTCTGAATGACCCGAAATCATCGTTCCCGCGCCGGCAGGACGGAAATTCCCTTTCTGCGGACCGGCTTGGCCCCACCCGACCCGCAAGTATACCGTAAACTCCTGATTTCCCGGATCGCCAAAAGCTTGCAGGCAATGACGAAAACCCAGCAAAAAACCGTCCCGGCAGAGCTGTCCGGTCAGCGTTTGGACCAGGCGCTGGCGAGGATGTTTCCCGAGTATTCGAGGAGCCGCCTGAAGAGCTGGCTCCTAAAGGGATTCATCACCGTCGACGATCGCGCGATGCGGCCGCGCGATGCGGTCAGCGGCGGCGAGAGCGTGTTGCTCACGCCGCAGCCCGAAACCTTGCTCGAGAGCGTGCCCGAGGCACTGGATCTCGACATAATTTTCGAGGACGAGCACTGTCTCGTCATCAACAAGCCGGCCGGGCTCGTGGTGCATCCGGGTGCGGGTAATCCACGCGGCACGCTCATGAACGGCCTGTTGCACCACGCACCCGAGCTGGATCAGTTGCCGCGCGCCGGCATTATCCATCGCCTGGACAAGGACACGAGCGGACTCGTTCTGGTCGGCAAGACGCTCGAGGCGCACACTGAACTGACGCGCGCGCTGGCCGACAGGGAAATCTCGCGTCACTACCTTGCCGTGTGTACAGGAGTCCTCACCGGAGGGGGCTCGATAGACGAACCGATCGGTCGCCACCCGATCGATCGTTTGAAGATGAGCGTTCAGCAAGACGGCAAACCCGCGGTGACGCACTATCGCGTCATTGCGCGTTATGCCGCACACACTTATATAAATGTGCAACTCGAAACGGGTCGTACCCACCAGATCAGAGTGCATTTCGCCCACAAACGTCACGCGTTGGTCGGGGACCAGACTTATGGCGGCCGCCTTGCGATTCCCGCGGGCGCATCGGACAGGCTCAGCGAGACATTGCGGCAATTCAGGCGCCAGGCGCTGCACGCCGAAAGAATCTGCTTCTCGCACCCGGCAACCGGTAAGCAAATCGACCTGCAAGTGGAGCCGCCGGCCGATTTTTTGCAGCTCATTGAAGCCCTCGCGGAAGATCTAGAGATGAGGCAGTCAGGGTGAGCGAGATGTGGATCCCTGCGAACTGGGCCGCAGCGGACGGTGTTGTTGCAGGGACGACTTTGAGGCACGGCGGAGTCTCGGAAGGTAGTTACCGTTCCCTGAACCTGGGCGCAAGAAGTGGTGACGATGCCGAAGCCGTCGATGAAAACCGGAAGCGCTTCCGCGCTTACTGCGAATTGCCGTCCGAGCCGCGGTGGCTGCGGCAGGTTCACGGTACCCGCGTCGTTATCGAACCGCCGGCAAAAGAGCCGACGGAAGCGGATGCCGCGATCACGCGGCAGCCCGGCGTCATCTGCGTGGTCCTGACGGCCGATTGCTTGCCCGTTATTCTCGCATCCGCCGATGGCGCGGAACTCGCCGTGGCACATGCCGGCTGGCGTGGCCTGGCAGGCGGGATTCTTGAGACGACAGTGCGCGCAATGTCGGCCGATCCGGGCGATCTCGTCGTGTGGCTCGGCCCTGCGATCTCGCAGCCGGCATTCGAGGTGGGCGACGAGGTACGGCAGGCGTTCCTCGACGATGACGCCGCCTCCTCAAGTTGTTTCGTGGCGAATGAACGCAATCGCTGGCAGGCCGATCTCTATGCCCTTGCCCGCCTGCGCCTCGGGAAACTCGGCATCGAGCGGGTCAGCGGTGGCGAATACTGCACGTTCAGAGAGCCGGAGCGATTCTTTTCCTATCGCAGGGATGGCGCCTGCGGGCGCATGGCAAGTTTCGTCTTCCGCCGCCCCTGAGCGGGTACTTTGCGTGCTTGAAATGGACTGATACGGCTCAATCTAGGGGGACATAAAGCGCTCTGACCGCCGATTCCAGGGAATTCCTTATGCGTATGGACAAACTGACAAGCAAATTCCAGATGGCGCTGGCCGAGGCGCAATCGCTCGCCGTGGGGCTCGACCACCAGTTCATCGAGCCCGCTCACGTGATGGTGGCGCTGCTCGATCAGCAGGGAAGCACGGTGCGGGGCCTCCTCACCAAGGCCGGTGCGAACGTAAATCTGCTCCGATCGCAGCTAGGCGACGCGCTCGATCGCCTGCCGAAGGTCGAGGGCGCCGGCGGCGAAGTGCATATCGGCAACGATCTGTCGAAGCTTCTGAACATTACCGACAAGCTGGCACAGGAGCGCGAAGACCAGTACATATCGAGCGAGCTGTTCGTGCTCGCCGCAGTCGACGGCAAATCGCCGATAGCGCCGATGCTGGAGCAGGCCGGCGCCGTCAAAGGTGCAGTCGCCCAGGCGATCGACGAGCTGCGCGGCGGCCAGCAAGTCGACGATCCAAACGCGGAGGACACCCGGCAGGCGCTCGAAAAATACACGATCGATCTTACGCAACGTGCCGAGCAGGGGAAACTCGATCCGATCATTGGGCGTGACGACGAGATACGTCGCACCATCCAGATCCTGCAGCGGCGAACGAAAAACAACCCGGTGCTTATCGGCGAGCCGGGCGTCGGCAAGACAGCTATCGTCGAAGGCCTGGCGCAACGAATCGTCAACAACGAAATTCCGGAGGGACTGCGCGACAAGCGTATCCTGTCGCTCGACATGGGTGCCCTGATCGCCGGCGCCAAGTTTCGCGGCGAATTCGAGGAGCGGCTCAAGGCGGTCCTGAATGACCTGGCGAAACAGGAAGGGAGAATCATCCTGTTCATTGACGAACTGCATACCATGGTAGGCGCGGGCCAGGCC
>JABAOE010007444.1_pt1 | contig 14464 bp, 16 predicted proteins | sample 7062141 | NCBI WGS metagenome assembly JABAOE01 (sample SAMN14538627, study PRJNA623070) | marine sediment metagenome | biome: marine biome [ENVO:00000428]; feature: marine pelagic biome [ENVO:01000023]; material: deep marine sediment [ENVO:00002113] | place: India: Gulf of Khambhat ... | reverse complement strand
GACGTCCGCCCGTGCCGACCCACCGGCGGCCTCATCGGGCGCATAATTTAGCCTGATCGAGCAGAGCCGAAACTCTAGTTGGAGGAACCTCGCTCCAATCTGGCCAGGTTCGCATTCACTTTTTCTCTCCAGGTTTCTTGTGAAACGTGAACCTCGAAATTCTGCGCAAAGAAACTTTCTGCCTGGTTCCAGGCTTGTCGCGCACCGGGATTCTGAAAAAGAAAAACCGAGAACTGGGCGGCCGCAGTGTCAGCAGCCTCGTGGAATTCCACCTGTTCGAGGCGAGCATATTCCATGAACGCGTGGATGGACTTGCTACTCACGAGATTCCTGAAAATAACGGCATCGTTTTCGTCTAACGACTCGCCGGCATTACCGCGACCCCAAATGGCCGCGTGCTCATTGATCGCGTCATTAATAGCGATTTGATTCTCGGCATTGGCGAGATTCCCGTCAGCAATTGCAATCGCGCGCGATTGCCTTAATTCCATACCGACGAACAGCAGGGATGCGACGATGGCGATGATGCCAACCGCTTCAATCAACTCCTTCCAACCTGCTAGCTTCACCCTGCTGTCCTGTAGTGGTCGACTCACCCGTAAACCCGGTCAATTGCTGGCACAGCGTCACCGCGGCCGATGACGTCGATCAGCCGACGCCGTCGACAAGAATGAACTGACTTCGCGTCGAGGCACGTCGAATGTCCGCCACCTTTTGGTATTCGGGATCTTCGATGAATGCCCGTGCTTGCGTCTTCGAGGGAAACTCGACGATAACGAATCGGCTCGGCTGCCAGTCACCCTCGACGACCTCGGCGTCCCCGCCTCGCACGCGGTACCGGCCACCATGTTTTGCGATGAAGGCCGGCGCCTGCTTAACGTATGCCTGGTATTGCTCCTGGTCTTTGACGTCGATATCAACGACGAGGTAAGCGGTCGTCATTGAACCGCCGGTTGCCTGGGAATGAGCAAGAATTCCCTCTGCCGTCCGTCGATATACCAGGTCGACTCGCCGTCGTAGAAAGCGTCTTCCTCGAGCCGGATGCGTACCGACTTGCCCCAGCTCGGAATCTCGGTCTCGGCATAGAGTTCGATCGAATAAGCGGTATTCGGATGGATCGGATAATCGCCGTCACCCGGCACGCCGTCCTGCTGGTCCCACATGCCGATCGTCGGGCCGGCGGCATGACCGTGGAATCCGATCGGGTGCGTATAGATCGACGGCGTAATGCCCTCGTCCTTCGCCTGGTTCAGCGACATGCTGAGAATCTCGTTGCCGGTGCGCCCTGCGACGATGTTGTTCGTCAGGATGTCCTGCAGCCGGTTGCCATTGGCGAGCGCCACCTTGAGCTCGTCCGGTGCATCGGTCTCGCCGGGCTTCAGAACATAGGCATGCTGCTGGGTGTCGGTGTTGAGCCGCAGGTAGGTAATGCCGAAGTCGACATGCAGCAGGTCGCCGGGCAGGATCACGTCCGATTCATAGCGTTTCAAGGCCCAGTCGCTCATGGTCACCTCGGGCATTTCCGCACGATCGATGGATACCGATGGGTGAAACCAGGTTGTCAGCTTCAGCTCGCGGATCCGGTCGCGATACCACCAGGAAACGTCTTCGGTCGTCGTCACACCGGGCTGGATCACATCCTCGGACAGGCCCTCGGCAAGAATCTCGTGAGCGATGCGCACGATATGCGGGTAGACCTCCATCTCGGCAGCCGATCGCGTCTCGAGCCAGGCGACGGCGAGCATCTCGGCCGACACGATGCGATCGTGCAGATTCGCTGGCAATGCGTCGCGAAACAGTTCGTATTCGGTATGTGCGATGCCGTCCGCCTGGCTCCAGATCTCGGAATAATTCAGCCCGATGCGTTCGGGATCGCGCTCCGCGATCAGCTTGCCGAGGTGCAGCCATTGCTCGCCGTCCTCTTCCTTGTTCCAGGCGCCCTCGAAAATATCGCCGACCGCGTAACGCGACACGCTCAGCGTCTCGAGCGGCTCGTCCTCGCCCCGATCATGGATGAGCAGGACGGTCGTACGCCTTGCTGCATGCCAGGTCGACGGCAGGAAGGTCCTGATGACCGGATCCTCGTTGTATTCGCGGGAAACGATGATCCACATGTCGATGCCGGTATTCCGCATCAGCGCGGGCAACACGCTCTGGACCCGGTCGGTGAGCAGCCGGTCGATGACTGCCGCACGCTCTTTCATCGAGAGAATTTTCGGGTCTGCGACGGCCATGGAAACGGTGAGCAGCAGGATCGCTGCGACGGACATTCTTTTCATTATTTACCCCCTGTCGAGGCGACATTGTGCCGCGAGCCGGGTTGGGGAGCAAAGGTGGCAAATGGACTACACTTTCGACATGAAGCCGCTAACTACCGCACTGCTGCTCCTGATCGTTTCGGCAAGCTCACAGGCGGATGAGCGCCTCGAGGGCGCCTGGGAACGGGTCTCACTGACGAATTCGCGCACGGGCGAATCGCCCGAGGCCGCCAATCGCCAGGGACTGCTGATCTTTTCCGCCGGCCACTACTCGCTGATCACGATGAATCCCGANNGAAGAGGTATCGAAATTATCGGCGAATCGCGAAGTCGAGTACCTGCGCGAGTGGCTGGACGTCAATGCCCACTCGGGCCGGTATGAACTGAACGGCAGGCGCCTGACCTGGTATCGCGACCTCTCCGAGAACCCGCGAGAGGTCGGCACGACGGTGCTGCTCGGCGTCGAATGGCGCGACGAGCTCCTCGTCCTGCAATTCTCCCTGCCGAACGGCGACGCCTACGACTGGGTTTGGCGCAAAGTCCAGTAAAAGCAGGGCCGGAGCGACGCTCTGACCCCATGGATTGACTGGTCTCAGTCGCCTGCCAGGTCGGCGTAGGCCGCCGCAAGCATCGAGGCCGACCCGCCGATCCGGCCGCTGCCAGCCCAGCGCTCGTCGTATTCGGCCGTCAGCCCTGCAGCCTGCACTTCCTCGACCGACATGCCGTCGCGAATGGCCGCGGCCACCTTGTCGCGGATGTCGACCAGCATGTCGCGAAACACCGTGACCTCGGCAACGTTCGATACGCCGCCGTGACCGGGGATGATTTTCGTATCCTCATCGCTCACTGCGAGCAGCAGGTTCAGCGCATCGATCGTGCCAACGTAACTGCCGCCGTTATTGACATCGATGTAGGGATAGGTCGTCGTTCGATATACGTCACCGGTGTGGACCACGTTCGAGCCCATGAACTTGATGAACGCGTCGCCGTTGGTGTGCGAATTCGGCACCTTGAAGACGTGCACCCGCTCGCCATTGATGTGGAATGACATTTCGTCATTGAAGGTCACGAGCGGCGGTTCTTCCGCGTAACCCGCGATCTCCATCTGCGTGCGCACGTTGTCGTGGCCGAAGATCAACGTCCCCATGCGGCCGAAATTCTCGTTGCCGCCCGTGTGATCCGGATGCATGTGGGTGTTCACGAGAAAACGGATCGGCTCGTCGGAAATATCGCGAATCGCGCTGACGATCCTGTCGGTCAGCGGCGCGTACTGGTCATCGATCAGGAACACGCCGTCCTCGCCCACAAACAGCCCCATGTTGCCGCCCTGTCCCTGGATATAACTGACGTTGCCGGCTACCGGGTGGATAATGATCTCGACGTCGTCGAAGTCCTGCGCCGACGCGACGCCGGGCAGCAGGAGCGCTGTGGCCAGTGCCGCAGCCTGGATGGAATTCCGCATGGTCTGTTCCCCCGAAATGACTGGTTATTGTTCGCTGGGTTCCGGCCACCGAGACTAACCCAATCGCCTGCCCCGCACCAATAGCGGCCGCCCTGCGGTATGATCTGGCTGCCCGGGTGGTCCGGCACCCGGAAAAAACCATAACGGGGGAGCCAATGAAGCGGATTCTTGCATTCGCCGCGGCCGCGGCGCTGACATTTACCCATCTTGCGCATGCGCAGGATGAAACCATCGCTGTCGAGGGCCCGCCGCCCGAGCTGACCGGGCTGAAAGCGGAAGCCGTCGAAATCGTCGGCGACAACCAGAAACTGACCCAGGAGATCGTGGACAGCCTGTTCTCCTTTGCAGAACTGGGTTTCCAGGAATTCGAGACCCAGCGCTACCTGACCGAGATCCTCGAGTCGAACGGTTTCACCGTCGAGTACGGCGTATCGGGGATACCGAGCGCCTGGTGGGCGACCTGGGGCAGTGGCAAGCCGGTCATCGCCCTGGGTTCGGACGTTGACGGCATCCCGAAATCGTCGCAAATGCCGGGCGTAGCCTACCGCCAGCCAATGGTCGAAGGCGCGCCGGGCCACGGCGAGGGCCACAATTCCGGGCAGGCAGTCAACGTCACGGCGGCGCTGGCCGTCAAGGAGCTGATGGAGCGCGAGGAGCTGCCGGGCACCATCGTGTTGTGGCCCGGCATCGCCGAGGAACTGGTCGCGACCAAGGCATGGTTTGCGCGCGACGGTCGTTATGAAGGCGTCGACGCTGTCATCTTCACCCACGTCGACGACTCGATGGCGGTCGGCTGGGGCCAGGCGCGCGGCACCGGCCTGATCTCGGTCGAGTACACGTTCGACGGCCAGGCCGCACATGGCGCCGGCGATCCGTGGAAAGGGCGCAGCGCACTCGACGCGGTCGAGCTCATGAACATCGCCTGGAACTACCGGCGCGAACACCTGCGCCCGCTGCAACGCTCGCACTACGTCGTCGTCGACGGCGGCGACCAGCCGAACGTCGTCCCATCGAAAGCGACCGTCTGGTATTTCATCCGCGAGATCACGGCCGACTACATCCGCGAAAACTTCGCCACGCTACAGCGGATCGCCGAAGGCGCGGCACAGATGACCGACACGACCGTGTCGCGTCGCATCGTCGGCGCGGCCTACCCGCGGCATTACAACAAGCCGATCGCCGAAGCGATGCACCGGAACATGCGGGCGGTCGGCATGCCCGAATGGTCGGATGACGACCAGCGCTTTGCGCGCGCCTTCCAGGAATTCATGGAGGCCGAGGAGATCATCGGCCTGAAGACCGAGGTGGAGGCCATCGAGGAACCGCTCGAGGAACCGAAGTCGGGCGGCTCGGACGACATCGGCGACGTGTCCTGGAACGTACCAACGGTGAACTTCCGCTTCCCGTCAAATATCGAGGGCAGGACGGGTCATCACTGGTCCAGCGCCATTGCGATGGCGACGCCCGTGGCACACAAGGGCGCTACCGCCGGCGCCAAAGTGGTCGCGGCGACGATGCTCGACATGATCCAGGACGAGCAGCTGCTGGAAAACGCCTGGACCTATTTCCGGGATGAACAGACGGCCAACGAAACTTATATGCCGTTCATCGGGCCTGACGATCCGCCGGCGATCGAGAAGAACACGGGGATCATGAATACCTACAAAGAGGAACTCAGCAAGTACTACTACGACCCCGCGAAGTACGACACCTATCTCGAGCAGCTCGGCATCGATTACCCGCAACTGGAGGATCCGGGCGCGGAGTCTGCTGAATGACGGGTTGCCGTTTGCTGCTTGCCGCCATCGTCGCCTGTGCGCCGGTCGCGGTCACGGCGGCGGACACGATCAAGGTCGATGTCATCAAGAATCCGTATGGCGGCGGGCGCAACCTGCCGGAGCTGTCGACGAATCCGGACTACATCCACGCGGCCGGGATCGAGGGACTGATCGAGGGCTGGGGCGGCGAACTGGTCCGGCCGGTGCAGGACATCCGGCTGAAGCCCGAGCAGGAAAGGCAGTACGGCGAGTGGAACCGCATGGCGCTCGCGAACGCGAACTTCGCAGAGCGAGTCCGCGAAGGTCTGCAGGACGACCTCATCACTGTCGGCCTCGAAGCCAACTGTAACGGTCTTCTCGGCATGCTGGCCGGCCTGAAGTACGACGAGGACGGCAACAGTCGCAAGGTGGGCCTCGTGTTCTACGATTCCCACGGCGATTTCAATACGCCGGAGACCACCCTGTCCGGAATGCTGGGCGGCATGCCGGTGGCCATCGCCGCGGGACATGCGCTGCACAATATCCGCCGCACGACGGGACTCGAGGAGCCGCTGCCGATGAGCCACATCATGTGGGGCGGCGTCAGGGACCTCGACCCGCTGGAGGCGGACCGCTTCCGCGAGTACGAAGTGCGCCAGGTGTCCGTGGAGGACATCCGCGAGATCAATGACAATTTCCGTGAGCAGTTCAACGCGCTGGCTGACGAGGTCGATGTCGTCTATGTCCACGTCGACATGGACGTACTCGAACCGGACGAGGTACCGGGACATGGCCTCACCGTGCCGAACGGACCGAGCAGCGTCGCTCTCGGCGCCGCCATCGGCGTGATGTTCGAGAATCCGAAGACGGTTGCCCTCGGCATCGCGTCGACGCCGGCATTCAATCGCGACAAGGACGGCCGCAGCCGCCAGGCCGCGCTGAACCTCGTCGAGGGCGCTATCAAGGGTGCGCTGCGGCGCTGAGGGACAAACAAGTGATGCGAAGGATGCTGGTCATGATTGTTGCAAGCCTGTGGGTGACACAGGCTGCCGCAGAATGGATGCGCGAATCAGGTGAGGTCGAATCGATTGCCAGCGACGCCGGCAACACGATCAAGGACGAATACGCACAGAACGAGGTAACGCCGCGCATGATGTTTCAATGCGCGCCCGGCGATCCCGCGATCACGGCGCGTATCGACTGGGGAAGATTCATTTCCGCGTTCAGCACCGAGGTCGGCTTCAAGGCGGACGACGGCAAGTTCATGTGGCTCAAGTGGAAGGTCGACGGCAGCGAGCAAGTCACGCTGAGCCCGTCGCCTGACGACACACGCAGACTGCTCGACGCGCTGCAGGGCGCCAGCGTGCTGACGGTGGATGTGTCGCCCTACTCGGAAGGACCGGTCGTGGTGACTTTCGATTTGACGGGCTTCGCCGAGGCGCTCAGCGCTCTCCAGGCGTCCTGCTAGTCCACGCTATCCTCGACCCCCAGCCGCTCGTGCATGATCGGGCTGGTGGTCGTGTACTGGACGTGCACCTTCTTGTCGGGCTCCATGCGCTGCTTGATCGCGAAAGCCGCCAGCGCCGCTTCGTGGAATCCGCAAAGGATCAGCTTCTTCTTGCCGGGATAGAAGTTGATGTCGCCCACCGCGTAGATGCCCGGCTCCGAGGTTTCGAATTTTTCGGTATCGACATTGATCGTCTTGCGATTGATGTCGAGCCCCCAGTCGGCGATCGGACCGAGCTTGGGCGCAAGACCGAAGAACACCAGCACTTGGTCCGCCTCGACCTCGACGGCATCGCCCTCTTTGGGCTGGATGACGATCGAACTCAGCTGACCGTCCGCGCCCTTCAAGGCCGTCGCCTTGGCGCTCGTGATTTCATCGATGACGCCGTCGGCGACGAGTTGCTTCATCTTGTTGACCGAGTCAGGCATGGCGCGATATTCGTCGCGGCGATGCACCAGCGTGATGCGTTCCGCCTTGTCGGCCAGCTCCAGCACCCAGTCGAGCGCCGAGTCGCCGCCGCCCAGGATGACGAGCTTCTTGCCGTGGAATTGCGACGGGTCCTTGACCCGGTAGTGCAGCGACTTGTCCGTGTAGTCGTCGACGTCGGGCAGGCGGATCGGTCGTGGCTGGAACGAGCCGACACCGGCCGCGATGACCACGGCCTTGCAGATGAACTCCTTGCCGCCACTGGTCGCGACCCGGAAGCTGTCGTCGTCCTGGCGCTCGACCACCTGCACCTCCTCGCCCAGGTGCATGCCGGCATCGAAGGGCTCGATCTGCTTGAGGAGCGCCGCGGTCAGCTCGTCGCCCGTACAGACGGGAATCGCCGGGATGTCGTAAATCGGCTTGTCGGGGTAGAGCTCGGTGCACTGGCCGCCCGCCTGCCGGATCGAGTCGACGACCTCGGCCTTGAGACCCAGCAAGCCGAGCTCGAACACCTGGAACAGGCCGCAGGGACCGGCTCCGACAATGACGACATCCGTATTGATCAACTGGCTGCTCCGCGACATCGGGGACAGGCATTGTCCTGACTATGCAATGCCACCGCAACACGGCGAAAACCACAATGTGATGCTATGCGATCTGAAATGAAAAGTGGGGTCGAACCGTACTTTTCTTCAGAAACTGAAAAGTGCGGTTCGACCCCACTTTTCAGTCGATCGGGCAGGCGACGAATTCCGGCAACGACTCGGCCCTTTGTGACAGTGCCAACAGCGCCGGATATTGCCCGGCCGGCACCCGCTCCGGGTAGCGAAATTGCGCGAACGCCCAGGCGATCGCCGCGGTGATGTCGGCCTGGCCGATCTGCTCGCCAAACAGCCAGCCATCGACGTCGGCGAACTGCTGCTCCAGCAGGTCGAAAGCGCCCGTCAGCTGCGTCTGCACGCGGCTGATCCAGTCGGCGTGTTGCAGCTCGGCGGGGCGGGCTTCGAGTTCGTAGATCAGCTGCACGATCTTTTCATTGGCGACCAAGGCCGTGCCGATGACGCTCAATGCCCGGACGTAGCTCGCTTCGTCCGCGGGCATCAGGCTGCTGTCGCCCGCACGCGCCTCGAGGTAGTCGATGATCAGGCCGGAGTCGACGATTACCTGGCCATCGTCGCAGACCAGCGTCGGCACCTTGACGAGCGGACTGAGCGCGCTGAACGCCTCGAAGTCACGAAAGATCGACAGCTCGCGATGTTCGTACCCGATGCCCAGCAAATTTGCCGTGACGGCAACTCGACGTACGAAGGGCGAATCCAGGTAGCCGATCAATTGCATGCGTCGTACTCCAGCAATGCGGCATCCATCTCCGGGAAGAATCTTGCCGGACTGGGACTCAGGGCCAGCCAGCGGTCGAGCTCGCTCTTCAGCGCGACGCCGGGAAAATCGACGCCGAGGCCCTCGAGGTCGTTGATCTGCTGAAAGTGCAGGTGCGGCGGCCAGTTGCCGTTGACCGGCGGCGCGCCGACGGCGGCGACCTGTTCCCCGGCCGCTACCGCCTGGCCAGCGCGAACCCGCTGCAGCGAGTCGAGGGACAGGTGCCCATAAAGGGTGGAAAAATCGGCGTGCCGCAGGATTAGCAGCGGCCCGTAGTCCAGCTCGCGATCATTGTTGGCGACGTATTCGACGACGCCGTCCAGCGGCGTGTGCACCGGGGTCCCGGCCGAACAAAACAGGTCGATCCCGAGATGGATCGTCCGCCTCTCCTCCGTGTCGCTCGCAAAACTGTCGGTCGTATACAGTTCTCGCGGCTCGGCCCAGCGCCCGAAAGCGAATCCCGTGCCCGCGTCCGCCATGCTGCGATCGATCAGCGCCGACAGCTCGTCGACGGCGAGCCCGGCGACGGGCTGGCCGTAAAGCGTCGCCCCGATGCCCAGGTCGAGCACGATGGCGCGACCGTCCGTTTCGATCACCGGGGACGTCATTCAGGTCTCAGCACGCGTCCATGCAACGCTTCGTCGAGCGCACCGCGTTCGCGCGCAACTTTGCCGTTGACGATGACGACATCGAAGCCGTCGGCGAGCCTGAGGGGATCGGGATAGCTCGCGGTCGCCCTGACTCGCTGCGGATCGAAGATGACGATATCGGCGGCCAGGCCTTCTTCGAGCCGGCCCCGGTCCTCAATGCCCAGGACGCCCGCGGCAAACGACGTCATTTTCGCGACGGCTTGCGGCAGGCTCAGGACATTCCTGTCGACGACATAGGTCTCGATGATCTTCGCGAACGTGCCGTGACCCCGCGGATGAAACCCGGTCGGGCTGCCGTCGGAGCAGACGCCGACGTTCGGATCCTGCAGCAAGCGTGTCTGCAACTCGTCGTTCATGACGAAGTAGGCGCCGGAAGCGCCGCCCGGGCCGATGACGTCGATCAATACGTCCTCGAACGGCATCTCCATCTCGTGGGCGACGTCGGCCAGGGCCTTGCCGGTCCATGGATCTGTTCCGAGCAACGTTGCCTCCGGACCGTTGCGCTGGTTCACCCGGTTGCGGAGGTATTCGGCAAGCTCGTCGCGGCGCTCGACCTTCGCGACATCGAACTGTTCCTGCGTCTTGGCCCACACCGGGAACACGATGCCGATGCCGGTATAGCTGGCGCTGTACGGATAGATCTCGGCGCTGATGTCGGTCCCGCTGGCGCGCGCGTCTTCGAGGATTCCAAGAATTTGCTCCGCGCGCGCCGATCCCTGACCATACACCGACTTCAGGTGGGAGATGTGCACGCGGGCGTCCTCACCCTGCTCGAGGAGCTCCGCGATCGAGGCTTCGAGCTGGTCGTCGTCCTCGTTGCGCATGTGGCTCATAATCATGCGGTCATGGTCGCCGACCACGCGCGCCAGCGCCCGCAGCTCGGCGGTGTCGGCATTCAGCCCCGGGTTGTATTCGAGCCCGGTGCTCATGCCGAAGGTGTAATCGAGCGCCTCGTCCAGCATGTCGAGCATGCGCTGCAGGTCTTCGGGCGGCGGCGAGCCCGACATGCCGATACCCGACTGCGTGCGCAGCGTGCCGTGGCCGATGAACATGGCGAGATTCGTGCCGATCCCGTTCGCGGCCACTTCGTCCATCCAGTCGGACAGCGGCAGCACGTCCGGGCTCGAACCGTCCTGTCCGAGCGTGATCGTCGTGACGCCCATCGCCAGGAAATTTTCCAGCTTCGGCGTCTCGAGCGGGTCGCCGTGCGAATGCAGGTCGATGAAGCCCGGCGCGACGATGCGGCCGGCAGCGTCGATACTCCGGACGACCCGCTCCTCGCGGTCAGCATCCGTGAACGCGGCATCGCCGACGAACACGATCTCGTCGCCGACCACGACGACGTCGGCAGCGAACGCCTCGCTGCCCGTGCCGTCGAGCACGCGACCGTTCTCGATTAGCAGTTCGATCGACGCGTGCTCCGGCAGGAACGGCTCGGCCGGCGGCTGGCAGCCGGCCAGCAATACGAGCGCGAGCAAGCCGCAAAAAGACTTACTCATCAGCGCTTTCCCGGTCCGTGCGATAGCGCTCGAACCAGGCGACGATGTTGTCAATCTTGGCGACGAGACGCGACGGGCGACCGGCGATGCCGTGCGGCGAACCCGGCACGCGGATCATGACCGTATCGACGCCTTTGAGTTTCAGCGCCTGGTAGAGCTGCTCCGTTTCCGAGATCGGCGTCCGGTAGTCTTCCTCGCCGGTGATGAGCAGGGTCGGCGTCACCATGTTGCCGACCAGTGACAACGGCGAACGCTGCCAGTAGTGGTCGAACTCCTCCCAGGGCATGCCCGGGAACTGATGCGCGATCTGGCCGATGTAGGAATCCGCCGTCAGCGTCTTGCTGATCCAGTTGATGACCGGCTTCGCCACGGCCGCCGCCTGGAAGCGATCCGTCAGGCCGATCGCGTAGGCGCTCGCGATGCCGCCGGCCGAGCCGCCGGTAATGAACAGGTTGTCCGGGTCCGCGATCCCGCGCTCGATCATCGCGTCGACCCCGGAATCGTGATCGGCAAAATCATCGGGGCTCGAGTACTTGTTGTGCAGCAGCATGCCGAATGCCTCGCCATAGCCGCTGCTGCCCCGATGGTTGTCATAGAAGACGACGTAGCCGGCCGAGGCCATCAGCTGCATTTCTGCCGAGAAGTACGGCCCGTAGCCGAGCGACGGACCGCCATGGATCTCGAGGATCATCGGGTACGCCTTGCCCTCCTCGTAGCCGGGCGGCGTGATGTACCAGCCCTGTATCGGCGTGCCGTCCAGTGACGACGCATAGTTGATTTCGGAGACCTGGCCGAGCGCACGGTCCCCGAGGAGATCGTCATTCAGCGACGTCAGGACGCTGGCGCCGCGCCGCGTGGTGACCGCGACGTCGGCGGGCCGATAGGCGGTGCCGTGGGTATAGGCCACCGTACCGTTGCTGGACACCGTGTAACTGCCGCTGGTATAGGGACGCCCGAGCGACGTGCTGCCGAGGCCGTCCGCCGCGGGCGTCAGCGCTCCGCGGAGATTGACGCTCGCCACCTTGCGGGCGCCGTGATCGTCATACTGGAAGAAGATCCGCCGGTCACCGGCCCACTGCAGGTTGGATGCCCTGCGATCGAGGTCTGCGGTGAGCGCGCGGTCGTCGCTGCCGTCCATCGCCATCACGTGCAGCACGTGCGGGTTGTAGATGACCATGCGATTCGGGTTCGAGAGGTAGGCGACGTTGCGACCGTTCGGCGACACCGCGGGCGACGACTCGCCGCCCGGGCGGTCGGTGATCTGCTGCAATGCGCCATCGCTGACCGAGACCGACCAGATATCCGCTTCGCCGGACTCGAGCTCCCACCCCTCGTTACGATTCGCAGAGAACAGGATGCGCTCGCCGTCCGGCGTCCACGACAGGGATCCCCCATGATCGAAGTCGCCGCTCGTCAGCTGGCGCGGCGTGCCGCCGTCCGCCGGGACAACGAAGATGTGTTCATAGGCCGTTTCGAGAAAGCCGCGGCCGTCCCACCGATACCGCGCCTTGTCGATGACCTTGACGGGTTCCGACCATTCCGCGCCTTCCGGCTTCGAACGGGGCTTCGCAATGGGCTCGGATTCGGCGGGCACGCTCATCACGAATGCCAGCCAGCGCCCGTCGGGAGACCAGCTCAGGCTGGACGGCGACTTGCGGAGATTGGCAACGAGCGCCGTCAGGCCGCTATCCATCCAGCGAACGAAAATGCCGTCGCCGGTAGCGGTGGACTGCACGTAGGCGATGCGCCCGCCGTCCGCCGACCAGCGGGGTGACGAAGCGCTTTCGGTACCCGAGACCAGCGGCCGGTGCTGGCCGCCATTCACGTCGATGATCCAGAGATTCGAGCGCGTGCGATCGGTCATGATGTCGTTCGAACGCCGTTCGTAGACGATGCTGGAGCCGCCTGGCGCGATGCGCGGATCGTTCGCGTACTCCAGGTCGAACACGTCATCCGCAGTAAAGCGCTTGATGTCGTCCGCATGGACGGAAAAAGAAACGGCGAGCGGCAAGAGCGCCAGCGTGATTTTTCTGATCATGATGAATCCTTAGATTCGATATTGCGCAATCTGTACTTCAGGTCCGTAGTCGGCGTAGTCCCCGTCGGTCCGCTGGCCGCGAAAGTCCGACCAGTTGACGGTCCTGTAGCGCGCCGGCCGCTCCGCAGTGACGACGCTCGGCAACGGATTGACCTCGGTGCCTGCGGCGGGATTGAAAAAGAACGGGATGCTGTAACGATCGCGCTCGTCCATCGCCAGCACGCGGTGCACGGCGGCCCGGTAGATGTCGTTCGACCACACCTGCATCATGTCACCGGTGTTGATCACGAATGCGTCATGCAGCGGTTCGACGTTATGCCAGAAGTCGTCCTTGAAGACTTGCAGTCCGCCGACGTCGTCCTGCAGCAGCACGGTCAACGCACCCGCGTCGGTATGGTGATGAACGCCGAGGTCCGCGACCGGCAGGTGTTCGACATTGGCGTCAAGCAGCGGATCATCGACCGGGTAGTAATTGAGCCGGATGAAACCGGTGTGCTGCTTGTCGAAGTCGGCCTGCATGAATTCGGCAGGCAGCTCGAGACCGACGCAGAATGCGCGCAGCAGCGCAAGGCTCAGGTCAGTGACGGCATCCCGGTACGCGCACATCGTGTCCCGGAATCCGGTAGCCATCTCCGGCCAGCGGTTCCCGGCTGCGTAGATCGGGTCGACGCCGTCCGTCGTGTAGTCGAAGACTTCCTTTTTATCGCGCTGATTCTTGGTGAGTTCGTTGTTGTAGTAGCCCCAGGGATTCTCCCTGCTGCGCATGACCGCGTCTTTGGTCGCCGCTGGCTGAGCAAAGAACAGCCGGGTCTGCCGCCACGTTTCGTCGATCAGGGATTGGGGAACGTCGTGATTGACAACCTGGAAGAAACCCCATTCGCGGCAGGCTGTGGCGATGGCCTGGACCGCGTCGGCCGCATTCGGGGATTCGGCGTCGGCGACGATGGCGCCGACATCGATGACCGGGACCTGCCCGACCAGCTCGCCTGAGTCGGCTACCGGGTACTGATCCAGATCGTCTTTGAGCTCGGCCATCGCCCTGTGTCACTGCGCCATGGAGAAAGCGCTTTATAACACAGAGGATGGCCGGCCAAGGGATACTGCTAGTCCAGCAGTTCGAGCGAATCGAGGCGGATCTCGCCGCCCGGCGACATGACATAACGGTTGAACTCGAGCCCGATGTAGAAGCTGCCGGTCTCGTCCGGGTTCTCCGTTATGCTGATCTCGTCAGGGCTGACATTGCGCTTGATGCGCGCGCTCAGCAGCCCGGCGATACTCGGCTTTTCCGCTGCATATACGATGTCCATGACGTTCTCCTGCGGGGTCCTTCCCCGATTCACGCCTGCAGGATACGACGACGCGGCTTAACCGAAACTTAAATTTAGGTGAACGGCGCCTGAATCTCTCAGCGCCTCAGGTAGTCGTCCGTGCCGTCGAGCCAGTCTTCGCGGCGCGGGGACCACATGTCCATCTCCTCGACGTCGCCGATG
>JABAOE010000918.1_pt2 | contig 14464 bp, 19 predicted proteins | sample 7062141 | NCBI WGS metagenome assembly JABAOE01 (sample SAMN14538627, study PRJNA623070) | marine sediment metagenome | biome: marine biome [ENVO:00000428]; feature: marine pelagic biome [ENVO:01000023]; material: deep marine sediment [ENVO:00002113] | place: India: Gulf of Khambhat ... | reverse complement strand
GCCGACCTGGTGGCGACGCTGCACAAGGAACGCCGCGACCTGCTCGACGGCATCATCGGCGGCACGGAGGAGACGACGACGGGCGTCATCCGGCTGCGGGCGATGGCCAGAGACGGCGCGCTGGCCTACCCGATCATCGCCGTCAACGAGGCGCAGACCAAGCACCTCTTCGACAACCGCTACGGCACCGGCCAGAGCACGATCGACGGCATCACCCGCGCGACGAACATCCTCTGGGCGGGCAAGCACGTGGTGGTCGCCGGCTACGGCTGGTGCGGCAAGGGCGTCGCGATGCGCGCCCGCGGCCTCGGCGCGAAGACGATCGTGACCGAAGTCGACCCGATCCGCGCCCTGGAGGCGACGATGGACGGGCACCAGGTGATGACGATGGACGACGCGGCGCGCCTGGGCGACATCTTCATCACGCTCACCGGCGACAGCAGCGTCATCGACCGCCAGCACTTCGAGCTGATGAAGGACGGCGCGATCGTCGCCAACAGCGGCCACTTCAACGTCGAGATCAACATCGCCGCGCTGAAGGAGATGAGCGAATCTCAGCGTCGCGTACGCGAGAGCGTCGAAGAGTATCACCTGATGGACGGCCGCAAGGTCTTCCTCCTTGGGGAGGGGCGCCTGATCAACCTGGCGGCCGCCGAGGGCCACCCGGCGAGCGTGATGGACATGAGCTTCGCCAACCAGGCGCTGGCCGCCGAGCTGATCACGCGCTCGCAGGACAAGCTGGCGACGGAGGTGCACACGGTGCCCGCGGAGATCGACAACGAGGTCGCGCGCCTGAAGCTGAAGTCGATGGGCATAGAGATCGACACGCTAACGGAAGAGCAGCAGAAATATCTGACGAGCTGGGAAGAAGGGACTTGAAAACAGAAAAGCGGGCTATTCGCCCGCTCACCTGCGTGAACTGTCGAATTGACAGCGCCGCCTGACAACCGAAACCAGTATGGTATGCAATCGATGAATCTGTCAACGAGCAAATGGAGCGGAGAGCGGGGGACTTGCACCCCATCCGCCTGTCGACGGACCGACCGGTTGTCAAGCGGCGCCGGCAACTCTGCCAGTTCACTCTCCTACACGGTTGAGCGCTCTCGCTCCGTGCGGAACATATCTATCAAGAAGACCATCACCAATGCGGAGGTGTCACCCCAATGACTATGACTTTCATGAGCAGCCCCAGCCTTCTCGTCACGTCCGAGAGCGTGACGGAGGGCCACCCGGACAAGGTCTGCGACCAGATCGCCGACGCGATCCTCGACGAGATCATCGCGCACGACCCGGACAGCCACGTCGCCTGCGAGGTTGTGTCGACGACCGGCCTCGTGATGATCACGGGCGAGATCTCGACCAGTCACCACGTGGACTACACCAAGATCGCCCGCGAAGTGATCGCCGACATCGGCTACACGAAGCCGGAGTACGCCTTCGATGCGATCAGCTGCGGGGTGATCGTCTCCGTAAAGGAGCAGTCGCGCGAGATCTCTGCCGCCGTCGGCGAGGACGAAGGTGCCGGCGACCAGGGGATCATGCTGGGCTTCGCCTGCAACGAGACGCCGGAGCTGATGCCCCTGCCGATCAACCTTGCGCACCACCTCTGCCTGCGGCTGGCCCAGGTGCGCAAGGAGGCCACGATTCCCTACCTGCGGCCGGACGGCAAGTCACAGGTGACGATCGAATACGAGTTCGGAAAGCCCAAGCGCGCACATGCCGTTGTCGTCGCCGCACAGCACGACACCGGGGTCTCTGAAAAGCAGCTCTGGGACGACATCAACGAGCATGTGATCAAGCCGGTCATGGGTCACTGGGTTGACGGCGACACGGAAGTTCACATCAACCGCAGCGGGTCGTTCATCCTGGGCGGCCCGGCGGCGGACAGCGGGCTCTCCGGCCGCAAGAACATCGTCGACACCTACGGCGCCGTCGGCCGGCACGGCGGCGGGTCTTACTCCGGCAAGGACCCATCGAAGGTCGACCGCTCCGCCTCCTACGCCGCGCGCTGGGTGGCCAAGAACCTCGTCGCCGCCGAGCTGGCGGATCGCTGCGAAGTCGAGCTCTCTTACGCCATCGGGCACCCGCAGCCGATCGGCGTCTCGGTCGAGACGTTCGGCACGCACAAGCTCAACCACGGGGCGATCCAGCGGCTCGTCCGCGACCACTTCGACCTCAGCCCGAAGGGCATCATCCGCGACCTCAAGCTGCGCCGCCCGATCTACCGGCCGACCGCCTCCTACGGCCACTTCGGGCGCCTGGACATCGACGCGCCCTGGGAGGAGACGAACAAGGCCGATGAGCTGCGCGCGGCTGCGGAGGCTCTGGGGGCGGAAGCTCAGGCTGAAGAGGCGCAAAGGGCGTAGGTGTACGCACTGATCATCGCCGGCGGCGAAGGTGAGCGGCTGCGGCCCCTGACCAACGACCGGCCCAAGAATATGGTGCCGGTCGCCGGCCGGCCGATCGCCGAACGGCAGCTCGAGTGGCTGCGGGAAAACGGCGTCACGGACGCCGTCTTCCTCTGCGGCTACAAGGCGGAGGTCCTCCAGGCGCACGTCGGCGATGGCTCGTCGTTTGGCCTCCGCGTGCAGTACTCCATCGAGACGGAGCCGCTGGGCCGCGGCGGCGCGCTGAAGCAGGGCTTCGCGCTGGTGCCCGAAAGCGAGGAGACGATCGTCGCCTGCAACGGCGACATCCTGACGGACCAGCCGCTGGCCGGGATGATCGCCTCTCACGGAGCGCGGCACGCCAGCGCCACGGTCATGCTGACGCCCCTTCAGAGCCCGTACGGCGTCGTCGACGTCGAAGAGGACGGCCGGATCGTTTCGTTCCGGGAGAAGCCTGTGCTGCCCTACTGGATCAACGCCGGGATCTACATACTCTCGCGCTCGTTCTTCTCGCTCCTTCCGAACAAGGGCGATCACGAGACCGAGACGTTCCCGGCTCTGGCCAGCGAGGGAAGGCTTTTCGGATTCAAGAGCGACGCGTTCTGGCGCCCCGTTGACAGCATCAAGGACCTCTCCGAGGCGGAGAAGGAGCTGGCCGCCGGCCGCGGCTGAGGCACGCAAGCGTTGTCAACAATCGCACGGGCGCGCGGGAACATAAGCGGCTCCCTCGTATGAGATGTTGACGGCGTGAGCGACTCACCGATCAAGTTCGGCACGGACGGCTGGCGGGCGGTCATCGCCGACGAGTTCACCTTCGCCAACGTCCGCTACTGCGCGCAGGGCACGGCCGAGTACGTCAAGAGGGCCGGCCTGGCCGGCCGCGGCATGATCGTCGGCTACGACACGCGCTTTCAGTCGGAGGCGTTCGCCGCTGCCGTCGCCGAGGTCTTCGCGGCCAACGAGATCAAGGTCCGGCTCGCCTCGACGCCGGCGCCGACGCCCGTCATCGGCTATGAAATCGTCCGCGACGAGGCTGCGGGCTCCGTCGTCATCACCTCCAGCCACAACCCAGCCGAGTACTCGGGCTTCAAGGTGCGCACGGAGTACGCCGGGGCGGCGCCACCGGAAGTGCTTTCGCAGATCGAAGGATATATCGGAGAGAGCTACGGCAAGGACGTGCCGCGAGTACCCCTCGACGACGCGATCGCGGCGGGCCAGGTGGAGCGCTTCGACCCGAAGCCGGCGTACATCGAGCACGTGGACCGCTTGCTGAATCTGGAGACGATCCGGAACGCCGGCCTCAGCGTCGTCGTCGATCCGATGCACGGGGCGGGCGTCGGCTACCTTTCAGAGCTGGTCGGTGACGGCGAGACGCAGGTGCGAGAGATCCGAGGCGAATACAACCCGGCCTTCCCGGGCATGCACAACCCGGAGCCGATACCGCGCAACCTGGAGATCACGTCCGCGGCCGTCAAGGACTACCGCGCCGACGTGGCGCTCTGCACCGACGGCGATGCCGACAGAATCGGCGTCCTCGACGCCAACGGCGAGTTCGTGAATCAGCTGCAGACCTACGCGCTCCTGGCGTACTACCTGCTGGAAGTCCGCGGCGAACGGGGGCCGATCGTCAAGTCGATCACGACTACCAGCATGGTCAAGCGGCTGGGAGAGCTGTACGACGTCCCGGTGCACGAGACGTCCGTCGGCTTCAAGTTCCTCGGCCCCAAGATGCGCGAGACCGACGCCCTGATCGCCGGCGAGGAGTCCGGCGGCTTCGCCTTTCGCGGCCACCTGCCGGAGCGTGACGGCGTTCTCTCCGGCCTCTACATCCTCGATCTGATGGCCCACCGGGGCAACGATCTGGCGGCGATCATCGACGAGCTGTTCCGCAAGGTCGGAGCGCACTACTACGACCGCGACGACATCGCGATGACACCGGCCGAGCGCGACCGCATCGCCGCGCTCCTGCCGGCGCTCGAGCCGAAGGAGATCGCCGGGCTGGCGGTGCGGGGCTACGACCGCAACGACGGCCTGCGCTTCGTGCTGCCGGACGGCGCCTGGGCGCTGATTCGCCTCTCCGGCACAGAGCCGCTGATGCGCATATATACGGAGGTGCGCGACGAAGCGCTTGTGCGGCCCGTCCTGGACGCTGTACGCGGGCTGACGGCCGCGTGAGCGCGTCTGACGTGCTCGACGACGCTGCCACGCTGGCCAGGCTCGACCCCGGCGGCATGCTGGCCTGCCTGCGGGCGCTGCCTGACCAGTGCCGCCAGGCCTGGAAGACGGCCCGCGATCTGGAGCTGCCGGCCTCATACCAGGAGATCGACCGCATCGCCGTGCTCGGCATGGGCGGCTCCGCGATCGCCGGCGACATCTGGCGTGCGCTCCTCGAACGCGAGTGCGCCGTGCCCGTCTTCAACATCCGCGCGTACGACCTGCCGCCGTACGTCGATGAACGCACGCTGGTGATCGCCTCCAGCTTCAGCGGCGACACGGAAGAGGTGCTTTCGGCGTTCGGCCAGGCGCTGGCGATGCCGGCGCCGAAGATCGTGGTCACAACCGGCGGCCAGCTGCTGGCGACCGCCCGCGCCAACGGCGTGCCTTCGTTCACGTTCGACTACGACGGCGAGCCACGCGCCGCCCTCGGCTGGAGCCTGATGCCGCTGCTGGCGGTCGCGGAGTCGCTGCGGCTAATGCAGGGCGTCGCCGCCGACGTCGAGGAGGCAACCGCAGTCCTCGATGCCCTGGCCACCGAGATTGCGGAGGGCGCCCCGCTCAAGAGCAACGCTGCGAAGCGGCTGGCGCGCGACCTGCAGGGCAGACTGCCGGTGATCTACGGCGCGGGACCGCTGATCGAAGCCGCGCGCCGCTGGAAGGCGCAGCTCAACGAGTCCGGCAAGACGTGGGCAGCCTTCGAAGAGCTACCGGAGATCCACCACAACGCGATCATCGGCTACTCGCAGCCGCCCGAGATCGCGGACCGCACGTCAGTCGTCTTCCTGGAGTCGGCCGGCCTCGTCCATGAGCGGGTCCAGTTGCGCTACGGGTTCACGAAGGACCTGCTGAAGCGCGCCGGGGTGGCGACACACTCGGTCGAGGCGCGGGGCAAGAGCGCGCTGGCACAGCTTCTTTCGCTCGTCCTCTTCGGGGACTACGTCAGCACCTACCTGGCGTTCCTCTACGGCGAAGACCCGACGCCGACGGGCGCCATCGACGAGCTCAAGGCCTGGCTGGCCCGGCAGAAGTAAGCGAAGGGGACAGGCCAAAACCTGTCCCCTTGTGTTATTCCCGGATGACGCCTAGCGCTTGGTGTACTGCGGCGCCTTGCGCGCGCGCTTGAGGCCGGGCTTCTTGCGCTCCTTGACGCGCGGGTCGCGTGTGAGGAGGCCGGCGCGGCGCAGCGCCTGGCGGTGGTTCTCGTCGACGACGAGCAGCGCGCGGGCGATGCCGTGGGCAAGAGAGTCGGCCCAGGCGGTGATGCCGCCGCCGTTGAGCTTGGCGTAGACGTCGAACTGACTGGCAGTGCCCGTGACTTCGAGCGGCTGGCGGATCTTGATCTGGTAGACAGAGCGGCTGAACATCTCCAGGTAAGGCTTGCCGTTGATCAGGATGTTGCCGGAGCCGGGATACAGCCGCACGCGGGCGACCGCTTCCTTGCGCCGGCCGGTGCCGTAGAAGTACTCACCGGGGGGCGTGGTCATCTCAGTCGTCGTCGGTTCGTCCGTCATGCTTTCTTCTCCGAGGTTGCGGCCACAGCCGTCCGGCGGTTGGCACGCTTGCGCGAAATGTTGACCTGGGCTTCGTGTGGGTGGTCGGCGCCGGCGTAGACCTTGAGGTGGCGCAGGAGATGCTTGGCCAGCTTGTTGCGAGGCAGCATCCCGCGCACAGCAAGCTCGACGACGCGTTCGGGGCGCCGCTCCAGCAGGGTGCCGAGAGTCTCCTCCTTGAGGCCGCCCATGTAGCCGGTGTGGCGGTAGTAGATCTTGTCCTCAAGCTTGTTGCCGGTGACCTTGATCTGCGAGGCGTTGACGACGACGACGTAGTCGCCCATGTCCAGGTGCGGCGAGTACGAGACCTTGTGCTTGCCCATGAGCAAGCCGGCCACCTGCGTCGCAAGGCGGCCCAGGGTCTGGCCCGCGGCGTCCACCACGGCCCAGTCCTTCTCTATCTCCTTAGCCGAAAGGCTGTAGGTCTTCATTCGTTTCATCGTCAAATAACCCGCTTTCGTAGCGAACCTTCATCAGGCAGAGGCCCCGGGCAGGAGCTGTGTAGCTTGCCTCTCCCGGCGGCGCCTCGCGCACCAGGCGCTCGAACGCTCCGGGGGAAGTACTGCCGCGCCCCACCTCGACGAGTGTGCCCATGATACGCCTCACCATGTTCCGGAGGAAGCCGTTAGCCTCGACATCGAGGCTGGCCGAGCTGCCCCGCCGCAACAGAGACGCGCCGAAGACGACGCGCTCTGTGTGCCTGCGCCTCGCCTCTGACGGAGGCGTGAAGGCCGCGAAGTCGTGGCACCCTTCCAGTTGCCGGACCGCTGACTCCATCGCCTCGAGGTCAAGGCCCGGCCCGACGCGCCAGACGAACTGGCGGTCGATCGCCGGGCGCTCCGCAGCCAGGTTTAGCGTGTAACGGTACCAGCGCCGCCGGGCGTCCCGCCGCGGATCAAACTGCGCGGGGACTTCAGCGCCGGCGCGTACGGCGATGTCCTCCGGAAGGTGCGCGTTCGTACCCCGCACGAAGACGTCGATGCGGCGGCGGCTCTCCGTCTGGAAAGCAGCCACCTGTCCCCGGGCGTGGACGCCGGCGTCCGTCCGGCCTGCCATCGTCACTCGTATTGGTTCGCCTGTTAACGTTCCCAGGGCCCGCTCCAGCGCGCCCTGCACCGTCGGTGCGTTCTTCTGGTACTGGGACCCTCCGTAAGCCGTCCCCTGGTACTCGACCAGGAGCGCTATGCGGCGGGGCCCGTGTCCATTCAAGTTATCCGGCGCCCTCGTCCATCCGGCCTTCGCCGGCGAGGCTAGACTTCCGACCCCACCAGTTCGATCTGCGCCATGCGCGCCGCGTCGCCGCCACGCGGGCCCAGCTTGACGACTCGCGTGTAGCCGCCGGGCCGGTCGGCGTAGCGCTCGGCCAGGTCATCGAAGATCTTGTCGACGACGGCCTTGTCGTAAACGAAGCCCAGCGCGCGCCGGCGGGCGGCGAGATTGCCCTTCTTGCCGAGCGTGATCATCCGCTCGGCAAAGCCGCGCATCTCTTTCGCCTTCGCCTCCGTCGTGATCAGCTTCTCGTACTTGAGCAGATCGGTGACGAGGTTGCGGAACATCGCCAGCCGGTGATCGGTCGGACGGCCGAGCTTACGGCCGGTGATGCGGTGGGCCATCTACTCGTCGCCCTCGCCGTCGGTCAGCTCAAGGAGCTTGCGTTTCCATTCGGGCATCTCTTCGTCGTCGCCATCGTCCGTGTCTGACGTCTTGGCCTTCGCCTTCGCCTTCTTGGCGCGGCGCCCGACAGGCGCAGGCTCGGTGTCGGGGACCGCCTCCTCGGCTTCTGGTTCGGCCACGGCCACGGCTGCCGGCTCCTTGTCAGGCCCTGCCTTGGCCCCGATCGGCCGTTCCTCGGCGTCCAGCGGCAGAGCCTCGAGGATCTCCTCCTCGCCGGCGTCTCCGGCGGGCAGCAGGCCCAGTTCGTCCAGGCGCTCCCTGAGCTCATCGTAGGACTTGCGCCCGAAGTTGCGCAGCGCCAGCAGCTCTTCTTCGCTCTTCTCCAGCACCTGGCCGATAGTCATCAGACCGCTGCGGCGCAGGCAGTTGTACGCGCGCATCGAGAGGTTCAGGTCTTCGATCGCCATGTTGTACTTGTCGGGCGAGAGCTGGATGCCGGCGCCCAGTCCGCGTTCGACCGTCGGCATCGCGGGGCGGCCCATGTGCGAAAAGAGCTTGAACTGCTCGATGAGGATGTCGGCGCTCTTGCTCACGGCCTCGCTGCCGCTGATCGTGCCGTCCGTCCAGAGCTCGATCGTCAGCTTGTCGTAGTTCGTCGCCTGGCCGACGCGCGTGTGCTCAATGTGGTAGTTGACCTTGCGCACCGGCGAGAAGATCGCGTCCACCGGGATGACGCCGAGCTGCGTCCCATCGACCTGGCCGGCCGGCACGTAGCCGCGGCCCTGCTCCACGTTGAACTCGACGTAGAGCTTGCCGCTCTTGCCGTCGATCGTCGCCAGATAGAGGTCCGGGTTGACGATCTCGAAGTGCTCCGGAAGCTGGATGTCGGCAGCGGTAACCGGTCCGCCGCGGCCGCTGTGGTCAAGGACGAGCATGCCGGCGCGGTCTGAGAGAGCGCGCAGGCGGATCTCCTTGACGTTGAGGAGAAACTCGATGGAGTCCTCCTTGATGTTGGGGATCGTTGAGAACTCGTGCTGGATGCCTTCGATGCGGACGGACGTGACCGCCGCGCCCGGCAGCGAGCTCAGGAGGACGCGCCTGAGGGCGTTGCCCAGCGTGATTCCAAACCCAGGCAACAGGGGCGACGCGACGATCCGCGCGTAATCATCGGCCGACTCTTCGACCTCGATCAGCGGCTCATCGGGCGGCTGCTGCGTGGTTACCGATCCGGCTCCCCGGTATAGTTGCTGTTCTAGCATTTCCACCTCTACCGCGAGTAGTATTCGACGATCGTCGCCGCGTTGAACTTGGCGCCGATCTCCTCCATCTCCGGCAGCTCGTTGACTTTGCCCGTCATGGCAGTGTCATCGCGGCTGACCCAGGAGGGTAGTTCCTTACTCGCGACCTTTTCACTTACAAGCTTGAAGTATTCGCTCTTCTCTCCGCGTGGGCTCCAGCCCACGGCATCGCCCGGCTTGAGGATGCGCGAGGCGATCGTCGTCCGGCGGCCGTTGACTGCGAAGAGGCCGTGCGACGCCAGCTGCCGGGCCTGCTGCCGGGAGTCGGCGAAGCCCAGACGATAGATGACGTTGTCCAGCCGCAGCTCCAGCGTTTGCAGGAGCGTCTCGCCGGTCACGCCCGGGCGGCGGACAGCGTCCTCGTAGTATTTGCGGAACTGGCTCTCCAGCACGCCGTAGATGGCGCGCGCCTTCTGCTTTTCCCGCCACTGCAGGCCGCGGTCGGACACCTTGCGGCGTCGCGACTGGCGCGGTCCCGGCGGGAACGGGCGCTTGTCGAAGACACAGTTGGAGTAGCACTTGTCGCCCTTGAGGTATAGCTTCTCCCCAAGGCGACGGCACAACCGGCAACGGGCGTCAGTGTATCGGGCCATCGGCGCTCTTACACTCGCCGCCGCTTTGGTGGCCGGCAGCCGTTGTGCGGTATCGGCGTCACGTCGCGGATCAGCGTCACGCGCAGGCCAGTGGCCTGCAGCGAGCGGATCGCGGCCTCGCGGCCGCTGCCCGGGCCCTTCACGCGCACCTCAATCTGGCGCAGGCCGTGGTCCATCGCCTTGCGGGCGGCCGTTTCGGCGGCGAGACCGGCAGCGTACGGCGTGCTCTTGCGTGAACCCTTGAAGCCGGCGGTGCCGGCGGAGGCCCATGAGAGAACCGCGCCGTTGGGGTCGGTCAGCGTGATGACGGTGTTGTTGAACGTCGACGTGATGTAAGCACGTCCCACGGGAACGTTCTTCTTTTCGCGTCGTCGTGCTTTGCTCTTGCGTTCTGCCATCCTCAGTCCTTCTGGGGTTGGGGCTACTTCTTGACCGCGGCGCGGCGCCTTCCGGCGACAGTGCGGCGCGGGCCACGCTTGGTGCGGGCGTTCGTCTTCGTGCGCTGTCCGCGGGCAGGCAGGCCACGGCGGTGCCGGACCCCGCGATAGCTGTTGATCTCAATGAGGCGCTGGATGTCCTGGCGCACCTGCTTGCGCAGCTCGCCTTCGACGATGAAGTTCTTGTCGATGAACTCGCGAATGCGGGCGACCTCTTCGTCGGAGAGGTCCCGGACCTTGGCTTCACGTGAAACGCCAGCAGCATCGCAGATCTTCTCCGCAGACGGCCGGCCGATGCCATAGATGTATGACAGCGAGATGTCGACCTTCTTGTCGCGGGGAATGTCAACGCCGGAGATACGCGCCATGTACTCTCCTAGCCCTGCCTCTGCTTGTGGCGGGGGTTCGGACAGACGACGCGGACGACGCGCTTGCGCACGACGACTCTGCACCTCTCGCAGCGCTTCTTAACTGACGCCTGAACCTTCATAAACCTACCTGAACCGATACGTGACTCTGCCCCGGGTCAAGTCATAAGGAGATAGCTCTACCAGGACTCGGTCTCCGGGGAGAATTCGGATGTAGTGCATCCGGATCTTTCCGGACGCGTGGGCGAGCACTCTGTGCCCGTTAGCCAATTCTACACGAAACATGGCGTTGGGCAAATTCTCTTTGACGGTCCCTTCGACCTCAATCGCCTCTTTCTTAGCCATTCGCCCCTCAGGGGGCATTCACCTCCATCAGCCGGTCGCCCAAAGTACTTATTCTACAGATACTCGTACCCTTACGGCAACGTAAGCACTTCGGCTTCACCGTCCGTAATTGCCAGCGTGTGCTCGAAGTGAGCAGACAGCGCGCCGTCTATCGTTCTCACGGTCCATTCATCGTCATCGCGCTTCGTGCGCCAGTCGCCCAGGTTCACCATCGGCTCAATCGCGATCACCATACCCGGCCGCAGCGGTGTGCCGGTGCCGGGCTTGCCGTAGTTTGGTATCTGCGGATCTTCGTGCATCTGCCGGCCAACGCCGTGACCGACGTACTCGCGCACAATGGCCAGGCCTTCGCCTTCGACATAGCTCTGGATCGCGTGGCCGATGTCGCCCGTCTTCGACCCGGCGCGCGAGGCGCGGATGCCGCGCCACACGGCCTCACGAGTCACGTCGATCAGGTGCTGGGCCTCCGGCGAGACGTTGCCGACGCCCGCCGTGACGGCCGTATCGGCGACGAAGCCCTCGTAGGTACAACCGATGTCTATGCTGACGACGTCGCCGTCTTTGATCTCGCGCGGCCCGGGAATGCCGTGGACGATCTCATCGTTAATCGAGACACAGACGGTGGCGGGATAGCCGTGGTAGCCGAGGAACGTAGGGATCACGCCAGCCTTCTTGAACTCCCGGCGGGCGATCTCGTCCAGCTCCAGCTCTACCATGCCCGGACGCAGGCTATCGATCAGCAAGTCGCGGACGCCGGAGACGATGCGCCCGGCCTCTTTCATGATCGCGATCTCGTCACGCGATTTGACTACGATGGCCACGCCTAGCCCTCGAGCGCCTTCCGCAGGTCGGCCGAGACGGCTTCCGGGTCGCGGCCGCCGTCGACGGTCATCAGCTTGTCCTGGCCCGCGTAGTAGTCCAGAAGGGGCTGCATGTTCCCGATGTTCACCTTGAGCCGGTTTCTCACAACGTCTGGCTTGTCATCGGAGCGCTGCGTCAGCTCGCTGCCGCAGTTGTCGCAGATGCCCGCCTTCGCCGGTGGGGCGCTGACCTCGTGGTAGACGGCGGCGCACTTGGGGCAGAGCCAGCGGCCCGAGAGCCGGCGGACCAGCTCGTCTTCGGCCACCTCCACGTATACGGCCCGGTCTATCTGCTTGCCGGCGGATGTTAGCGCCTGGTCCAGCGCCACCGCCTGCTCCATGTTTCGCGGGTAGCCGTCGAACATGCAGCCCTTCGCGCAGTCAGGCTGGCTGATGCGATCGAGCAGCATGCCGATTGTCAGCTCGTTGGGCACGAGATCGCCGGCGTCGTAGAAGGGCCTGGCCTTCTTCCCCAGCTCCGTCTCGGCCGCGATGTTCTCGCGAAAAAGGTCGCCGGTGGTGACGTGAGGCAGGCCCAGCTCCTCCTTAAGACGGGCAGCCTGTGTTCCCTTGCCTGCGCCGGGCAGGCCGAGGAGGACTACGAACACGCTACCTGATGAAGCCTTCGTACTGGCGCATCATCAGCTGCGCCTCGATCTGCCGCATCGTATCGAGCACTACGCCCACGGCGATGATCAGGCCGGCGCTCGTGATACCGAACGCCGTCGAGCGGTTGCCTGACTGGCCGGCGCCGATGAAGGACGAGAAGATGAACGGCGCCACCGCCACCGAGGCGAGGAAGAAGGCGCCGGCCCAGGTGATGCGGATCAGCACGCGGTTGATGTACTGGTCGGTGGGGCGGCCGGGCCGGATGCCGGGCACAAAGCCGCCCTGTCGTTGCAGGTTCTCCGCCAGGTTCTGCTGCTGGAAGACCACGAGCGTGTAGAAGAAGGTGAAGACAACGACGGTTATGAAGAGGAAGATCCAATATCCCCAGTTCCCGGGATCGAACACGTTCTGGAAGAAATCGCCGACGTCGGCGACGAAGCTGTTATCGGAGGTGGCGAAGATACTGCCCACATAAGCGGGGAAGATGATGACGGAGAAGGCGAAGATGAGCGGGATCATGCCGACGCTATTGACTCGCAGCGGGATGTGGGTCTGGCCGGACTGGCGGTACATGCGGCCGCTACGGAACACGCTTCGAGAGTACTGAACGGGGATGCGACGCTGAGCTTCCTGGAAGATGACGATGAGATAGACGAGTCCGAGCATCAACGCGCCGAGCATCAAGGTTGATGTCACAGTGTCCCCGGTGCCGGTGTAGAGCTGACCGGCGACGAACTGAGGCAACCCGGCGATGATGCCAGCGAAGATCAGGATGGAGATACCGTTGCCTATTCCCTTCTCGCTGATGAGCTCGCCCAACCAGACCAGGAACATGGTACCCGCCGCCATCGTGATGACGATGGAGAGCGTATCGAGCGAGGTCGCGCTCACCTCAATGGGTACCCCGAGGCTGCGGATGAGCACGAGCTGGCCGTAGCCCTGTACGAGGGCCATTGGGACGGTCATCCAGTGGGTGTAGATCTGGATCTGCTTTCGCCCTTGCTCTCCCTCTTTGGAAAGCGCCTGCAACGTAGGTACGAGGGGCACCATCAGCTGCATGACGATGGAGGAGGTGATGTAGGGGTACACTCCCATGGCGGCGATGCTCATGTTCTCCAGGGCGCCACCGCTGAAGATGTTGAGGAAGCCGAGGACGGTGTTTCCTTCGAATACGGCCGAGACGGCGTCTGGGTTGATGCCCGGTACGGGCAGGTTGGCGGTGAAGCGGAAGATCACCAGCATGGCGAAGGTAAACAGGAGCTTCTCGCGGATGTCCGCCTGGAACATCGCGTTGAAGGCCGCCTGCAGAAGCTGCGGCCGCTGGGACTGCTGCTGTTGGGCCCTAGCCGCCGTCGCCATCGCTCATCTCTTGAACGCTGCCGCCGGCCGCCTCGATCTTCTGTCTAGCCGTCTTAGAGAACCGATGGGCCTTAACGGTAAGAGCTTTGCTGAGATCTCCAGTCGCGAGCACTTTCACGGGCCGCCGAAGCGTCCTCAAGACACCGGACTCCTTGAGGAGTTCAGGCGTCACCTCGGTGCCGGGGTCGAACCGTTCGAGATCCCGCAGGTTTACGGGCGAGTACTCCACGCGAAAGATGTTGGTGAAGCCACGGCGCCTGGGAAGCCGCTTGATTAGACGCGTCTGGCCTCCCTCGAACCCGAGCTTGGGCTTGCGGCCAGAGCGGGATTTCTGCCCCTTGACGCCACGGCCAGAATAGGTGCCACGGCCGCTGGCGTTGCCGCGACCTATGCGTTTGCGTACGCGTCTGGCGCCCTTAGGCGCTCTTAATTCGTGGGCAAGCATCAGTCCGGGGGGGTCTCCGCAACACTGACGAGGTGTCGCACTTTGTTAATCATACCACGTATGGCTCGGGTATCATCGTGCTCGACGGTCTGGTGGAGCCTGCGCAGGCCCAGCGCGCGCAAGGTGCGCTTCTGGTCCCTTGCGTAGCTGATAGCGCTCTTGCGCCAGCTTATACGAATCTTAGACATCCAGAGATGCCTCCGAGGAGACGGCCTGGCGCTGGGCAAGAGCTTCCTCCGGCTTGCGCAACTCTGACAGCCCGAGGACAGTGGCCTTGACCACGTTGGCTGGGTTCTTGGAGCCCAGTGACTTGGTGACGGCGTCCTTGACGCCAGCACCTTCGAGGACAGCGCGAACGCCACCGCCAGCGATGAGCCCGGTT
>JABAOE010004827.1_pt6 | contig 14485 bp, 15 predicted proteins | sample 7062141 | NCBI WGS metagenome assembly JABAOE01 (sample SAMN14538627, study PRJNA623070) | marine sediment metagenome | biome: marine biome [ENVO:00000428]; feature: marine pelagic biome [ENVO:01000023]; material: deep marine sediment [ENVO:00002113] | place: India: Gulf of Khambhat ... | reverse complement strand
AAGCTGCAACCGCGAAGGACCATGTCCATAGGTTTCAGCCACATGCCGCATGCCTTTCTGGCGAATTGTCTCGGCGAGCGCCTTCGATTCCGTCTGGAAGAGCTCATATTGATCGGGATGGGCGCCATATCCGCATCCGGCGACGACCAGCGAAAATGCCCGACGCGAATGCGCCATCCCGAAGTGCAATGCTGCAAAAGCGCCCATCGACAGGCCAACGATGTGCGCCCGGTCGATGTCAAGGCCATTAAGCACACACAATAGGTCATCCCGGGCGTGTTGCTGTGAATAGGAAGTTGGGGCTGGGGGCACATCGGAAGGAGGATAGCCACGTGCGTTGTAGGCAATGCAGCGATAACGTCTGGAGAAGTGCCTTACCTGTGGTTCCCAGCTGCGAAAATCCCCCGCGAACTCGTGCGCAAAAACGATCGGTGTACCTGTCCCCGTGTCTTCGTAGAAAAGCTTGACACCATCGCCCGCAGTCACGTATGCCATACATATTCCCTAGATTGCTGACTTGCTCATCGAACATCTAGACTAACCAAATCTATAAGCGATTGGAACTAGGGCTGAGAACAAACCACTGCCACAGGAAGGGCCGGGAACGGTAAAAGTACGTTTTCGCCAAAAATCGACTGAGAGGGGCACGAGTGAAACTTGAACATGCAGTCTGTATTGTGGCCGGGGGAGGCGCCGGCATAGGTGCGGCGTGTGCCAGGCACCTTGCAGCAAAAGGATGCCGTGTGCTCGTCAATTACAGCCACAGCGAACGATAGGCCCAATCTGTCGCCGAAGCCGCGCGCTGGCTGCTCGAGGGTGCAGAGCTGGAGACAGGAGAAAGCATTCTCATCGACAGCGGGTTTCACCTTGGCAAGGCCTGATCAAAGCAGCCTTTAAACTTCATGCCAGCACGGCTTTGGCGCTAAACTTTCGGAGCATTTCAAGGCGCGCAACAAGACCGTATTGAGAGGGGGAGGCAAACCATGAGCGCTGATTCGAAACCAGTATGGTTTATTACTGGGTGCTCGACCGGCCTCGGTCGCGCATTGGCCCAGCGTGTACTTGAGCACGGTCATCGCGCCGTTGTCACCGCTCGGCGCGTTGATCAGGTCGCCGATATCGTTGCCGACTATTCTGAAACCGGTATGAGTCTCGCTCTTGACGTCAACAACGAAAAACAGGCTGATGTAGCACTGGCGAGCGCAATGGAACAATTCGGACAGATCGACGTGCTGGTAAATAATGCCGGTTATGGCTACCTTGCTGCCGTTGAAGAAGGGGATGAAAAGGATGTCCGCGAGATGTTCGAAACCAATTTTTTCTCGATCGCCGCATTGATCCGCAAAATCTTGCCTAGCATGCGCGCGCGCAACAGCGGTCACATCATTAATATATCGTCCGTTGGTGGCTTGGTGGGCGCGGCAAGCTCCGGTTACTACAATGCGACAAAGTTCGCGCTCGAAGGTCTAACAGAAGCACTGGCACAAGAAGTTGAACCGCTCGGTATTTGTGTCACCGCTATCGAGCCCGGTCCATTTCGCACCGATTGGGCGGGCCGATCTCTCAAGCAGACAAGACATCCGATCGCGGCCTATGCCGACACAGCGGGCGTGCGTCGAGCCCAGATAAAGGATTTCAGCGGCAAACAAGCGGGTGATCCGTTTCGCGCCGCCGATGCCATTATCAAGGTGATGGAATCAAACCAACCACCGCACAATCTCGTTCTTGGCAAAAACGGCCTCGATCGCGTGCGCGCAAAGCTGGCATCACTGATGCAGTCAATTGACGATTGGGAGGATCTCGCTGTCAGCGCTGATTACCCAGACGCCTGAAGGAAGATCTGAAAGCAAAAAAGGTGGGGTCTCAATGACCAAAGTTGCGGTACTCGATGATTGGCAGGGAGTCGCACAACAAAGTGCCGACTGGAGTGAGCTGCATAAGCGGGCGCAAGTTGTCTTTTTTGAAAAGCCGTTTAATGATCAAGATGATCTGGTTCGACTGCTTGCTGACTTTGACATCATCATAGCAATGCGTGAGCGTAGCCGGTTTCCAAAAAATGTGATCCAAAAACTGAGAAAACTGAAGATGATATCCCTGACTGGCGCACGCACTTGGACCATGGATATCGACGCATGCACAGCGCGCCACATTCCGGTTTGCAACACTGCGGGTGCCCACACCGGTGCGGCGACGGCCGAACTCGCATTCGGACTGCTACTTGCAGCGGCTCGCCGGATCCCTTTAGCAGATGCTTCAATGCGTGACGGCCGTTTTCAACAGCAGCTTGATGCAGGCGTGATGCTCGAGGGTAAGACACTCGGGGTGATCGGACTCGGCAACATAGGAGCGCGCATGGCTCGCTACGGCCAGGCACTGGGCATGAATGTGCTCGCCTGGAGCGAGAACCTGACGCAGCAACGCGCCAGCGAGGTGGGCACACAACATGTCGACAAGCAGACCCTAATCACCGAGTCCGACGCGATCTCGCTTCACCTCGTGCTGAGCGAACGCTCTCGCGGCGTGATTGCCTCAAACGAACTGAAACAAATGAAGAATACCGCGATCCTCGTCAACACATCCCGCGGACCACTAATCGACGAGAAGGCTTTACTAGAAAACCTGCGTACCGGAAGACTCATCGCAGCCCTCGACGTGTTCGACCAGGAACCATTACCAGCCGATCACCCACTACGCGCGTTACCGAATACAATCTTGACACCCCACCAAGGTTATGCCACGCGAGAGATTTATCGACAGTTCTACCACCAGTCGATCGAGAATGTACTGGCCTACCTCGACGGACACCCGGTCAGAATGCTCAATCCCGCCGCGTTGCACGGGCCCGAGAGGGGGTGAACGCGCGGCGCAAGTGAAAAAGGTCGCGTGTATCAGTCCAGATCGTTCGGATCGTCAGACCAACGACGAAATGGTCCATCGTATTCGTCCACGAACGAGAAGTCCTCGTCGTAGTCGAAATCATCCATGTCGTCGTGCTGCTCCATCTCGTGGATTAAGGCTTGTAGGCGCAATTCAGCGGCAGACTCACGATCCAGCTGCCGGGTAAGTCTGCTCACAACCTCGGCGACTTGAACATAGTCGCGTTTGGTTCTGATCGGTCGAACCGACTTCTTGGTTCCGTGGTGAGCCCTTTTGTGTGCGGTTTTGTTTCCGTTCAAGTTTCGCTGCGGCATATTCACCTCCCTTGGTGATCTGTCAACTGGTACCCGACGACGGCATATCGACACAACAGCACCCTTGGTGTGCTACTCACCACACGACGCAAGATTCGCTCCAAAAATAGGCATTCTGAAGCGCGGTGCACAATAGGGGCGCTCAATATTCCAAGCCCGGCAGCAGGCCAAGGCGAATTCCGAAGGTTAGCGGATGCACTGTCTTGCTGCGCTGCAACAGGGCGACACAACAAAAATTGTCTGCGGCTGAGATCTGACAAGCCAAAGTGTCGGAACATGGCCACAGCGTTATCATCCGGACGCATGTAGGCCATCCTGGCAGCGAGTAAGGGTGAAATGTCAACGACGGGAGATCAAGATGGCTAGTGCAACGCTCGGTTTTGTCGGTATCGGCAAGATGGGTGTACGGATGGTGAGCCGGTTACTGAATGCCGGACACACGGTCTGCATATTTGATGTTAGCCGTGATGCGATGGCATCAATGGAAAAACTCGGTGCTTACAGCGCAGGCTCTGCCGTCGAGGTCGCGTCGACCGCGGAAACTGTTTTCCTCAGTCTCCCGAATCCGCAAATCGTCGAAAACGTTGCTCTCGCCTCTAGGGGCCTAATCGAGGGAAACACGGTCAAGCGCGTCATTGATTTTTCGACGATTGGCCCGCGAGCGGCAAGGAGGGTTGCCGACGGGCTTTCCATAAAAGGCATTGCCTACGTAGACGCACCCGTCAGCGGCGGGCTAAAGGGTGCACATGAGGGCACGCTTTCCATCATGGTCGCCTGCCCGAAAACCGTGTATTCCGATGCCGAGGAACTTCTGAAAAACTTTGGCAAGGCTTTTCACCTCGGTGAAACACCTGGCCAGGCTCAGACGATGAAACTGGTGAACAACCTGCTTGCCGGTGCGGCGATCGCCCTGACCTCCGAGGCGATGGTGATGGGCGTCAAGGCTGGGTTAGACCCGCGAGTCATGCTCGATGTTCTAAATGCCAGCACGGGTCGCAACAGCGCAACCCAAGACAAATTTCCGCGCTCGGTGCTGACCGGTACGTTCGACTTCGGATTTAGCACTGGTCTTTCCTACAAGGACATCAGTCTCTGCGTCGACGAAGCCGAGGCACTCGGCGTACCGATGGTGGTGGGCTCGGCGGTTCGTCAGATGCTTGCCGTGACGAAAGCCATGTACGGCGCTGACTCCGATTTCACCTCCATGTGCCGTGTTGTCGAATCATGGGGAGGCGTCAAAGTCCGCGGCTAGGGTCGCAAGAATCACGGAACCGCTCTGACGTAAAATTTCGTCGCCAGTTGCCTTCAGCAACAGTAGAAAATTGACCGCAGCGCGTAAACCGCGCGAAAAGGCTGCCATAGTTTCCAAGTTGCCCATCATCATGCCACCATAAGGCGCTAGTTCTTGCGTATCTACGGCGCGTGTGCTGCTGTTGAGACAAGCGCAAGGAACCATAGCACCTCGAAATCTGGCTTCAGGGTAGTTTCGTTTACTGTTCTTCCATTTCATACCACCGATTTGTATTTACAAATCAACGTGCCCCGGTTAAAGGAAAAGACATGGACGATGAACTGTTTGAAAAAGGTCTCGACATACACAAATCGGTTCTCGGTGCGGAGTTCGCAGAGAAATCCATTGCCGCAGCCGACGATTTCAACATGCCAATGCAGCGACTGGTCACCGAGTATTTCTGGGGGCGGTCTGGGGCCGCGAACAGCTACCAAAGAACATCCGAAGCATGCTCAATATCGCCGTGCTAGCGGTCCTGAATCGTTCCCATGAATTCCGGCTGCATGTGCGCGGTGCGATACGAAATAGTGTATCGAGGGAAGAGATAAGGGAAATTCTGCTGCAGGTTGCCATCTATGCCGGAGTACCTGCTGCCATCGACTCATTTCGCAATGCCAAGGAAACACTCGCGGAGCTCGAGAAATAAATCTGTTGCACAACGCTGCTATTGCACCTGACCGGAGCAACTACGAATGAATGACGACGTCTACCAAATTCACGCCATAAAGTACGCATGGTTTCATCGACTCTCGCCAGATAACTTTATAGGTGGAGATCCGCACAATATCGATATGCCTCTCAACTACTATGTTTGGACGCTTTCAAACTCAGCGCGCACCGTTATTGTCGACACCGGTTTTGGCGAAGCAGCAGCAAAAAAACGCGGACGCACCATCGTGCGGCCGGTCGAGGAAGGCATACGCGCACTCGGCATCGATCCTAAAAAAGTGCGGGACGTGATTATTACTCATATGCACTATGATCACGCTGGCAATGTGCCGCTTTTCCCGAACGCGATGCTTCACATTCAGGATAAGGAGATGGATTTCGCGACTGGGCGATGCATGTGCCACGAAGTAATGCGGCATGCATATGATGTCGATGACGTTCTGCACTTAGTACGGCGGGTGTATGAGCAACGTGTACATTTTCACGATGGTGCGACCGAACTTGCGCCCGGGATCGAATTACATCACATCGGTGGCCACACAAAAGGGTTGCAATCGGTTCGCGTCAAGACAAAACGCGGCTGGGTGGTCCTCGCCTCCGATGCGAGCCACTTTTACGCACATATGGAGCAGGGTCGCTTATTCCCGATTGTCTACAACGCCGCCGACATGATCGAGGGCTTTGGAACTCTGCGCCAACTCGCCTCCTCCCCAAATCACGTCATTCCCGGACATGATCCGCTGGTGATGGAACGTTATCCGGTAGCAAAAGCGGGCATGGAAGACTGGATCGTGCGGCTCGACGTGGAGCCGAAATCCTAAATTGAAATTGCTGTCAGCTTTGACGCCCAACACTCAGAGGCAAACATCGAGCACGGAGCATCCTAAAGACATCTGGCTCCAGCGCGCCACGACGTGAATGAGAAAGCCTTGTTAGGACAACGCTAGCCGCCCTCTCGCAAGTACAACTTAGGGTTCGATCATAAGGCCTCATGCGATTGCGCATTGGTCTCTACAATGCTCACAACAATTAGGCCGATGCCCCGCGCCTTTTGCGCCCTTCGCAGTGACCACAACTGTCTGTGTTTTACTGTTCTCTTCGTTACGTTATTCAACGATCAGGTTTAACACCTGGCCAAACCGGGTTTTGCGCTAGTTGCGGCCACGCCGCGGGGGCGCGACAGGCCACTTCTGCCTGCTCGGGAGATTGGCTGCTATCCCAACGAGCCGCCACATAGCGGTTGCCGGTGATTTCGCTGGCCGCGTCAGAACAGAGCCACAATATCGGCTCCGCCATCACCGAGGGCGAAATCAATTCGCTGCGGGCAACACCGATGTCGTCAGGCACAAGAGGCGTATCGGTCGGCCCTCCGGGCACAACCACATTTACCGTCACGCCAGTGCCATCAAACTCCTGTGCATGACCATATGACATCGCTTCAAGTCCTGCTTTAGCTGGTCCGTACGGATGAAACTTGCCCCGTAACATGGTGAAAAAACTGGTTGTGATATTGATAATCCGCCCCCATCGCTGCAAAAGTAAATGCCTGACAGCGGCGTGCGTCATGTTCCACGCGCCCGACAAATTCACAGCGACAAAGCGCTGCCATATTTCTGGCTTGATTTCGTCAATGCCAATGAGATTTGAAAAATGATCCTCACGAATGAGGCCCATACCCACTGCGCCATTGTTTATCAAGATATGCAGTCCACCGAACCGGTTCATGACGTTTTGCACAGAACATGCGCAGGCAGAATAATCAGCAATATCGACCACTTCGCACGCCAGCACCGCCGATGGATACCTCCTCACCAGCGCTTTTTTCATCTCTCTAAGACTGACTGCGCTGATATCCGTCGCCGCGACATTTGCCCCGGCCAACAGAAATCTTTCAACCAGCACACGACCGATGCCGCCAGCTGCACCGGTCACAATTACTGTTTTCCCCGCCAATGATCGATTCAATTTCGATCCTCCTTTTCCAACTGTTACCTTTTATCCATCAGCGCTTACACAAGAGCCCTGCCGGGTGTATGCTAATGAAGAATCCACACGGTCAATTAAAAACGTAGTTAATTGTATTCTCTGCATTCGCTAACATCGAGGTGAAGGCTGACGGATGCATTCCGGACAACACCCCCACCGCCAAAGGAGGATGGACCATGGAACACGCGTATGGCGCCAATGAAGCCCGCTCCACTCGCGAGCAAGTCTTGCACGTCGGCGCTATGCGAGCATTCAATTGGCTTGAAAAGGGATGGGATGACCTTGTTAACAACCCGGTCCCCAGTCTTTCCCACGGGCTGATCCTTATGGCGATGGGCTGGTTGATTGTCGTGTTATGCAGCAATCAAGTCGAATTACTTGCGCTGGCCGTGTCGGGTTTCCTGCTTGTCGGGCCAATTTTCAGTGCCGGCTTTTACGCTGTGTCAAGCCTTCGGGGTAGCGGTCAGAAGGTAGACTTCGACACGTCGCTCGATGCCGCGCTTAAAAACATGCTTTCACTATCTCGTCTCGGGGGAATGCTCGGAGTCATTGCAATCGCGTGGGGAATCATGTCAAGCGCGCTGTTCCGGCAGGCCTTTGGTGACACGTTGCCCGAAGTACAAATCAATTTTTACGGCACGATTTTAGACTGGCCGGATTCGGGGTTTCTGGTCACTTATTTTGCTAGCGGCGCAATACTTGCCGCGCTCGCATTTGCAATCTCAGCGGTTTCTGCTCCTTTGCTGTTTGACAGAGGCGGCAACACCCGCCGAGCCGTCATGATAAGCATCAAAGCCGTCTACCGAAACCCGTTAGCAATGGCAGTTTGGGCTGCTCTCATTGTTGCCTTGACCGCTCTGGGTTTCGCAACATTCATGCTGGGCCTAATTGTGATTCTGCCCCTAATCGGCCACGCCACGTGGCATGCTTATCGAGACCTTGTTCGCTGACATATTGAACTCGGGCAATGTTCAGGAAATAACTGGGTAGGCGCCCACTTTTCCAGACACTTCGCGCCGATGAGTTCGTGGTTAAACAGTACTCAACTAACGCTTACATACAACACGCTGGCCGGCGCCGGACGTACTGAGTACAAGCCTGCGCGCTTTGAGCTCTTCAATACCGATCTTCTCGGGTGGCTCGGCGTCCACGAGAGTGATGCGGCCACCGGCCATTTCGTAAGTGAACGACTGACGAGCGCCGCCGGCCGCCTGAATGCTCAACGTGCCATCGGCACCAAAGCCATATTCAGTACTGAGTCCAGTGACTGGTTCGTAGCAATCCCAAAATCCCAAAATTGAGGCACCCGGCGCACCGCCCGGCTCAGTTACGGCACTCGCCGCGGTTGATTCGGCGACTGACAGCTCAGTTACGTCGGGCTCAGCTTCCTCAAGGCCAGACAATTCTTCGAGTTCACTCAGAATTTCCTCATCTACCTCTTCAGCAGCCCTCTCGCTCTCGAACACGAATTCTTCGTCATCCGTTTCCGGTTGCGTCCCTTCGGTTGCGGCTGGCGCCGTTGCCAATTCATCCGATGGTGTTTCACCACGAACAAGCAACCAGACCACGATCGCCAGCACGACTATGCCTACACCCATCCATTTGCCAACCGAACGTGGTGCGTCTTCTATCTCTACCACCGGAGGCTGCGCCTCTCGCCTTGCGGATAATGCCAGAGACGCATCGTAAGCGGCTCGTTTTGCTGGTTCCGATAGGACTTCGCGCGCCTCGTTGAGCATAACAAATCTGTTTGAATCCCAGTTTGTCTCACCCCTTAATTTCTCGAAACGCCTGGTATAGGCAATTTCAATGTCTTCAAATGAGGCGTCCCGCTCGACTTCAAGAATATCGTATAGCGTCTGCTTCATGGTGACCCCGATGCGATATGCAGCAACATCGCCAATCTGCCATTGACTGGGCGAATCGTCAACGCGTACGGCCGGAAAGTGACACCGTTTCAGCGACCAATCGACCGCGACAAAAAATCATCGCCGCGATGTCGTCTCGGCCCCGAAACATCATTCTGTCAGTCGAGAAACCACATTCCGGTATGCATAAGGGAAAATCACCAAAAACGGCAGATCAGGTCCACGATCACAATTTGAATGTCACCCTCGAACCCAAGCGGCACAGGACGTCAACCTCAAAATCGAACTGCTTGGATGTGTCTCAAGCCGCAACCAATCCACCATCGACGGTCAGTTCGGCACCAGTAATATATGATGCCTCGTCGGACGCGAGGAACAGCAACGCATAAGCCGCCTCTTCGACACGGCCAGCACGTCGCATTGGGATGGTCTCGATGACCTTCGCGCGCAACTTTGGTTCAGCTGATGACAAGGAAGTACGCATTGGCGGCATCAGTCCAGGGTGCACGGAATTGACACGAATGCCATCCTTGCCGAACTGAACTGCCGCGGATTTTGTCATTAGCCGGATTGCCGCCTTCGCGCCGTTGTACCCCATGTGAACAAATTCCTGTCCGATGATTCCGGAAATCGATGACATGTTAACGATGGAACCGCCGCCCGTCGTCTGCATATGGGGGATCACGTGTTTCATCCCCAAAAAATTGCCACGGGCATTGACCGCCATGAGCTTGTCGAAATAATCCACATCCAAGCGGTCGGGCACTGCGCCACTCAATCCGGCATTGTTGATCAGGATATTGAGTTCGCCATAACGCGAGAGTGTTGCATCAACGGCACTTTGCCAGTCGGCTTCCTTGGTCACATCCAAACAAACAAAAAACGCCTCTCCGCCACTTGCAGCGATCTCCATGGCTACCGCCTCGCCTTCTGCAACCAATATATCGGCGATTACAACTTTTGCCCCTTCCCTGGCGAAGGTTCGCGCCGCACTCTTTCCCATCCCCGATGCCGCGCCGGTAATCAAGGCAACCTTGTCTTTTAGTCTCACTTTGCGAACCTCCACCTTAACAACTTTGTCCTGGAAAATTCCGTCGCGGCTATCCGATCCTCCACCACGTCCAGCCACGGCACTGATTCAGCGAAATAGACTATGAGTCATAGTTTTTAATTTCCAAAAAAGCTGTCGATGGCGAGTTCAGCCATATTGTTCTCCAGTGCCGATCCGGGTGAAGGCTTTTTTTCCGATGATCACAGCCTACCAATTTTTCCCCACGCGACAACTATTATTAGTCGAATGTCGGCCCCGATCGCGGCGTTTCGTAGAGCAGTCCTCCTGGGAAAATGAGCGCTGACCTGACAGGTTTATCCGGAATGAGTTCCCTTATGGCCGCTCGGTAACTCGCAAGTTGCGTGAGGTAGGGTCTGGCCACAACGGATAGATCGGCCTCTTTCGCCGCTTCGCTGGTTTTGTAGTCGAGAACCCATACCTCGTCTTCAAACTCGACAACCCGATCAATACGCCGAAGTTCGCCATCAGCGGAAACATACGGCAGTTCGTTAACCGCCTTGACATATTGCCCAGGATCAAAGAAGCGCTTCAGCAACGGTTCGTCGATAATGTTACGTGCCGATCTCCAAAGCGAGTTGAATTCGGTTTCTGACACTTTTAGCATCCGACACAAGAAATCCTGGTCATGCGTTTTTGACGGCGGCACACATTTTTCCAATAATGCGTGCACCAACGTTCCCTGTCGGCGTCGCGGGTCCACCAAATCATCATTACGCATGCCAACGTGCAATGGCTTGCGAATCAAAGCAAAGGCGCTACTGTCCTCAGCCAACATTGGAGACGTTGCGGCATCCACTTTTTTCATTTCCGGCAACTCCGTTTGAACATCGCTTGCGACAATTGCGCTCGCAATCTTCGCATACCAGCTTTCGCCGCTGGCGGTACTTTCGCTGCCACTAGCGATGAAAACCTGCTGTGCCCTGGTTATCGCCACGTAGAGAAGGTTGACTTCTTCGCGCGCAGCAAGCGCCGCCTCCACTTCGAACAATCGCGCGCGGCTCTCACCGCGCTCGTCCTTACGCGTGTAAAATGAAAAATGCCTTGGTACCTCGACCTCAGGCGGCCAGTCAACCAGCACCTTGTAACTATCGGTTGGCGGCACCGAGCTGTTCGCGTCGAGCAGCCATACCACTGGAGCCTCCAACCCTTTGGCTCCATGCACAGTGAGGATTCGCACTGCATCCAGATCTTCCGCAGTTACGCCAACGTCGGGCGCTTCATCTGCGGTCACTCGCCGCATGTTCGAGAGCTCATGTAGAAATCCCTGCAAGCTTGGATAGCGCCCCGAATCAGTCGACAGCGCGACTTCCATGAAGGCGTGCAAGTTTGCCACGACACCCGCCCGCATCGCCACCGGTACCGCTGCTTCATATCTGCGCATGACATCGGCCTCGAAATAAATACGATCGAGCAGATCATGCACGGGCATGTGATCGACCAACTTCATCCAAACACTGAGCAACCGGTACGCATTTGCTACTTGTGCACTGGCTGTGCCATTGGCAACAAGTCGAGACATCCGCTGCCACCAATGACGGCCTTCCCCAGCGCTGATGGCCATCAGGTCCGAATCGCTCACCGAAAATACTGGAGAGCGCAATGCTGTAGCTAAGTAAATGTCGGCGAATGGCAAGATTAGGAACTGAAGCAAGGCGGTGAGATCGGCTGCCTCAAGCGTGTCGAGCAGACCGCCCTGGCGTGAACTGAGGTAGGGAATCTGCGCGTGCCGCAGCGATCGCTCATAGATATCCAGGTGAGTGCGTCGTCGAACCAGCAAATGAATATCCGCGAATTGCAAAGGGCGCAACTCGTTACCTTCCGCGATCTGCCAGCATCCCACCATTTGCCGAATGCGCCTGGCTAGCTCCCCTGCTTCAGTTTCGCGCCGGCGATCCTCCAAGTCCACGCGGGGCGCATCCAGCGGATTACGCCAGCGTAACAGCTCTCCGTTCTTCTCCACCTCCGCACCGGACAATGGCAAAACATCCACTTTGCCCGGCAGTTTGGCGCGGTGAGCGAAATGCTCGGGAAAATCTTCGCTCAGGCCGCCAAATAATGTGTTGACGGCGCATATTACTGCAGGCGCATTGCGACGACTTACATTCTGCGCCAAATTCAGTGCCCCATAACGTTCCTGCAGATAACGACGCACAATGTCAAACAGCCGGGGTTCTGCTCCCCGAAACCGATAGATCGATTGCTTGGGGTCTCCGACAACAAACACGCTCGGCTGTGATTGCACCTCAGCAGACGCTTCCAGCCACGTTCTCAGTATCTTCCATTGCAGCGGGTTAGTATCCTGAAACTCGTCAAGTAGAATATGTTTGTAGCGTGCATCGAGCCGGTACTGCATGTACTCGGCGTAATCACTGGTACTGAGCAATGACCAGGTGCGCCATTCGACATCTGTGTAATCAATCAGACCGCGTTCGCGTTTGGCAGACTGGTAGCGATCTAGCAATTCGGTGCCACACAGAAGCGCGGCTTCGTTCATGCGATAAACGACTTGCTCGGTCCGCAACGCGCGAACGCGCAGCAACTCCCCTGCAATGCCCGAATGCAAGGTCAGCAACCTCTGCTGGCCACGGCTGCCGAGCCGCTTTTGCATCGCGCGACTTTCCTTACGAGAGCGCTGCTTGCCGTCGCGCGTGAGAAAAACCGAGCAAATCTGCTCGAAACGCACATTTTCAGACAGCCCGACACTAGCCGAGCGCAGCTTATCGGCACGGCCGACATCTGACTCGGTTTTATTTTGTTCCAGCAAATCGGCATATTCGGCAAGCTGATCGTTGAACAATGCATCTGAAAGTAGCGCACCGGCAATATCCTCTTCCGGGGTCACGGGCATTTGCGAACGCATATGTTTCAGTGTGGCGTTCACAGGCTCCTGGTGGTCTGATGTGTAAAGCCACCACTCGGCGCGCTTATTGAGAAAGTCGGTTAGAAGGTTGCGCGTGTTGGTCAACCCATAGGATTCGAACAACCAGTTCAGCGCGTGAGCGACAGGACTGTCCGGATTGTGTTGCAGGCTTTCGGCAAACACCTCCCACGCTTCGTCAATTAGAGGCGACGTGCGTTCCACCACACTCGCGCCACCGGCAGAACCGGCAACCAACGGCGCTCGCTTGAGCAACTGCAGAAACCAGCCATGAAATGTGTTGATGGTGATCCCCGGTTGATCTACCAGCAAGTTCTCGAACAGCGCGCGTGCGCGCTGCAACGAAGCTTCAACTTGCTCTTCGCCAACCTCCCGGTCACGCAGGAAAAGCCTGACTGCATCATCGTCGGCGGTTGCGAGCAGACGCAACCATTGTTGCAAGCGCACCTGCATTTCCTGTGCCGCCTTGCGGGTAAATGTGATCGCCAGTATTTCGGATGGCCGCGCGCCAGCCAGCAGCAACCGTACAATTCGCGACACCAGCAGCCATGTTTTCCCGGAGCCTGCACACGCCTCGATAACAACTGAATTTGCAGGCTCGAGCGCAGCAGAATTAAGTTCGCGAATTTGCTGAGTGGTGCTCATGCCCAGTAAGATTTTCTGCAAAGTCCAGACATTTCACAACGCCGGCACTCCGACTCGATTCCCTGTGCACGAAGCGGTGCTCCGGCACGCAGCCGGGAAAATATGTCGGCCAGACGGTCAATCGTCTTGCCGATCTCGCCAGAAACACTCCCGCCCAACGGGATTGTCCGTGCCTCTTTGCCATTCAGCGCCAGAAAGAAAGCCTCCCGCGTGAGCTCGCCCGCCAATGCAACGTACACTGGCAACTGCACGTTCTCCCCCGGTTCGTCAACCAACTTGCTCAAACCGGCAGCAGCGGAGGTTTTGTAATCCACCACCGCTAAAGCGGTCTGCTGGTCCGAGTCACGCGCATCTATACGGTCGAGCCGACCCTCGAGGCAGAGAGTGGAACCATCGGGCAATACGATTGTGATTGCCCGTGCACTCTCTGCTGCCAGAAAACGCCAACCCTGTTGCTCTCTCTCGAGTTGCCAATCGAGGTAGGCAGGGATGTTGCCGCGCCACCGCAGCGCCCAGGCGTGACTTAAATAGCTACCTTCCGTCGCCCCCCTAAAAACCTGGTCGGATATCTTTCGCAAGGCATTCTCAAGCACCCCGCGTGCAACATTGGAACAGAGCGGAAAACGCCCGTGAAACCGGCGCAGTGCCCGGTGAACATACTCACCATAGTCGCGCTTTTCCATCTCCTCGCGCACTTCCTCAGGCTCGCGCAAACCGAGGACATAGCGCCCATAGAACTGGTAGGGACAGGCAACCAGACTGTTGTAACCACTGGCGCTGATCCGCGAAGGTAGGCGTGGCGCGTCCACTACCGGGGCTGGCGACGAAGTCAACGCGGGCAAGGGCCGACTATCGGGGGCGGCGACTTGCGCTAATTGCAGCAAT